>ERZ1684502.4-NODE-4-length-210083-cov-1517.222285_pt1 | contig 210083 bp, 267 predicted proteins | sample MGYA00580192_ERZ1684502 | MGnify/ENA primary metagenome ERZ1684502 (study PRJEB41476, sample SAMN13258264) | hydrothermal vent metagenome | biome: caldera [ENVO_00000096]; feature: acid hot spring [ENVO_00002120]; material: acidic water [ENVO_01000358] | place...
CTCCTCCAGACAAAAACGCTAGAAAAGACATTTTAAGAGTCCATACAAGGAATGTCCCGTTAGCTGAGGATGTATCATTGGACGAATTAGCAGAGAAAACAGAAGGCTATACTGGAGCAGACATAGAAGCTCTAGTGAGAGAAGCTACTATAAATGCTATGAGAAGAAGTTATTCTGAGTGCGATAAAAAGGCAAGAGATGAATGTAAGGATAATCAAGATTGTTATTCTAACAAAATGAAGCAATGTATGAATGAGAGTAAGATAGTTGTTACAAAAGATGATTTTAATAAAGCTTTTGACATTGTGAAACCCAGTCTCACACAAGCTGATATTCAGAGATATGAAAGAATGGTAAAAGAGTTAAAGAGGGCAATAGCATGAAGCAATACAAGATACTGTTCTTTATAGGAGACGGACTTGGCGATAGACCAGTAAAGAAGCTTAATGGAAAAACCCCATTAGAGTATGCTGAAAAGCCAAACATTAAAGAGATTTTGAAAAATTCGATTGTAGGTCTGATGGATCCCATTTCACCTGGGGTTATTCCAGGGAGCGATACTTCCCATTTAGCTATGTTTGGTTTAGACCCACATAAGTACTATAGAGGGAGGGGTGCATTTGAAGCTATAGGTGCAGGTGCTAGATTAAAAGGTACTGATGTAGCTTTTAGAGGCAATTTTGCGACAGTAAACAATGATTTAATAGTTATTGATAGAAGAGCTGGAAGAAAAATCGAAGAAGCTGATGAGTTAGTCAAAGAGCTTAATGAGAAAATAGGAGAGATAGATGGTGTTAAAGTGAGATTTTATCATGGTACCGAACATAGGGTTGCTGTTGTTTTAAGTGGTAAAGGATTAAGTGACAAAGTAAGTGATACAGATCCTCATGAAGTTAACAAAAAAGTTTTGGAAAGCAGACCTCTAGATTCATCATCAGAGAGCCAATTCACGGCAAACGTGGTTAATAAATTAACTAAAAGAATATATGAGATACTTAATAACTCAGAAATAAATAAGAAAAGAGTAAGCAAGGGGGAATTACCGGCAAATATAATTTTAGTTAGAGGCGCGGCCGAATTCGTTGAACTTCCTCAATTCGAATCATATACGAAACTAAAAGCTGCTGCAGTTTCGGCTACTGCATTAATTAAGGGAATCTGTGAGCAAATAGGAATGAAAGTTGTAACACCTCCAGGAGCTACTGGTGGGTTAGATACAAATTATTTAGGAAAAGCTGATGCAGCTGTAGATTTACTTAAGGAGTATGATTTCGTATTTCTTCATCTTAAAGCTACTGATGCTGCATCACATGATGGCAATGTTGATGGTAAAGTTTATGCAATTCAGAAAATGGACGAAATTGTTGGTAGAATACTTAATAAGTTTGGAAGTGAATTAATTATAGGAATTAGTGGCGATCATACAACTCCAGTAGAGGTAAAAGAACACACTGGAGACCCTGTACCTTTCTTACTTTATGTACCTTACAGTATTATAACAGATAACGTTAATGATTTTAATGAGAGGGAAGCCAGAAAAGGCTCTCTTAGGATACGAGGCTTAGATGTACTTAATATACTGTTAAACTACTCTAATAGAGCAGAAAAATATGGCGCATGAAGAGGCTCGAAAGGGCTGATCAGTGATGACCTCGCGCAGGTCGGATTTTAACATTTTTTTACAATAAATTTTTCAAAAATTTGTTTTACTCTAATTTTTACAAATTGGTTGTTTACTATTAATACTGCTCCAGCATTTGGCTGACCATAAAGTACTATATCGTTACTTTTGCCAAAAAGAATTGCAGGAATTACTAACAGATCTTCTTCTCCGTCAACTAATATAATATTTTTATCTATTTTAATTTCATCATTTAATATTTTTTGAATTAAATTCATAACTGAAAGTCTTATTACTGATTTTTCATTTTTTACTCTAATTACATTTTCTTTGTTAATTTTCATTTGTATGTATCTTTTTGTTTTTCCATCAATTATAGATAGAAAAGGAATCATATCATAGCTTTGTAATGTTGAAGTTACTACATCCCCTATAGTTATAATCCTACTATTTTTCTTTTTGCGTAAAAAATCGATTAACGAATTATTATTTGTAAATAAAAATCCATAGGGTCTTGAAAGTTCATCTTTTAGAGTTTCAGGCATCTGAAAGCAATAATCTATTTCACTATTATTGCGTATCTCCAAGGTACTGAAGCCCCAAATAGTTTAGCCGTCTCTGATTCGGTATCAAGTATTATTACTATGCCTTCCCATTCATCACTAAAACTTGTGGAACCGCAGACGGGGCATTTAGGAGTATCTGCCGGTACTAATGCCCTACAATTCTTACAAGCTTTAAATTCTTTATTTTTTTCCGGCATTACTTACTCGCCTTTGCCAGTTCTTGTGTAATCCATTCTATTTTTCCTAAATAAGGTTGTTTCATCGTTAACGCTATTCTAGGCATTCTTCCTCCACTTGTAGATACACTAATAATTCTTGCTCTTACTCTGTCACCTTTCTGGAGAGTTTTCTTGCTCTTTTCTCCTATTAAAATTCCTCTATTTTGATCAAACTTAAGATTATCATCAGTAATTTGGGATATATGTACCAAACCATCTACCGGACCAATATTAACATAAACCCCATAACTATCTACTTGGTTAACTTCTCCTTCAACAACTTCCTGAATAACGGGGTTAAAAACCAATAGCTCGAAATTTACCTCATGATAGGTTGCCCCGTCACCAAATAAAATGTAACCTTCTTCACTTGTTTTTGCGTTCAAAACGGCCAATATTAGACCAATATCTTTTAACATCTTTTCTTGGTATTCTTGTCTCAATATTTGAAGTGCAATATCGTCTAATGGTTGGCCAAAATATTCTGGGGGTATGCGGATGACTCCCTTTGCTTTAATCAGTTTAAACATAAAATATCAGACTAGATAATAAAATCTACCTTTATATTTTTACTCTTCTGTCTAAGGTAAATAACTTTAATTCCACTCTTTTTTGCTTTTTGTCTAAGTTTACTATCATTTGTAAAAAGTACTAGATTATTATCTTTGCATATTTTAATTAATCCGTCATCTACTAGCATATTTTCATAACCCTCAATTGTTTTCCAATAAGTTTTGTAAATATCTAAGTACTTAAAAGCTAAACTAGCTTTCTTACTCATTAATACGCTTTTAGAATTAAGGAACTTATCTAATTCCTTTAATACAATCCTCGGGATATAAAAAATTGGCTTATAATCTAGAAATTGAATAAGTTTATTAAATGGGTCAAAGCCATAATAAATATAAAGAAGAATATTTGTATCTACAACTACTCCTAGATCTTTACTATTCCCCAACCTACTAATCTCCATCTTCCTGCAATTTGTTTACTTATTACAAGCCTTAAATCTTTATCCCATACTACCAACGGTCTCTTTAATTCAATCTCAACGTCTCCACTTTTTATATCTTTGACTACACCTAATGTTGTAGCAGAACCTAATGTTAGCATGACCACTTCATTTTTCTTAATATTGTCTACTTTTATTAAATCTTTAGAACCTACAACTCTATCAAGGAGTTGATAATTTGTTACTCTTATACTCCAAAGAGTCTTAACAGTCTTATTACTGGGCTTCACTACTACGCTTCCAACTAAGCTATCTGCTTTAACATAAGAAGGGTCTAAAGTTGTCCCTATAGCAACAAGTCCCCCGGGTCTGGCTTCCTTTACTTCTAGATCTGAAAAGCGAATAGAAGTTATAGTAGTATATAAAGGTTCGTATTCAACTTTCCCTCCAGGCTTCTCATGTCTAATTCCGGGAAGTATTTGTATTTCATCTCCTATCTCCAACTTACCTTGAATTATACTACCTCCTAAAACTCCTCCTTTTAGCTCATTATAAGGAGTGCCGGGTTTATTGATGTCAAAGCTTCTTATGATAAGCATTATTGGGTCTTTTGTTAAGTCTCTTTGAGGAGTAGGTATATGTGTTTCTATAGCTTCGATTAGCGCGTCTATATTTATTTTATGTAATGCGCTTACTGGGATTATCGGGGCATTCTCAGCCCAGGTACCTTTTATAAATTCCTTAATTTGTTTGTATTGGTTATAGGCCTCCTCTTTACTCACAACATCTACTTTATTTTGGACAATAACTATGTTTTTGATATTTACAATACCTAATGCAACAAAGTGTTCTCTTGTTTGAGGTTGTGGAAAAGGTTCGTTAGCAGCAACTACAAGTATCGCTCCATCCATTAGCGCTGCTCCAGATAACATAGTAGCCATTAAAACCTCATGACCGGGGGCATCAATAAAAGATACTTTTCTTAGAAATTTTGGTTTCTCATCGCTTCCGCAGTGATTGCATGAATACTCTGTTGTATACGCTTCTGGTTTATTGCAGTGCTCACAGATTCCTACACTTGCCTCCGCATAACCAAGTTTTATTGTCATTCCTCTTTTTAGTTCTTCTGAATGCTTAGATGTCCAGATGCCCGTTATAGCTTGAACTAGAGTAGTTTTACCGTGATCTACATGACCCACTACACCTATATTAACTTCTGGTTGAACTTGTGGCCAAGACAAAAGAATTATCACCTAACTATTACAGTGTTAATCTGAACTATCTCCGTGGTAATCATATTGCCACGGACAGTCTTTTTCTTTCTCATTCCGTCTTCTTGTGGGTGATAGCCCGGTGGTCCACTTAATAGTAACTTTCTTTTAGCTCCACCAGACACATCAAATCTCATAGGAAATCCTGAGTTATCTGACCCTCCAGTAATTTTTAGTTTGAAGTTTAAACCGGATATGGCTAATTCTATTGTATCACCTATTTTTGCTCCAATTAGGTTGCCGAGTTTTGATTGATCAATTGATAATTGAAAAGATTTAGTTCTATATGCCATAGCTTCGAACTCATTCGACCCGTATTTTTCCGCAATAGTTGAGGAGATCCATACCTCATCTGGGGGCACATTATTATTAATTTCCACTTTAAACGTTGTTTTCACTTTTACTCTCTTATCTCCTTCTTGTTTAGTTATTTCAATTGTAAGTAAATTATCTATTCCTAGCTCTTCTTTTAATTTTTGGTTAATTTTTGCAGAAGGAAGAGCTTTTCCTTCTTTTTCTCCTTGACTTGATTGGACTTGATCAGACACTTTTACCTTAATCTTTTTCTGTTTAGGCTCTTTAGTTTGCGGATCAGATACAACAATTTTAAAGTCTGGCAAGTTATTATCCCTTGGTAAGGTAAATTAGAATACAAGTATTTAAAATCGAAGTTACATAAAATACGTATGCTTGGTGTACTGTTAGTTTTACATGGAAGTAAAATTAAAGAATGGCAAGATGTAGCAGTCCAATATGCTAATCTTTTGAGAAAATATTTTGATTTAGTTGAATATGGCTTTATAGAATTTAATACACCTTCAATAACTGAAGCAGCAAAAATACTAGTTAGTAAAGGGGCAGATACAATAGTAGTAGTACCATTACTCTTTGCTGCAGGTACTCATTTTAAAAGAGATATTCCTAAGCAACTAGCCGAGATAAAAAATGTGAAAATAATTATTGCAGATCCTATAGGTATCGATGAAAGAGTGGCAGAAATTCTAAAAGAAAGAGTAGAAAATAGTTTAAAGAGCACCGGAAGCTAATAACTCTGCTTTTTCTGGTTCGTATTTCCATTCTGGTGGCAATACTCCATTTTCTATGTAATATCTTGCTAACCTTCTTATCTTAGACTCTACTTCTTCCAATCCTCTTTTTGCTTTCTTATCCTTTGGATGTTCAAATAGATGTCTTCTAATATTAGCTGCTCTCCTTATAAGGTTAAATAAATCTTCAGGGATCTTTGGAGCTAAATTCTTTTCTTTTAGTATTTCAACTACTTTTTTACCGGTAATTTGTTTTACTAGAGGAATCCCATACTGGTCTCTTAAAATTAATCCTATCATGCTAGGTGGATATCCTTTCTTGGCTAACTCCTCAACTAGAAGTTCTACTTCTTCTCTGGTAAATCTTACCCACTTAGGGGGTCCACTCCTTACTGGTCTAGTTGAATGTGATTTTCCATTTGGTCTCTTCTTGTTCACTAAGCTTCACCTATTAACTAGGGGTTTTAGTGAAATAGTATTAAATCCCTTCTTTTTAAGTTCTTCTCTTACAATTTGCGCTCCTTTGGACATATTATATAATTTTTGGAATGCTATTTTCCTAGGTAAAAGTTTTAGCCCACAATCAGGATTTACCCAGATCATTTCTGGCTTAAAGTAATTAAGTAACATTCTTAGATCGTTTGCAACTTCTTCTGGTGTTTCTATTCTCTTTTTGTGAACATCTATTACTCCTACTCCTATTTCTCTATCCCATTTAGTAAATAATTTTACAGGTTCATAATTATAATTCTTTAAAGCTAAATTAATTTGATCTACGTTCAAGTTATTTAGATAGGGTTCTAGGTAACTATATTCACCATAACACACATGCATAACAACCTTCACATTAATCCCTTTAATAGCTTCGTTTACGGATTCTATTGCCCACTCAACTTCATCTTTATGAGTGTGTATCGCAGGTTCATCAATTTGTATTATTTTAGCTCCCGCTTCCACGAGTTTTCTCATTTCGGTGTTTATTACTTTTGCTAAATCGAATGCCAAATCTCTCTTACTTTTATAATATTCATTATATGACCATTCAGCTATTGTATATGGTCCTGTAATAGTCACTTTTATATTTTCAGTGTATGAAGCTGATTTTGCGAATAAGAATTCATCCACTAACATAGGTTTTATATATTCTACTTTTCCAACTACAGAAGGCTTTCTATAATAATTTGTCCCCCATACTCTTACTGGCCCATAAAATTTAAATCCTGCTAATCTTTCAGCAAAAAACTCAACCATTTCATCTCTTCTCATTTCGCCATCACTAGGCACATCTATTTCAGCGAGTTGATGATCTCTTAATACTGTTATTACTGCATCATCAAATGCCTCTTGTAAATCCTCATCTGATATTTTTCCAGCTTTATGTAATCTAATTGCTTCTCTAAGCCACTTAGGTCTTGGATAACTACCTATAACTGTGGTAGGCAAAATAGGGAGCTCATCCATTTAATACCATCTCCTTAGCTTTTTGTAATAATTTAAATTTTTTCTGAACTACAATCTCTGGAATAAAATCATTAAACGAGGAGTTTCCAAGAATAAGTCTAGAAATTCTACTCTTATCTGCACTGGAAATAATTCTTTTTATAGTAGTTATTTTTTCCATTTTTGTAGTTCTAGAATCTAAGACGCCAAAATAGATTTCTTTATCCTTTAGTAGTTGATACAGCTTGCCTAGTTTATTTTTATTATTTTCAGTAACGTCAAATCCATAAACAGTAACTGGTAGTTTAAGGAAGTATTCCAATCTATTAAAGTTTATATCAAAGTATGTTAATAAATGCGTTTCACTATTAATATTATATAACATCGTGTTATAAATTTCTGGTAGTAAGTCCAATGTTTCCTTTTTGATGCCTTTTTGGAATATTGAAGGTTCATGTATTTCGATAATTTCACTTTTTATTTCGGAAAGTAATATATTTACTGTTTTTGCATAATCCTTCATTAGCTCATCTTCTTTTTTGTAATACTCGTTTTTGGAAAGTTTAAGGAATGTTAGGGGACCTAAAATGACAGCTTTAAGTTTCGCTTTATGTTTCTTAGACAACTCTTTTGCCATCTCAAAATACTTTATGTATGTATTGTTTTCCTTATATCCTATCTTATTCTTTATAGTAATTTGCCTATAATAGAAGTTATTGTCAAAAAATCTTGTTAAAACTTCTTTTTGTCCTCCCTCTATAAATGAATATGTTAAATCTTCTATGTCGTCCCATTCTATCATACTGTCTGTAGTATAGTCTACTTCGAAGGAGTCCATCATTGAAAAGAAATTGTCCATGAATTTCTCAATCTCTTTTAAAAATCTTTCTTCACTTAGTTTTCCATTATTATGTTTTGAAATTAACTTTGCTATTTTTACTGGTTTTGGATAGCTTCCAATTAAGGCTGTTTCTATTTTCATTAGGATAATTTGGGGGCAAGCAAATAAGTAACTTTTCCCCCTCCTTCCATGTTAAACTCTAACTGCATAGGCTTTTGTTCCGCAAACGCGACCTTAACATAATCCGATAATTTTGTCAAAGAAAGTATATCATTTAAATAATCTATATCATAGGATGAAGAACACTCTTTATTAAATTCTATTTCATTTATACTACCAGTTTCCTTTGAGAATTCAACTTCTACTTTGTTTTCCCCCTCGCCTTTCGTTACTATCTTTTCTTCATTGGCAGAAATTAATAAAGTATCAGAAACTTCTGAAATCTCTCCTATGGCATTCTTAAACCCACTAGCATTTATCGATGCATTCACATCAAACTCTAAGTTTACTTCAGGTACTTCGGGCGGTAATACTTCTATGTTGTTAACGTTAAACACTCTATTTAAAGCCCCACTTAGCGTTAGTTTTACTACTTCTGGTGTATCTGCTTCTATTACTATTTCTTCTTTTCTTTTTGCAACTTTCAAAAGTTTGCTCATATATTGAGTATTAAACCCAAATTTGAACTCATCGGAGACGTCGTATTCTTTAAACATTTCTTTAGGTAAGTCTATTTTAATTAGTGAAATATGTGCCTTATCTATTGCTATTAGTTGTATTCCCTCTGGTTTAATATCAAAAAGTGCCTCGTCAACGAGCTTTAGCAAGGCTTGAATAATGGCTTTTAGATCTCTTACATCATCATAAACGATACGCATACTTAATCCCTAAATCTATTTAATCTAATCTCTCTCTTATTTTTTCTCATGGAGTTTCCTCGTATAATCATATCTTCAGATAGGAGTAATTCAGGTAAAACGTTGTTCTCCTCCGCATTAATGAAGCTTTTATCAAAAAAATTCAAAGTTAGGGGTTTTAAAGCTGGTCCTGATTTTATTGACCCTAAATATCATAAAATAGCCTCCGGCTCTCCTTCAATAAACTTAGACTTATGGATGATGAGAGAACAAGGCGTTATAAGAAGTTTATCAAAATATGGAAAAGGATACGATATAGGTATAATCGAAGGTGTTATGGGTCTATATGACGGCATTGATACAGAGTATAGCACATATCAGCTTTCTTTAGTAACAAAAACTCCAGTAATACTTCTTATTAATTGTAATAACGTAAGTTCTACTGTAGGTGCAATTGTTAAAGGATTAAAAGAATATGGAAATGCAAACATTAAAGGAGTTATATTTAATCAAATAGGATCAGAAACTCACTATAATTATTGCAGAAACTCAGTTAAAGATGTACCAGTTTTGGGCTATGTAAAATTTGATAAGAAATTTGCTATACCGTCAAGACACTTAGGCTTATACACAACGGAGGATTATAAGGAAGCCGAAGAATTGATTAAGCAAGTGGCAGAATCTATAGAAAATACAGTTGATATAGGGCAGGTCTTTGAAATAGCATCTACTGCTATGCCTTTACCAAATGAAGATTTTAGTGAGAATGAGGAAAGCAAAAAGAATAAGATAGCGGCTGTGGCTTATGATTCTGCATTTAATTTTTATTATGAAGAAAATATAGACCTTTTACGTAAAAAGTATGAGATAAGACTATTCAGTCCACTCATGAATGAGACTGTCGAGAACGCAGATCTAATTTATATAGGTGGCGGTTACCCAGAATTACATCTACAAGAACTCGAAAATTCACATAAAACTGCTAGCTGGATAAAAGAGGAAGCAGAAAAAGGTAAACCTATATTAGCAGAGTGCGGTGGTTTAATGTACTTATCAAAAGAAATTATAGATGAAAGAAATTACAAGATGGTGGATTTGTTTGATATTAGCATAAAAGCAAAAGATAGACTGACTATAGGTTACACAGAATTAGAAATTATAAGAAATAATATCCTAGGAACTCAAGGTCAAATAATTAGAGGACATGAGTTTCATGTTTCTAAGGCTATGAATGTAGGGAATGATGTAAAATTTTCAATGCAAAATAAAATAGGAAAAGGAATATGGGACAAAAAGGATGGAGCTACAGTGTATAATGTTCTTGCTTCATATAGTCATTTTCATCTTTCAAGAGCTAGCAGATTGTTGTCTTTTGACTTCTAATTTTTTAACTCTGTCTAATACTTCTAAAAGTCTATCTATTTCTGTAGTATATAATCTAATTTTATAAGGCAATTTTGATGTACTTGAATGAATTTCTACGTATCTTTTCTCTCTGTTATCTATTATTTCTGCATTGACTAAGTGTCTTGAATGTAAATATACTCCGGATCTATCTGTAGATAGTATTCCTTTTTCAGTTACCTTATAACTCTGTGGAGCCATTATTTCCATTGCTTGGAACTTTATTAGCCTTCTATATACGAGTATATTAAACAAGTACAATGCCTCGAAGTATATAATATAAATGGCAAGTCTCTCATAACCTATTTCATAGCTTGCAATTTTCGATATCACTTCGCTATATAGGATAAGTAATACTATCACATACCCTATCATATAGAGAAAAGATCTAATGGCTGATGAAGCATACTCTTGCATTTTCTCAAAATACTCTTGGTCTTTCAGCATAAGATCGCCAGCTTTCTTTTCTTCAAACAAAGTCCTCGAATTAGAGATCTCTGGTAAGTATTTTCTTTCTCTGAATACTGGATTATTTCTCATTCCTATAAAGCTACTAACGCCCATGATCAGAAAGAAATAAAGTATATAAATATACCAAAAGTATTGTGGATAAAATGTTAGGAGGAAAGACATTAGAATCATTCCTACTTGCGTCACTAGTATCATTTTCCAGCTATATGGATTAGGATAAGGGGAAGTCGACATGCCTAATAATAATATCTTTAAAGCCTTAATAAATATGTGTTTGCTTCTACTATTGCTTTATTCAATTACGGCTTATTCGTTTTTTACTATCTCCCATTATTCTCACGTTATACCTTCAACTACTACTTTACTCAATATTTATGTGGAGCAACAATATGCTATGTCTCCCATAAAGGTGAATTTATCTTTTAGCAATCTTTACATAAGTTTTTACATTTTTAATATGTCAAGGATGAACATATCATATTCAAGTTCTTTTAATTCCTCTTTTGATAAACCAATCATTTTCTACAACGAAAGTATTAATGCTACTATTATTCAAGTCAATTATATATTTGCATCTAACATGTCAATTAGCCTATCCACGTCTTTTCAATATGTTAAGATAATTGGAAATATAACTAATGAAAATATTTCTATTCCCTTAATGTCTTATTCCACTTCCAACTTCTCTAACTCACATAGATTTAATTTCAATTATGTCACATTTATATTTATATCTATAACTGCAATATTTTTATTTATTGTATTGAAAAGATATAAAGGTCATTAGTATATACGCTTTTATATTTTTGATTAAAAGTCTATTTGATGATACCAAAAAGCGATTTAAGGAAAAACTTGGAAGACGGATTGCCAATACTTATTTATGATTTTGATGGACGGGAAGAAGAAGTTGACCTAATGTTCTATGGTGGTAAAATAACATGGAAAAGTATAAATATGCTTAGAAAAGATGCGGGTGGGTTAATATGTTATGTGACTTCTGAGGATTATGGAAGACAACTTGGAATAGACTTCATGACAAATATTGTAAAGGAAAAATACCCTTACTTAAGTAAGAAACCAGTGTACGGAGATGATCCAGCTTTTTCTCTTTGGGTTAACCATATATCTACAAAAACGGGTATAAACGATCAAGATAGAGCAAGAACTATAAGTGAATTGCATAATGTAATTTCCTTACTGAAAGAAGACAAAAACTCTGCAATTGAGAAATTCAGAAATGAATTCTATTCCCCTGGCCACGTACCAATACTTATGTCAAGAGGTTTAAATAAAAGAAAGGGACATACAGAGCTAAGTATAGCATTGCTAGAGTATGCTGGTTTGGAAAAGAGTGCGGTAATAGCTGAAATGCTTGATGACAAAACAAGCATGAACAAAGAAAAAGCTATGAGATATGCAAAATATAATGGCTTTCTTTTTGTTGAAGGCAAAGAAATTCTAAAGGAGGTGATATTATGAGAAAATATGGTGTTGTTGATACTACTTTTTCAAGGGTTGACATGGGAAGTATTGCAATAAAAACTATAAAAGCAGAAGATCCTGACGCAGAAATTATAAGATATACCGTACCTGGAATAAAAGATCTTCCAGTAGCTGCAAAAAGGCTTTTAGAAGAAGGTTGTGATGGCGTAATAACTTTAGGGTGGGTTGGTAAGACCATGTTAGATAAATATAGTTATCTTGCTACTAGCATTGGATTAATAATGGCTCAGTTGTTGACTTCGAAGCATATAATAGATGTTACTGTTCATGAGGACGAAGTAGAAGATGAGGAGAAATTAAAAGAATTAGCAATAGACAGAGCCAAAAAGCATGCAATAAACTTAGTTAAACTTGTAAGAGATGGAAGGAATTCTTTAACCCCATATGCAGGAAAAGGATTAAGACAGGGGTATGAACATGCAGGACCAATCGATTAGCTTAGCAATTGTAGTTGCAGAATTTAACTATGACATAACTTATCTAATGTTAGAAAGAGCACTATCTCACGCAAAGTTCTTAGGAGCTACTGTTAAAGTTGTCTTTAAAGTTCCAGGGAGCTACGATATGGCTATTGCAGTAAAAGAGTTACTAAAGAGAGATGATATAGATGCCGTTGTTACACTAGGTGCAGTAATAAAAGGGGAAACAAAACATGATGAGATAGTCGCAACTCAAGCGGCAAGGAAACTACTAGATCTTTCAGTGGAGTATGGTAAACCAGTGACTTTGGGAATTATTGGTCATGGAGTTACTCATGAACAAGCAGTTGAGAGAATCGAGGAGTATTCCAACAGAGCAGTTGAAGCAGCTATAAAACTTGCAAGAAGACTTAAGCAACTTAAGAATATTGGAAATATAGAAGGCATGGTGACAATAGAGTGAAAATAGCTGAGATAAATCTCGTTGGATATAGAGAATGGACAGAGAGTCTAGGATATGACAGAGAATGGAAAATTCAGAAATTTCAGCACTCTTTTACAGCTAGACTTACTGAGTTGGCCTCAGAAATAAACTCTTTTCTTTTAACATATAGGTATGATTCATACATTTTTTTATTAGACGGAGTATCACTTGAAAATTTCTATTCTGTTTTAGATAAAGTTAGAGACCTCTCTTCAGTACCAATAAGCATATGCTTAGGATTCGGTAAAACATTGCTAGAGGCTGAAAGAAACTGTTATTATAACGATTTTAAAGATATACATGACGAGAAGATTGTTTTGGCTCATTTCGATTTAGATGGGTTTTCGAAGAAGAGATCTCTATTTGACGCATATTTAGAAATTTACGACATCTACAATAAAATATTTGAGTTTAGTAGGGATGTAGGAGGTTTTGCTTATTATTTTGGAGGGGACAATATAGGGGTTTTTATGGGACTGGATAAGGTAGAAGAAGTAAAACGGGTAGTTAATGAAGTTGATAACATAAAGGTTGGAATAGGAGTTGGTAATACTCCAAGAGAAGCTGTTACTAAGGCAGCTAAAGCTCTTCATATCATTAGACTATATAGGGATAGGAAGATTGAAATCAGTCAAGATTAATCTTGGTGCCGGGCTGATAGGTGAAGAATTAGTTTATAAAGAAAATATAAACATAGAGCTTGATGAAAATAACGTAATTCAGCATATAGGCAACGGTTTTGATTCAAGCGGGATTGATGCTAGGAGCTTTATTTTATTACCGCCACTTGTAAACGCTCATGTTCATATTGCAGATTTTACTTTCCCGGAAATAGGTATTGATAAAACGATAAAAGAGCTAGTAGGTGATCCTAACAGTGAGAAATATAAATATTTTGACCTTTATGGTGAAAAAATCGAAGAAGGAATTAGAGAGTTTGCTTTGAAAGCCCTTAAGCATGGTACTAGAGTAATATTAGACTTCAGGGAACAAGGGATATCTGGAGTTAAAAAAGCCAAGAAAGCACTAGCAAACATAGATATAGATTATTTTGCCCTTGGTCGCTCAGACAATTTTACTGACTTAAATGAGCTAGCTAAAGAGGCTGAAGGGTATGGATTGCCAGATTTCAAATACCATTCCCTCAAAGAGCTTAAAACTATAAAGGATCTGTTTATGCATAAAATAAGGGCTGTTCATTTAGCTGAAACAAAAAAGCAATATTTGGCTAACGATCTCGAAGAAATTATAGACGCATATTCTCCTAACTTAATTATCCATGCTACTTATTTTAGAGAAGATGAGTTTGATATAGCTAGGGATAAAAACATAGGAGTTGTGTTTTGCCCTAGAAGCAATTTGTGGTTTGGTGTGGGCATTCCTCAAATTTCCTTAGCTTATGACCGGAATGTAAGCATACTTTATGGTTCAGATAATGGTAGTTGGATTTCTCCAAATCTTTGGAAAGACTTAGAATTAGCTCTTTTGCTAACTAGGATTCAAAAACCTGGTAGCAACTATGCGAAAAATATTCTTTTGTCAGCTACTACCGAAGCTTACAATTTCTTAGGCCTTAAGTATGCCATAGTAGAAGGAAATCGGACTTTTCCTATTTTCATTAAAGGCGAAGAAATTTTTAGAGCGGAAGAAAAATACAGTGCTATTATAAAAAGGGCAAGTGACAACGGGATTTATAACCTAGGCGCAATCCAAAATATAAGTTGACCGCCTGACTCTGTTTTTGCTTCTATCTTCATAGGAATGTTTTTCCCAAACCCTACGGAAACCTCAGAAGAGAATGAAACTGCTTTTAACACTTCTTTTAGCACTTCTATGCTGTACACTGCTTCAGAAGGAGATTCTATTGTTAATGAGGTGAGTGGTTTATCTTGTTTAAGAACTGCTCTGTATGTTTTTCCTGTTTCTTCTGTGGAAAAGCTGACAGCATCTTCATTAGCTGATATGCTTACCTCTTCTCCTATAAGGCTTAAATCCTTAGCAACATCATTTAGGATTTTGCCATCTACAGTAAAAGTAGCGGTTAAATTAACTTTAGGTTCTGACAACTGATCTATTGCAGTTTTCTCTCCTTTTAAATATATATTGCTCCTAGTTCCAGTCTTTTCATCTCTTACTGTAACTTTAACACCTGCATCTGTTTCCTCAAATGTGACACTTGCACTCTTAGATCTGGCTTTACTAAGAATTTTCTTCAGATCGCTTATGTTTAGTTTAATTCCTAGAGGCTTTTCTACGTTGTAGTCTTCTAAGAACTCTTTAGAGATTTTCAAAATTACCATGAGTACCTTATCATCAGTCAGATATCTTGAGAAAATACTATCCTCTGCAAAGTTTAAAACTATCTCGTCAGAAACTCTAACCAGTGCAGATAGAAGAGAGTAAAAATCTTTAGCGTTAGGATAAGTAGCTTTAATCATTCTTCCTCAGTTGTTTTTTGTTGTTTTGCTTTTTTAGGTTTTTTTGCCACTTTTTTCTTTTTCTTCTTTTCAGAAGCGTTATATTTCGAAGCCAACTCTTGAAACATTTTCTTTGCTTCTTCTATGCTTATCTTCCCGTTTAGTAAGTTATCCCAAATTTCACTGTTTTTCATTAGTAATTCTATGTCAGCTACACTCAGTGCAGGTAATTCTTCCTCTGTCTCCGTACTTTCTTCATGGCCCCCCTCTTCTTCTTGTGGTGCTAGTTCCTCTTCATGTTCTGTCGGTTCTTCCTCCTCTTTTTCTCGCTCTTCATCTGGCTCCTCATCAAACATTATAAATCACCTATGTCAAGTTTAGTAGATATACTTCACCCCTTAATAAATCTCTAGTTACGCAGTAGCCTCTAGGAAGCTTCTGTAATGTTTCATAGATTATAGAATAATAATGTGGATCGAAACCTCCTATTAATCTGCTTGCATAATCTAAGTCTTTGGGTTCAATTAGGTTAAATATAAAGTAGTAACTTACATTAGCTAATAAATCTTTTACGTACTCAGTGTTTTGAGAAATAATAATAAAACCGAAACCGAATTTTCTTCCTTCAGCAAGTAATCTCTCTACTAGTTGTTTACCTGACTCTTTAGATAATATAAATGGTGCTTCGTCTACAATAATAATTTTCTTTAAATTCGATATCCCAGAGGTATACATGTAGCTTTGTATAGATTTTAATAACGTTTCAATAATAATATACTTTATTTCATTTGTAGGTACTTTAGAAAAATCTATTATTATATTCCTTGTTAAAAAATCATTTACATTTATAGTAGAATTGGAAAATACAGTTGAAGATAGAAATTGAAGATATGGTTCTATTGACTGAAATCTTATTAAATCTTGTGATGTGGTAGCCAATTTCTTCTTTCTTTCTATTAATAGAATCAAGTCTCTTATCGTAGGCAACTGTTTATTCCATGTGCTTTGGTCTGTCTCATCTATTCCTTTTTCCATATATGCTTCTAGAATAAGATTTACTAATTCCATGGTTTGCAAATTTCCCAAGTTAAAAAGGCTTTTTAACATCATGGCTACTTCTAAAGCTCTCTCTTTTGGGCTTCGTCCAAACAAGCTGAGTGGATTTATTGAGATTGATGTGGCGTCTATTTTTTCTGCATTGTCAATGTCATATTCACCATGCAAATCAAAAATTAAATAAGAGACTGTGAGATTTTTTATAATTTTCTTTGCTAAAGTAGATTTACCAACTCCACTAGTCCCTATAATTATTGTGTTGTAATTTTTACTCTCTAGGAAATTTATTGAGTAAATCCCATCATATTTAATCCATTTATATACCGGATCAGAGGTGTAAAAAGTTGAGTTAATTACACCTCCTCTGCCTAGTTTTCCAACAATTTTGCCTATAACCAAGTTATTTTCCGGGTTTTTTTGCTTTGGGATCACCAGATAAGGTAATGCTATCCAGTTCAATGCTATTAAAGGTAGTTCATAATAAAAACCATAAAGAGATATTACTATAGAGGCTAGAGAACTTCCTATAAGAAATAGGAAATTCTTAAACAAAAACCAGTAAAGAAGTAATGAAATTAAAAATCCTATCCCTAGTTTGATGGGTGAAAAGTCCATCTTTGCTTTTCTCAGCTCATCAACCAGATAGTCATAAAAATTTCTTTTTATAAAGGAATATATAAAGTAAATAAATATTGATACAATAATATAATATGGAGCGTAGTATATAAAGGTTAGAATAGATTGATCAAAGTTTTGGTTAAACACAACGCTATAAAGGACAAAGAACACAGGTAAGCAAATAAAAGACATTAATATAGAATTAAACAAAATAAAGGATATAATGCCGTTTAGTGCTACTACAATTGTTGTTAATGTGAATGTGTACAGCGGATAATTGATATTAGTTACATACAAGATAGAAATTTCAAGCGAAATAATTATTAAAAATATAATATAAGACCTCACTTATATTAAACCCTGAAACTAAGTATTACTAGCTAGATGATAAACGTTTCTAATGAGTTTGTAAGTAAGCTTAAGGAATTAGGGTACGTTAATCTTACTCCTATTCAAAGGATAGCTATTCCTATAATTTTAAGAGGAAAAAACACGCTAGTTATCGCTCCTACCGGTTATGGTAAAACTGAAACTGCGGTTTTCCCTGTTTTTTATAAAATTTTTGCAGAAAACTCTTTGCCTATCTCTGCGTTATACATAACTCCGCTTAGGGCACTAAACAGAGACATTGAAATAAGACTAAAAAGATTAGGGGACGCTTTAGGAATAAAAGTTAAGGTTAGACATGGCGATTCTACTGAAAGTGAGCGTAAAAGGCTTCTTTTAGATCCTCCACAACTTCTGCTTACTACTCCGGAAACTTTACTATATTTATTAGTCAACGAGAAATATAGGAAATTACTAGAGAATCTGAAATGGATAATAATAGATGAGCTTCAAGAGATGTTAGATGAAAAACGAGGATATGAACTTCTTATAATGCTAGAGAGGTTAAAAAGAATAAGCAAAAACAGACTGCAATTTATTGGCCTCTCTGCAACCATTGGGGACATTGAAATAGCTAAGAGATTTCTCGGAGAAGACGTAGAGGTAGCTAAAATAGATGCCAGAAAAAACATGGAAATATCTCTACTGATACCAGAAGTAGGAAAGGAATATGTAGATCTTTCCGTCAAATTTAATTTAAATCCAGAAGTGATTTCTAGGATTAAGGGGATCGAAGAAATAATAAAAAAGGAAAAGCCAGTTTTAATTTTTACAAACGTTAGAGAAACTGCTGAGTTTCTCTCTAACGAACTGTCTAAAATCACTCAATTAAAAGTATTGACACATCATGGTTCTTTATCTAGAGAAATGCGAGTTGAAGCAGAAAAAGAATTTAGAGAAGGAACGATTGATGCATTAGTAGCAACTTCCAGCTTGGAATTAGGTATTGACATAGGTAAAATAAATGCAGTTATACAGTATATGTCACCTAGACAAGTGATCAGGCTAGTTCAAAGGATAGGCAGAAGCGGGCACTCAGTAGATAAGCTATCAAGAGGTTATATCATTCCCTCAAACGATATATATGATATTTTAGAGTGCAAATCTATTGTAGATAGTTTTAGAGAGGGATACTTAGAGAAACCATTAGTAGAGTACAAGCCTTATGATGTTATAGCTCATGAAATTGCTGGAATGGTTTTGGAAGGATATAGTGATAAAAAGGAGATTTTTGACATAATTAAAAGTATATTTTTATTTAAGGAATTAACAGAAGAAGAATTCGAAGATATACTAGGAATTTTAGAGTCTGCAAGAATTATAAAAAGAGAAAAGGAAAAAATACTCCCTTCTTATAGATTGTGGAGATATTACTATGAAACTAATATGATCCCAGATTCTTTAAGAGATTATTTAGTAATCGACCATATAACGAACTCTAAGATAGGTACGCTGGATGAAGAATTCATCTCTACAATTGATGAAAATACAGTTTTTGTATTAGGAGGAAAACTATGGAAGGTCATCTCTATTGAAGAAGGAAAAGTGTATGTGGAACAGGCCCAATTGAAAAGCGGAATTTTACCCAGCTGGTTTGGTGAATCTATTCCAGTAGAAAAAGAAGTTTCTTTAAAGGTTTATAAGTACATAAACGATGCGGCAAAGGGCAAGGCAGTAGACTTACCAGATCATATACTTGAGAAGCTTAAAGGCATTTTAAGTGAGCAAATACAAAGAGGTTATCCAGTCCCTTCAGATAAAGAGATAGTGATAGAAATCAGCAACGATCTGATTGTTATACATTCTCCATACGGTACTAGAGGGAATAACACTATTGGTGCCTTGTTTTCTATTCTTCTAACTCAAGTTAAAGGAATTAAAGCTAATTATAGATCTGACGCATACCATATTGCTATAGCTACAGTTGTTTCCGTATATAAGGATGATCTAATAAAAGTAATTAATATGATTAATTCTCTATCAGAAAACGAACTTGAAGAATTACTAAAAGTTGCAATAAAGGAAAGCCCGCAGTTTAAGTGGAAATTGTTAATAGAGGCTGAGAGATTCGGTGTTATAGATAAAAATAAAGATATAGACGTTTCTTCCACTTTATTAAAACCCTTTGCTGATACAATCGTAGGGGAAGAAGCGATTAAAGAACTACTTGCAAAAAACTACGATGTTGATGTGTTAAAAAATGAAATAAAGAAAGTTAACTGGAAGATAGTCGATGTTCCAAGCTTTTCGCCATTGGCTAGGGAATTTTTAAATAGACTCTTCGTTTTTCATTCGAGCGATGATAAACCTGTTATGATAGAGATATATAAAAGGAAGCTCTCTTCTAAGGAAGTTAGAGTAATTTGCCTAGTTTGTGGATGGAATAATATCTATAAGGCTAGCGATGTTCCTGTTAAATGTCCCAAATGCGGTTCAGTATTTTTAACGGTTGTAGATCCTCAAGATAATGAAAGTGTTGAGATTGTAAAGAAAGCATTAAAAGGAGGTAAAATGTCAAGAAAAGAGCAGAAAAGATTAGAAGAGCTGAAGAAGATTTCATCCTTGTATGCAGAGTATAATAAATTTGTTGCAATAGGTCTTTCAGCCCCCGGAGTAGGTGCAACAAATATAGGTAAAGCATTAGAAAAACTGAGAGAAGGAGAGGACAAGTTTTATGAAGCCTTACTGGAACTTGAAAGGAGGTTTATAAGGACACGGAAGTACTGGGACTAAGTTTAAATTTTAATTATTATGTTTTTTCAATAGGTGGTAGTTATGCCCGCAATAGAAGTGGGAAGAATATGCGTAAAAACAAGAGGAAGAGAAGCAGGTAAAAAGTGCGTAATAGTCGATATAATTGACGACAACTTTGTATTGGTTACCGGTCCTAAAGATATAAATAAGGTAAAAAGGAGAAGAGTTAACATACTTCATCTAGAGCCCACAGACAAAAAGATAGAAATAAATAAAGGAGCGAGTGATGAGGAGGTAAAGAAAAAGCTGGAGGAAGCAGGGCTTATTGAGTTTATGAAACAGTCTATCAAGCCCAAAATACCTGTGATTTGATATGGAACTATATGATTTTATATACAAAATAGACTCTTTTTGTGATTATAATAATCCATGGAACATAGTTCAAGATTCTCAAACAGATGAGAAATATGGGTACTTTGCAGATAAAAGACCAATTGATGTCCTTATAAAAAACTCTATTATTAACCTTGATAAACCGCCTGGTCCAACTAGCCATGAAGTTGCTTATTGGGTAAAAGAAATGTTTAAGGTCTCAAAGGCAGGCCATGGGGGAACCCTAGAGCCCTAAGGGTTAACCCTAGGGCGGGGAGATCCCAAAGTCTCAGGTGTTTTGCCTATAGGGCTGGAAAATGCTACAAAATTAATGCCTTACATTACACATTCTGGTAAGGAGTATATATGCCTTATGGAAGTACATTGCGATTATGACTTTAAAGAGCTAGAGCAGATTATAAAAAAATTTATAGGAGTAATATACCAAAAGCCTCCAGTAAGATCTTCTGTTAAGAGAAGAACAAGAAAAAGGAAAGTGTATGACATCAAGATATTGGATCATGAGGGTAGATATGTACTTCTTGACATATCTTCTGATCCCGGCACTTATATGAGAAAAATTTGTCATGACGCTGGAATTATATTAGGTTGTGGTGCACATATGAGAGAATTAAGGAGAATAAGGACGGGATCATTTACTGAGAAAAATCTAGTAACTTTGCATGAAATTTCTGAGGCATTATATATGTGGAGAAACTGCAAAGATGAGAGCGATTTAAGAAAAATCCTATTACCAGAGGAGTTTGCCACTTGTGGCATGCCTAAAGTAATAATAGATGACAACGCAGTAGATGCTATAACATATGGAGCCATGCTAACAGCACCTGGTATAGTAGCTTTCCAAAATTTTAAAGAAAAAGAAAACGTTGCTATATTAACTTTAAAAGGGGAGATTGTTGCTATAGGCGAAGCATCTGTGGATTCTGCAAAGTTAAAGGGCATGAAAAAAGGCATTGTTGTAAGGACTAAAAGAGTTATTATGCCGAGAGATATATATCCTAGATCATGGAAGAAGCATGAGTGAGTTTATAGTTAATGATGTAGTTAATGGCATTCCACTTTCTCTAGTAAGCAGCCACGGGGTATTTTCCAAAGAAAGATTAGACCTCGGCACTAGATCTCTACTAGAGAACATAATTTTGCCAGAAAAAGGCGTAGTAGCAGATGTAGGATGTGGTTATGGCCCTATAGGCATTTACATTGCATTAAAGAACCCTAATTTAAACGTCTATATGATTGACGTAGATGAAAAAGCAGTATATCTTGCAGAAAGAAATATTAAAAGATATAAGCTAGAAGGCAGAGTTAAAGTGCTGAAAAATAATATTTTAGAAAATATACAGCTAAAATTTGATGGTATATATTCTAATCCTCCGCTTAAAGCTGGGAAAGCATTTATTGAAAAACTGGCAGAGCAAAGTTATGAAAAGTTAAATCAGAACGCAATAATAGAAATGGTAATTTATAAAGGAGAAGAGAATGTAAAATTACTATTTAAAAAATATTTTAACGATGTACGAGTGATTAAAAGAGTGAAAGGTTACTCAATTATAGTAGCGGTTAAAAATTAAAGCAATTAATTCATATAATTATAGTGCCGGGGTGCCCGAGCGGACTAAGGGGCTGGCCTTGAGAGCCAGTGGGGATCTCCCCGCGCGGGTCCGAATCCCGCCCCCGGCGTTTTATTCTTTAAAAATCTTATGAACAAATGAATTTATGCTATTTTAATCATTATTCTAATTCCTGTTGATAAGATGAGAATCTTTATTTAAGGAATATTTCAAGTATACTTAATTTACTCAAAGTGAACATAAGAAATAACAATTACGATAAAAGTCTCATAATGGTGCGGCCGCCGGGATTTGAACCCGGGATCACCAGCTTGGGAGGCTGGCGTCCTAATCCAGGCTAGACGACGGCCGCGATATATATTTAATTTTTCAAGGTAATAAATTTTTGATGATGAAAAGAGGGTAGAAAGATAGAGATGATTTACGCTGGAAAAACTGAAAAGGAGAAAAATATTTTAGAATTAATAGTATAATTATTATCCCATGCAAAAAGAGTTATTAGATAAACCATCTAAAACTCCGTTTCATTTTAAAGCTGCTTACTATCCTCCCAAATATGCAGGAATAAAGGCCTATACAGTAGATGAGCTAATTGAAGGTATTAAGAAAGTAGATGGTTTATCTATATTCTATCACATATTTCACCCATTATTTTCAAGTCACGTAGTCCCAGAAGATATGCATAATGATTTTGCATTATGGATTAAGGAGGAATTACATAACTTGGATCTAGCACAGCTTATTTCAGATGTAGAGGGTAAGGAGCCAAGAACTGTTGAAGATGTAAGATCAGATCTAATTAAAATTTTGAGTGAAAACAAGGTAAGTGGAAGAGCCAATAAACCCTTCTATTTCATCTCATGTACCCCAGTTGTCTATGATACAACTAGGGTAGCTAGAACATTAGGCGAATTAATAGACATTATAGCTACAATTACGGTTAGATCATTAGCATATCATTTTATATTCAAAAGAGTAATGGGATATTCTACTAAGAATGACTTTTCGCTCTGGATAGAGGAAAATTATGGATTAAAAGATCTATCAGATTCTTTATCTTCGATAGATCCTCAAACTTATACAGATGAGGAAAAACTAAGAGAGGATCTATTACGAAAAATAGAGGAGGTGATATTTAAATGATAGAGAAATATTCGGAAATAATAGGAGAGGATGAATTAGACAGTATATTTAAAATAGCTGAAAAACTGAAAGGGGTCTCAATACTCCACGTAAATTCTACTCCCAGCGGCGGTGGTGTGGCAGAGATATTAAGTAGGCTTGTTCCATTGATGAGAGAGCTGGGAATTCAGACTGATTGGAAAGTAATAAGAGGAGACAATGAGTTTTTCACAGTCACAAAATCTTTTCATAATTCTCTTCAAAATGGATATGGAGACTTACCTAAAGGAGCTTTTGAAACCTACAACAAGTGGCAAGAAATTAACGGCAACGAAATGGATTTAGACTATGATATAGTTTTCATTCATGATCCTCAACCTGCTGGTTTAATTAAGTTTAAGAAAAAGGGGAAGTGGATTTGGAGATGTCATATAGATATCTCTAATCCTTATGAGCCAGTTTGGAAATTCTTAAAGCAGTATATTGAACAATACGAGAGTGTTATAATTTCTTCCCCAGTATTTGGTAGAGATGATTTATCAAAGCCGCAGTATATAGTTCCTCCTTCAATTGATCCTCTAAGTATAAAAAACAGATATATTCCAGAAATAACAGTTAAAAGGATACTATATAAATACGATATAGACCCAGAAAGGCCTATAATAACCCAAGTCTCAAGGTTTGACAGAGCAAAAGATCCATTAGGAGTAATAAAAGCCTATAAGCTAGTCAAAAAACATGCAGATGTTCAATTAGTTTATGTAGGTAGTCCAGCTTCTGATGACCCTGAGGGTGAAATTGTATATAAGGAAACTGTTGAGGCTGCTGGGAATGATAAGGATATAAAACTTCTAATGCTACCACCAAATAGTGATCTAGAAATAAATGCGTTTCAAAGAGGAGCCACAATTGTAATGCAAAAATCAATAAAAGAGGGATTTGGACTAACTGTAAGCGAAGCTTTATGGAAAGAAAGGCCAGTGATAGGAGGGAATACCGGAGGAATTCCGTTGCAAGTGATTAATAATATCACAGGATATTTAGTTAATACACCAGAGGAAGCTGCACATTATGCATTGTACTTACTGAGAAATGAAAAGATAAGGAAAGAGTTAGGTAGAAATGGTAGACAGCACGTAAGGAAGAACTTCCTATCTACGAGAGAGTTAAGAGATTACCTAATGGTTGCAAGTTTAGCCTTAGGGGAAAAATTTGTAGGGACTTCTGGAGACCCTATCTCATCGAACCCAGATTGGGTTTCTCGATAGAGTGTCGCCCAGTCCCAAGTAAAAATAAAGCAGTAAACCTTTAAATTCATAACTTCATATAATAATATGCCGCCGTAGCTCAGCCCGGGAGAGCGCCCGGCTGAAGTAGAATGCACGCAGTGACCGGGTTGTCCGGGGTTCAAGTCCCCGCGGCGGCACTTATTAGAAAGGTGTTTATATTGTATAGAGTGCTTATAGTAAGGCTAACAAATATTAATAAAGATATTTTAAATGAAATTACAAAACATCTTTCGAGTATTGGCTTTGACGTAATTATTTTAACTGAAATAGAACACTTAAACGCTTCATATTTTGATTGGGAAAGATATCAATATAACGCAGATAAAATACTTCATAGTTTAATTGAAAAATATTCAAACTTCCCTTATGATTCCATAATAGGAATTGGAGATATTGATGCATACGTGAAAGGGTTAAATTTTGTATTTGGATTATCCACTAAAAAGATTGGCACTGTATTTTTGGCAAGACTAAGAAATGAATTTTATCATAAAGAGTGTGATATGAAGCTTTTCATAGAAAGGGTCAAAAAAGAGGTAACCCATGAGCTCGGCCATACTCTTGGATTAGAACATTGTTCCAATCCTAGCTGTGTAATGAGTTTCAGTAATTCTATTGTGGAAGTTGACAGAAAAACACCTTATTTTTGTAATGAATGCAAATTAAAATTAAATGTCAACAACAAAAGTTAAAATGTAATAATCTTCTTTATTCTCAATACTCATTTCATGATAAGTAACCGCTTTAACTACAATCCTCCCTTCATGCTTCTCTTTGTTAAATTTTTCTCCCCAGGCTTTTCCGGTCAACTTTAAGTTATTAGTGTCTATATTAACTTTGAATCTGCTAAATAGAAGCAATTCTGAATCGTAATATACTAGTAAACTTTCTATCCATCTATACAATAGATTTTCTAGGTCATATCCCTCCACTTCGATATCCCTTTCTTCTTTAGGCTCTACTTTGCTGGTATCTGTCATTAACTCGAACACAGCAAGGGCCGCATTTTCAAAAGCTTCATTTAAATCCTTTCCATAAGCCCTGATTCCTACATCAGCTGTATGGTCAAAGAATTCAAACTTTTGCATAAAAATATAAAACCTTCTTAGGATTTTATTTTTAATTGAGGTAAAATGGGAGGCAGACAAAGAACTACATTATTTATGACTAAGGAAGTAAAGAAAGAGGCTAAAAAAGGAGTTACTACTCAACAAACTTCTCAAAAATAAATCTAAATCCGATATATATCGCTATACTTGCTCCGATTCCAATCCCTAAGATCATAATATTTTTTGTATACAAATACGCTATAATTGTATTAAACGCTAAAAGATATGAGACTAATTCGTAACTCCTCATGATTTATCACGGCACCTCTACCATAAACGGAACTCTACTACCATATCCGCCTATGGTATTACCTAGTCCTATGCTGAGACCGCTAAGTAACACTATATAGCTTGAAGGCATTAGCAGATTCGCAATAAAAATTTCGGGAATCGAGTATTGAAGTATAAACGTAACTGAAGGGTTTTGTGGTAGATGTAAATTAAGTATGTTAAGGTCTAGTTGTGTCAAGAAAGTAGGTAAATAGGGTAACCCTACATAAAATACTAATGACGCAGCTATAAAAGATGCCCCTATACTTCTGCCTACTCTAAAAGGTAGACTCATTAAAAGTATACCTAAGGCTACAAATACCCCTGTATATTGGTATATCATTTGGGAAATTATGGTTAGAAATTCAACGAAAGACGTCGCTATAGATAATAAAAGTGAAAACAGCATAAAGGGTGCAAATGAGCCACCTAAATATTGCAAAGCATCTATCATGGCTTTTATGATTTCGTATTGTATAATATCATAATTTTCTACTTGATATAGCCATGAAAAGTATGAAGTCCATGAAACTCCTAGGAGGGATAGCAATTGTTGTGCAAAGCCAAGAACTCCAGTATATATCCCTGTCCAAACCATAGTGTATATCGAATCACTAATTAATCTAGGGCCCCATTTTTTTATTCCGTATACCGGTATTGGGAGGGCATAAAATAATGAACCTAATGAATAAGAGAGCGAAGCAAGCAGTTGGGCATAAAATAAAACTTCAAACACATTCCACATATTTCACACCTGTGATGCTATATATGAGATAAAGTAGAATATCGTGCTCCCTATTGCTAAGAAGAAAGCGGCTATTATCGCATCCTCAATTAGATCTTGACCTCCTCTTTTAATTCTAAATATAGGAATTGGAGATCCTCTTAAGGCCCAGCCTATTGCCCAAGCTAATATAAATACACTCCAAGCTATTTCGGTAATAGTTGTGTTTAAATTTTGTATGAAAGCTAAAAGAGTCATTTTCTTTTCAATAAGTTATTAACATTATTTTACCAGAGAGAGTTTAGTGAATATTTTTAGCTTTAAGAGAAAGGAGGGTAGTTTCAATAATTCTTACTACATCATCTGGCGATATAAAATCAGAGTTAATTACCAAATCAAATACACTTAAATCTGTCATGTCTATTCCATAGTAAGATAAAAATCTTTTATAGTGACTCTCTTCTCGTTTTATTATTTGGTCTAATGCTTCATAAAATGATATGTTGTCTCTAATTGCTATTCTTTTAGCTCTAGTTTCAATTGATGCGTTTAAGTAAACTGTAAGATCAGCGATATTTTTCAAAAGCCAACCGCCTATATGGGATTCTATTATTACATCCTTTTCAGTAGTAGCAATTCTAAAAATTTCCTGATCTATTTTTTTATCTATATCAAAATCTTTTTCTGCTTTTTTATTTAGATCTATTAGTGAGAGTCCCTCCTTTTGGGCTAACTCTCTAAATATTTGACCAGCAGAAACGTATTTCAAAGAAAATTTTTTTGACAATTTTTTCCCTATAGTAGATTTACCGCTACCAGGTGGCCCGCTAATGACAATGATCATGAAATTCCTCTCAGAGTTTGTTTAATTAATATCTCGAGACAATTATGACACAAATATCCTCCATAAATTCTTTCAGGCCTCTTTTGTGTCTTTGAGAATTTATTTACGTTATTAGTTTCAACCCCTCTTAAGGGTTTTTTGCATATAGCACAAACTGCCTTTCCATTTTTCTTTCTTTCATAATGAATGATAGATTTTCCTGACGGCGCTTTCTTATGAATTTTTCTATAAGAGCTGGATCTTTGTTGAGGGGTAGGCATATGTAAAATTAATAACATAGGTTTTAAATAATCTTCGGTCTTCTAAGTGATAATGGAGTAAAGAGGAGAAATGAGATTATATATATGAAAAGGTTGCTTATTATATATTTTCCATGATAAGGTATTGTTATTGGTATATTATAGGGAAAATAAACCGGAGTTGTAATTAGATCTATTACAATAAACAGACCAACCATATATACAAAAATTAAAGTTAACGATTGGATAAACATGTAATTTCTAAGTTTCCCTGTATAATAATCAACTTCTTTAGATATTTTCTTCATAGTTTTATCTTTTCTCTTTGGAGATGTAATTTTTTCAATTCTACTCTCATACTCTTTTATTTTTTCTATAGTCCAGTTCATTTTGTTTAATAAGTAAAATTTATATTCAAGATACATTAAGAAGTTTAATAAAAAAGAAAATCCTAATATGTAAAAAATCGTTAAATTCATATGCTCACTGCATACTATTGATTATTTCATTTGCCGCAATTGCGGGATCTCCCTCTACGTTTATAATAACTTTTACTGTCGCACCTACTAATACTGCTGATGCAGTTGCGGCATATCTTGCAAAATTAAGGATTTCGTTTATTACTTTTTCATCACTATAATCACTTCTGTTTCTTGTTGTATCCCTCTTTTGCCTATCTAAAATTACTCTAGGATCAGCCTCTAGCAAGAATATAACTTTTGGGTTTATCTCTTCTATTACATATTTAGGAAGCCCAGGCAAGTAGCCTGAGGGAGTCTTTATTATAGCATGTGTATCTATAAAAAATAATCCCTCTCCTCCTTCTGCAGCTTCTTTAGCTATGCCTCTAGCGGCCTCAATTTGCAACTGTTTTTGTTTATCAACTGGCAGTTTTCTCATCTCATCTCTGTTATTAACATAGCCTAATTTTATTGCTGTCATCAACATGTAGTCTCCATAGTTTACTATTTTGTTATTTATCTTTTTCTCATCTAATATTTCTTTTACTTTAGATAAAACAGTTGTTTTTCCTACTCCAGGGATTCCAGTTACGATCCCAATTTTCATCCTTACTCACCGATAATTCTCTTTAATAATGGGTACATCTCTAATGTTCTCTCATAAGCTAATAAATTATAATACTGAATAGCTATCGTAACACCTAATAATATTCCTATACCAGTTCCATATACTCCTAAGAATGTTGCAAGAACTGCTATTAAACCTACAATCAATGAGCTAAAGAATCCTAAAGGATAAATATATTTTGCTAGGATCCCTTCAATAACTTTTGGATTATTTCTCATACCCGGTATTTCAACTCCGCTTTCTATCATTTGTTGTGCTTGGGTTGCTGGATCAAGACCTGCTACATCAATCCACAACATACCAAATATAATTGATAGTACTATGAATACCGCTGCATATATAGCAGCACCTACTGGATCTAATACTAAAGCAAAGACGCTATGTGGTATATTTGCCGGAGGGAAGAAGAAAGCATTTGCAATATCAGTTAATATATTGGACGCTGTTGGAGAAATATATGATCCTAAAGATGCAAATAATTGGAAATCTGCTCCCAATACGCTTACGAATATCACTGGGATGCTACTAACGTATAAGAAATTTAATGGTATAGTAGTTTTAATTCCTCTAAGCCTTTGTGTTGTCACTGGTATCTGTATGTTGATATTAGTGAGATACACTATTAATATTATGAGGCCTATAGTTGATATTAATCCTACCAAATCTGGTGAATATGGTGTTTTTGTACTTGTATTTACTATGATGGATAATATATTCTTTCCACTTATTATATCTGAAGCCAATAGAGGGAAGAAGCCGACTGGTAAGTTCTGGTTTTGAACTGCAGCTATTCCAAACATGTCCCAGAACATTAATTTTGTTACGCCAGCAAGTATGAATAAGCTAATCCCGGATCCTAATCCCCATCCTTTTTGTATCATTTCATCTAACAGAAGTATTATGTAAGTGGCTATTACTAATTGCGCAAATACAATTGCAGAGAGCAACAAGTTCCCTGACGCTTTTGTAAAGACGTAACCAAACAGTGCGGACTCAACTAGTATAAATAAGAATGCTAATCCCTTTTCTGCTTCAGTAAATTTAGCTTGATCTTCCTCTTTAGCCAAATCCATTTGTATAAGTTTTGATCCAACAAGAATTTGCATTATTAAACCAGATGTAATTATAGGCCCGATTCCTAATTGGGCTAAAGTACCTTGAGTTGATGCAAAAATTATTTGTTCAGCCAAAAAATTACTTAAGATTGAATTAGTTGATGTCACTCCATACAAAGGTATTGATGCCATCACAAGATATATTATAACTCCTATAAAAGACCAGAGTAACTTTGCTGATAAAGAAGGCCTCTCTTTAGGCTTAGTTACAGCTGGTAAGTATTCTCCTAGTCTAGCAAGAAAGTCTACAAAACCCATGCTACTCTAAAAAGCCTACTCATTCGAGGTTAATATAATTTCTCCTCCTAATTCCTTAACTTTCTCAATAGCTTTCTTACTTGCTTTCTCTACTTTAATCACTAATCCTTGCTTTAATCCTTGGCTTCCAATTAGTTTCTCGTAACCCATTTCGGTTAGATCAACAATTTTTTTACCATTTTCCTCCTTTATTTTTACCAATCCTTTTTCTATAAGTTCTTGAAGTTTTCTCATAGTAATTACGTTATACATTTTTGATGTTGGGTTAACGAATCCGTGTTTTCCATACCATCTCTGGCCATATTTCACTAACCAAGACCATTTTTCTTTATGCATTCCTATTTGTCTTCCACCTTCTTTTCCTCTATCTCTATGTTGGCCTTTTGTTCCCCATCCATGAGTTCTATATCCTCTATATTTTCTACTTTTCTTTTCTCTTCTAACTGTCATTTTTTACACCATCCTCTTAATCAATTCATTAATTTTCTCTCCTCTATAGCCGAATTCTCCCTTTAAATTATATGGTCTATTTATTTTTCCTTTAAAACCGCCACTTGGTGGATGTAATCTAATTGGCAATTTAAAGTAATAGTCTAATTTATGAAGTTTTAGTTGTCCTTCGGTTATTCTTTTTACAAACTCATCATAGCTTTCTATTTTTAGTTTGCTCTTTAAGAATTCATTATTTATTCTACTATTCCCTGGTTTCACATATAATCTACTTAAAAGTAATTTTATCCCTTCTTCGTTTAATTCCCCCCATGTTACATAAGGCTCAACAACTTTTAACATACCTCTGAGGGTTTTTGAATCCTCATATATCATTGCATTAAAGTTTTTTTCTAGTCTTAGTAATTTTAAAGTATCTTGTATAAACCACGGAGTAGCTGCATAACCTCTAATTCTAATTATTCCCAATACTTTTGGCATTTTACTTCCTCCTCATCCAATCTATTGGAGTAACAAATTTGTATGTGTTATAAAGTGCATTATATCCAGCCTTTATAAAATTCTCCGTAGTATATGTAGAGCCTCTAGTTAAAGACCAAGCATCTTTGATTCCTGCATAAGTTAATAACGTTTTTAGTGCAGGTCCTACTACTAAGCCTGTTCCTTTTGGTGCTGGCATTAAAAGGACTTCAACACTTCCAGCTTTTCCATAAACTTTGAATGGTAAGCTGTGTGGTTCTCCACATGTACATTCCCAACTCCCGCAACCTCTTCTAACAGGTATAATGTTCATTTTTGCATCTTTAATTGCTTTTTGAATAGCTACTCTTAACTGCTTAGCTTTTCCAGTCCCGTAACTTACATAACCATCCATATTCCCCATTATTATAAGCACTTTATACTTGGAAATTTCTCCTGCATCTGTTTGCTTTTGTACCATTCTTATGTCTATTACTTCATATTTCATTTTTGGTAAAAGTACATCTACTATCTCTGGTTCAGTTATTGAGTAGTTTCTCTCAAACAATTCTTTCATTGATGTTATTTTCCCTTCTTTAACCAGTTGACCAACTTTTGTTCTTGGTTTCCATTCTTCGGGGTTAATTACGGGTACTTCTTCTGACATTTTAAGCACCTCCAGCAGATTTTATTTTATTTAATATTTCCTCGAAATGTGAGGGAAGATCCTTAGGATTCAGACCTCTTTCTAAATACTTAGCAAATAGTCTCTTAAATAAATCTGGGTTCTCAGTCTCAAGTTTCTGAGCATATTGGCTAATATGTATACCTTTTATTCTATCTTCATTTATGCCTACGTCTCCTATGGGCACGTTAAGACCAGCGTCTATAGCTCCTTTAATTGCTGTAAATATTCTATTTCCTTTAGTAGGTGGAAATAATCCAATATCGGCTACAGCTTCTTTAATTCCAGCTTTTAAGGCCCTTAATCCTAACAAATAGCCAGTGAGATATGCTGCTGGTGTATTATTAGGATCTCCTTTCCAGCCGTATTTTTTGGCTAGCTCGATTGAATGTGCTGTAGCTACTATTATATCCCCTTTTGGATTAAATTTAGTAATTTGCGCTATTATGTATTTGTTAGTTCTTCTTACAACTAGTCTTGTTGCATTGTTTATTACATATACATATCTTTTATAATAATCAGTTTTTTGTTCTCTTCTTCTTCTAAATTTAACTTTATAATTAGGACCGTGTGCCATTTACTCCACCTTAACACCTAATTGTTTTATATAGTTTTTGACATCGGATAAACTCTTAAAAGAATTACCTTTTGCCTTTCTATAGAGAATTCTATAAGTCTTTCTATCTATTAAGTTATTATCTCTTAACCATTTTAGGTACTTCCTAATTTTTCTTATTTTTGATATCCATAGCTCTTTTTTACCTCTTCTTGCTCCTGCAGGGCCTTTCCTACTACCTCTTTTTCTTCTCTCTCCTCTTTTTCTCCTCTTCTCTTTCTTTTCTTTAAGCCTTCCTCCGCTTATTCCTTTCTTTTGCTCTATTATTATTTTACCGTCTTTGATTAGTCTCTTAATCTCTTCACGTGTTATAGCACCCTTTATATCCTCTAAAAATTCAGTATTGAACTTAACTCTTTTTTCACCAACCTTTGCAATTTGGGCAGCTAGCCTTCTTTGTGGTTGTAAATCTGCCACTTTTTTCACCCATTTGCAACTTTAAATCCTAATTGCTTAGCCTTTTCAACTAACTCCAATTTCTTTTTTAAACCTATCGTTGAAGAAATAATTATAATCATTCTTTCCTTTTCCTTTGAATTTGCAATGCTCTCTAAATCTTTTTGATTCCTTATATATACAGGAACTAGGCCAGAGGGATGTAAACTCCTAATATCTTTCGGTGTTCTAAACCCTATTTTTACTTTTGGTTGATATCCTTTTAATTCAAGTCTTATCGGGTTATCTATACCTCTTGGTTTTCTCCAGGTCTCTTGCCTTCCTATTCTGTAATATTTATCCCAATCAAACCTTAAGAAGTTAATCTTTTTGCTTCTTATTTTCTTTATCTTATTTTGGATTTTTTTAATTTCACTCTTTTGACTCACTACCAATCACCTCTTTTTTGTAGATATAAATTCCATCTGCGAAAACTCTCCTATCATAACCAGTAATTTTTGCAGCAGCTTCTATGTTAGCTGCAGTCTGTCCAACCATTTCTATATCTGAGCCCTCAACCGTTATGTCTTCTCCTTTTACGGTAACTTTGACTCCAGGCATCACTTTTGCTTTTCTTATGTTTTTCTCTCCAATTAGGTTTTGGATTTGGACTTCATTATTAACTACTTTAACTGTTACAGGGAAATGTGTATAAATTATTTTAAGATAATACCTGTAGCCTTGCGTTACTCCTGTTAACATATTCTTGATATGAGCAATTAAAGAGTAAAATTGTGCTTTTCTTCTTCTATCAGCAAATGTAGTTTCCAATACTATTTTATTATCTTGGATAGCAATCGTAATACCAGCTATATGACTAAAATCTTTTTCTATTTCTCCTTTGGATCCTTTTACTTTTACTTTCATTCCATTAACTGTTACATTAACCCCTTTTGGTATTTCTATTTCTTCATGTAAATAAACAGCCTTCATGTGTTTCACCTCAATATACATAACCTAAAGCAATACCGCCAATTCTTTCTCTTATGGCATCCTTATGAGTCATTACACCTTTTGATGTTGATATAATTATTGATCCAATCTCTTTCGAAGGCAAGTATCTTCTAATATAATCTGGTAACGTAAGCAAATCTCTGTATGTTAGTGGGTAACGTGGTGTGATTGGTCCGCACTTATTGATTCTACCTAACAGTTGCACTACTATTTTACCAGATCTTCCGTCATCGATGAATTCGAACTCCCCTACATAGCCTTCCTTCTGCATCGCTCTTAATACGTTTATAACAAGTTTTGATGCCGGCATAATTATTGCTTGTTTATTTCTTCTCATCTCATTATTATAGAGAGTTATTAGTGCGTTTGAAAGAGGATTTATATTTACCACTTTATTCACCTCGTCTTCTTAAATCCCATCTCATACGCAACTTCTCTGAAGCATTGTCTACATAAATACAATCCGTATTTCTGAATAACAGAATCAGTACTACCACATCTTTTGCAGGTTTGAACTCCTCTTCCATGTCTCCTTTCCGCTGGCGGTTTATATTTACCCATTTCTTTCACCCTTCTACAAATGTGACATTAAAGTTTTGCTTAAGATACTCCATTACTTCTTCTTTATTTATCATTCTATGTCTCTTTGGAATATGCGTGTTTTTTATCTTTCTTCTTTCAACCCTAAAACCAGGTCTTGTGAATGTCATCACGACATCCATTCCAAATATTCCTATTTCTGGATCATACCTAGTGCCCGGAATCAAAACGTGCTCTGCAATTCCGAAACCTACATTGCCATAATTATCAATGCTTGAAGCCTTTAGTCTATGTCCTACTGCAGCAAGAGCTTTGTTTAAGAATTCGATAGCTTTCTCTCCTCTAAGCGTTACTTTAACACCTATAGGAGAACCTTTTCTAACGCCGAATTCTCTAATAGTTTTTTTAGCCTTTGTATAGACTGGTTTAACTCCCGTAAGCTCTTGTAGTAATTGGTAAGCTTTTTGCAGTCTTTCTCCTGCTTCTCCAACTCCGATATTTACTGTGACTTTTTCTAACCTAATTTTTTTCATAGGGTTTATTTTTTGTTCTTCTGTTATAGACATCATCTCACCCCAATATTAGGATCTACTTCAGTATCACCTATAGCCATAACGTTTTGTAAATTAGTTTGAACAACTTCTCCGTTCTTTTGTTCTATTGTTACGATGCTATACTTTGCTTTCTTATAGTTAGCGTACTGAATAGATTTTATTATACCATGAAGTCCAACGTTTCTTCCACCAATTATTATAGCATACTTACCTTCTTTAATTTCATAAGACGTAATAATATTCTGGCTCGGTAATTCTATTTTTAATGTTGTAAGTGTATGGAAGTTCATTTCATTAATTTTCTCTTTTGGGACTAGGATGTTTCTACCATCTTCCAAATTAAGTTGTAAGTTTCCATGTTTGTTCGTAGTCTTATTTATTATTCTAACGAATTTATATTTGGCATCTTCTTTCGTTATTTTAGCTAATGATAGATATCTCGTATTATCTGGAATTACTCTATAATAGAGGTCAGCAGAAGGAATTGATACAACGTCCATTAGACCAACTGGATATTTATAATCTTTTCTAACCTTTCCATCAACCATTATTTTTCCGTCAAATATTAACCTCTTTGCTTCTCTGGTAGTATCGACGACTTTCATATAATGCTTTAACAACAATGCAAGAGGTATACTTTCTGATAATTTGTGAGGACCTGGATTTGCCCTAATAGTCCATTTATATTCCTTTTTGCTTATTTCTAAGAACCAAGGTGCTTCAAATCTTGTTATATGTGCCACTTTACTTCGCCTCCGTAGTTTGTGTATTCTTCTTTAAATATTCTTCTCTCGCCTTTCTCTTTCTTTCTATAGCTTCCTTTCTTTTTGGATCACTTAAATCTAACTTTGTAATCATAACTTTAGACGCATGAATCCATCTATATACTGGAGTTCCATCAGCTTTCTTCCTTGTAAGACCCTCAATTGCAATTCTACCAGTTTTTCTGTTTACGGCAATAACTTTTCCTTCAAAGTTAAATACATCCTTTTCTCCTCTTAAGACTTTAACAGTATCACCTTTTCTTATAGGAAGTCTCTTTATTCCTAGCTGTTGCTGCAGGTCTTCAGAAAGCTTAGCAGTAAGTAGTTTATGGCTGTGGTGTTTTGGTATATTATAAAGAAATGCTCTTTGTTTCCCTGGTTTGTGAGAAATCATACTAGATCACCATAGTTGCTATACTTGCAACCTTAGGCCATCTCTCAGCTGCTTCTTTTGCAATAGGACCTCTAATTTCAGTACCTTTTGGCGTTCCATCCGGGTTTACTATTACAACAGCGTTATCCTCGAACATTATCCATGTCCCGTCTGGCCTTCTAAATGGCATTCTTTGCCTTACTATTACAGCTTTGAATTTTTGCTTTCTAACCTCTGGTGTGCCTCTACGTACAGATACCATTACTAAATCAGCAATGTTCGCAAAAGGCACTCTTCTTAGGACACCCTTATATCCATAAATGCCTATAATTACAGCTTCTTTCGCTCCACTGTTGTCAGCTACAGTTACTGTAGTATAATGTTGCAATCCAGGAGTTAAACCCTTCCTGCTTCCTAATACTTGAAGTTTTTCAGACATCTATTTCACCTTTTACCTATAACTACAAATGAAATTGACTTAGCAATTGGTCTGCTTTCTGCAATTATAACGTTATCTCCTTCTTTTACGTCAAGGCATGGAGGTATATGCACATGTATTCTGCTTCTTCTTCTTTCATATCTTTTGTATTTTGTATCATAGAAAAGATATTCCCTCTCCACAACTCCACTTTTTTGTGCTCTATATTTTATTAATTTCCCTTCTAATATTATTCCTCTTACCTTTATACTCCCATGAAAAGGACAATTTTCGTCTTCACATGTTTTTTCTGGTGCATTTATACCCTCTATTCCAATATTTTTGACTAAAGCACCTTTTTTGCCCATTTAAATCCACCTCTTTTCTATTTTCCCAACAAGTTTAGAACCTGGAATAACTAATTTTTTATTATTATAATAAATTTCAAAAATACCATTATCTTTAAAAATAGTAATCCTTTTATGAGGAATCTGAACTAAAAAAGTCTTCTTTGTTTCAAATATAATTGTACCTTCTTTTCCAATTAGGTTAGGATCGGAATAACCAAGGATTTTTATTTTGCTTCCTATCAAGTCAATCATTTTTTAGCCTCCTTCTTTTTCTTGTTTATCTCGTTATTTAGAATAGAAATGAGCATCATTATTCTCGCTATGTCCTTTCTTATATTCTTTATAGATGCAGTATTTTTAAGAGTGCCCATCCTTGCCTCAATTTTCCTCTTTAGCAATTCCTGTTGCATTTCATTCAGTTTTTTAGTCAGTTCTTTCTTCTTTTCAACAAGTTGGTCTAGATTTTGATTGCTTACCTCTTTTATTTCATAACCTAAAATATCCTTTATCTTCATTGTTTCTCACCTTGTTGCTGTTTTTGTTGCGATCCTTCTTCAACAAAACTAACATTTGTAACTGTCACCATACTTTCATTTTCTCCCTTAGGTTTTTCTCTAAGTTCAATTTTATCAACACTCTTCATTGGTTTTGTTATAAGTATTTCAACTCCATAAACTCCAGCCTTTAGCATTGCTATAGCTACAGCCCTATCTACTATTTTTTCTAAATAAGCTCCCGTTTTGTATACAACACCTTCTTTTAATTTCTCGTATTTTGCTCTTTCAGAAGTAAGCTTACCACTAATTACTACTTCTGTTCCTAGGGCGCCTGCATTCATTATTCTTCTAACAGTTATAAATGCGGCTCTCCTAAAGTGATATCCTTTCTCTAGGGCTATTGCTAATCTGAAGGCCATAACTCTGGCATTTAGTTCAGGATTTTCAACTGTGGTAACTGTAATTTGTGGATTTTCAAGACCGAAATACCTTTCGAGCATCTGGGCCAATTGTTTAATAGTCTTGCCTCCTTTTCCTATAATTAATGCAGGTCTTCCAGCATATATTATGACTCTAGTTCCTATTGGTGTCTTTACTATTTCAACGCCTGCATATTCTGCATTATAAAACTGCTTAGCTAAGTACTCATCTACCATAACTTTAGTCATGGATTTTTGTAAAAAGTATTTTTTAATTAGCACCATACGTTACGACACCTCCGCTAATACAACTTCTATGTTTGAAGTATATCTATATTTACGGGTCGATCTACCAAAAGCTCTTGGCATAAATCTCTTGATAGTAATCCCCTTATGAACGGCTATATGTTGGATTATAACATTATCCATATCTAAACCTTTTGAATTAGCGTTATTCTCAGCATTTTCAAGGACTTTAAGCACATATTTTATTGCTTTTTTTGGATATCTACCACTCTTAACTTTCCATTTTGGAGATATGTTAGCTTTATGTGAAGATCCATGTGAATGTCTCCAAAATGGTAATGCTTCTTTTTCTTCTAGTACGTTGTTTAAGAGTTTTTTTGCATCATTTAATTTCATGCCCCTTATAGCTTTACACACATTATATAAGTCTCTAACGGATGAAGGTACATTTCTTATTACGGCTTTAGCTATTTTATTTTCTTCTATGTTTAATTGGGGGTAAGTCCAGTGAGCCATCTTATCATCCCTTCATAGCAAGGAACAGACTTGATCTTGTTGCCTTTAATCCCGGTTCACCATGCTCTACTTTCTTCGTCGTTATCGAGAATTCTCCTAAGTAATGTCCAATCATCTCTGGTGTAACCTGAAATTCGACGAACTCTTTACCATTATAAACAGCAAACTTGAGTCCCACCATTTCTGGTAATATTATCATGTCTCTAACATGTGTTCTTATAGTCTTACTATATTTTCCTTCTCTTATCGTTTTCCTGATTTTTTCTAATAATCTTCTTTTACTATCAGAAAATCCTCTTTTCAGTGATCTTCTTTGTCTAGAAGGTAATAATTTTATAAATTCGTCCATAGGCATATTTAGTAGCTCATCTAATGACTTTCCCCTATACCTAAACTTTTTCCATTCAGGTGGAATTTCTATTGACATTGTATCACCTTAAGTAATATAATACATGTTTAAAAATTCATGCACCTTCTCTCCTTCCAGTCCTTCTTGCAGCTATATGTCCAACCTTTCTACCAGGTGGGGCATTTCTTGATACAGTAGAAGGCCTACTGACACTTTGGTGCAATCCACCACCATGTGGATGAGATACAGCATTCATTGCAACTCCTCTGACATGTGGCCATTTCTTCGCTTTTGCTTTGTTTTTCCAGTAGTTATTTCCAGCTTTAAGTAATGGTTTTTCTGTTACACCACCACCAGCTATCACTCCAATAATAGCCCTTGCATCGCTACTTACTTGTGCAATTTTTTCTGAGGTAAGCTTTACAAGTACTTTATTTCCCATTTTCCCCACAACAACTCCGTATGCTCCTGCAGATCTAGCAAACTTTCCCCCATCTCCTTTCGTTTTCTCAATGTTAGATACTAGTGTACCTTCAGGGACTTTCCCTATTTCAACAATATTTCCAGTACTTATTGATGCATTACTTCCTATCTGGATCTTTTGACCTACTACTAGCCCTTGAACAGCTGGTACATAGAATTTGGTTCCATTTTCTAACTTTATTAGAGCAAGAGGGGCGTTCATACCGGGGTTATGTACTATATCTATTATCTTTCCTATATGATCTCCTTCTATATTTGGAATTCTTGCTTTACCTACTCTTTTCCAACTTGGACTTCTGAAATTTATATTTCCTCTTCCTGCTCTTTGTTGCAATAACCTTTTACCCATGACTTTCACCTCATAAAATACCTAGCTTATGGGCTACTTCACTTGCATTAAACTCCTTCTTAAGCTTAACATATGCTTTCTTTTCACCTTTAGGTGTTATTAATGTATTTACCTTTTCCACTTTTACATTGAACACTGACTCTATCTCCTTTTTGATATCTGATTTAGTGGCTTCTCTATTTACTATTATTGTTAATGTGTTTTGTGACTCAATTAGCTTTATCGCCTTTTCTGTTGTTAGTACTTCCTTTATTATCATATTATCAACCTCGTTTCAAACCTTTTGCGTAATACATCAATTGAGGATTTGGTATAAATTGTTAATCTACCAGGGTGCCCACCAGGGGCTAAGTGTATAATACTTAAGTCTTGTGCTGTAATAACATCCACGCCAGGTAAGCTGTCTGCAGCCTTTACAAAGCTTGGATTTAACTCATGAGTAACTATCAGTAAACTTTTTGATTGTTTATATCTTCTTCCTCTCATTTTACCTTTTCCTGCTCTAACTTTCTTACTCTCTTTGGCTCTTTCTATGTCATCTGTAAGTTTTAATGCCTCTAAAACTGCTAAGATATCTTTGGTTTTTGTTATCTTTACAAGATCATCACTTAATATTATCGGTAAACTTTCCGTTGAAAATAAGTGACCTCTCTTTCTAACTAAATTTATATCAGTTGTAGCACTTAATGCACTTATTATTGCTAATCTTTTCTCTTTTTCATTAATTTCCTCTTTTATACGCTTCTCTACTGTAGGTGGAAAAGCTACTCTTCCTCCTACTGTATTAGGTGCTAAGGCTGCTTCTCCACTCCCTTTTACTCTAGGAACTCTAGCCAATCCTAAATTAATACCGAAGCTTTCAGCGGTAGTCCTTTTTCCTGCCATTGGATCTCTTCCTTTTGGTTGAAGAGATTTCGTAAATTCTGATAGAAACGCCCTTCTTATAAGATCTTTTCTTACTGGATAGCTAAAAAAGAGTGGTAGTTCTATTTCTTCCACTTTATTTCCTTTAATATCAAAAACTTGAGCTTTTTTACTCTGTAATTCTATATACATAACATTCACCCTTGTTGACTATATGTGTTAATATAGGTAATCTGAGGAGCGGATTGTGGATTCCAACTTGGTCTAATTGGATATCTTAAGAATAGAGGTCTTTTCTTAGCTCCTATTATAGATCCTTCAATAACTAAATAAGTGTTTTTAACTATACCGTAATTTACGAATCCTCCTTTTGGATTAATTTCGTCTGGATTATCAGAGATCTTTAATATTCTCTTATTATACTCTGTTCTTCTGTGGAATCCCATTTGACCAGGTTGCGGAACATAGCTTGGTGTCGATATCGAGAAACCTCTTGAGCCTACTTTTCTGCTACCCTTTCTATGCTTGTGCCATCTTGGTAGTTCAACAACCCCATATCTTTTTATTACACCTTGAAATCCTTTCCCTTTAGTAACTCCGATAATATCAATAAGCTGACCCTCTTTAAACACATCTTTTACTGATAGCTGTTTTCCTAAAATAGAGAGCGCGTAATTAAGCTGTGCTTTTATATCTCCTCCGCCTAACGCAATTTCTACTATTTCTGGCTTCTTCTTTCCTAGTGAAGGTACCAGCTTAGGTTGCGTAGCGACAATTAATCTTAAACTTAATATATCATTAATCTTATTATTTATAGTATCTAAATTGCTTTTCGTCTTTTCTTTATCTAATTTTAATCTAGGTATCTTTCTTTCTTGAAGTAGTTTTAGTACATCGTCTGGTATTTCTCCCCAGTATTCAGTTAGTGTAGTTGGTTCTCCTTTAGGCCCAATCACGTAAGCTCTAAGTGCTAATGGGATGATGGGTGGGGTTTCTACAACGCTTACAGGAACGTAAATCTCTTTCCCATAATTAGGAGAAGTAGGTTTATCATCAATCATAAAGATATGAGTCATTCCTACTTTATATCCAACGAATCCTAAAAGCTTAGGTTCATTTAGTTGTATTGTGGGCCAATTTTTCGGTGTAGGCAAAATTTCCTCTGCTCTTTTCCTAGGTCTTACTCCTGCTGATCCCCTTCTTGGCGAAGCAAGCTTACGATGACCCATTAATTTTCCCTCGTTCCCTTCTTTTTAAACTGTCTACGTATAAAAATGTATCTATCCTAAGATATAATTAAGAATCGACAAAGAAGCTAGTAGAGCCTCTTCAGCTCTAACATCTTTAACTCCCTGGTTAGGAATAAAATTGTATATATATTCATATTTTTTACTATTCATATTTTTCAATAATCCTCCTTGAGGAGGTCCGATTAGAAGTGAAATTCCGCAATTCTCATATAACTTCTTTATTTTATCAATCTCATTAAAAGGGTTCTTTCCAGATCTGCTTCCTATAACTAGATTATTCATCAAGAAGATTTGATCTTGTTTTATAAATTTAGTCTTAAATCCGTTATAATAAGGAAAAAAATCATAAGGTTTCACTTTTAAAGGATTTGAGTTAATCACTAGGATAGATTTACTTTTAATATTTCTGGATTCAAATCCAAATTCTCCTTCTTTTCCAACTCTATATTCCCCTTCAACTGCTTCTCTCTCCACAATATGTGAAGGTATATTCACTGGGTTTATTAATCCTGCTTTTTTTAAAGTACTTTTTAAAGGTACCTTTTTCTTAAGATAAGGAGGTAATAGTGCATAATTAATTATATCCATTACGGTCTTTTTAACTCTGGAATCTTTTAGATCATTGACTAGGTAGAGATTTGAAACCCTAAAAATTGAAAGCGTTCTAACTATGAAGGAAGTTTTTATTGTAATTTCAGTAAGGGTTTTATCAGTAGAAAAAATGGATGTAAATAAAATTACATTAAGGTCTTTTCTCCTAGGAAAGGTGAATATCAAGCTTTGCTTACTCCTATGTTGTAGTTTTCTTCTTCAATCTCCCAATTAGCAATTAAGTCTCCTTTTGGTTCACCAATTATCAGTTCCTTGGCCCTAGTTTCGGATTTTATATATTCGCTCCATTTCTTTAGCATCTCTTCTCTTTCTTGTGGTGGCCTGATAGTTAAAATGATGTAGTCATTCACTTGAAGATTTAGTTGTTTTCTCATAAATTGTATTCTCCTTACTATGTCCCTTATTATTCCTTCTTCTTCCTCTTCTTCACTAATCTCTTTCTTTAGTACTACAACTCCTTTATCGAATCTTGCAGAGACATATCCTTCTTCAGTTTCTTCTACTATGTTGACATGGTTTACTTTTATTTGTAAAGCTTCACCATCAATTACAACTTCATGATACCCTTTGCTTATTACATCTGAGGCTACTTTTTCTGAATTATTCTCTATATATTCTACGATTTTTGCAGAAAGTCTCTTGAACTCGGGTCCTATTGTACCTCTATTTGGCATCGCCTTTATTTTGCTGAATCTTTTATATCCTTCAATTCCAGCTATTTCTACTTCTTTAGAGTTTAACAAGAATTTTATCACGTCTTTAACTTCGTTAGCCATTGCTACATCTGTGTCTGAGACTAAAAATACATAGGCATTTTTGATAGGCCATCTTAACTTAATTCCGGCTTTAGCTCTTGCGTTAAGCCCAGCCTCCCCTATTTCTTTGCTAAGTTCGAACTCTTTTTCTATTCTTTCATTTATAAATTCTTCATTTACTTCAGGTAAAGTTTCCATGCTTACAGAATCTTTTCTATTTACAACAAAGTTTTGATATATTTTCTCTGTGGTAAATGGAATTACTGTAGATAATAGAATCAGTGATCCTTTCAATACTTCATAAAGAACATAGTACATGGCAATTTTATCCGGATCATTGCTTTCGGTCCAAGCCCTTTTTCTAACTAATCTTAAATAGAATCTGCTTACGTCATCAAGTAAGAAGTTCACAACTTTATTTGCAAGCTCATGAACTTTGAAGTCTTTCATTGCATCTTTTGTATCCTTTATCATTCTATTATATCTAGATAGTAACCATAGATCTTCCACCTTTAAGTTTCCCTTTAAGTCGTCTAATGAGTATTGTAAGGGGTTAAAGTTATCTAAGTTCATATATGTAGAGGCAAACACATATATATTCCAAATAACGTTAAGATCTCTTTTAACCTGATCTAATGCTTTCCATGAGAATTTAGCATCTTCCCAAGTAGTATTTCTTAACAACCAGAGCCTTAAGACATCTCTACCATACTTTTGGGTGACTTGTGAAGGCTCGACGTAGTTTCCTAAACTTTTGTGCATTTCTCTTCCTTGTTCGTCCAACATAAATCCATGAACTAAAACGGCATTATACGGTGCTCTATCAAGCAATATAACACCAGATCTAAGCAAACTAAAGAACCATCCTCTTAACTGGTCATGTCCTTCTAAGACCAAATCAACCGGACCTATTTCTTTCCATTTCTTTTCCCAATCTTCACCTAAACTAGCAAAGAAAGCTACACCGCTGTCAAACCATACATCGGCTACGTCTGGTACCCTATAAGATTCTCCACCACATTTGCTGCACTTTACTACTACTTGATCAATCCAAGGTCTATGAAGATCTTCTGGGACTTTATTTATTGCAACTTTTTGTAACTCTTCTTTACTCCCAACCACGGTTATGTTGCCACAATTTTTACAAACCCATATTGGTAATGGAGTTCCCCAGAATCTTTGTCTACTTATTACCCAATCTCTGATTTCTTTTACCATATTTCCTATTCTAGTCTTTCCCCAGTCTGGAACCCATTTTACATTATCTATTTCTCTTAACAATTCATCCTTTAGTTTTGAGACGCCTATAAACCATTGCTCTATTGCTCTAAGGATTAGTGGACTTTTACATCTCCAGCATATCGGATATCTGTGTACAACCTTACCGGCATATAGTAAAGCATTTCTCTCTTTCAAGTCGTTAATTATTTCATCTGCAGAAGACCTTACGTTTTTGCCAGAATATTTTCCAGCTTCTGGTAAGAACTCCCCTCTATCATTGACTAGCATAACAACTGGTGCATTTATCTTCTTGCCAATCTCAAAATCTACATCACCGTGCCCTGGAGCGGAATGAACTAATCCAGTTCCTTCCGATAGTGTTACTTCTTCACCAGCATCTACTACAACATGATAATCATCTAAACCTTTTTGTGCAGGTACAATGTCAGCTAACGGATGTAAATAATGTAAACCTATGAGCTTCTCCCCTTTGTAGACTCTTAATATCTTATAATCTTTTATCCCAGCTTCCTTCATTACTTCATCAACCCTGTCCTTTGCTATTATTAGAATCTCTCCGTTAACTTCAACTTCAGCATATTCATAGTCTTTATTTACCATAACAAAGACGTTTGCGGGTAATGTCCAAGGGGTTGTTGTCCAAATTACTAAATATTTATTACTCTCTTCTCTAACTTTGAATTTTACATAAATAGATGGGTCTTCAAGTTCCTTATATTCTGATACCTCATAATCCGCTAATGTGGTTTCACATCTAGGGCACCAGTGTAATACGTGAACACCCTTGTATAATAGGCCTCTTTCATAAGCTCTTTTTATTAGTGTCCAAGAATTAGAAATGTAAGAGTTATGAAGGGTCATGTAAGGATTTTTCCAATCCATGAAGACTCCTACGTCTTTGAAACTCTGTGTTAATGCTGAAGCGTTGTTTAAAGCAAACTCCTTACATTTATTTATGAAGTTTTCTACTCCTATTTTCTCTATTATATCAGATTTTTTCTGAACTCCTAGTTGTTTTTCTATTGCAACCTCAATAGGTAATCCGTGCGTATCATAACCTGGCTGATCATATGTTCTAAATCCAGCTAATCTTTCATATCTAAGTATACAATCTTTTATTACTTTGTTCCACACAGTCCCTATATGAGGAACCGGACTTGATGGATAGGGAGGACCGTCTATAAATAAGAACTTCCTTTCTAATTTGTTGTTATTTTCTTTCAGTTTTTCATATATCTTATTTTCATCCCAATAGTTTAATATTTCCTTTTCTATAGAAATGGGATCAAATTTAGAAGACAAAGGCCTTATTACCGGGTAAGATAATTTAGACCACCGTTATAATAGATTAAGTTCCGCTTTAAAAATCTTTTAACTTAGCTTATTGAAGATCTCATTAATTATATCATCTGTTGTTCCATTTCCACCTACATCAGGCGTAAGGACTTTTTTCTCTTTATATACTTGTTGTATGGTATTTTCTAGTGCTCTCGCTGCTTTTAAGTATCTCTCATCATTTGAAAGTTGATACATCCTTTCATACATCATAACGACTGATAGTAAAAAAGCCGTAGGATTAGCAATATTTTTTCCTGCAATATCAAAAGCCGCTCCATGCACAGGTTCAAATAGCGATTTCTTATCTCCAAGATTGGCAGAAGGTGCTATTCCTAAGCTCCCTGCTATCTGGCTTGCCTCATCGCTTAGAATATCTCCATAAACATTCTCGGTAACTATAACATCGAACATCTGGGGATTTCTTACTAGATTAGCAGCTGCAGCATCAACATACATTTCAGAATAATCAACCTTTCCTTTTAAGACAGACCTACATGCCTCAGCAAATAAACCATCGGTCACTCTCATCACATTTGCTTTGTGTACGCAAGTAACTTTTTTACGCCTTTGTAGAGCATAGTCAAGTCCTACTTTGGCAATTCTTTGTGATGCAAATCTAGTTATAACTTTCATTCCGATAGCTACTCCGTCAGATGCTATATATTCAAATCCTTTGTATAAATCTTCTGTATTTTCTCTTACTATTAGTATATCCACATTTCCATATTTAGTATCAATTCCGGGTAATGATTTCGCAGGTCTTATATTTGCATACATGTCATACATTAATCTCAATTTTACTATTACATCAACTGCCGATTCCCCCACGGGTCCTTTAAGTATCATATCTACCTTATCTATGATTCTCAAGCTATCTTTTGGTAATGGTTCTCCATATCTAGCTAGGGCCCTATCACCAGCTTCAACTTCTATATATTCTATTGGTAAGGAATAAATTTCATTAAGTTTAGCCAAAATTCTCTTTGATTTAGATACTATTTCTGGTCCTATTCCATCACCCTGTATTAAAGCAACTGTGAAAGACATATGTCCTTATGAGATCTTATATTTTTAACCCTTTCTGTGAAAATAATTCCATTATTTTTGAAATATTTTTTATACTGTTGGGACTAGTTTTACGAATAATTTCAATCTCATATCTTATAATTGGTAGATATTTTTCAATTTCCTCTTTGCTATAAATATCTAATCTGGAAACGTGAACAAGCAGGTCTATTAGCATAGAATTTCCTCTGTTAAATGCAGGGTAAAAATCAGTATATTTTTTATAATCTATAATCTCATAAAAGAAATATGTGGGGTTTTCTATCTTCTCATATCTGCATGAAGCTATTAAGGTAATTCCTTTTTCTATAATTGGAATATTATCAAGAAAAGAACTAATTTCTATAGAACCAAAAAAAGCATCAAAAAACAAATTAGGATCTTGTACAATATTTATACTACATTTAGGTTTTTTTAAAAGATTAGAAAATGTTAAGGTATCCTGGTATATTTTTGATTTTAATGCATCACCTTCTTTTATAATTCCTATTGGGGCTAAGTTTGGTTTTTCTCCGTTAGAGCCTAAAATTACTTCATAAATCCCGTCGTTTGGGAATACACTATTTAATATGTTAGTTAGTTTATTCACTATTTAATGCTAATTGATAGAGTTAAAGAGCTTTCGAAGTTTGGAGAACTTATAGCTGGGGATAAAAAAGAATACTCAATCATTGACAAAATCAAGGAATTCTTTGAAGAAAAGAAACTTGAAACTTATGTTTATCCTCAAAATGTTCTAAACTGGGAACAAAAAGAAATAGAGATAGAATGTGAAGGAAAGAAAATTGAAGCAATTGTAATGCCGTATTCTCCATCGATAGACACAGAAACAGTTAACTACAAAATAATAAAATTGAATAATTTACTTGAAATAAATAAATATTATCACTTATATAAAGATAAATTATTAATTTTTACTTTAGATAATTATATGAGAAAATTTGTTTTAAAAAATGGTAAACTTCTTTCACATTTACCTCAACCTCCTCCAGAGGTACCCGCTTTCTATGTGAGAGAAAATGATATTTCAAATATTAAGGGCAGTTGTCGTTTCTATTTGAAATCGAAATTTAGAGAATCAACAGGTTATACAATTGAAGCTATTCAGCCCGGTAAATCTGAAGAAAGAATTTATATCACAGCACATCATGATCATTGGTTTTTTGGTGAGCATGACGATTTAGTCTCTGTTTCTATGTTACCAGAGTTAAAAAGCGAAATGTATGAGTTGCATCTAATATCATTTACTGCAGAAGAAAGTGGTTGTTTCTTTTCAAGTTTTTCATGGGCATGCGGCTCTTTCTATTACTTAAAAAGTAAAAAGATAGATAACACTCTGCTTGTGATAAGCTTAGATAATATAGCACCAAATGCTAGATACTATGTTACCCCGGGTTTGTCTAGGCATTTTCCTAACAGCGTTCAGTCACCCTCAGCTTATTCTGATTCATACAATTTCTTAAGACTTGGAATTCCTACAGTTACTATTTCCGATATTTCATATCCTTATTATCACTCTGAAGCAGATATTTTGAATAATGATGAAAGCTTTGGACCGATTATTAAATTTCTTAATGATCATGTACTAAGTAACAAGATACAAATAAGTCTTGATGAACTAAAAAACAATATAATTAGATTAATGATACCAATAGAACTGAAGACCATTGCATTAAACCTATTAGAAAGGAATAAGTATAATGAGCTATTGAAATTTTATGGAAGTGTATTAGATTTTAATATCAATAAGATAGAGACTTATATTTTTCATAAAGTCGTCGGACTTCAAAAAGCATATGACGAAGATTATATCGCAATAGAAGATTTTGACGAATTTACAAATTCGTGTGAAAATGAAGAATGTAAAAAGAACAGAGAAAAGTATATTTCATACTTATTGAATGTAATCTCTAAGGAATATATATCCGAATTAGAAAATCTCTTCTAATTCTTTTAAGTTTTGGACTACGAAATCAGCGTACAGTTCTGCATATTTTACTTTATTATTTCTGTCCACTAATATCGAGTGTAAGCCGGCTTTTTTAGCTGCTAGACAATCTTTTACTGGGTCATCTCCTACCATTACACAATTATCTGTTGAAAGATTCAATTTTTCACAAGCTAATATAAATGGCTGAAGATTTGGTTTCGGTTTTATATTATTTTCTCCACTAATTAGTATTACATCAAAATAAGAAATTAAAGGAAATCTGTTTAACCTCTGTCTCTTATCTCCCCATTCTCCGTCGCTATTCGTTATAATACCTAGCTTAAATCCCTTTCTCTTTAAATATTCTACCGCATCCAACGCATCGTCATATGGTTGATTGTTTCCTGCTATGCTCCAGTATATCTGTGTCCATTCATATAGGTCTTCCATTTCAGCCTTAATATTGTATTTGCTCAAAACTTTCTCCCACCACACTCTTCTATCATAAATCCCTTCTTCATCAAGTTTTTTGGAAGTCTCAAGAAGCGAGCTAAATAACTCCTTCTCATCGATATTTATACTAGGATAATTCTCTTTGACAAAGTCTAATATATCATTTGCTACACTTTTTAACGCTTTAGCAGAAAGCTCTTCAAAAGAGACAAGCGTGTTGTCAAAATCAAAAAATATAGCTTTTACATCTTTAAAAATATTAATCTCTTCCATAACATTTCACGACAAGAAGTCTTCTACTTTTGGCAACTGTTTAGGTAATCCTTTTCTTTCTCTAATCTTCATTATTAAGTCCACAAGTAAGCTATCTGGAACAGGTGCCCATCTGCTGAACTCTGTTCCCCAGAACGCTCTTCCTGCGCTTGCAGCTCTTAATTCGCTAGCTAATTCGTATGATTCGGATACTGGGATTTCTGCAGTTATTCTAGCAATACTTCCTAATTGTGTCATGTTAAGTATTTTCCCTCTCTTTCTTGTAATAACTCCGCTAACGTTACCAACAAAGTCCATTGGGACTCTAATATCAAGTTTCTGCAATGGTTCTAATAATGTGGGTTTTGATGTCAGGAACCCTGCGTATATAGCATTTCTTACTGCAGGATATAATTGTGCTGGACCTCTATGTGCTGGGTCCTCATGAATTACTGCATCATGAAGTACTACTTTCAATCCTCTTATAGGCTCATGTGCTAATGGTCCCTCTTTCATTGCTAACCTAAATCCTTGAAGAATAGTGTCCATTACTTCTCTTAAGTGCTGGACACCGCTAGTGGCATTTACAAATACATTGATATTTTCATCAATTGCTATAATCTTCTTAGCTTCATCATAGTCCCATTCAGCTTGATCTCTAAGTATCTTAGCCATTTCTTTGCTATCCATGTCTTCTTTTATTGTACCATTTGCTATCAACTCTATTGTCTGATCATTTAACGGTTCAACACTAATATACAATTTGTTATGCTTGTTGGGTGATTTTCCTTCAAATACTTGGCTCTTTGATCTAATACTTTCTCTATATACAACGATAGGTGGCGATGTTACTACATCTACTCCATAATTCTCCTTAAGTAATTGTAATGAAACTTCTAAATGTAAGAATCCCATACCAGAAAGTAAATACTCACCAGTCTCTTCATTTATTTTGACTAGTAAGTTTGGATCTTCTATGCTAAGTTTTCTTAATGCGTCAATCATTTTACTTAAGTCTTTAGGATTCTTAGGCTCTACTGATATAGTAACTACTGGTTCGGAAACATAATGTAACGCCTCAAATGATCCAATGCTCATGTCTTTAAACTTTATATCTACTGCAGTTTCACCAGATCTTGCTTGATCTAATCCTAACACTGCTGCAATGTTACCAGCTGGAATTTCCTCTGCTAATTCTCTAGTCTGCCCCATGTATAGACTTACTTGTAATATTCTTTGTTGTCTTTTAGCATTTACCAACCATACTTCTTCACCTGATCTAAGAGTTCCTGAGAATACTCTTCCAGTTGCTACTAATCCTGCATGAGGATCAACCTTCATATCGCTAATCATCATAACTATTGGTCCATTAGGATCAGCATTCATCATAGATTTTACTAATTCATTGTCTAAATCTCCTTTCCATATTTTTGGTATTCTGTATTTCTGAGCTTCTCTTGGATTTGGTACAAACTTAATTACAGTTTCTAACAAAGCCTCATGTATTGGTGCTCTGTTTGCTAGTTCTTCTACCTTTGACTTATCTCCACTAGAGTAAGCAGTCACTATATCTGAGAACTTAACACCTTTCTTTTGAGCGATTGGTACACTAAATCCCCATTTATCTTTTGCGGATCCAAAGACTACGTTTCCTAATTCTGGCCTAATTCTCCACGCCTCCTTATATTCTGGTTCTGCATACATCTCGATAAGATTATTGATTTCTACTATCATATCTATTAACTTTTTCTGGATTTCTTGTGGGCTTAATTTTAATTCCTTTACAAGTCTGTCTACTTTATTTATGAAAAGAATAGGTCTCACTCTTTCTTCGAGACTTTGTCTAAGCACGGTCTCTGTTTGTGTCATTATTCCTTCTACTGCATCAACAACTACTATAGAACCATCTAAGACTCTAAGACTTCTGGTTACTCTACCGCTAAAGTCTACATGCCCTGGTGTATCAATCAAGTTAATAACGTATCCTTTTCCTTCAATTTCGTGGTATAGGCTTATGTTTGCTGCTTTAACTGTAATTCCTCTTTGCTGTTCTACAGTTAAATAATCCAAAGCTAATGCTTCACCAGCTACTTTCTGAGAAATTATTCCAGAAGCAGCTAACAGAGTATCACTTGTTGTTGTCTTACCGTGATCTACATGGGCTATAATCCCAATGTTTCTTACTCTTTCAATATCTTTCATTAAGCTAAGGACTTGCTCTACTGTTTTATATCTGGGCAAGGTCTAAATCACCAGTTTGTATTTAGTAACTCAACTTTAAGATATTAAAGTGTAATGGGTTTCGGTTTGTGAATTTCTTCCAGCAAGTTTAGCCACACACACCTTAATCTTTTAACAGATATTACTAATTACGTTATTAAAAATATCATAAGTGAAGACGGAAAACTTTTCTTTATTAATTTTAAATTTTGCTAACAAGTCACTTGTTATTCAGCTGCAAAAGTCATGTCTAAGTTTAAGGGAAATAAGACGATCTAGTTGCATTTTATAAAGAAAGATCATTAATAATCTAATTAGAAACTATGTTTTCTGTAAATTTAACGAATACAGTTTAAATAAGCAATTATAAGTAAATTATCTATAATAGAAATTAAAAACCAAAATCATTATAATAGGTAATGATCCCGGAAAAAGTTTGCATAAAGAAGTTACTGTTAAGAGTTTAGAACTTTACTTAAAGAAATAAGAGCTCTCAGGCTTCAAATCTTAACAGAAAAATGTTTCAATAAATATGACATAATTAATAATAATTTTAGATTTACTAAAGTCTTAAAGAATTATTATATTCTAGGTTTTATGTACCGTTAATACTCTCTGGAAAGTGGCATTTCATTCTCTCTTAATTTTTGCATCTAATTTTAGTAAACTACTTATACTAGAAAGTACTTAAATAGTGACATAATCAGCTTAAAGGAAATCAAGAAGCGACTTCTTATTATTTTCACTGTTATTTTTCCTTTCATTTTCTGTATAAGTAGTATGTATAATTTTATAAATCTCTTCAGCTTTTTTTCTACTCTCAAGAGCCTTTTCTAAGTCTGAAACTGACGCTGTACAGATTTTCTCTATACTACCAAGTCTTTCTAATAATCTCTCAGCTAATTTTCTTCCTATTTGTGGGAAAGCTTCGACGACATAGAGTTGCATATCTTTAATACTCTCAAATTTAGGTTTTTCATGCAGACTTATACCTCTTTTACTTTCTTGCGCGCTCTTTTCTGCAATTTTATATATTATTTCTGCACTTTCAGTTCTATCATTAGAATATATAATCCTAAGGTCAAAATCAACTATTGCAGAAACCAAAGCGGAGTTAATAGCTTTCCAACGGCTCGTTATTCTTCTTATCTTTTCAATATCTCCTTCAATTAGTATAAATGGTCTTGGGTATGCCTCGCTTAATCTACTCAGTTGATCAAAGAACCGTTTATCAAACACTGAACTAATTAAGTCTTCTACACTTTTTCTTTCTATTGCTATTTCATGAGATATTACATAATCTCCTACAGATAAGTTATCTAAAATTACAATGGCTCCTTTCTCTCTAATTAAATCTGGTATGCCACTATTTTTTTCACGATAATCAGCATAAATTCTTAACATCAAATAACAGTTTGCGTAAAATACTATAAAATGCTTGTGCTAAAAAAATCTTATGCCTTAACTGCCCCTCCACTTTGTGGGTAGTATTTAGAGAGAAGCTCATTTACTTTCTTTTGTAAATCTTCTAGTTGAGTTCTAAGAAGATTCTCTTGTTTTTGATAGGTTTTTGATCTTAATTCAAGAAGTTCTTTTCTATCGTCTAATTCTTTCTGTATAGTCTCTTTGTCGGTTTTAACTAACAAATTCCCTACAATCTTATAAACGGGTGTACCTGCAGCCAATTGTGATAGCTCTTGTAATATTTTATTTACTTCTCTTAGTTCGCTATCTATTACGTTTTTTTCGGCAAGTAATCTGTTAAGTTGATCTTGTAACTGCTGTAATTTTACTAATTGGGTTTGAAGTTCGGGTGGTATTCTTTCTGTCATTTATTGTTTCACCCTTTTTATTGTCTCCATTATTGTGTATATCCAAGATATATAAGAATTCATTATAGCCCTTCCTCTACTTATTGATTGGGGTCTAATTATAATCTCTGATTTTTCTTTATTTACTTTAATAACCTTACTGTCTATGCTTTCTTGTAATATTGAATTAAACAATATTCTTTTTTCCTCATCTGTTCCTTCAATAGTTATTCTAATCTCTATCATCCAATCCAAGTCTTATTATTGGCCCTAAAATCTTATCGTCTTTTAAGAATTTTAACTCAAAAATTATGTTCTCATTCTTATGTACATATTGGCCAAAGGCAAAGACATCACAATTCTCTATTGATGTATACCCTAAATCCAGAAGTAAGTTTCTTATTCTATCATCATCTATTTTACCCAAACACCCTCTTTTAATGATAGTTCTAGGTAAATTTAATTCTGTAAGTAGTGTGACGCCTTCAATTCTAAACGAATATTTGAGGAAATTAGAAACTAAATCATAAACTTTAAGTCTACCAGGATTTCCTTTTATAACATCTACTATCACAAGGTACTTGGCTTGTGCATATAAAGACCTAGAAAGTATACTCTTTAAGCTTTGTCTTCCTCTATTAACCTTTATAGAATAAGGAAATAAAGCGACTAATTCGTTTAAAAAACGTCTTACTCTTAAGGGTGCATCACGACTCGTTGTAAAAATAATTTCAATACGGGGTATAGGCAAGCCCTGCCCACTTAGCACCACACTTCTTACAATACCAAATACCGGAAGCTACTCTAACTACTTTCCCAGTAGTTTTACAAACTGGGCATTGATGATCTTGGTATCTTTTTTCCATTATTTCTTTCCATTTCTTTCTTGTAGATGATCCGTATCTAGCTCCAAATCTGCCGGCAATTCCAGTTACTTTACCCATTGTATTTCACCATATCTAAATGTTAAGTTGCTTTTTAAGTTCTTCGAATAGTTTTTGAGATGCAGTTCTAGCTAAATTTTCTGCCATATCAACCTCTTGTAAACTAAGGCTTCCAAAACTAGATTTTTGCATTCCAACTATTCTTCCATCTTGAACATACGAAAATGAAAGTTTTACGTCAGCTATACTTTCCTCATCTAAGTTTGGATCAACGACAAGATACTTGCCTATTTTTGCTACAGTAGTTGTAACGACTGGGTAATTAATTGGCACTGTTTCCGTCTTTTCCTCACTTAAAATCTTGATATTTTCTCCTTCTATTTCAACTTTAGGAAGCTTTGTATTATATAAAGCAGATACTGCTGCTAGTGTACAAGCATCTAAAATATTTCCTCCATAATCTAGGACATAAATGTCTACCCATGCTGTCCAGACTTTTTTCCCTGGTGCTATGACCAACTTAGAAAGGTCTACAGCTTTCGAATCTCTAAGACTCCTATCTACAACTCTTGCTAACTCTACTGCATTTTCGTCTGGTGGTCCGGGCTCAAATGTTTCATAGGCTAAAGGCAATAGTTCAACATTTACTACCAAGTTACCTTGGTTTGGCGTATCTGGGAAAGGCTCATCTTCTTCTAATTTAACTCCAGCTAAAACCATTGTATCTCCAAGTTTAACTAGAGCTGAGCCTTCTGCCTTCTTAGCGTAGTTCAAAGTAATCGATAATTGCCTATAGTCAGTAGGTTTTCTTCCATCAATCCTTATTCCTTTTTCTAAGGCATTTATTATATTTTCTTTCTTTAAAATTGAAGTTATGTTTGTATTAGATGGCGTAATTGACATGTTTACTCCTCCTTATATTCAGCATATTTATTCTTTATTGCCTCTCTTTGGAGATTATAAATAATTTCTATACCTTTCTGAGCCATTTCTAAGCCTTGCCTAAATTCTTGTGGCGTCATATTGCCATTTAGCTGAAGCAACGCTACTTGCTTTAGTGATGGCATTAGAGCTACTGGCATATCCGCTTCTCCCCACATATCTTCCGGTTCGTTCAAATCAAGGACAAGAACACCATCAGCTTTTCCTACAGCAACTCCTGCTATTAAATCTCTCATTGGAATTCCTGCATCAGCTAAAGCCATAGAAGCAGACATTAATGATACTAGTCTTGTTCCTGCATCAGCCTGTAATACTTCCATAAATATATCAATTACCGTTCTAGGAAATAATTCAACTAGAATTGTTGATTCTAATGCTTCTCTTATTACTTTTGATAATTCAATTTCTCTTCTACTTGGCGCTGGATTCTTTCTTTTATCAGTTGAAAAAGGCGTCATGTGATATCTTACTCTAAGTACTGCTCTGTCGGGCAAAGCTAAATGTCTAGGATGCATTTCTCTTGGTCCATATACAGCGGCTATAACTTTTGTGTTCCCCATCTCAAAGATTGCCGATCCATCAGCGTTTTTTAGAACTCCTAGTTCTATTCTTATTGGTCTCATTTCATCTGGCTTTCTTCCGTCTAGTCTAAGCCCATTATCAAGTATTAGTCGAGGTTTCTGCAGTTGTATCATTTTTACTCTCACCTAATCTTTCTCTTAGAAACTTTCTTATTTTTTCTGTTAGTCCTTTTATATGAGATTCTTTCTCAATTAGTTCAATTGCATTAACTAACACTTCTTCAATTGTTTTATTCGCACAATTAGCCAAAATTCTACCATTTTGAGCAACAAGGATTTCACAGCCAGTTTCCCCAGTTAATGTCTCTAACATACTTTTATTTTTTCCAATAACCCTTGGTACTTTTATTGGTGGTATATCTAATACTATACCATTTGTTACTCTTCCTAAGTTTTTCCCCTTAACCGATAAAATAGGGTTAACTGTTCTATCGTAGGTTTCTATTTTTGCAACAACATAATCTCCAATATTCAAATATCTTCTCAAGTCTTCTCCGGGACTTACAGCTCTTCCTAATAACGCCGTTGCAGGTAAATAGGCTGAGTAAGGCGATTTTATGTCCAAGACCCATCCATATATTTCAACGTCTTCTACTAAACCGATAACAGTATCGCCAACTTTAGGGAAATATCTATTCCCTTCAAGTGGAATGATCTCGAATAAGTTTCCCTTTACTTCCAATAATCCGGTTATAGACGAATAATACTTATTGCCAACTTTATAATAATATGGAGACCAGGGTATTTGAAAATCCCCTTCTGCAATAAGTTCTCCTGGCGTTACTATACTTCTATCTTCGAAATATATTTTGTTTGTACTAGACATTTTTACCTCACTTAACTTGAAGTATTTTTACCTCTACTTCTCCTTTGGTTAAAGAATTTAATTTATCTATAAGTTCCTGTTGCATACCGGCTGGTATTTCAAGCTCTGCAATTAATGTTCCATCGCTAAGCCAATTAGACTTCTTTACTTCGCCCAAATTATGAAGCTGTGATTTAATCTTAGAACTGTACTTTGGGTCTACTTTTATTTCAACTAAAGCTTTTGCTACCTTGATCGGGATAACTTTCGCTATTTCTTTAATTATCTGAAGAGCCTGCCCTTCTATGTCCTTATTTGGATCTATTTGAACTTTCGCCTGTTCCATCGCCATTTCAATTCTAGTTCTGGGTATGGGCAAATGAGTTTTAGGATCTATTGCATTTCTTGAGATGTAATCAATGATTTGTTTTCTCTTGTTTTCTAATAACTCTTTCCTTTGTTCAGCCGTGACTTGTATTTCCCCTTTTAATATTATTTGTCTGGCTACTTCTTCGAAGTCTGTAGTTCCAAAAACTTTTTTTAATGCAGAAGGAGAAGCCTTTAAACCTTTTTTAACATCCTTAAAAATTTCATCAGAGACAACTACATCTGATAAGCTTATACTTTTCCCGCTCTTTAATTCATTAGCCTCCTTTGGTTTTACTAGAATTTCAAATCTTTCGCCGGAATGCTCATATCTTGCAATAACATATTCTTCTTTTTTAGTCATGAAATAAGTCTCACCTCGTATCATAATTTTTGCAAAATGGTTGCTCTTTCTTCGGGACTCATTTTTCTAAACAGTCCTGTTTTAGTATCTGCATATCCTATTTCAAGGTTAGATGGCGTTAGTTTTTCATTTGGTTTCAGCGTAGCTGCTAATGCTCTTACCGCCAATAGAATAGTATCTTCCATGCTTAAATCATCTCTATAATTTTTCTCAAGGTATTCTGTTGCAGTATATCCTCCTTGTCCTATTGCCACAGCATAATATGGCATAAACTGGCCGCTAGGTTCGGTCATTAAGAGTTTTGGTACCCCTCTATCAATGCCGCCAATTATCAATGCAACACCAAAAGGTCTTACTCCTCCATGCTGTGTATACATTTGTTTTACATCTGAAACTACTTTAGTTAAGTAATCTATGCTAATTGGTTCATCATAGATTAACCTATGTTGTAAAGCTTGTGATCTAGCATAATCAATTAGTACTCTCCCATCAGAAGCTAAGCCAGCAAAACTACATCCAACATGATCATCTAACATAAATACTTTTTCTATGCTATCTACATCAAGCAATTGTGTTGCTTTTCTTCTTTCTCCGATTAATACTACACCAGACTTTGTCTTTACTCCTAGAGTAGTCCATCCTTTCTTTACTGCCTCAAAGGCATAATCTACTTGATATAACGAACCGTCTGGTGAAAATATTGTTATTGCTCTATCATATCCCATAGCTGCTGGACCGAATGCCAATTTTGTTCTCCCAAATATCTACAATAATAATTACTGTTAAAAAGTGTTATCAGCTCGTCGCGTGATCATCATAATCCAGTCTGGAGCGGCCTCATCACTTAATTCCTATAAGTTTCTTAGCTCTTTTTAAACTTCCGGTAGTTCTTCTAGGTACAAAAAGAACATGTTTGTTCTGAACTTTTGCTAAGGGTAAACTTGCTATGAGTATTTTATAACCACTTCTGTTAGTAGAAATTATGCCGTGATTTTTATAAATCATAATAACTTTAGGATTAGCAATTTCTAACCATAATTTTCCTCCAAGCTCTTTAACCGCATTTCTAATTGATTCCTCTATCTCTTTTTGCTCTAGGTTATCCTGTGATATTATGTCAAAAATTACATATCTTTTAGCTCTAATATCTCTTTTATTCTTTATTTTTTTAATATAGATAATTTTTGTTCTGTACGATAAGAGAACTGCAATAGTTAGAGCAGATAGCCAAAGGGCAACTATTAAATTAAAAACGTTCATCTTTCGAAATCAACTTTTGTGGTGAAAAATAAATCCATTTTATTGCTTCTTCTTCATCTGCACCGTGAACAACAAGAAGGTTTATTTTAGATAAAGGTGGCCATATTTCATCAAAATTATCAGCACATGAAGAAAATAAAGGATACATTATCCATTTATAAGACCATACAATAATTTTCTTTAGGACAAAAGAGTTAAAATTGCGTAGTTGTACTTCTACTGGTTTGTCATATTGCCTAATTAGGTTTAGCATTGTTTTCTTGAATATATGAAGATTTTCAAGGGAAAGTACTATTGCAGACACCTTATCATTTATTATAGCGTATTTTAATGCATCTATACTCAATGGCTTTACAAACACTAGGGCTTTAGGATTTGTTTTAAGAAAGTTAATTATGCTTTTGGAGTTTTTTGCAATTATTGTTACCCTTTTTTGACCCATTAATCCATCTTCTGATAAAAAATAATCATATCCTACCATTTTTAGTATGTTGAAAATCTTCGAGTTAAGAACGCATGTTTCTATTAGCAATTTGCTTCAGCTCTTCTTTGAGCTCCTCTGTTACTTTTCCTTTAAAATTCATCACTATCTTTATTATGTCATCACTATCTTTTATAGCAATTTTTTTCTCTGCAATTAACCTTTGTTTATCTATTCTTAAATGCAACTTGCTTCCTTCTAATCTTTCGTTAAGTGTGGATAAGAGAAATATTATATCAGCGCCATCTAACGATGAAAATATTTTATCTGCCATTTCTTTTGCGTTTTTTTCTGGTAATTTATATTCTATAATTAAAATGGAATTTCCAAAATGACCTTCCACTTTTCTTTCAGAAATTCCTGCTGTGTTTAAAACGTTACCAAAAAAATCAACTAAAGAACTAATTATTTTATTTTTATCTTCTGTTTCATGGCAAAATACAGTAATTGAAATAGAGGAGAGTTTCATTTCCCAGGCAATTTCTCATAATTTTGTAGCCTATAATACTTGTTTGCTTCATGACCTTTTTTAAGTTCTCTTTCTTTCTGTTTCTTCTTCCATTTATGTTTGACAGTTCCTTTAAGCCCTCTGCTCTTTCTTAGCCCTCTTGCTTTTTTACCTGCTGAAGTAAGCCCTCTAAACACTCTTTTCCTATTTGCGGGATCTTGAAGCCATTTAAGGTTTGGATCAGCTTTAATAACTGGATGATTAGGATCTACCATAACTATTTCATAGTACTTATACATACCATCTTCTCCGACATAATAGCTTCCTAATACTTCCAAATTAGGAAACTTCCTAGCTGCCCTTTCTTCTGCAATCCATCTATATCCTTTAGAGGGGCTATAACCATAAACACCCATCCTTTTTGGCCTTCTTCCACTGTTAGGTCTTGGTTTGTTCATCCCTCCTCGTCTTACTCTCACTCTAACAATAGTAAACCCTTGTTTAGCTTTGTATCCTAACTCTCTTGCTCTATTTAATCTTGTAGGATGATCAATTCTTGTTATTGCTGGTTCTCTTCTCCATTCGATTAATCTCTGCCTAAGAACTTTTTTCCAGTCTTCTGATTGCCAAGTCTGTTCTATATAACTATACATCGATGAGGCCATTATTCTTCTAATCATTAAATGAGCAACTACTTAATAAATGTGTTTCTCCACTTTATCATGAATGATAACTATAGGTTTAATCGGAAAAACAAACGTAGGTAAAAGTACATTTTTTGCATCCTCTACATTGATTGACGTACCTATAGCTAACAGGCCATTTGTGACAATAGAGCCTAATGTCGGAATAGCCTATGTTAAAAAGAGGTGCGTTCATGTAGAATTAGGAGTGAGATGCAATCCTAGGAATTCTGTGTGTATTGGTGATTATAGATTTATACCAGTAAAACTAGTTGATGTAGCTGGTTTAATCCCTGGTGCTCATGAAGGAAGAGGCTTAGGAAATAAATTTCTGGACGATCTGAGAAAGGCTGATATATTAATTCATGTAGTAGATGCAAGTGGCTCAACTAGTGAAGAAGGACAACCTATACCACCGGGGAGCAGAGACCCAGAAGAAGATATAAAATTTATAGAGACTGAAATAGATGAATGGTTTTTCTCTATAATAAGTAAAGACTGGCAAAAGTTTGCGAGGACTACCGATCTATCTAATAAAGATCCAGTGGAAGAGTTATTGTCAAAGCTTTCTGGTTTATCTATAAATAAATATCATATAATAGAAACGCTGAGACAAACTAAATTAGAAAATATTAAGTTAATGCAGTGGACAGAAGAGGATTTAAGACTTTTTTCTAAAAAACTAAGAGAGATATCAAAACCTATTGTAATTGCTGCAAATAAGGCTGATATTCCAGAAGCAAGGAAATTTATAGAGAAACTAAAGCAAAAATATAAGTATGTAGTACCTACTAGCGCCGAGGCAGAATTAGCTTTAAGAAAAGCTGCAAAAACAGGATTAATTGACTACATCCCTGGGGAAAGAGAGTTTAAAATATTAAAAGAGTTAGGAACAAAGCAAAGGGAGGCATTAGATTATATAAAGAAAAATATCCTTGAAATTTATGGAAGTACTGGAGTGCAAGATGCATTAAATACTGCAGTGTTTGAAGCACTTTCTATGATAGTAGTATATCCAGTAGAAGATGAAAGAAGGCTTACAGATCATAACGGCAATGTATTACCAGATGCACTTTTAGTAAAGAAGGGATCCTCACCTAGGGATTTAGCCGCTCTAATTCACTCAGATTTAGCTAAAGGTTTTCTATTTGCAATTAATGTTAAGAAGAAGATGAGAGTAGGTGACGAGTATCAGTTGCAAGATGGAGATGTGATAAAGATAGTCTCTTCAAAGGCTAGGCCTTAAAGAACTCTCCATAACCTACATCTCTATTTACAACTGCTCCCGGATAGATCCTTGCATATGCCCCTATTTTTATCCCTGGTAAAATTGTTACATTTATTCCAGTCCTCACATGTCCTCCAATGATTGCTCCAAGTTTCTTTCTTCCGCTTCCAACCCTTTTTCCTTTTATATTTACCTTAACTTCTTTCTCATCAAACCTTAAGTTTGCTATAAGGGTGCCAGCACCAAAATTAACATCTTCAGCTATTACCGAATCTCCTACATAACTTAAATGTGGGATTTTTGAAGTCTCCATAATAACACTTTCTTTTACTTCTACAGAAGCACCAATCTTCACTTTCTCGGTAAGAACTGTATAAGGTCTAATATAGGAATTAGGACCTATTTCACTCCCTTTTCCTATATATACTGGTCCCTCAATATATGTACCAGATTTTATTTCTACTCCTTCTTCAATTATCACTTTTCCCTTCATTTTTACGTTCTCTTCTACATTTCCTAAGTTCCTACTAAATTCTAAGTTATCTAAAGCCCATTTATTTATGTCAATTATATTCCAGGGTTTTCCGATATCATACCAAAAGCCGTTATAACCTATCACCTTGATCTTCTTTTCATTAGCCATTAATGTTACTGCATCAGTAAGTTCAAGTTCACCTCTTTCCGATAAAGATATTTTATCGAGAAAGGCGAAAATATCTTGACTAAACTTGTATATTCCTCCATTAATTAAATTAGATGGAGGTATTTCTGGCTTTTCAATAATTTTAGTTAAATTCCCTTCATTGTCAGAAATTAGTACTCCATAATCTTGTGGGTTATCAACTTTTACACCTAAGATTGCATTATCTTTTTGAGAAGCTAAATTACAAATTATATTATGATCTGGAATAAAAATATCCCCATAAATAACCAGGATATCATCGTTAATATTTATAGAAGATAAAGCAGCACCGGTTCCTTTTTTGTCATTTCTTTGGATGGAAAATGAAACTCCAGTTAAGTTTTTTTCAAAATATTCTTTATTTTTGTCAGAAACAACTACTGTAATATCGTTAATTCCGCATTCTCTTAAAAATTCAATCTGATAGTATATAAGAGGCTTAGAAAGAATAGGGATAAAAGCTTTAGGTCTGGTTTGAGTAATAGGCTCTAATCTTTCCCCAGCACCTGCTGCTAGAATCACAGCTTTCATGTATTTCTAATTTGCTATGCCGGTACTTTAAGCACTTTTGTTTTTTCTAATTCGACCTTTCTTAGTGGATAAATCTTCTTTGCCGTTTCAAATATATCATTAGACAGCTTTCCAAATACAATATCTTGAACAAATTCATCAAAGGTACTTTCAGAGGCTTTCTTTGAAAGTATATCCCAGATTATTTTTCTTATTTCAGTTTTCTGAGATACGTGAGCTTTGTATGTTGTTAATGCAAGCCCTTTAACCCTCAAACTGTAACCGTCTTTAGTTGTTACATCTGTGATAGCGTCTATTTTAGAGCTTTTTCTTCTTACTAATGATCTTATATAATCTCTTGAAAGTTCATGGCCAACAAATCTAGTCATTAATTTGTCTCCTTCTAATCCAATTACTTTAAAATATAGATGAACATAAACCATGCTGTAATCTCCTGTAAGATCATAGAGTGTGGTTTCAATCTTTCTTCCTATCGTTTGGTTTACATCGTACGCTGGTGTCGAACCTAATACTATTTCCCCAAATGTTTTAGGAGTAACTATAGTGAACCATTTCTTCATTTTCCACTTGTCTTTTATCGCTCCCTTTGCTGACGACATGCTATTCTTCTTATTGCATACCTTTATAAAAAGTTCACTATTCGATTTTACCACTTATTTTTAAGTATAGTTTTCTCAAAATACGAATGATAGTTCTAGCTTCTTCTTCGTCATATACTCCTTTAATTAGAACTCTTTTTAGTACAATTTGCATTTTCTTATCTTCTTCGTTACTTTGTATAAAACTAAGAACATCAGAAACATATTTTTCAATTAGAGAGATTGATTCTCCACTTACAATTGGCTTATTCTCTGGTTTGCTTTTCCAAATTTCATATAATACTATGGCTACTGCGTGAGAAAGATTAAGTACTGGATACTCTGGATTCGCGGGGATAAATAATAACAAATCTGATTTAGCTATCTCGTCTCTTGTTAGCCCCACGCTTTCCCTACCAAAGATTATTGCAACTCTTTTACCCTCTATTAGCCTAGGCAAATCCCATGGCCTGATAGATTTCCTTAGAATATCTCCTTTGTTATCGGCTATACTAGAAGTAGCTACTTTTAGATCAACATCTTTTATTGCATCATCGAATGTAGGTACAATTTTGGCTCTTTCTAAAAACTCCAAACCTTTGGCCGAAAATTGCTTAGATTCCTCTAAGTTGCATTTGGGATTAACTATATAAAATTCATCTACTAGAAAATTCTTTGCAAGTCTTGCGATAAAGCCGACGTTATATGAACCCTCTGGTTCCACTATCACTAATCTTATCATTTCTTATCTCTATAGCAGTTAGAGTTTCAAAACCTATAGTTTTCTCTAATGAATAGGAAATTCTATATCCTAGCCCGTTTATAACATAAAAGAGATAGTCTAAGTCATCTAGTGAAGAGTAAATTGTGTAAATTCTCCTTGCTTTGACGCTTTTCAAGAAATTTACTAGTATCTCAACCCCACTCTTTCCTCCAGACCAGCTATAACCAATCCATTTATCATATTCTTCAACAGGTAAATAAGGAGGGTTAAAGATTGCAACATCAAATACTTTATTTCTTATGCAATCCAAAATATTACAATTTATAATGTCATAATTAGTAAAATTATATAAAGATAATGTACAACGTGTTGAAAGAGTAGCGTATGGATTGATATCAGTAAAAGTTACATGCGAAGCCCCATTAATTAATGCATACAAGCCTAAAATACCTGAACCACTTCCGACTTCAACTACTTTTTCTCCTCTATTTATTTTAATGATATCTAAAAGAAGTTTAGTGTCATCTGAAGGCTCGTAAGTTTCTTCATTTACACATATTTTATACCCATTAAATTCAATAATTCGTTCACTTCCCATGGTTTGAAATCCCTTACTTTCTTGTTGGCTATTTCTTCAATTTTGTCTTCAGCATTACATAGTTTTAACGCATTTGAAATCTTCTTATTTCTATATTTAGTCACACATTTGAGAAGCAAATTAATCCTTTCATCAAAATCTCTTATTCTAGTAAATCTTACTAACGTAGAATATACCTTAGGTTTAGGATAGAAAAACCATGGAGGTATATTATCTTTTATATCTATTTTATAGTAGAAATTGATAAGATATGAAATATACGTTGGCTCGTTTTTTATTTTTTCAACAAAATCAGATTGTAATATAAGGGTTAAGCATTTTATTCTATTTATTTTAGTTACCTCCTCAAAGAAATCATAAGTTATGTAATAGGGCAAAGAAGAAACTATTTGTCCTCTATCTATTGGTAAATGTCTTCCGTCAGCTAAGACAACATTAGGAAGGTATTTGAGAAATTTTCCATCCAGCTCTATTACTAAATCTGGGTTAAGATGCTTAGTTAAATTTCCTTTACCTCCACCAACTTCTATTATCGGCCTGATGGAAAAATCAATGTATGAAATAATTTTATCTATTACCTTCTTATTTACTAGAAAGTGTTGTCCCAGTTTCATTCTGTTTTCCCAATTTTTCTAAATACCCTATATAGACCGCGTGTTCTCCAGGTTTTTTGTTCTTTTCCTCAAATAATGGATAAACAAATAGATAATATTTTTCTCCTCCTTGAATTTCTTTTATTATCCTCTCCACTATGATACCAGGAACATCTTTTATTCCAACTCTTGTTTCAATGTCTTTAAAATCCATGAAAGGTTGTTTTTTTCGTTCTTCTAAAATAATTCTTAGGGTCTTTTTCCCAATATTTGGTAACAGTTCTAAGGCATGTAGCTTCAGTGTTAGGGGTTCTGCTTTATTGAAGAAATCAACAAATATAGATGATTTTTCTTCTGTAACTATCTTCCTTATAACCCTGGGCAAAACGTCTTTTGCTACACTTGTAAGATCCTCATAAGTGATATGAAAATCAACTCTAATTGGTGATTCTGATAATACTACTTTTTGCTCAATTTGAAAATCAATATTGTTTGAAACTGGTGAGGCTTCAATCAGCATAAAATAGTCCTCTCCAAGTAATTGGAGAACTGGTCTATTCTTGTGTTGAGCGTGTTTATCTAAAGGATTTCCTTGCCTCATATAATCTAGAACATATGCTACCTTCTCCATTCTCTCTTTTACAGGCTTTCGTCTCTGCATACAAATAATAGTTGTTTTTTAAAGTAAAAATCTCAACTCCCAATATGTGACTTTACTATTTCAATTATTTTTTGTATTTGTTCCGTGGTATAAGTTTTTCCACTATCTAAAACTAAAATTGATCTGATTTCCTCTATTGTTGTTGGACATAAGCTGGCTATAATAGCTCTTATGTCTTCTCGTGGTATTATATCTTTTAGCTCTTCCATAACTGCTTCTGCTTCAGTGTCATTACATTTAGAAAAAGTATTTAGATATTCAAATGTGCGCTGTAATATAGCCGATGAATTTCCAGAAGATATAATTTCTTGAAGAATCTTCTTAGCAAAAGGGTAAGGAACATAGTGTTCCTCTTCAATCTTAAGAGAAAAAGACAAGATATTCACCCAGAGTTGTTAAATTTTATTAAGTGTTCTGGCCTTACTATTATCTCTTTTTCTTTATCACCTAGCGAGACTTTGACCAAATATGCTTTACCTCTTTTTCCTTCTATAATTCCGACTTTTCCATGATATCTTCTATGAGGCATTCCTTTATGGATAGAAGGATTTATCTTAATAACAACATAATCTCCTTCTTTATATTCTGTCATTAGTTGGCTAAGGCGTGGAATTGAACCTCTCTCTCTCACTTTTTTAGTTAATAATTTTCTTGTCCTACTTCTATAGCCTTTCGAATGTTTAACCATCTTTAATCCTAATCAATCTAAGTTCTAAGTACCAATTAAGATTTTTGTTTCCTTTAAGGGAACAAGTTACTCTATATTAAAATTGTCAAGTGGTACAAAGGACTAGAATCCATTTTTAAATAAACATTAATTAACATAAGAGAAAACATTATAAGTTATTGTGTAACACATACTTCTTGGGCAAAGCGGGGGTGCCCGAGCTGGTCAAAGGGGGCGGACTTAAGACCCCTGTAAGTGATCCGCTGGCGAAGGCCTGCGTGGGTTCAAATCCCACCCCCCGCACTTTGGAAGATTAAATATTATTACAGTACGTGCATTATATTATGCCTTTAAGATGCATAGTTAAAGAATATATTTATCAAAGAACTGCTCTTTTCATCCTCATGTGGATTGACTTTTATACACAGCTTTAGAAAAGTGGTTTACAATTAATACATTAACGCAGATCTTAGCTATAATTAATCTAAAATGCATAGAAATTCTTCTTAAACTTTTTATTTATTTTAATGGTTATTGATAGATTATGGTGTTATATTATTGCGGAGTAGTTAAAAACTCCAAAAGAGGTGGAACCATTAGCAATTATTAGAGGTAAAATCTACAAGATAACATGAGATTATACAACGATTTGGGGCATGCTCTAGATTAAAGGGCAGAAGAGATAGTTCTTGCATTCTATTTAGCATAAAAACAGCTCGTGATATTATAATCATCAGAGACGCTATTGCAGAGCACAGAAGTTCCTAAGAGAATATCTTAGATTATCAAAAAATTGACAAATGAGGACAAACAGTGAGTACCGAAACCACTACTTCTTAACGAGCACACATTAGACTTCATGGAGCTACTAAGCTTTAGTTGTAATATTTCTTTTTAATGTAATATAACTACTTGTTCTCATTAGTCTCCTTATCTGTCATTTAGTAAATTCAAAGTATGCTCTATATAGAGGCGATATAAGGTTGTTTCTTTTAAGATCTTATAATATCTATCTATATAACTAGATAACTAGAAATATAAAAGAACGCTAGAATATCATTTCTCTTAATTTACTCTTTTTGCGTAACTAATTTATAAAAGGAAAATAATCATGCAGATGCGGGGGGTGGGACTTGAACCCACGCAGGCCTATGCCATCGGGGATCTTACCTAAGGGTCCTAAGCCCGACCCCTTTGACCTTGCTCGGGCACCCCCGCGAAATAAAAAATCTGATACGAAGAATAAAAAGCTTAGCTCAATCTTTTATCGTTTCTAACATGGATACTATATTCCAAATAGAAATTCTAGTATGCGTGGGCATGTTAGGGTCTTGGCTTATATCTTCCAAAATACCTATTGCATTAGCAGCCCTAACTCCAGGGCTTAATGATGAGTCTTGTAAGTTTCTTATTGCATCTGTTGCAGCTCGTCTGATATTTCTAGGAACACTTGTATCATTAACTATTTTCTGTAGCATTATTATAGCTTGTTTAATTTTTGCCTCGTTGTCATAAAGAGACGCCATATACTAATCACCGTATCATATTTATTATGCTTTGGTTTTTTAGTTTATACTGGTGAATATCAATGAGTAATCAAGAGACCGGTGTTAAAAAAGCTGCTGAGCTTTTACGTCAAGGCGCTACTATGCTTGATATAGCTTGTCCAATCTGCCATATGCCATTGTTTAAACTCAAAAATGGCGATATAGTATGCCCCAATCACGGCAAAGTTTATTTGGTTAAAGACGAAGAAGAGGAAAAGAAGATTTCTCTTTCGATTTCTCTTAATTCTATTGAAGAGACCTTGTTTAAAAATATGAATATTGTTATCGATAAGTTAAAGAACGATCCAATGGATAGTGAAGCTCTTCTCCAAATAATAAGGTATTTAGACGCAATAGAAAGAATAAGAAAGATTAAGAGCATTTCAAGTTCATAGATGAGCAAACAGTTGATATAACTTTTTTAGCTATATCTTCTATTGTATTTGTCGCATCAATTACCATAAAATTATATTTTCTAGCTAATTCAAGGTATTTCTTCCTGACTAATTTAAGACTTGCAATCTTCTCTTTAAAATTAAATTGATCATCTTTTTTTAGTCTTTTTAAGGCTTCCTCTTCATTTAAGTCGAGTAAGAATATAATATCAGGTTTAGGGAACTTTGAGTTCACGTTCTGTATCCAATCTTCTTCAACGCCTAAAACGCTTTGATAAGCAATCGTAGAATAATAATATCTGTCCATTATCACAATTTCCGGATTTTGATCAAACAGCCATTTTATATGATAAGCTCTATCTGCCGAAAATAAAAGAGTTAATAATACTGGGTCATCCCACCCAGATTTTTTTATTAGCTCGGTAATTTCATTGGTAAATGGTTCTTGTGTAAGTATTACGTTATAGTTTTTTTCTTTTAGAAAATCATAGAGTATTCTGCTTATTGTGGTTTTTCCAGCTCCATCAATTCCTTCAAATACTATAATCTTGAACATTTTTCTATCTTTACTCTTCTTTCCTCAAAGTTTTCATTTAAATTTATGTTGCCTAACAATATTCCATCAGCTTCCTTTTCCCTTGTTCTAATCGTAATATAATCTCTCGTAATATCAGTAATTAGGCCAGCCCCTATTGTTTTCCCTTTAAGGGTCAATCCTACTAATAAACCTTTTATATCTTCTAGTTTAATATAATATCCTTCGCAAGGTTCCTCGTCGCTTAATTGAACCATATCTCCCCAACTTATAAACAGTCTATCAGTAATCGGGTTTCCAAATAGCTTGTCTGTTTCAATTTTTATTTCATTTTTTGTATTAAAATACTCTCTATAAAGGGACTGTCTATATAATTTTCTTTGGTTTCGGCTTCGATCAACATCTAAGGGAAAAGCTTTAGCCTTTATTACTCTTCGTTTTATATCAAAAGGAAGATCCTTATTACTATCTTCAAACAATATTATAAAATCCGGGTCAACAATATATATTAATTCTATTTTATGTCTATAAGATTGATAACCTGAGACCCATCCATCAGTGTCAATCACAATGCTATTAACTAAATAACTTAATTTTGATATCAAAGCTTGATGAAACTTTGGGTTTACTGAAGGTGTAATGTCTCCAAAAAACTCTAGATTTGTAAAACCTTTTTCTCTAGGTGTTAAAGTTTCTTTTATATTTGATAAAGAGATGAACGTTGGTATAAATAATGAGGATTGCCCAATATCTGCGTCTAAGATTGGAGATCTTTGAACATTTGAAATAATATTAGCTAGGTATGATTTACCAGAATTCTGTTTCCCTATGACAATGATTTTTCCGCTTATTTTTTCAGCAATAGTCCTCCATCCTAATGAAGGATACTTGGCTAGAACATTGCAATTTGAATCTATTTCACTCTCTGTTAATGTAGTTATTGTAAATGTCTTATTATTTCTAATATGAAAAGTGTCAGTAATTTCAATTCCAGAGATATCTACTTTTCCTTGAATTACCTTTATGCTACAGGGTCCTTTTACAACTATATCAGTTCCCTTTTCTATCATCCTAGTTACCTTATTGTTGACCTTAATGCTATCACATATGCAGCTCTAATATCCTTGTCTTTGATATCAATAAATGGATTTTTCCCACTAGTTTTATTTTCATTCACTATTTTTGTGTCCTTGAAATTTATCTTTAACATCCTATATACTAGTTGGCCAATCCTATTACCTCCTCCCACACCAATATATACTCTTTTATGAGGGATAGAAGAGACTATCTCGTGAATTTTTTCCTCTATATTCATAAGGTTACTATTTAATGTACATAATAGTTCTCCATCACCAATAGCGACTACAGTAAGCTTCTCTTCCTTATTTGTATCGATTCCTATCAAAAGCTCATTAAAGCTTTCTTTACCTCTAACTTTGCATAAAATATAACCTACTAGCTTGTCTAATTCCATTTTCTTTACGAGTTCATCTGTTATTATTACATCACCATCTTCTGTAACATTTATATTTATTTTCTTTAATTTATTTATAAGATAATAAGCTGTTTTTGGGTCATTAACTTTCACTGCTACTTTTTTTATCACAAATTCTCTATGTAATTTGTGGAATTTAAACCTTGAAAGTCTCAGAGTTCATTTTTCAGAAGGGTAAAATCGTATCCATTTACGGTGAATCTGGTAGTGGTAAAACAAGCATCCTTTTACAAGTTGTTAATGATATATCTCCAAGTCTTTATATATCTACTGAAGGGGTATCTTATCAAGGGAGAGTTGAAAAGATAAGATGGAAGAAAGACGTAAGATTTGTTGAAGTTTCCAATATTTATGAATTGATTTCTACTATATTATACTCTTCTAAACTTAACTTAAAAGTTATAGCAGTAGATACTATAAATAGAATTTATAGACTAACAAAAAAAGACAAGGACTTAGAATATCCGTTGATTTTACTTTATGCTCTATCCCAAGAGAATAATATGAGAATTATTTTAAGTTGGCAAGTTTCCGATAATATCAGAGTGCCTGGCGAAAAATTTATGCGAAAGTTTTCTGAGGATGTGTATAGAGTTACTAAAGATCACGTCATCGTTGGAAATTCAAGAGTCTGTAAGTTTAGAATCAATACATATGGTGTAGAAGGATGTCTCTGATAAATTACGTAATACTTTCTATATTATATTATTTACCCGCACTTGTTGCTAATGGCAGTGCCCCATTTGTTAAAAAAGGGTCCCCAATCGATTTTAGAAAGAATTTTATCGATGGTAGAAGAATTTTTGGAGATGGTAAATCTTTTGAAGGTTTAATCATCGCACTGACCTTCGGAACCACTGTTGGCTTTGTTTTGGCCAAATTTTTAGGTGAAGGTTGGATAGTAATTAGTTTTGTCGAATCTTTATTTGCGATGATTGGAGATATGATTGGTGCTTTTATAAAGAGAAGAATAGGTCTAGAAAGAGGTGCGAGAGCTTTAGGCTTAGATCAGTTAGACTTTATTTTAGGAGCAACTTTAGCCTTATTTTTACTTAATGTACACCTAAATTTATATGAATTTTTAACCATAGTAGTTTTAGCATTTGTCCTTCATATATTTACTAATAATGTTGCTTATCGATTAAAAATAAAAAGTGTACCATGGTAATATATAATTATGCCAAAGCCTTCAAGGTCAGATAAGCTCTATGGAGCAGTAAATAGCGTTTATGTTCTAATTGTTTTAGTCGTGATTATGATTATTGGAATATTAGGCGCAATAGCTTTTCCTTACTATATTTCTCCTATTACATATTCTAACGGAGGGGCTCCGCAGGCTACAGGTGTAGCGTTTTTGGCAACTATATTAATTGCTGGGTTGCTTGTCGGAACTTATTTACTAGAGAACAAGAATTATGAGTTAGGTACAACATTCCTTATTATAGTTTTTATAATTCTGATGGCATATGTATGGATTTCCTATGGATCTACAGCGATTAAATTTTTATTTAATATATGACTAGTAGAAGTGAGAGCTATGGAACCACTTAAAATCAAGCTTTCTACCGGTAGAGAAGTAATATTAGATGATGAGACTATAAGAGTATTAAATGAATATGTAAGAACACAACTAACATTAGAACAACTTGCAAAAAGACTTGGCTTGAGTGGTTGGGAAGAAGCTTATGAACTAATCAAACAAGTCCCTGTTTCAGCTATGTGGGCTCCGTTGCCAATATATAAGAAATTAAAAAGCTAAACTTTTCTATAGCACTCTGGTCTAGATTCATATATTAACCCTTGTTTTCTCATATCCGAAATTAACTTTTCTGTGTTTTGCTTATCTATTCCTATTCCCTCCGCCTCTTTAATTATATCCTTAACTTTAGCACATTCATTGCTTCCAGCTAAAGTGTCTATAATCTCAAGGATTCTAGTCATTTTTTCTCTTGCACTTTTAGGTTTTCCAGTCATTATCGTGTCTATATCTATTTTGCCAGACTCCACATCTAAACCTACGTTTTCAAGGAATATTCTCATAATGTTTATTGCTCTTTCCGCATCTTCTTTAGTTACTTCACTTTTTAATGCCATTCTTGCATAGGCTTCAGAAATCCTTATTAGAGCTTCAAGTTGTCTTGGTGTTATTATTATTGGCGAATCTAGTGATTCGGAGCTTTTTCTTCTCATTTCGACGAAGAAATCTTGTAGAAGACTTTTTGCTTCATCAGTAAGTTTAGGAACAATATTCTTTCTAGCATAAGCAATATATTTCTTTAATAAATCTACATCTATGATCTCAGTTTCTTTTCCTTTCCCAGCATGCGCATCCAATATATGTGATGCCAGTAGCTGATCCTCTTCACCAGGCTTATCTACAAGGATAAATATTAAGTCAAACCTAGACAAGATTGTAGGTGGCAGATTGATATTATCAGACAAAGGTCTCTCCGCAATATATCTTCCTAATTTAGGGTTTCCTGCAGCTATTACTGTGGCCCTTGCATTAAGTTTAGCTACTATTCCAGCTTTAGCTATAGAGACAGTCTGTTGTTCCATTGCTTCATGAATAGCAACCCTATCTTCATCTCTCATTTTATCTATTTCGTCTATTACTGCTATTCCACCATCAGCTAATACCAAAGCTCCTGCTTCTAGATAATAATCACCAGTATTTTTATCCCTAGTTACTGTTGCTGTTAATCCAGCTGCCGTAGAACCTTTTCCAGTAGTATATATGGATCTAGGTGCTACTCTTGCAGCGAACTGAAGTATCTGGGACTTCGCGGTACCTGGATCTCCAATAATTAATACATGTATATCTCCTCTTATTTTTGTGCCATCAGACATTAATTTGGGTACTCCTCCAAATAATGAGAGCGCAATAGCTTCTTTTATTTCCCAATGTCCATAGATGCTTGGCGCTATTGAGCTAATTATCCTTTCTCTAATCCAAGGGTCTTTTGATAATTCTCTTATTTTTTTCTCGTCATCTTCAGAGATTTTTACTTCATCAAGTACTTTCTGGGAAATTTCTATGCTATTTACTTTTAAGTAGAAATCAAAAATGGATTTACTTCCTCTCTTTATTTGCGAATCTTTTTTGATTTCTAATACTCCTACTACTTTTACTCTATCCCCTGGTCTTGCAGAATCAACCAAGTCATCTTCAAATACTATTTCTAATTGTCTCGGAATTTGCCCTGGTGGAATTTCTTCTGGTCTTTCTTGAATAACTGCTTTTTGCCAATCTATGAATTCCGATTTTTCTTCAACTAGTTTAAATTGCCCACTTTTTCCACACACAGGACAAGTAGAAGGTACCTCCACTATTTCATCGAACTCTTCGTCTGGTGGCCATACAAACTCTTGCATACAGTCCGGGTTTAGATGCCTAAATACGGCCTTGCTTAACCTCTGCTTCACTGGAGTAGATTTAACTAGTATTCCTTCAATGCTAATTAACTTATTTGTATAGTTAGTTCTTATTTTTCTTAATTCTACAGTCCTTGGTACATTTGTGATCCTTAGATGGATTTTCTTTATTTCTTCTTGATAAGTAGGATCTTTTTCTATTATGTATTCATATACTTTATTTTCTAGTATTGATAGAATTTCTTTGGGATTATTGATAATCTGTGTTGCCAACTGCTCATTAAAGTTAAATAGATCAGCAAAGTTAATAATTAGACTCTTTTTTCTATATGCAATTATCTCGTTTATTTGGTTTATGTACACATTTTTGCCTTTATTATCTCTGAAGGAATTTATAAACTCGAGTAATAAGTCTCCATAATCAGCTTGCTGTATTGCCAATAATATCACCTATGCTATGCTCAATTGTATATCTTATGTTTTTATAAACTAAAATCTCTTCTGCTGTTAATTTATCAATTATTTCCTGATCAATAATGCCTAAAAACGCAAGTTGTATTATTTTTCTTATTCTAATTGATATTATCTCATTTATTAATTGTGACGCTTTCTTTAACTGTTCTAGTGCTTCTAAATCTTTTTGCGTTTTTAAATCCTTGATTAGCGCAATCACCCTAAAATAGAAGTCTTTAGGTAATCTAACTAAAGACGCTGGCGTATTAACGTTCTGCCTTTCTTGAAATAATATTCTACCCAGCTCTTCTAATGAAATAGAATCTAGTATCTTTATCTTATTTTGTTTCTGTAATTCTTCAGCTAACCAGAATTGTAACTCGTCTTCGCTCCCCTTTGTTAGACTAGCTTCTTCAAATCCATCATCAAAAGGCCCCCAATCATCTAACACCATGACCTTCTTTTTATGAAGAAGACTTGCCCTAGATAAAGCTTTAAGCTGTATGTTGAGTATTGCCACAAAATAAAAATTAAATCAATTAGGGATAAAAGCGTAAGTAGTAATTATGAAAGAACCAAAATTATTACTTACCATAAAGAATAATAAGAATAATAGATGTATAATAGAGATTTTAAACAGGTTATATCTAAAAGACCTTAATGCTAAAGCCGAGGAGGTAATAAGAAATGTTGTTCTTGTTTTTACTACATTAAGCCCTATAGTAAGTTATGGGCTACTTATATCGGCCCCTCCTTCATGTTTGGCAAAAATTTATCCAATAGATCTAGTTGTTTATTCTACTGATGAAAAGCAGATAATAGAAAAAGCAGTTAGTTACATTAAAGGGGTCTCTCCACGTATTTTCGATACATTTTATGTAGATTGTTATAGTAGGGGAATAGATTTAAACTGTAGGGAAATAGAGATAGGAATAGGATTAGGATTAAGAGGATTCGCAAAAACAGATTTCAAAAATCCCGATAGGATAATAGTTGTTAATGTAGTCAAAGACTCTGCTTATTTATCTATAATAAAAAAGGGTCAAGAGAAAGTTTCAGTTAACTCTCTCCGTTAATATATATAGTATTACCAAGATAATTACAAGTAGGGTGAAAGTTTTGGATCAGTTAAAGGATCTCGTTGAGGACGCTATTCACGGATCTACCGTATTTGAGAAAAATAATGTGCTTAACCCAGACTACATTCCTCGCAATTTACCACATAGAGAAAAGCAAATAAGGGAATTAACAATAAACTTTAGGGATATATTGATAAATCCGGGCAGCAGCTCCATTAGAGTTGTAGTTTCTGGAAAAACGGGTACTGGGAAAACAGTAACAACTAAAAAATTCGGAGAATTATTCACACAAGTAGGGAAAGAAAAAGGTATAAGAACTATTTATTTACATATAAATTGCCATAGACAGAGAACACTTTATCTAATATTAATGGAAGTTGCAAGACAATTAAACCTTCAAATACCTAATAGGGGTTTATCTTCTCAAGAAACGTTTAAGCTGATATACGATTACTTAGAAAAAAGAAATATTCAATTAATAGTTACTCTTGACGAATTTGATTATTTTATAAGCACATCACCTATCGAGGATATTTATTTTTTGGTAAGGATTTATGATGAGCTTAACGCCCTAGTAAAAAGGCTTCATTATATTTTTATTGTAAGAGAGATGTCAAGCCTAGCTGGACTAGACAAAAGCATTAAAGATCATATTTTAAAGAGCATAATAGATTTTACTCCATACACTTCATCAGAACTTTATGATATCTTAATGGATAGAATAGTTAATGAGAAAGCATTTAGAGAAGGAGCAGTAGAAGAAGATGCAGTAAAATTTATTTCAGATATATATGGCGCAGATAAAGGAGGAAGCGGTAATGCAAGGTTAGCAATAGAAACACTAGAGCTCGCTGGCAAGATTGCTGATTCGGAAGACTCTCTACTAGTTACAATTGAGCACGCAAAAAAGGCTAATTCTCAAATTAACCCGGAATTGAGTATTATAATGGATACTTTAAAAGATCTAGATCTTCATCATTTACTTGTTATAAAAGCAATAATGAATTTACACAAGAAAGAAGGGTCAGATTTCTTTCCTATGGGGGTAGTTGAGGAACAATATAATTTAGTTGCTAAAGAACTAGGTGAAGAGCCAAGAAGACATACTCAACTATATGAATATATAAGAAGATTGAAACTAATGGGTTTACTTACTACAAGGCAGAGCGGTAAAGGGATGAGAGGAAGAAGTACATTAATCTCTCTTTCAATACCATTATCAGTTGAATTAGATGATTTAATAACAAAGGAAATAAGGGATAGGCTATTACAGCAGAAGAATTATTAAAATCTTCAATAATAAAGATACTTTATGTACTGTTTAAAAATGGAGAACTTTCTATAACCAGATTATCTAAAGAATCAAGAGTGAGTTATCAATCGCTAATTAGAGATCTAAGCATCCTAGAGAAAAAGAACATAGTGGAAATTGTGAAAGGAGAAAGAAGCAAAATAGTAAGGTTAAACTATTCTAATCCTAAAGTGATAATATTAAAAAACTTGTTTGAGGAATTAGAAGATATATGACTGAAGCAAAAATTGTAGATATATCATCTAAAGATATTGTACTAAGGGAAGCTGTAGCAGAAGGTTTTATAAAATTAAAGCCATCAACTATAGAGAAAATTAAAGGAAAAGAGATAGAGAAAGGAGATGTAATCAGTATAGCTAAAACTGCAGGGATTTTAGCTGCTAAAAAGACTTATGAGCTTATACCAATGTGCCATCCTATACCTCTTGAATTTGTAGATGTTGATATAAAAATTGAAGAGGGAGGATTAAGAGTTGTCACTAAGGTAAAAGCTCATTATAAAACGGGTGTAGAAATGGAAGCACTTACTGCTACTTCCGTAGCTCTTTTAACTATTTGGGATATGGTAAAAAAATACGAAAAAGATGAAAATGGCCAGTATCCCTATACCGAGATTTCAGAGATTAAAGTATTAAATAAAATTAAGACTTACGACGATAATAGGTAGTCCTTCTCCTTTTTTTCTCGCTTTCTTCATTTTTAGTTTCTTCTTCAATATTTTCTTTTCTCTGCTCTCCTTGGAAAAGCGATGCTAACATCGAAATTACTTCTTTCTCTGTATCTGTAAGTTCTAAGTCTTTATCTATTTTTTCATGATATTTCTTATAATATTGAACAAATAAAGGAATTACATCATTTAATGTTTTATCCTTAGAAGCATGGATTTTGAATCCTATTTTAGCTAATAGAGTATCTAATGCATCTCTGCTCTGTTTAGTTTTTGCTAACATTTGGATATATTGGGGAAATTGATATTTTACCCATTTAGCCTTATATGTAGGTTTCTTTTTTTCAAAGGAGGCAAAGGCAACTCCAGGTCCCATTAGGTCAAATGTGTAAGATAAAAGATCCCAACCAACAGTTTTAGCTCTATTTAAAAACATAGAAGCTCTTGATAAAGCATCATATGCTCTCCATACATCTTCAATATCATCATATTGAAAAGGAATGTTCTCATCAAACCATCTCATTAAAAGCTCATAGTCAATCTGAGTGTCTGTAACTGCACTCTTTGCTTGCCAGTAGTATTTTGCCCAAAACACACTTCTTAACGCTTCAAAAGGATCTAATTCTCTATCTTTTTTCCTAATCAAATTTTTAGCAATATCTAGAGTTACTTTACCATACCCTTCAGCAACTCCTTGAAGCATATTTATTGCGTATCGTGCATCTCCTTCTGACTGATCAATGATAAAGTCTAATGCATCGTCTTCACACATAATTTTTTCTGAATCGCATATCTTTTTTAAAATTCTTTTCAACGGGTACTTGGTAAGTCTTTTGAGTTCTATCATTTTTACTGCATTTCTAAGAGGCCTAAGAGAAGGATCCCATGGATCATTTGCAGTTAAAATGATTGGATACTTTGTTTTATCTATCAATTCTATAATTGCATCTATTGCCCCAGCATCTGCCCTTGCATTTAGTCCATCTACCTCATCTAATAGTATTAGCTTCCCTTTAATTCCAAAAAGACTCCCACTCATAGAGGCTTTTTCGGCCATACTTCTAATATCATTAAGATTTCTAGAATCACTTGCATTCATTTCAAAGAGTTCTAATTTATAATCTCTAGCTAAAGCTTCAGCTAAGGTAGTTTTACCTACTCCAGGCGGTCCGTAAAGCAATACAGCTTTATAATTTGGCTTGCCTTTTAACCAACTTTCTATCCATTCTATTAGTTCTTTTTTTGCATCCTCTTCATTTTCTACTTCATTAAGGCTCTTTGGTCTATATTTTAAAAACCATTGCAAAGGCAATTTACTTCCCTTTCAAATATTTATTTCCGTAAACTGCTAATTTCGCTAAAAGTGCATTTAGCTGTATTTCATCATCCGCCCCTTCCATTATTCTGTATTCTACTTCCCCTATGTAATCTACCAAGAGTACTTTTAGATCATCGGGTACATTTATTTCATTTCCAGTTATTTCTCTGTGAACTTGTTTTATTATATCTTCTCCAGAAAGCCCATAATTAATAATTAAATCTCTTAGTTTCTCTCTGGCTTTAATAAAGTTTCCTTGTAATGCCAGAGTTATCATGTCTCTTATCTCTTTAGGCTGTGCTAAACCAAGAACCTTATATACAGCTTCTACCGTAACTTTTCCGTAAACGGATGAGGCTTGAAGAATATTTATTGATTTTCTCATATCCCCTTGAGCTATATCGTAAATTGTTTCTAATGCCTTTTGATCATATTCTATCTTTTCATTCTTAGATATATAGGCTAGTCTTGCTACTACATCTTCTTTTTTAAGGGGGTAAAATCTAAACAAAGCTGTCCTTGATTGTATTGGTTCTATTATCTTGCTTAAATAATTACAAGCTAAAATGAACCTAGTGGTCTCAGTATAGAGCTCCATTGTTCTTCTTAAGGCTTGTTGTGCATCAGCTGTCATATTATCTGCTTCATCTAGGAGTATAACCTTAAACGGAACATTGCCCCCAGCTACTGTTCTAGCAAACTCTTTAACCTTATTTCTTATTACATCAATTCCCCTTTCGTCACTTGCATTTAGTTCAAGAAAATATTGTCTATAATTATCACCATATAGATCATGAACTAAGGCCAATGCTGCTGTGGTTTTTCCAGTACCTGGTGGGCCAGCAAACAGTAAATGTGGCATATTTTTTTCTTTTACAAATTTCTTAAGCCTCTCTACTATATCTTTTTGATTAACTATATCATCAAGAGTTCTAGGTCTATATTTTTCTGCCCAAAGCACTTCTTCTTCTGCAGACATGTGAATTTACCCTTGATTATATCATTTCGGAAAAATAGATTAAAAGAGCTTTACTTCCTCTTATACTTCCCCATTATCACTCCTTTATCAATAATATGTCCTTCTATCATTTCTTTTAGTGTGCTAGCAGTTACCTTGGATTTTTCTGGTAGTTCTGCATCTAAGGCATAAACATAAAAGTAATATCTATGTGGAGGGTGAGTTCTAGGTGGGCAAGGTCCTCCATAACCTATTTCATCAAAATCATTTAAGCCTTGAATTCCATATTCTGTCTTTTCAGTCTTTTTGATACCTTCTGGTAGTTTGGTTGTATGAATGTTGTAGATAACCCAGTGGATAAAAGTTCCTCCGGGAGCATCTGGGTCTTCAACTATAATTGCATAACTTTTAGCATTTGGAGTAGGATCCCATTCAATTTCTGGAGATATATTTTCTCCGTCACATGTATATTTTTGAGGAATGAAATCCTCATTTTTAAACGCAGAAGACTTAACAATCATAATTATAAATTTGGAAATTGAAATAAAAATCTTTAGATTTTCCTTTCTGGATAATATTCTTTCTCTTCATGACCATTCTTTGTAATTTTAGCTACTATTACTCCAGTGCCCGTATAAGGATCTCTTTTTATTGAAGCGAAAATTGCTCTTCTAGCCAAATCTGCAGCTTCATCAAGACTCAAATCTGGCCTGTAACTATCTTCTATCACGCCTATAGCTTCAACAGAGCCGGAACCAGTTGCAGTGTATTCCTCTTCGGTTATATCTCCTACATAATCTAGATTATAAAGCCTTGGCTGATCATCTACCCCCCCAATTAGAATCTGAACCAAATATGGTAAATACTTTGAGAAAGAAAGGACATTTGCAAGATAAGTTGCTAGCGCTTTTACTGTTGTGGGTCTCATCCCTGTTATAAGATTATAATGATATAAGTTTTTTAGAATTTCATAAATATATTGTAAATCGGCCACACTGCCTGCAGTGGTTATACCTATATTCGGCGCAATATATAGAACCTTTCTCACAAACTTATTTGCTACAAATGAACCTGCACTTGCTCTTCTATCTGCAGCCAATACCACTCCATCCTTAACTTTAATCCCTACAGTTGTAGTACCTGTCTTGAGAATTCTTAATTTATTCAAGTCCATTGACCTATTTAGCTCCATTAAGACAAATATAAGCAAACTACTTAATAAAACCAACAATTCCCATAATCTGTTCTGCTACATCCAGAACTACTCCGTCTTTATATGGCTCACCACTTATCATTAGCCCTACCGGCATGTCATTATACTTAGTTACGGGTAATGAGATAGAAGGGGCCCCAACGGTATTGAAGATTTCAGTATTTGCAATCAAGGAATCTCTAAATTTAAGTTCATTTCCGATTACTTCACTTATTTTTGGTGCTATTATTCTAGTAGTCGGCGAAAGCAATAAGTCAACTTTGTTGAACAATGAGATATATTCTTCAATTAATAATTTCCTTAATCTCAACGCATCTACGTAATCTACTGCCGGGATCTGAAATCCGTATTCAAGCAATTTTCTAACATCTGGAAAATATTCATCTTTATGCTTTTCAAAAAATTTTTTATGGTAAGAAGAAGCCTCTGGTAGCGCAATATTTTTTCTTACTTCACTTGAGTACTTAATTAGAAGTTCATTATTGATTTCAATTATATCATAATAACTCGATAACTTGTTAATAGTTGTTTTAAGGGCTTTTGATGTTTCATATTCTCCAAAAAGGAATAAACCTAGCTTTGGTTTTCTTTTCGCTTGCGCAATTAATGGTATCTTATTATCTGCGATAACTTCTATGGTTTTTCTTATTAAGTTAATATTCTTGGCAATAATACCCACAGTATCGAAAGTCCAACTAAAGGGTATTATCCCGTCCGTCGAAATCCAACCAGTTGTGGGTTTAAAACCTATAACACCACATAACGCAGAAGGAATTCTTATAGAACCACCAGTATCACTTCCTATGCCTACATCAGCTAAGTCTAAAGCTACAGCCACCGCTGATCCCCCGCTGGATCCTCCGCTTATTCTTTCTGGATCAATAGGGTTTCTTGTTGGCCCGATTAATGACGAGGTATTTGTGGCACCCATCGCAAACTCATGTGTGTTTGTTTTTCCAACTATTTCTCCTCCTTCAGCTAAGATTTTATCTATAACATACGCATTTCTATCTGGTATATAATCCCTTAAAATCCTAGAACCTGCCGTCGTTCTTACTCCTTTAGTTAAAAATATATCCTTAATGGCAAATCTTAGTCCATGAAGCCTTCCTTTGCTTCTTATACTTATCTTACTTATTGTTATGAATATATTGAACTTTGAATTTAATTCTTCTAATGACATCTTCATTCACACAGAATAGTGGCTCATCTAGTCTTTCTAAGATGCAATCTTCCAAGTTCATTTAACACTACCTTAATAAAATTTTCTAATTCCTCTTTATTAATTCCTCTCTCCTCTGCTATAGAATATACAATTTCTTCAACCTTCGCATAATTCTTATATTGTTCATTAAGCCTTCTCCAAGGAATCCCTTTTAATGCGTTAGAAAGTTTTTCATTAAAGGGTATTTTCTTTAAGAGCATAAGACACGAAATAATAGGATAACCAACATAATTTCTATAGGTGGTTCCATTGTCATTACTACTTACTAAATCTCCTTCTATTACTACTTTATAAACTCTATCTCCTTCTGATGAAATAACCTCGCATTCGGTATCACTTAAAACTTTAATTCTGTTATCCGCTATAGCACCCAAAGCTTCTAAGACCTTTATTCTGGGAGGATTTTTTAAGTACATAACACGCTATTATCGCAGAAACTAATAAATTAATAAAAAATTTATACTGTATAAACAGTATAAACACCAAATGAAAGCAATTGTGGTTCCAGGCCCTAAGCAGGGATATAAACTACAAGAAGTTCCAGACCCTAAAGCCGGAAAAGATGAGGTTGTGATCAGAGTAGATAGGGCTGCTTTGTGTTATAGAGACTTGCTACAACTACAAGGTTTTTATCCAAGGATGAAATACCCTGTTATATTAGGTCATGAAGTAGTAGGAACAATTGAAGAAGTAGGAGAGAACGTCAAAGGATTTGAGGTTGGCGATAAAGTAATATCTTTGTTATATGCTCCGGATGGAACATGTGAATATTGTAGAATCGGTGAAGAAGCATATTGTCATCACAGACTTGGATACTCAGAGGAGTTAGATGGATTTTTTGCAGAAAAGGCTAAAATTAAAGTCACTAGTCTAATAAAAGTTCCAAAAGGCACTCCAGATGAAGGAGCGGTCCTGGTGCCATGCGTAACTGGGATGATCTATAGAGGAATAAGGAGAGCTGGTGGTATAAGGCAGGGTGAGATAGTTTTAGTAACTGGTGCTAGCGGAGGTGTAGGGATTCATGCTATTCAAGTAGCTAAGGCCTTAGGAGCGAAAGTAATTGGCGTAACCACTTCAGAAGAGAAAGCTAAAGTAATTAAACAGTATGCAGATTATGTTATAGTCGGTACTAAGTTTTCAGAAGAAGCAAAGAAAATTGGAGATGTGAGTATGGTAATCGATACGGTAGGTACTCCGACGTTTAATGAAAGCCTTAAATCTTTATGGATGGGAGGAAGGATTGTACAGATAGGTAATGTTGATCCTAATCAAGCTTATGAGCTAAAATTAGGGTATGTCATCTTAAAGGATATTAAGATAGTTGGTCATGCATCTGCTACAAAGAAAGATGCCGAGGAGACATTAAAACTTACGCAAGAAGGGAAAATAAAACCTGTAATTACAGGAACAGTGAGCCTAGAAGAAATAGATCTTGGTTATCAGATGATAAAGGATAAGAACAAGGTTGGCAAGGTATTACTAAAACCATAAAATATACTTTTTATACCAAATATCCGTGAAGTTGAAATTTTCATCCATTGAAATAGAGGGAGATTTACTTCCTCATGATAAGAACGAAGTAGATCAGTTCAAGGAATTATCATTTTACATCTATGAAAGTATAAAAGATACAGATTATATAGACATCGAAATAGATGACAATATAATTAATTTATTATCTTTTTTAACGACTAAATTAATAGAAGGAATTACAGACAATATATATGCTAATATTTTTGAAAATAAAGGTGCTAAATATCTCTCTGGCGACGTTTCTCTTGTAGTTAGTGAAGCATTAACTTATGCCTCATTAAATTCTCTATATAAAGTTCATCTTACTAACATAATACCTTTTAGAAGTGTAAAATACTTAGGAACCATCGTGGATGCGATGATAGATATAAGCAAAGAAGAAGAATTAAGAAGAATGTTAGGTGCTAGCAAGGGATTTCTCTTTATTAATATTCGAGCGTCTATGACACCACGTAGCTATTATATTGTAGATAAATTGGCTAAGAGCTTAATGAACTTAGAGGTAGTTAGGTATCCAAACAATTATGGATTAATATCTATTATAACTAAAGATAACACAACAATAAAAGAGAATTTTGTATTTGTAAAATAGTGGTTATCATGGCAGACTGCGATAAAATTTCATTAGCTCTTTTATATGCATGGGTTGGAGATTCAAAAGAAGCCCAAAAAATATCTAAAGAATGTATTGAAAATTTAAGAGATTCGATATTTGAGATAAGAGAGAAAATAAAAGAGGCTAAAAGCAAAGTAGATGAAGACTATTTATTACCTAAAGCTCTAAGGGAAGAAGGAATAGAAAGTTCCGACTTAGTCAAATTAGCATTTTATGAGCTTTCTAGAAGAATTTATAATTTCTCCGGCATTACGGAGGTAGAGCAATATAATGGAATAAAGTACACTGTTATTAAGTCCGGATATAAGTTGGTGATCAAAGGGTTCTGTGAAACATGCAAAGGATATAACATAAAGAAGCTAGATAATGGATACTTGATTCAGTTTGAAGGAATACTCTATGGGGAAGTAGCAGGCAATATAGCTAAGGAGGACTTGCTAAAGCTATTAAAAGATTTTAAATAAGGATGCGGGGGGTGGGACTTGAACCCACGCAGGCCTTCACCAGCGGAGCCTCAGTCCGCCCCCTTTGACCTTGCTCGGGCACCCCCGCACATCACTTATATTAAAATACACGGTTAAAAAACGTTTTCTTTAGTCAAAGAGATTAAGTATATGAGGTTGGAAAACACAAATCTTTTTAATTATGGATTGTAGTGTTAATGTATTAAACAAAGATGAGCTCATGTAACAATGTGAGCAGTGCTCTAAGTTACATGAGCTATGAGTTTCCCCTCCTAAATGTATCCCTCGTGCCGTTGGGGATGAAAGTAGTCCATGATCGTGTAGTGAATGCAGGTGATCTACACGCGAGGCGGAAGTCCCTAGAGCAAATGAAGATAGAGAGGTTAGAAAATGTTTCAAATCATCATAAAGTATTTAAAATTACGCTCTAGGGACGAACGGCAAGCTTTATTAGGCATTAGGATAAAGATGTATTTCGATTAGGGATGAGTCTTTGATAAATATCAGATAAATAAGCAAGAATTAAAGGTTTTAGTTAGAGAATTGAAGAAATGGTCTGCCCCTGCTACTGTTCTGTTATCTCTATATATACCGCCAGGTAGGCCAATACCGGATGTATTAACACTTCTAAGGCAAGAGTACTCCATAGCCCAAAATATCAAACTAAAGAGAACAAGAGATGCTGTATCTTCAGCAATACAGTCAGCAATAGATAGACTAACACAAATTCCTAAAGTTCCAGACAATGGCCTAGTTATATTTTGCGGAGAAAACATGGATACTGGAGAATCAAAATGCTTTATGTTCTCACCACCGGAAAAAGTCACAGTGTTCTTCTATCGAACAGACAAGTTTTTCCATGTGGAATTCCTTGAAGATATGATAGAAGAATCCGATGTATACGGATTAATTATAGTTGAAAGAGATTATGCTACTATTGGAATTCTTAAAGGAACTAGAGTTGAGGTTTTAGACGAATTTGAAGGTTTTGTGCCCGGAAAACATATGATGGGAGGGCAGTCACAAAGACGTATTGACAGAATCATAGAGGAAATGTACGCAAATTTCCTAAAGGAAGTTGGAGAGAAAGCTAACGCATATTTGCTACCTTACTTAGAATCTAAGAAACTTAAAGGTATACTGATAGGCGGTCCTGGTTACGCTAAGAAAGATTTCTATGATGGCGACTATTTAGATTATAGACTTAAGAAAATAGTATTAATGCCTTTATTTGACATACCAGATCAAGGTGACACTGGTCTTAAAGAATTGGTAATGAAGGCTCAAGATATACTGAAAAATCAAAAATATGTTCAAGTTCAGAATTTGCTAGAAGAATTAAAATTCCATATAGCTAAAGACGATGGGCTAGTTGTTTATGGTATTGAAGAAATTAGGAAGGCATTACGCATGGGTGCGGTAGATTCTCTGATTGTTTATGACGAACCTAATAGTGAGTTGGAAAAATTGGCTCAAGAAGCGGAAAATTATGGAACCAAAGTATATGTAGTTGGTGACGAACTTCCAGATGCAGAGTGGGTTAAAAAAACGTTTGGAGGAGCGATTGGAAAATTGAGGTATAAAATATACTAAATAAGTTTTCTTCTCTTCATTTCAGGTAATATTTTTTCTAGTGGTATTGGAGGCTCTATATTATAGCTTTCAGCAAACTTTTCCTTTAGTAACGCGAGATCATTTATTATTCTGTTATCTTCAGCTAGTATCTTTCTTACTAAGTTTATTTCATCTTCCCAGTAATTCCAAGGATACATAAACCATGCCCAATCTTCTATCACGAGGGCATAGTAATCCGGCTCAATTTTTGCGCTCTGTTTTATTATTTGCATAGTAGCAGTTTTTATTTCAGATGGATTAAAATTTTCCTTTACATATTTTTTGGCTAAATCTACACTGTCACCAGTATCAGTAATGTCATCAACAACCAAGACTTTTTTCCCTTCCAGATTCAGCGTAAAAGGATATTTTACTTTAGCTTGTGGGGTATGTGACGCAGTTTCTACCCAATGTTCAATTTTTATAGATAATATATCAAGAATTCCTAGTACGTCAGCTACTATTCTAGCTGGTACTAAACCACCTCTAGCTATTGCAATAATTAAATCAGGGTTATAACCACTCTCTTTTACTTTCTCTGCTAAAGTAGTAGACCACTCTACTACTTCCTCCCATTTTACCACTCTTACCGGAATCTTAGGCAATTTAAATTCCCAAAAGCTCTTGAAATAAAACTTAATCAATTTTTTGGTTTATACTTTTTTATGCCAATTCGTTAAGAAAAATATGATGATTGAGCCAAAAGAAAAAGTAAGCATCGGTATAATAGGTGGATCAGGTCTTTATGACCCTCAAATCCTAACAAATGTAAGAGAAATAAAGGTATACACACCTTATGGGGAGCCTAGCGATAATATAATCATAGGTGAGTTGGAAGGAAAGAAAGTAGCGTTTTTACCTAGACATGGTAGAGGACATAGAATTCCTCCTCACAAGATAAATTATAGAGCTAATATATGGGCATTAAAGAGTTTAGGAGTAAAATGGCTAATTGCCGTTTCAGCAGTTGGTAGTCTGCGTTTAGATTATAAGCCTGGGGATTTCGTCGTTCCAAATCAGTTTATTGATATGACTAAAGGAAGAACTTATACGTTCTTTGATGGCCCCACAGTAGCCCATGTTTCCATGGCTGATCCTTTTTGTGAGCATCTAAGAGGAATTATTGTAAAGACATCTAAAGATCTGGGTATAATTACCCATGAACTAGGAACCTATATTTGTATTGAAGGTCCTAGGTTCTCAACTAGGGCAGAAAGTAAGATTTGGAAAGAAGTATTTAAGGCAGACATAATTGGAATGACGCTTGTTCCGGAAGTGAATTTAGCTTGTGAGGCAGAAATGTGCTATAGTGTTATTGGGATGATAACAGATTATGACGTTTTCGCTGACGTACCAGTAACAGCAGATGAAGTTACAAAAGTTATGGCGGAGAACACTGCTAAGGTTAAAAAGCTACTATATGAAGTGATTAAAAGGTTACCAGAAAAACCAGATGAGAGGTTGTGTTCTTGTTGTCAAGCCCTAAAGACAGCTTTAGTTTAAGTAAATATCTAAAATTTTACGATATTCCAATTAATTTTCCTGAAAATCTTTCTATACTTTATGATGAAGATACCGAACTTGAAGCATTTACATTAGAGCGTTCTTTAATTGCACTAAAGGGATCTTTAGTAAAATCTATAAATATTTATGAATTTTCATTACTAGAAAATCCTTACTCTATAAATTTAAAAGATGTAGTGATATTTGTCAATGATGAGAATAAATCTAGAATAATACTTGATAATTTATGGGCATTAGAAAATCAAGGTTATTTAATTACTTGTAACAACAAAATTAAAAGTAAGGGGCAAATTAAGCTTATCTCTTTTCCGTCTGATGAGCTTTGTGACGTCAATCTTTCTTTATCAATAGTTAAGAAAATTTCTAGTTTAGTAAATAATCAAAGGAGCAAAGATTTAATAAAAGAATTGGAAAGTATAAATAATTTAGATCAATGGCTTATATCAAAAATTCAAGAAATTGATTTCAATAGTGAACTTTTCCTATCGCCTATCTACTATCCATCAATTACCCTAATGAGTAAAATGCTTAATAGAAATGTGAAAAGATTTTATGAGTTGCCATCTAGCAATAGTATTTCTTTTATAACAACTGGAGCTGATGCATTAGTTATAAGGAAAAGAGAGTTCGAACTCAGAAGTTCTGGTAAGAACGTAAAAGAAGTGTTATTAGATATAGATCCTCTTTTAGCGCCAATTTATTTAGTTCTTATGACATATTTATTTAAACAATTAAATGGAGGATTATAAAGTGGATCTGATTTCTTATTGGAAAAAGAGTAAAGAGATAATTGATAAGCTTATTCAAGATTATCTAGCAGATATAAAAGAATGGGATTTACTCGAAGTAAGTAGATACATTCTCAAAGATGGGAAAAGGTTTAGAGGTACGCTTACTTTTCTTTTTACAGAAGCACTTAATGGTGATATCAAAAATGCATATAAAGCAGCTTTGGCTAGTGAAATTCTTCATTCCGCCTCTTTAGCCTTAGACGATATAGTGGATTATGATATCATAAGAAGGGGTGACAAAGCGGCTTGGGCAATCTATACTAATAGAAAAGTCATATTCATCACAAACTACTTGATACCTTCAGCACTAAGAATAATATCTACATATGGTCAAAAAGCCTTAAACTTAAGCATAGAATTGTGGAAGGACACTGCTGTAGGCGCTTTAAAGGACATCTTCGGTAGCCCTAGCGAATATCTTTTAACAATTGAGTTAAAGACTGCTAGCTTATTTAAGCTCTCAACTATGTTAGCATCTTTCTCAGCTAGAAGAGAGGATCTAGTAGATATTTCTTTAAGTGCAGGAAAATATCTCGGTATAGCATATCAATTAATTGATGATTATATAGATTGTATAAAATTTGAAAAGGGAGAGCTCAAAGAACTTACTGGTAGCGCTAAACAGTTATATGATCTTAAAGGGGATTCCTATAGAGACTTTGTTAAAAAAGAGTATGAAAGTGCTGTAAATAATTACTTAGATTCGATTAGAAAAATGGAAATAAACCAAGATTATGCAGAGGAAATAGTTTCTCTGCCAACTTTCTTAACTATGGGGCTATTGAACGAAGCCGGGATAGATAAATTATAAAAAGTCTTCGCCTCAGAGTTGAAATTGGTGAATTATTATTAAGTTAGCTGTTATTCACGAATCTCAGAAAATTACAGAATCATCAAAGCAACTGTTATTGGAGATAAAGAACTCCGGTAATACTGCTGTTTATATTAGGATATCCAAGTTGAATCCAGTAATAACTTCAGAAGGTTTAGAATTTAATTACGGAGGGAAAAAGATTGATCTTGATGGAGCTGTAATAAGAAATATTGGCTTTATTTCAACAACTGAGCAACTCATGAAGAGAACAGATACTTTAAAAGGGCTTGAAAGCAACGGAGTCACCTTAATTAATTCTTCAGAAGCAATGCTTACTGCTAGAGATAAATTCAGCAGTTTGATGAAACTAAAACTAGCTAAAATACCAGTTCCAGAGACAGCAATGGTCGAAGACCCATTTGAGGTTATGAGACTTGTAAATGAATGGAAAGATGTTGTAATAAAACCAGTTATAGGTAGTTTAGGATTAGGGTCTGTAAGGGTTTCTGACCCGGATATAGCTTTTAGGGTTTCTAAGGCTATATTGTCAGTTAATCAGCCAGTTTATGTGCAAAAATATATCAATAAGCCAGAAAGGGATATCAGAGTGATAGTCGTGGGCAACCAAATTTTAGGTAGTATATACAGAATTAACAAATCATCTTGGAAAACTAATGTGGCACAAGGTTCTCTTACTCAAGTCCTTTTACCAGACCATGATTTAGAAGAGATTTCTCTCAAAACAGTAAAGGCGCTGAAATTAGATTATGCAGGCATAGATATAGTAGAGGATACCGATGGCAGTTATAAAGTGATTGAAGTAAATGCTTCCCCGTTGTGGAAGGGTTTTTATGAGGCTACGCATATCAATCCTGCAAAATATATAGTTGAGCATCTAATAAGAAAAATTAAGAAATGAGGAATAACAAACCGCCTGAAGCATGATGAGGAGCTTTCGCCCTGATCATGAAAAATCTACAACCTTATTTTCTTTTATCGTTCTTAGGACAAACATTGTATAAGTGGAAGTAACCCCTTCCATGTTGCCGATTTTATCTAAAACCGAAGCTAATTCTTCTCTGCTTTTCACTCTAACCTTCAAGAGCGCATAATATTCGCCTGTAACGTCAAATATCTCATAAACTTCCTTGTACCCAGAAATAGTCTTTAATATATTTTCATACTTTTTGGGATCAGCTTTTATTAGAACGAAAGCCATTACGTTGTATCCTATTTTCTCAGGGTCCACATCTACATAAAAACCTTTGATAACGCCATTTTCTTTAAGTCTTTTTATCCTTATGTGGATTGTTGACTCACTTAAATTTAGCATTTTAGCAATTTTAGAGAAAGGTGTTCTTGCATCTTCTTCCAATATTCTCAATATTTGTTTGTCTATGTCATCTAAATAATATGTCATATAATCATCCTCCCAAATAATTTTATCGCATCAAATAAATCAAAATCTCCAATTGCTACTTTTAAAACTAAGTTTGGATCACTTCTAGTCATTATTCTTGATAACCCTTTTAGACTCATAATACCTTTTTTGACCCCATGAACAACTTTAGCTTGATATTGAATAGTTGAATAAAGTTTACTCTTTTTGAATTCTCTCTCAAAGCTTTTTTCATTAATTAAAGCATCGGCAAAAATTTTAGCTGATAAAATCGAGGGTCTTATACCTTCTCCTGTTAGAGGATAAACAGTTCCTAAGGCCTCCCCAATATATTTTCCATTCATTCTATCTTCAAGTATTCCATAATCAGCAACTCTAGCTCCATGAAAGTTTAATATATTGCCTTTCAAGATTTTTTTCACTCTCTCTTTCAAGAATTGTATGTCGGCCCATCCACCTATTCCTATTTTACTTCCTTTTTCATCTGGGAAAACCCATGCATATCCTAGCAAATCACTATAAAAATAAAATTCCACTACTTCTCTATCAATCTGATAGTCTGTAATATATTGTATTGCCGGAATTGTACTATCTTTTGGTAAAGAATAATGACCATTTGCAAAAATTACTTTATCAGCTTCTATCTTTTCTCCATTCTGAGTGAAATATTCTCCATTTTTCTCAATTATTTTAGTATTAAATTTTATATTTACTCTGTCTGCGATACTCTTCAAGAAGACTGGTTTATTTATTATATACCCTAGTTTCTTATCTGTTCGTATGTCGTGAACTAGTTTATCATCAAGATAAATTCTGAAACCTCTTATCTCACTTATTATAGCTTCTTTTGGTAAAGGAACTATTTCTTCAATTCCGCTAATTAATCCCCATGCGCAAGGCTTTAATCCTACATCTGATAAACCTTCATACACTGTGACGTTATACTTAGTTCCTTTTAGAATCCATGCTAACGATAGTCCGGCGGGACCTGCACCAACAACTGCAAGTTCCATGAATTTGTCACTTCCTAAGATAGAGTAATATTAGTATCCCAACTAATATGCTTCCAGAGTACAGAATTATTAATTGATAGAAGTTTTCAATAAATCTTCCTATTATTGCTCCTATTATAACTATCAGTAAAAATGCAACATATCCATTTCCAAAACTTAAGAAATCCTTTGCTACTATTTTTGTGATCACTGGCTTAATTGATATTATAAATTGAAATATAAAGGGAATTATGTAAATTAATCCTACTTCTGCGAACTCTCTCGGCTTTATTGGCAAAGCAAAAAATATTGCTAAGGTAACTCCTAAAGCAAATACCCCAGAGAAATAAAGACCAATAATTCTGTTTCTTAGGCTAGTCCATGTTTTATAGCTGAAAAGAATATAAATTAATATAACAAAATCTATTGTTGATAGCACTACAAATGCTGGGAAATTTAATAGATAAGCCGGAATTATAGGTAAGGCTATAAACAATATTGATAATAGTACGAGAGTCGCATTATTCAACTTGGTTCATTATTATACGTTATATCCCAGATATAAAATTCTAATGCTAACTGTTGTAACAAAAAAATAATATAGTATCTTAACCTAATAACTAAAGGTGAGGAATATTGAAGATATTAGTAATGGGTAACATTAGGTTTCCAGAGCCTCATGTAGAGAGTACATTATCAACTATAATAAAAAAGGAGGAACCAGAAACAATAGTATTAGACGGTGATACTACTCAGTGCTATTGGGATTATGAATGTCCTAGAGTGATAGATGTACTCTATGTAATCAGAAGTTTAGCTCCTTGGGCTCAAATTGTATATATTCAAGGAGATATGGATCCACATGCAATAAAATGCATTATGGCAGAGCCTAGATATAGAGAAGAGATAATAGCAACAACCACTTATATAGCTGAGGTCTCTTCAACTAAGTACTTTATTCTTCATGGTCATCAAGGTGACATAGACCAACTAAGAAGAAGCACTTCTGCAGGGCCATGGGATTGGATAGTTGTTGCGCAGAATAAAAGGTTAGAAATAGATAAACTGGCAAGAGTTATCTATGTTGGTGGGATAACTAGAGAATTCCCTCCTGAAGCAAGAGGTTATTTAGTAATAACGGATTCCAATCATTATATTAGACAGCTTAGGAGCTAACGCCTAAAAGTGCGTTTCTAACTAATTCATATATTTTAATATCATAAAATTGTTCAATAACTTCTTCTATGTTTTCTCCCTTTTCCCAAACTTTGTAAGAATTTATAAGAACTTTATTCTTTTCTCCCTTAGAAAATATCATTTCTTTTTCTCCTCTTATGTTTCTAATAAGTTTTATAACTGATAGTAATTCTTTATCTATTCTATTGTAAAAGACTTGCACTATCACATAATATAACTTTGCTTAGAAAAGTTATATTGTATTGGAAGTCATACCTGGTATTTTCTTTTCCAAGCGAAAATCACTAATACTAACTATTTCTACATAATGATAATGCCTTTCAAAAACATTCTTACAATAGTTTCTGCAAATTCTGAGAATTTAGAAAATTATTTTAGAAAAATATTTGCTGATGTTAGAAGTAGCGGAAGTAAAAAAACAAGTATAAATGTATTTACGGATTTGAAATACTCTGACTTAGTCGCAATAGTGAGAGAGGCTTTGTTGGAAAACATAGATATAGGTTATGAATTATATTTATGGAAAAAAGAAGAAGTAAAGAAGTTCTTTGATTATATAGGAAAGACAGAACTGGATGGGCTTCTAATATATTGTGATGATGAAAATAGAGTTTTTGTCTCTAAAATAATAGATAATTTACCAAATAATATAAAGACTAATTTAATAAAAGATTATTGCAGAAGGAGTAGTTAGTTAAATGCTACGAAAGTTTTTTAATTATTAATGAAGAATATAAGGAGCGATAAAATTTGAAGGAATTAAAATATGATGTACTCATCGTAGGAGGAGGCTTTGCCGGAGCCACAACCGCCTTTCATCTTGCTGGGAAAGGTTTGAAAGTTTTATTAATTGATAGTAAACCTTGGAACAGAATTGGAGATAAGCCTTGTGGAGATGCAGTAAGCAAAGCTCATTTTGACAGGCTTGGAATGCCTTATCCACAAGGCCAAGAGTTAGAAAATAAGATAAGTGGAATAAAACTTTACAGCCCGGATATGAAGACAGTATGGACAGTAAACGGTGAAGGTTTTGAACTAAACGCTCCGTTATATAATCAAAGAATCTTGAAAGAGGCACAAAATAAGGGAGTAGAAATTTGGGATCAATCAACTGCAATGAAACCATTATTTGTTGACGGATATGTAAAAGGAGCCGTTATATTTAATAGGAGAACCAATGAGGAGACAACAGTCTACTCAAACGTCCTTGTAGATGCAACAGGATATTCAAAAAGCGTTAGAAGTAAATTACCACAAGAATTACCTATTGCTGAAGATCTTGATGAGAAAGATGCTGATATAGCATATAGAGAAGTGTTATTAACCAAGGACGATATTGAGGACTCAGAGTATCTAAGAATATTTGTAACTCAACAAGCATCTCCAGGTGGATACTGGTGGTACTTCCCTAAGGGTAAAAACAAGGTAAATGTAGGATTAGGTATACAAGGAGGAATGGGATACCCATCAGTACAAACATTCTATCAAAAATACCTAGATTATTATGCGCCGGATATTGATAAAACAAAACTTTTAGTAAAAGGAGGAGCACTAGTTCCAACAAGAAGACCATTATATACCATGGTATGGAACGGCATTATAGCTGTTGGCGACTCAGCCTATACTGTCAACCCAGTTCATGGAGGAGGAAAAGGTTCCGCAATGATTTCTGGCTATTGTGCTGCTAAGACAATACTTAATGCTTTTGAGAAAGGTGATTTCTCTGCTCAAGGTCTGTGGGATATGAACATTTGCTATATTAATGAATACGGAGCTAAGCAAGCAAGTTTAGATATATTTAGAAGATTTTTGCAAAAGCTTAGTGACGACGAGATAAACTATGGCATGAACAAGAAAGTTATAAAAGAGGAAGATCTGCTAGAGGCTAGCGAAAAAGGAGACCTTCATTTATCAGTAGCAGAAAAAGCTATGAGAATAATTGCAGCTCTAGGAAGGCCATCTTTGCTTATGAAACTGAAAGCTGTGGCTGAATATATGAAGGAAATTAAGCAGCTCTATCTGAACTATCCTAGGTCTCCGTCAGCTCTTCAAATGTGGAAAAAACAAGTTGATGATCTAATATCAGAATTCAATGTGGATATTAGTAAGTAATAGAATGAAAAGTATTGTAAGAATAAAAGGTGTAAGTAAAGGAATCCAAAAAGTTTTCATCGCATATCCTCCTACTTCTTCTAACGCTTTAACCATTAAAGATATAAATGAACCTAAAACCCTAACACCCTTTATGTCATCTTTTTTAAAGTACACTTCACTTTCATGCGCTTTTTCTTTAGCCTTTTTAAGTAGCTCGTACGCTTTTCCGACAAGAGTATCACAAGGCTGAGCTGGTGTGTACAAATCTCCAGCTATTGTACCGGTACAACTATGGTCGTCTGGAGTGACTAAAATGGGATATTTTACAAGGGTTCCGAGTCTTTGTCTTATCTTTTTAGTTAATTCAGGGTCGGAGTTATTTGAATAAATATATATAAGTCCAATATCTTTTTCTCCGTCAGATATGTACATAACCCTTAGTCTATTATTACATAACCCTTCGCAATTATTTACAATATCTTCTGCGTAACCTAGTATAAATGGTCTCTCATTTCCTTTCTCATTTCTAGCTTTCGTAATCCCATTTATTATACACGAATAGGAATTTAATGGAAGATCTTTAGTAAGATATTCATTATGGCAATCAATGATATAGTTATTCGTTTTTACTGTAAAGTCCCATAATTTTAACGGAAGATCATCAATCCCATAGTTAGGTCTTTCTAAGAATGTCAGTGTTTTTGAGCCAAAATCCAGTGTGATTCCTCTAAATTCTCCGCAACTCCATTCCTTAATTCCATAAAAGTTTAATTTTAGCCAATCTTCGGTAGATTTTTCTTTTTCTGCAATTCTTTTTGCTGTAATCATTGACTGTGAAGAAGTTGCGATATCAATTTCATGACTTCCAGGCCCATGAAAGACAATATTATGATTATTTTCACTTTCTAGTTGATATATAAATTTACTACTGCCTATTTCGCCAGAAATTCCATAATGTATTTTAGGTATTACAAAGAATAAATCATCTACTTTAAACAATCCTACATGAACAGTAGTTTTAAACGAAATACTCTCAAGGAATTTCTCTAATGATGTTTTATCTTTTTTTACTACATTACTGAGGAAAGGCCTAAGTATCTGCATAGATTTTATTCCCGTAATTTTTTCTCCTTTCTTGTTAACTGTATGAATGTAATAGTAAAAGATGAAGGCTATTAAAAAAGAGTAAATAACGATGTAAGGATCAAAGAAAAATATAGTAGGTATGATATTTGAAATAAAGACTATAAATGCGGCTCTACTTTCACTATATTTAGGAAGCAATGTATAACCTATAAGTGGAGAAAAGAAAGTTAGAGAGTAATAATAGTAGGTAGTAATAAAAGGTAAAATAAGATAAAATAGTCCAGTAATATCTGAAAAAAACAAAATAAGTTTTTTATCTTTTATAAATATTGTTACAAGTAATGCAATATAAACTGCAAAAGAATATAAATAAACAAGTCCAAGTTCAAAACTTCTTAAGACTATAATTACTGATTCAAGTGCAGTAACAGTGGAAAGGATCTTTATATCTGGTAAGCTTTTTAATTTAGAGTAGTACTTTCTCGTAATAGCTTCAGAATTCACGCATAAAATAGGGTTATCGGGGGTTTAAATGTTATTGACTAATGAAACGTTAAATGCTAATAAAGTAATCCGTTATAAAAAAGACGATTGTGAAATCTATGTAGTAGAAAAGGACGGGAAATCCTTTCTTATAGGCGTATATAGTGGGGAGCATTCTACTTATGCAAAAGTAACGATAGCATTTGCCGGAAACTGGAATTGTGAAAACATCTTATACGCTCCGTTTGGTTATTTTGTGTTTTCTACGGATGAGAGAGAACTAGTTAATAAAATAAAAAGGAAAATTGACGAGTTGAGTAGAAATGTTCTTGGATGACTATGATTTAATAATAAGCGATGTCGATGGAGTTTTAGTTAGAGAAGGAGAGCCAATTTGGAATAATTTATTTGCGATAAAAAAGATGATAGAAAATGGAAAGAAAGTAATACTTATAACTAATAATTCTGGTTTTAGTAGGGTATTATTATCTAGACAATTAAATTACTTAGGGTTAAAAATAGATCCGAATAATATAATAACCAGCGGTACAGCAACAGCTATTTACCTTAGAGAAAAAACTTCTGTAAAGTCTGTTTATGTTGTGGGAGAAGAGGGTCTAATAGAGGAACTTAAGAATTATAATTTTAGGATATTGAGTTCTAATGATATAGAAGAGGAGATACCTGATGCCGTAGTTATTGGTTTAGATAGATTAAGCACTTATGAAAAACTCTCCAATGCTATGCGATGTATTTATCATGGTTCTAAATTTATAGTAACTAACATGGATAGGCTTTGGCCATCAAAGGATGGTCTAAAGCTTGGTGCAGGTTCATTGGCTGCATCAATAATATATGCTTTACAAAGAGAACCAGATTTTATAGCGGGTAAGCCTAACACATGGATTATAGAAATTGCGTTAAAACTAACAAATACTAAGAGCCTTGATAAAGCAGTAATAATTGGCGATCAATTAGAAACAGATATAAAAATGGGTTTAAATGCAGGAATAGATACGATATTAGTCCTTACTGGTATATCAACATTAAAAGACATAGAAAAATCAAAAATTAAGCCCAAGTATGTTGTTAATTCATTAAACGAAATTGTGAAATAAAGGTTTTTTAATCAACAACTGAAGTTATATGTGTGGAGAAAGTTTCTTATGATGCGGTTGTAGTGGGGGCTGGATTAGCGGGGCTAATGGCTGCGCATGAAATAGCATCTGCAGGTTATAATGTTGCTGTAATCTCAAAGGTCTTTCCTACAAGATCCCACTCGTCAGCAGCAGAAGGAGGAATAGCTGCATATATTCCAGATAACTCAGATCCAAATGATAACCCAGACTATATGGCATACGATACAATAAAGGGAGGAGATTACTTAGTAGATCAAGACGCAGCAGAGCTTCTTGCTTACAAATCTGGTGAAATAGTAAACCTTCTAGAAAGATGGGGCACATTATTTAATAGACAACCTGATGGGAGAATTGCAGTAAGATATTTCGGAGGACAGACATATCCTAGAACGAGATTTGTTGGAGACAAAACTGGAATGGCATTGTTGCACACGGTTTATGAAAAAACGTCCGGGTTAGGCACCGTAGATTTTTATTTTGAATGGTTTGCATGGGAACTTGTAAAGGACGAGAGCAGAGTCAGAGGAGTTGTTGCTTTTGATATGAGGAATATGTTGCCAGTATTCTTCAAAGCAAAAGCTGTAGTTATAGCATCAGGAGGTATGGGGATGTTGTATAGACATTCAACTAACAGTTATATTAATACTGGTGATGGTTATGCAATGGCATTAAGAGCTGGCGCTTCCTTAAAAGATCCGGAATTTGTTCAGTTTCATCCAACTGCTCTTTATCCATCTGACATTTTAATTAGTGAAGCTGCTAGAGGAGAAGGCGCAGTTTTAAAGAATGCAAAAGGAGAGAGATTTATGGTAAAATATGCTCCCAAGAAACTAGATTTAGCCCCAAGAGATATCGTCTCTAGAGCTATTCTTACGGAAGTTAAAGAAGGAAGAGGATTCCCAGGTGGCTATGTAGGTTTAGATTTAACTCATCTTGGTGAGGATTATATAAAAGAGAGACTGGCTCTAGCGTATGAGGCTGCTAAAAACTTTGCAGGGGTAGATGCTACAAAAGAGATGATCCCAGTTAGACCAGCACAGCATTATTACATGGGAGGGATTGATGTTGATATTACTGGTAAGAATCCAGATTTAATTGGATTATTTGCTGCTGGAGAAGCTGCTTGCGTTTCTGTTCACGGCGCTAATAGGCTTGGTTCAAATTCCCTTCTTGAAACACTTGTCTTTGGAAGAGAGACTGGTAATGCTGTGGTAGAATTCTTAAGAAGTTACACAGAACCTTCATCTGATATAGATAAAGAAGCTGAGAAGGCAATTGATTCTGCTTATGAGATTGTTAAAAGCGAAAGTGGAGTTCATTTTGGAGAAGTTCTTGAGAAACTGAGAGATACAATGTGGGATTATGTGGGTGTTTTCAGAGACGAAAATGGTATGAAGACCGCATTGTCAGAGATTATGAAATTAAGAGAAGATGCTAAAAAAGTATATGTTTTAGATAAAAGTAAAGTATACAATACAGAGTTTTACAACGCACTAGAATTAAAGAACATGCTCGATCTGGCTTTAGTAATAGCTTCCGCAGCCTTGAATAGAAAGGAATCTAGGGGTGCTCATTATAGGCTCGATTATCCAGAAAGAGATGACCAGAATTGGTTAAAACATACTATAGCTTATTTAAGAGGAAATACTGTTGAAATCTCTTATAAGCCAGTTAAGATGACTAAATGGAAACCTGAAGCAAGGGTGTATTGAAATGTCCTTACAAAACGAAGAAGCAGAAGTAGTCTTAAAAATAAAAAGATATTCGCCCGAGAAAGGCTCTTATTGGCAAGAATACAAACTAAAGGTAGATAGATTTACACAATTTACCGAAGCATTAAGAAGGATAAAAAGCGAACAAGATCCTACATTAGCATATAGAGCTTCTTGTCATATGGCAGTCTGCGGAAGTTGTGGAATGAAAATAAATGGAGAACCTAGATTAGCATGTAAAACTTTAGTTTTAGACGTTGTAAAGAAATACGGCTCTAATATAATCACAATTGAGCCAATGGATTATTTTAAACCCGTTAAAGATCTTGTAGTGGAACTAGACGACTTCTACCAAAGGATGTATAAAGTGAAACCAAGATTATATCCTCATAAAGAAGTACTTGAGGGTAAAGCAGAGCACAGATTAAAACCAGAAGATCAGAGAGAGTTATGGAAATTCGCTCAATGCATTTGGTGTGGTTTATGTGTGTCAGCTTGTCCTAGTGTCAAGATGGATCCAGATTTCTTAGGACCCGCTGCACATGCAAAAGGTTATAGGTTTTTAGCTGATCCTAGAGATACAATTACTGATGAAAGATTAAAGATATTGTCAGATAGTGCATGGCGTTGTACTTATTGTTACATGTGTTACAATGTATGTCCAAGAGATATAGAACCAGTGACCGCGATTAAGAAGACAAGGGCATACACCAGGCTTGCAAAAGAAAAAACATCTGTAATGACAACTGGAGAAAGGCACATAGAAGCAATCTATAATTCTTTAATAGAAACTGGGAAGCTGGATGAGGCAAAAGTTTATCTTAGTACTTATGGTTTACTTGGATCTATTAGGGATTTCATTTTCCTCTTCCAGTCTGGCAAAGTAAAATATGCGTTAGTAAAAGAGAAATCAGTTGAAAATATAAGTGAGATAAGGAAAATTCTAAGTGGTGATAATAAATGAGTTATGCATATTATCCAGGTTGTGCGACACACGGTCTTTCAAAGGATGTTGATATTGCTACCAGGAAAGTCTTCGAAGCACTTGGGTTAAAACTAGTTGAAGTTAATGATTGGAACTGTTGTGGAGGAGGATTTTATGATGAAAAAGATGAAGTTGGACATATTGCGCTTAATTTAAGGAATTTATCAATTGTTGAGAAAATGGGATATGAAAAAATGGTAACACCATGTAGCGTATGCCTTCATAGTCATAGATTAGCTACTCATAAATATAAAGAAAATAAAGACTTAAGAAGAAAAGTTAATGAAAGAGTAAAGGGTACCAGTATAAGTTATTCTGGAAAAGCTAGTGCTGAGCATATAGTTTGGGTTCTTGTAAGAGATGTCGGAATTCAAAAAATTAAGGAGAGGGTTAAAAAACCACTAACTGGTCTAAAAGTTGGAGCTTATTATGGCTGTCAAATGCTTAGACCTGAGGAGATAATGGGATTTGAACCCGCATTTAATCCTCATAGCTTAGAAGATCTGATAGCAGCAACAGGAGCAACTCCTATCTCGTTCCCTGCAGCTAAATCTTGCTGTGGTTTTCCATTAATGGGTAGCAATCCTCAAGTAGGTATAAAAATGGCCTTTGGTATATTAAAGAGTGCAAAAGACCAAGAAGCCGACATATTAGTCCATCCATGTAGTCTGTGCCATCTTCAACTAGACTCCTTACAGTTTAAGATAAAGGCGGAATTTAATATAACTTGGACTTTACCAGCAATTTACATAACTCAACTATTGGGTCTAGCATTTGGTTTTTCTGCGGAAGAGCTTGGAATAAGCAATTTAGCTAAGCAAGTATTGACTCAAAAGGGTGTGATATGATGTATGAAGATAAAATCCAAGATACTATAACTAAAGTTGGAGGAATAATAACAAAGGGATGGTATTCTGTTAGTGAAAGGCCTGAAAAACCTCCTTTTGCAAAAGAAATGGAATATAAGGTTGGAGATATATTTTGGGGTAAAATTCACTTAAGGAATAAAGGAGACATATATGTTCTGATAATTTCAAAAGACGTATTTAATTGGAAGGATAAGATAGCTCAACTGAAATTTAGTGGAGAAGTAGAAGATGCAGCAGGAGGGTTATTATGGTTAAGAGAAAACTTAGATACATTAGAAAATGATTTGAAATATGTTAAAGATTATTTATCTTCGCTTAAAAATTCCAATAAATAAAATTTTTCCTTATATATAACTATTTTCCTGATCCTTGATAAAACTTTATTAATTAATTTACTATAGTATAAAGTGGCCATGCCCAGTAGACTCCCACGAAGTTGGATGGAATGATACTGGGTCCTCCTCTTTATTTATGCCTCAACAACTCTCAATAAGTCGTCATGATCTAACTTATATACAACTAAGTATTCATCGGAAACTCTTCTTAAATCTGCATTGTCTCCTCTTATCATCACAGTTATTAATGTTGAGTTGGCTTCTTTAAGTGATCTTCTTACAGTGGTTTCAGCTATCTTATCTTCTCCATCGGTTAATAGAATTATTTCGCTTACTCCCTTTACATGACCTTCTTTTATGTCTTCACAAGCTGAAATTACAGATCTACTTATATCAGTTCCTCCACCACCTCTTATTTTCCCAATATATTCAATCATTTTGACTACGTCTTTGCTCTTAGCATTCTTAGCAACTTTAATTAATGGATAAGGAATATTATCAAAGAATCTTATATAGAAATCTCTGTTTTCTCTTCTTGCCCTGCTATATAATGCTAACGCCACAGCTTTAGCCCATATAATCTTTTCTCCGTCCATACTACCAGATTTATCTAGTAAAAGATAAATTGGTCCTAAGACTTCTTTTATCCTCTTTTGATATAACAGTAATTGTGATTCAGCTAGTTTAACATAAAATAGTTCTTCTGGCAAGGCTAATTCTGAGCTTACTATTCTTTCTAAATCAGATCCCTCTTCATAACCATAGAGCTCTCCTCTTGAGAACCTCGTTGTTTTTTTCTTTGTAAAACTACCAAGTCTTGGCATTCCACTTAAAAATTCAAGGATCTTTTTGATTTCAGTATTTCTTGCTAATCTTAACACTTCATGGATCTCTCCCTCAAAATTAAGTATCGATCCTGTTCCTGCACCATTTCCACCAACTATTTTCTGTAAGTTCCTTACTGCCTCTGAATCCTCAATTGCTTTACTTAGAGCTTTATCGTTAACTTGTTTCATTAATTTTTCCAATTGCTGATTATTTTGCATGTTTTGTTGTTGTCCCTCTTTTCCTCCACTACCCTTCATCAATCCGTTTAATAGTTGTTCTGCCATTTGTCTCTCTTCTTGCGACTGAGAAGTCCTTTTTATTCTTTCTAGTTCTTCAATTAGATTCTGTACGTAGCTAACGGAAAGTGCCATGCTAACTGCTGAATTTACCATGGAGAAATTTCTATTCTCTTCTACTAATGGGGAATTTATCATCATTTCAATGAACTTATACATTACATCTTTTCCTTTAGGGATTTCATCTTTTACTTTTGGTATTGGCATAGGCAAATAGTGTATATAATAAATATCAATTAGGAAATTTTCATCTAGTTGCAAATCTCTACCAATCAGTTTCTTTATTGTATAGTTTATTCTTTCACCACGATAACGAACTAAAGGGTCAGTATATTGTATTCCTCTCAAGAACCCCTCTTCGTCTTCTTCACTCATGTATATATCCCCAGCTTTTTAGCTATTTTTTCTAATAAATCATCTATTTCCTTTATTACTTCCTTAGAGAATTCCTCCACTTTTTCATCTCCGCTTTCTTTCCCTAGAGCTGCCACTCTATCTCTTGTAGCCCTAAGACTTCTTATAAGCTCTATTAATCTTGGATCAGATTCGTTTGCTGCTTCTACATATTTACTAGCTTCCTTTACATTAGAATATATTTCGTTTAGTTCTTTCATATACTTTATAGGAGTCTTTAGTTCTTCGGATAGAAGTGCAGATACTTTTTCAAAGTCATCTATTTCTTTAGGAGCTATATACTTTAATACAATTAAGTCCTCTTCAATCGCTTTTAGTCTTCCATTTAAAATCGAATGGGCAGAAACTATCTTCATTACTTTTCCTTTTCTTCTATCTGTCAAATGAATTCCTTTTTCCTCAAGCATTGCGTAAAGTTTTAACAACTTACTTTTTACTGCTGATAAGTCGACTTGAGGAATGAGGGCATATAAATCGTCTAGTTGCTTTATACTCATTATTGGTTCTTTAACTGCCCATTTATTCGAAAATTCATAATCCCAAGCTGAATTAATCAAATCCTTCCATAGGTCTTCACTTACAGGTTTAGCATAGTGCCTTAGTAGAAGTCTATCATATAATGCATCTAATTCTGGTTCATCGGGAACTCTATTACTTGCGGATATTAATGTCCTTAACGGTACATGGATTACATTATAACCGTCATAAATTACTCTCTCGTTAAGTAATGAAAGTAGGGCGTTTAGTATAGCGGAGTTTGCATTAAATATTTCATCCAGAAAAGCTATTTCGCTTTCTGGTAGTCTATCTTTAGTTATTCTCTTATAAATACCCTGCTTTAGCGCGTTTATATCTAAAGCTCCAAATAACTCTGCAGGTTCAGTATATTTCGTCAATAGATACATGAAGAACTTTGCATTTAATAAATCCGCTGCTCTTCTTGCGAGAGCAGATTTTGCAGTACCCGGCTCACCAATTAATATTACATGTTCTTTTGAAATCAAAGCTAATGTTATTACTTTAGCTTCCTCTTCTCTACCTATAAATGGTGCTGAGAGCAATTCAACAAACTTTTTAGGATATTCTAATAATTGTTGTTGATTGCTACTCACATTTGTTCCCAATTTAATTATAACTGTATAGCTTAAAAAGAAATCTTAAAAAGAATGTTACAATTTAGATGCATTAGAATATTTGCCATTTTACGTTATGACAAGAATTTTTATACTTTAGGAACAAAAACACTATTAACAAATTTCGTGAGTCGAGTCGAATGGTAGAAGAAAAGATAAATAATCTAAAAGCAGGTATGGAAAGCGTAGATGTAACTGTAAGAGTTTTAGAAGCCTCAGAAGCAAAAGTAATACAAACAAAGAATGGTACTAGGACTATAAGTGAAGCTGTTGTTGGGGACGACACTGGTAGGGTAAAGCTAACATTATGGGGAAAATTAGCTGGGACTGTTAAGCAAGGAAGTGTTATTAAGATAAATAATGCATGGACTACTGCATATAAAGGTAAGGTACAGCTAAATGCTGGAAGCAAATCTACAATCTCAGAAATAAGTGATGATTCAATTCCATCAGAAGACCAAATACCAGAAAATACACCTTCTGCAGGTGAATATAAAAGGCCATTCAGAGGAGGAAGAAGGCAAAATAGAGGTCCGAGGAGACCAAGATTTAGTGAAGAGGAAAGTGGTGAAGAAGAGTGAATTTTGATGAAGTAAAGGGTTTAAAACCTCAGAAAATAGGTGAATTTTTAGATAAAAGTGAAGATGGAGAAGGGTATATCGTAAAAGTTTCTGAGGAGAAAGTTTACGAATTAGCTCCTATTGCCTATTATGTTTGGGAGCTATGTGATGGGGAAAAAACTGTAGAGCAAATTATAACTCAAATTAGTACCGAAGCGAATATCCCGAGTGAACAAGTTCGAGATCCAATTTTAATGGTATTGGACGAGTTACAGAAAAATGCTCTTATAAGCATGTAATATGTAAAGTTATAAGTTTCGATTTTTTATATTTTATATCATGAGAGCTATATTAGAAGATAAAAATCTTTTATTAGCTGAAGATGCTTTATCTCTTTATATAAAAGAGTCTTCACCTAAACCATTAGGCATAGAGGAAGTTCAAATTTTAGATGCTCTAAATAGAGTGTCTGCAGAAGATGTATATTCTCAAATTGATCTTCCACCCTTTTCAAGATCCACTGTCGATGGCTTTGCAATTATTTCAGAAAATACTCCTGGCGAATTCGAAGTTATAGACAAAATAAGAATAGGAGAATATAAAGAAATAAGAATTCATGGGAATCAAGCAGTCGAAGTCGACACTGGGGCAATAATTCCGGAAAACGCCACTGCTGTTATAAAAATTGAAGAAACTAAACAAGAAAATAACAAAGTAAAAATAACGAGAAAAGTGGGATTTGGAGAGAATATTGGATGGGTTGGTAGCGACATTCCAAAAGGTTTTGAAGTATTAAGAAAGGGAGAGACAATATCTGCGGAAAAAATAGCTTTACTAGCCTCGGTAGGGATAAGTAAAGTTAAAGTGTATAGAAAACCAAAGATCTTTATAATAACTACGGGAGATGAACTTATATCCCCTGGAGAACCGATAGAAAAAGGTAAAATTTATGAATCAAATGCATATTATCTTTTCGCTAAGCTAAAAACGGAAGGGTATGAAGTTCTAGGTTTTTCTCATGTTAAAGACGACAAGGAAGAAATTGAGAGACAATTATTGAATTCTCTCAGTATAGCTGACGTGGTGATTATCACTGGAGGTACAAGTGCTGGTGAAAAGGATTATGTTCATCAAGTAATAAAGGAAAAAGGGAAAATAGTTGTCCACGGTCTAAAATTTAAACCAGGCAAACCTACAATTTTAGCTATTGTGAACGGTAAGTCTGTGATAGGTTTACCAGGGAATATTGTCTCAACTATTATGGTTACTGAAAGAGTATTGCTAAAGTACTTATCTATTCTTGCTGGAAAAGAATTTGAAGAACCAATTAAAGTTAAGGCTATTCTTATGAATAATATTAAAGCTGATAAAAATCGTTATACCTATACACCAGTTTATCTATTTAGGAAAGGGGAAGAATATTATGCACTTGCTGTACCATTTGATAGTTACATGATAGGTACTTTTTCCTCTGCTGATGGTTATATAGGTCTTCAACCCGGAACAGATTTTAAGGAGGGCGAAGAGATCTATGTTTATATAAAACGTTTAGATCCTAGGCCAGTTTATATTGGAGAAGAAGAACCACTTATAATGAAAAAATTTGACGATTTTAGAAAATTACCATTAGGATCTTTTGCGGCCATCAAAGCTTTACAGTATGGTGTGGGAGATGTTATAGTTTTAAGCAGGCTCTATGATCCTCAAGCTTCTGGGGATTTTACTTTTAAACGCAAAATATTGCAAAACGGTTCATCTAAAGATACAATAGGCTATCATGATTGGATTGGTTTAAGCAAAATAGTAAGTTCTCCGTCAGTTAAATTGCGTTATGTGTCTTTAGTTAACAATTTTATAGGGAGGGCCACAGTGATTGCGCCTAATACTATAATTAACGAAGGTAAAGAAATAGGGGAAGAGGAATTAGTAATAATAAGTAAAGATGAATATAAGTCAAAGCTTAAAACTTTATTTGGATAGTATCACATGTGATCGTAAAAGCATTCTCATCCTCAGCAAATCTAGGAGCTGGATATGATATACTAGCGTTAGCTCATAATGCTTTTGAAGATACCTTGGAATTAGAAGCACAATCTTCTAGTGAGCTTAGCATAAAGGTAGAAGGAGAAGGAATTCCACTAGAAGTGGAAAAAAATTCAGCAAGTTTTGCTCTTTATGAGCTTCTAAAAGACTTTGGTATAAAAGCTAAAGTGAGAGTTAAAGTAATTAAAGGAATTCCTGCTGGGTTAGGCCTTGGGAGTAGTGGGGCTTCTTCAGCAGCAGCAGTTTTTGGTGCAAATGAATTGTTCAATCTTGGATTAAGTAGGAAGGATTTAGTCAAGTACGCGATGAAAGGAGAAATAGCATCATCTGGTTCTCCTCACCCTGATAACGTATCTGCTAGTTTAGTAGGAGGTGTTGTTAGTGTTGTTAATTCGAATCCTATCCGCGTAGAAGAAATTCCATTAAATATAGATTTTGACATCTTATTAGTAATTCCCCTTGTGAAGATTGAAGCAAAGACTAAAAAAGCAAGAGATATGGTTCCAAAGCAAATAGAGATATCTAAGTATGTCTCCAATTCAAGGTATTTGTCTTCACTAATTTTAGGTTTCGTTAAAGGAGACAGAGAATTAATTAGGTTAGGATTAAACGACGAAATAGTGGAGAAAGCTAGAGAGCCTCTTTTTCCTTATTACCCTAAGGTAAAGGAAATTGCAATATTGCATAATGCTATTGGAGCATGTGTGAGTGGTGCAGGTCCTACCATAGCAGTCTTTCTTGATTATTCTTCCGATAAAAATAAAATCATTGAAGAATCACTTAATGTTTGTAAAGCTTATGGTTATGATTGTATTTATAAAGTAGCTAAGGTTGCAGGAGGTGCTTGGATTGAGAGAAGGAACTAAAAGTGTTTCGGAAGGTTTTGATGAAGAAACGGGGGCAATAACAACCCCCATTTATCAAACAACTTCTTATGTTTATCCTATAGGAGAGAAATTTAGATATAGCAGAGAAGTAAACCCTACAGTTCTAAAGTTGGCAGATAAGATAGCTGAACTAGAAGAGGCTGAAATGGGAGTTGCGTTTTCTTCTGGTATGGGCTCAATTTCTTCGACACTTTTAACGTTAACTAAACCAGGCAGTAAAATTTTAATTCATAGGGATATGTTTGGAAGGACTTATAAGTTTTTTACTGATTTTTTACGCTCCTTAGGTATGGAGATTGATATAGCGAACCCTGGAGAAATAATTGAAAAAGCAAAAAGTAAGAAATACGATATTGTCTACGTAGAAACTATATCTAACCCTTTATTAAGAGTTGTTGATATACCAACTCTTTCTAAGATATGTAAAGAGAACGGGTCTATTTTAGTAGCCGATGCAACTTTTTCTACTCCCATAAATCAAAAACCCTACGTTCAAGGGGCAGATATAGTTTTGCATAGTGCTTCAAAGTTTATTGCCGGTCATAACGATGTAATTGCAGGTTTAGGTGCAGGTTCAAAAGAACTAATGACAAAAATAGATTTGATGAGAAGGACGTTAGGCACTTCATTAGATCCTCATGCAGCCTATTTAGTCATTAGAGGAATGAAAACTCTAAAAATAAGAATGGATGTGATCAATTCAAATGCTCAAAAGATCGCAGAATTTCTTTCTGAACATACAAAAATTAAGGCAGTATATTACCCTGGTTTAAAAACTCACTCCGATTATGAGATTGCAAAACGTGTATTAAAAGGATTTGGAGGTGTAGTAACTTTTGATATAAAAGGGGGCATGAACGACGCTCTCTCTTTGTTAAACAAAGTAAAAGTAATACTTCCTGCTCAGACTTTGGGAGGAGTAAATTCTACTATTTCTCACCCTGCTACAATGACTCACAGAACTTTAACAGCTGAAGAAAGGAAAATAGTAGGTATTACAGATTCTATGCTAAGGTTGTCGGTAGGAATAGAGGATGTAAATGATCTAATAGAAGATCTTGACAGAGCTCTCTCAACATTAAGTTAAATTATTGCTTTTATCTCATTTCTAAGTTCTTCCTCAAGCATCGCCTTTATCTCATTTCTATGCATTCTTATTAAATGTAAATATAACCCTCTCTTGGTAAAAGGTCCTTTATTACAAATCTTACAATATAAGACTGAATTTCTTGAATCAGAAAGCCAAAAAGCTACTTTTTCAACAGCGTTTTTTGCTATACGAAAGGATGAAATCCCAACACTTCTTTCTATCTCTTTATCATCAACCTTTATTTTGCTAGCTACTCTAGCAGTTATATCAACTAATTTTTCTGCAGTTATTGATATTCCACTATCCATTTTGGATCCCACACAGAAGATATACCTATAGCTATGCTTAATATGGAAACCAGTCTTACTAGCCTTTTATGTAAATCAACATCTAAGAATACTTTTACATCACTTAGATCAATTCCTAAGATCCTTAACATTTTTTCCGTCCTAACTTCAAATTCCTTATAATACTCTGGTATTTGATTATTATCTAAGTTTCTTTTCATATCTATTGCTAACTCTAATGTTTCTGCGAGCTCATCCTCACTAATTTCTGGGAATACCTGCGTTATTTTTTTATTGATTTTACTTCCTACTACCTCTGCCATACCAGGAACGTACTCAATTGGAACTAAATAAGATATCCAAGCGTCTACGTATTTTCTTACAGTCTCTTTCACTTCCGGTAATTCGCCTTCAAGTTCTTCAACAATTGATGCAGCTGCAATTATATGAGCAGTAGCTTCTCCTATTTTTAAATCTTCAAATTCTAATTGTGAGTTTGAGTAATCTATTACATCACTCATTTAGTAACACTATATATTTCCTATCATGTCTTTATGTTTAAAGATAATTATCAGATAATACATACAATCACAGCGTATATCTCATTGAGACTCATCATTTAAATTTTAGGAGTATAAAGTGTGTAAAAGGTTAAAAGCATGAATGCATTTGTTTTTGGTTTAGGCGGAGGAGGGGACGTTGCATCAACTTATATAGCAATAAAATATCTTGAACTAAAAGGGTATTCAAGTGTTGTTGGAGCGGTAACATGGGAGAGATATGTAGAGGATCCTCTTCCGGGTCCAATTTGCGGAGAAGATATAGTTAATTCAAAACCCATCAATGACGCAATTACAGAAGTTTATAGAAACTCGTATGCAATAAGGAATGGAGTAAGAATTATTCCACAGATTGTGCATTTCTTAAATTCTACTAAATATGAAAAAGGGTATTCGATTTGTATAAAGGAAGGTCCAAAAAGAATAGCAGAACAAATAGCTGATTTTTCTTCTAGAATGAATATCAGACTTATTGTAGGTGTTGATGCAGGGGGAGATGTTCTAGCAAAGGGATGCGAGGAGAGCTTAGGCAGTCCTTTAATTGATTTTGTGATGTTATCTTCACTAGTTGAGCTAAAAAAGATGGGTTATGATGTGCTTTTAGCTACTATAGGTGCTGGTAGCGATGGTGAGCTAGAACAAGAATACATACTTAAGAGGATTTCAGAAATTGCTAGGTTTAATGGTCTTATTGATATAAAAGGGATCGATAAAGGTATGGAAAGAGAATTGGAAATAATTCTTTCATATGTAAAGACTGAGGCTTCTAAAATTCCTTTTGAAGCCTTTAAGGGACTTTATGGCGAAGTTCAAATAAGAGGTGGATTAAGAAAAGTTAAAGTGTCCCCTGTATCTTCTGTAATGTTCTTTCTTGATCCAGAAATAGTAGCTAAAACGTCTCCCCTTTATAATATAGTAAAAGATAGTGTTTCGCTGGAAGACGCTAATAGGAGAATGAATGAAGTAGGAATTTATACCGAATATGATTTTGAAAAAGATTTATACAAAAGATTTGGTGATACTGCTAGAAATAAAAGTGTGGAAGAAGTTATGAGTGTAAGAAACGAAGGAAGAAAACGTTTAGGTAAGTTGAAAATTTCCTGCTAATCTTCTATTTTATTCATAAAAAGATATAGCATAATTTATAACTTTAAAGTTGTTATATAAAGCTGTGAAAGCACTTGATGACTTAAAAATTACTTATGGGCTCTCTGAGGAAGATATAGAGTATGCAATTGAAAGAGCAAAAGGTATAATTCTTGGTTTTGCTATGGAGTATAAGGCTATTAGAGTACTTGAGGACATGGACTTTAAAAATGTAAGATACGTAGACTTACCAACTCATGATATAGAGGCTGAAAAGCTTGGTCAGAGGTACTATATAGAAGTGAAAGCATCAAAGAAATCTCCAACTAAGGAATATTCTGCCCATAAATTGGCAATGATAGCGATGCTAGATGGAACTCATTTAACTCTCGTTATGAAGCCTTCTCCTCATTTATTTAGTACAGAGGAAGTATTGAGCGTTCCTAAGAAAATTCTCTTCAATTTCTTTAGGTATGCATATCATGGAGATATAGAAAATTTAAAAACTCTTTTAAGTGATGATAAGACAAGAGAAATATTGCTAAACTATGAAAGAATAATAAAAGCATATAGCAGTAAATATAGTGAGGAGAGCTTAAGTATTATCCAGGCCTTCTTTTAGCACTTGATTAACTTTAAACAACGATAAATCTCTTTCTGCTTTATCTAAATATTTGTATACGGTTGAGTGTTCTTTACCCTTAATTATTAATTGAATAGCCCTTTTGGCAATATCAACTTGCTCTAGATTACCAATTATTCCAACAGAATGATCAGTTATTATTATTTTTACGCCAGTATATTCCTGGATTATTTTTTTCGTTTTTCCTCCTTCACCTATTATTCTTCCTTTGATTCTTTTCAAGTCGTCCTGACTGTTGGCTACCTCTTTTAAGTTTATTTCTTCAAAGATATAATCGTCTCTCATTAGTTTCATTGCTTCATCTGGTTCAAAACCAAGACCTATTGCCTTTATTACAGAGACTACTTTCATTGCTTCATAAGCGTTATTATTTTTAGGGGTAACATGAATAGATTTTGTCTTCTCATCAAGAACAATTTTAGTATTACTGATCTCTTCTAGTCGAGGAATTAATTCTTTCACAATATTAATTCTCTCATCTGGAACAGTTACGTACATCACTTTTTATCAACATTTTGATATATCTTCAATCTCCTTAATATTTCCTCACTTTCAACTATCTCAATACCTTTACTAGCAAAAAAGCTGTTAATATTATTTATATCTCTCTTTAATAATTCTAGTGCATTTTGATGATTAATATCTACTGCTTGACTAACATCTATTATGTAACATTTTTCGTTCCACACCATTATATTATATTCACTTAAATCGCCATGAATAAGCTCTGCTTTGTTTACCATATTTTCTATTTGAATTAAGATATCATCGTACATTTCTTGGCTTATTTCTTCATCAGGGACTTCTTTTAGCAATGGCGCTCTAACGCCATTTTCTCCTATAAAATCCATTACTAGGACGTTTTCAAGGACATAGTAAGGCTTAGGAACTCTAACATCATTTTGATATAACCTATTCAAGTTCTTGAACTCTTTTTTTGCCCATACACTAATTAGTTGTCTAGTGTTAGAAACTTTTATGTTATCAAATCTAGGATCACCAAAAGTGTATCTTTCCAATGCTCTTTTGCTTGAAGCAGTAGACACATAATATATTTTCAGTGCATACCATTTTTCATCCTCAGTAACCGCTGGGTAAACTTTAGCCTCTTTTCCAGAAGAGATAGAACCATATATTTTTTTTATGTTTAATTTCCTAGAAATTTGAAATAATATATAATATGTTCTAGTATCTAGAGTTGAATCAACTACTTTAAAAAGATCTTCGTCTTTTCTTCTTTTCTCCTCCTTTTTTCTCCTTTCCAAAAAATCATCCTCTTAATTGCTCTATAACATCAGCTGAAACCACTTGTTCTTGCTCCAATCTTCTGACTTCACTCTCTGAGTATTTATATATAATGTCACATTTATTTGGCTGAAAATCCCAAGGAGCAGCGAGTACGACATCTCCTTCTTTTACCCACATCTTTTTCCTCATCTTACCGGGTATTCTACCTAGTCTTTCTTTCCCATCCAAACATACAACTTGAACGTGTTCTGCTCCAAGCAGTTTCTTCACTACACAAATAACTTCTCCTTCAGCTGGCTTTGGCACTTCCCTTACAGAAGGCTGTTCATCCGTTTTCTTTTTTGCCAATCAGTTAGCCACCATTTCACATATTGTTTTTATAACATAAAAAGTTATAGAGGTCTTAATAACTCGATAGCAATTGCCGTACTTCCCCCAGTTCCATGGCAAATACTTGCTATTCCTCTTTTTCCACCCATAGTAGATAACACATTAATTAATGTTGTGATTATTCTTGCTCCGCTCGCACCTATTGGATGTCCTAAAGCTATTGCTCCTCCAAATACGTTAAGTTTGTCATATGATACACCAAGATATCTATTATAAAGAACACTATTTACAGCAAAAGCTTCATTGTTCTCGAAATAATCAAATTGCGAAATATCCATGTTTAATTTCTGAAGTAATTTTCTAACTGCAAATATCGGCGCTTCAGTGAATCTCCAGCTTTCAATTCCAACCCAGCTGTATCCTAGGATTTTTGCAATGGGCTCAACATTATATTCCTTGACTGCTTTCTCACTCATTAGTATTAAGGCAGATGCCCCATCAGATATTTGTGAAGAGTTTCCGGCCGTATGAAAGCCGTCTTGCGTAAATGCCGGTTTTAGCTGTGACAATTTCTCTATCGAAGTGTCTCTTCTTATTCCCTCGTCTTGAGTGATTTCTTTCTCTCCTATTTTGACTGGTACAATTTCTTTCAAGAAATAACCTTTATCTGTAGCCTCTGCGGCCCTTTTATGGCTTTCATATGCTACTTCATCTAACTCTCTCCTTGTAAAATTATGTGCTTTAGCTACCATATCAGCTTCCTGTCCCATAAGTTTCATATTAAAGGGATCCGTGAGTCCATCCATTAGCATTGTGTCTATGAACTCTAGTTTTCTACTCAGCAACATCTTTACACCCCATCTTGCTTCACTCTTAATTGCCAGCATAGCCTGGCTCATACTCTCCATACCACCTGCAACTACTATATCAGCATCACCGCTCTTTATCATTTGGGCCGCATTTATTGTACTTATCATACCGGAAGAGCAAACCATATCAACGCAGTATCCATCAATTTCCATTGGAATTCCAGCTTTTACTGCAGCTTGTCTAGCTAAATCTTGTCCATGACCAGCTCTAAGAATATTACCCATAATAGTAATATCCACCTTTGACGGTTCTATATTAGCTCTTCTCAAAGCTTCCCTTATAACTATTGACCCTAGATCGGCTGGGGGAATGTCCTTAAAAACTCCTCCAAATTTCCCTATTGGAGTCCTTACAGCTGAAACAATATAGACATCCATACAAATCACTTTACTTTAACTATTTTAAATCTTTATGCATTTTAATTTTTCTCATTATTGAATTATTTGTCCTTTTAAGTCAAAAAATGAAGCTTCTGTGATTTTGACATTTATCCACTCTCCTAACTTGTCATAGTTTCTTATAACTACTGGTATATAGTTAATTGTTCTCCCTATTGTAGAACCTTTCTTTCCTATTTCAGTTGTTAAAACTAAAGATGTTGCATTCACGTATTCAGAATGTATTGAATACGCTATGTCTTCATAGATCTTGTTAGCTATTCTCATTCTTTCTTTCTTTATTGGGTCAGGGACTTGTTCCATCAAAGAACTCTTAGTATTTGGTCTTAAGGAGTACATTGCCATATGTATTCTTTCAAATTTCAGTTCTTTAATTAATTCCAAAGTGTTATTGAAGGCTTCTTCATCTTCTCCCGGATGTCCAATTATTATATCTGTAGTAATATTAACTATTGGTATTTTTTGTCTTATTTCTTTTACTAGTTGTTTGTATTCATCTACAGTATATTTTCTATTCATTAACTTCAGTACCCTATCATCTCCACTCTGTACGGGCAAGTGTATAAATTTATACACACGTCTATCCTTCATTACTTCTATTATATTGTCAATATCTCTCATGGCTTGTTCTGGTGTCATCATTCCAATTCTTAACATATAATTTCCTTCAATATCAAGAATTTCTTTAATCAATTCAGATAGTTTAAAATTAATATCAAGACCGTAAGCTGCAGTGTCTTGTCCAGTTAACTCTATTTCGACCGCACCTTTACTCACTGCTTCTTTTACAGCGTTAACTATGTTTCTAGGCGGATAGCTCCTTAGCCTTTTCCTTGCAAGTTTTGTTATACAAAAATTACAATCTCCGGCACAACCATCTGCTATTGGTATTATTGCAACTTTTCCTTCAAAAACTCTTGGTGTAACTAGCTCTTTGCTGTCTTCAAGAAATATTTTTCTTTCTTTTGATTCGACAGCATCTACTATTTTGTCTACGCTCTGAGCTCCAACTATACTACTTTCTGGCGCAAGGCTCATCACTAAAGCTGGTTCCGAACTAGCTAAACAACCTGCTATTACTAGTTTCTTTCCTAATTTTCTTAACTCTTTTATTCTTTGTTTCATTCTTTCTTCGGTCTCTAATCTTACTGCACAAGTGTTCAACACTATAGCATCTGCTTCAGAATGATCTTCGACAATTTCATGTCCTTTATCTTTGAGTAAAGTCATCATAATGTAAGAATCTCCTTTGTTTAAGGCACAACCATAAGTTTCAATGTAAACTTTCACATTTAATCACAACTAATTTATACCTCAAATTCTTAAGATTAATTGTGGCAACAGAGGAACAGTACATAAAACTTCTTGAAAGGCTTTACGCTAAATTGCCAGAGAGAGCTCAAAAAATTAGCGGGCAAACTTTACCTAATTTAATAATCTTATCAATAGGAAATACTACTATAATAAAGAACTTTAGCGAGTATTGTGATAGATTGAGAAGAGAAGATAAATTGTGTATGAAGTTTTTATTAAAAGAGCTAGCTGCCCCAGGTAACATAGACGAAAATGGGCAACTAGTTATTCAAGGTAAATTCTCTTCTGCATCTATAAATAAGATTATGGATAGATTTATACGAACTTATGTGCAATGTAGCACTTGTAAGAGTCTTGATACAGTTCTAGTAAGAGAGAAGAAATCTTGGTATATCTCATGTCTGGCTTGTGGTGCAAAAACCCCAGTTAGGCCGTTGTGATCAAGATGAAAGTGAGCTTAAACGTTATAAGAAAAGAGGGATATGTTTTTGTAAACATATGTGAACCAGAGTTAATAGATAAAACATTCATAGAAGGGGACATAAAACTTACAGTGGATAGAGATTTCTATCATGGACAGGAAGTACCTATAGATTATGCTTTCTCTCTGCTTGATGAAGCGAGTGTAATTAGTATGATTGGGAATAAAGTTGTTGAAGAGGCTATAAGAAGGGGTTTAATAAAAGAGGAAGGGGTAATTTCGGTTCAAGGAGTAAAATTCGCACAGATATATAATCTGTGAGACTTTATGGCAAGAAAATTCTGCGTTTTATGCGGAAAAGAGGAAGGAGTATTTATTGGCTCATTATGCATAGATTGTTATATAAAAACTAAAGATTTAGTAAAGCTTCCACAAAGTATTAAGGGAAAATATTGCAAGCTGTGCGGAGCGGAATGGGTGAATGGCAAGTGGATAAGAAGTAAAGATACAACTTTGACTCCTCTAGAATCTATAATATATAGAGGAATTGGGAGAAAAATTGAAATTGATCCCAATATTGATGAAATAAATTATCAAATTAATAACATATGGAAAGATGTTAATGGACATAGTTTTGTTACTATAGATATTAATGGTAAAATAAAAGGAAAGGAATTTTCTACTTCTAAAATAGTAGATATTGACATCGAAAGGACTATATGTCCTTCATGCCTAAAGAAGAAAACAAAATATTTTGAAGCTATAGTTCAGTTAAGATTTAAAGAAGGTTCAGTGGATACAAAAAAGAGATCAGTATTTGAGTCATTTTTCACGGATGATATAATAGATGGTTTATCAGATATTATAGAAGGAAAAGAAGGTGTAGATTATTATTTTATAAATAAAACAACAGCAAAACGTCTAGTATCTAATTTTACTTCAATGATGAAAGACGTAAAAGTTGTTGAGAGCTATCAAGACGAGACTATGAAAAACGGTAAAAAATTTGCTAAGTTAGTTATATCGGTTAGGATATGATTGTAGTTGGAATTGATGAGGCGGGAAGAGGTTCCCTTGTAGGTCCAATGGTAGTAGCAGGAGTTGCTGTTGATGACGCTAAATTGCACATTCTCAAAAATTTAGGTGTTAAAGACAGCAAGCAATTAACTAGAAGTAGAAGAGAAAAGTTAATTAATACAATAGCATCTTTTGCTGAGGGTTTTGTTGTTGTTAAAGTTTTCCCGGAAGATATAGATAAGGAAAATCTGAATGAACTTACCTATGAAGCAATGATAAAGATTATCAATGCTCTTAGTGTTTTTAAGCCTTCAAAGGTAACAGTGGATAAAGTAGGCAATGCAATAGAGGTAGAAGAAGAAATAATTAAGATAGGATCGGAACCAAACGTCGTTACAAATGCAGATGTTAATTTCGTGGAAGCGAGTGCTGCGAGCATTATAGCTAAAGTCGTGAGAGATAATATTATAGACGAGTTAAAAATCAAATATGGCGATTTTGGCAGCGGCTATCCTGCAGATCCTAGAACGGTAAACTGGATTAAAAAGTTATATGAGAGTAATTCCCCTCCTCCACCTATCGTCAGAAGGACGTGGAAAATTTTACAAAGCATAGCTCCTAATTATTATATTAGAAAATGGTAACTAACTTACCTGCTGAGGCTAAAGCTAAATGGCTAAAATATATGGATGCCAAGACTAATGAAGAAAAGATAAAAGCACTACAAGAATTTTTAAGTGCAATTCCTAAGCATAAGGGTACTGAAAATTTAGTCTATTGGGCAAAGAGGCGATTAGCTGAACTTAAAGAGGAAGCCGAATTAGAAAGAAGGAAGTCTTCATCATTAGGTAAGGGATTACAGTTCTTTGTAGTCAAAGAAGGAGCAGGCCAGATTGTACTAATAGGTAATAATGAGTTAAGAAATAGGTTAATGAAGATTTTAACCAATGTAAAGTCAGACCCCAGAGACCTCCCAATCCCAGGGATGATGCATTATAATGACGTAAACATTCAATTAGTCAATCCTCCTCCAATAATATTTGAAGCCAAGGCTTTGATAGGAAGAATTATTGGATTGGTAAAAAACGCTGATTCTTTGCTTATTGTTGTAAGAAATAAGGAAGAATTTACAAATATTAAGGATTTCTTAGAAAATAATGGTGTTTATTTGAGAAAACCGAGAGGAAAGGTGGTCATAGATAGGAGCAGGCACGGTAGAGAAGGCATCAGAATAGTGGTTTTAGGTAAGCTCATCGGTACAAATGAAAATGAAGTTAGAAACTATCTTGAGAGCTTTGGAATAAAGAGTGCATTGGTTAAAATTATGGGTGAAGTAAGTTTAGATGATATTGAAAAAGAGGTTTTTGAAACCGCAGTTTATAAATTAGGTGTAGTAGCCACAGTTGAACCTTTTGAATTGCCAGATGTTCCAGTTATTAATATTAATGATATTGAAAAATTAAAGGAAGCACTATTTAAATCTCTTGATGTCATAAGAGTGTATACCAAGGAACCTGGGGAAAAACCTACATCCGAACCTTTAACAGTGAAAAGAGGTACTACAGTTATTGAGATTGCAAAAAAATTACATAACGAATTGGCTGATAATTTCAAGTATGCAAGAGTTTGGGGAAAATCAGTAAAGTTTCCAGGGCAAAAAGTTGGCGCAGACTATGTATTAGAAGATGGTGATATAATCGAGATTCATACAAGATAAAAACTTATATCTTCTTGAATTAACTATATTTATATGGCAGTTATTTCTACTGGTAAGAAGAAAAAACAGGAGGAAAATAAAAAGAATTTTTCACAGTTTGATCTAATGTTTTACAGGTCTTCAATAATTAATGGATTAGCTAGATCCTTAGAAAAGAAACTTAAGCAAGCTGGTTTGTCCGATGATCCTAGAATGTATGCATCAAGAATTTTCTTCTTCCTTTTGATGAGTTTGGTAGTCGCTGCTATGCTGATAGCATTTGGTGTTCTGTTGATAAGGGATTACGAGATAACCAGATTAACAAAGTTTGCAGTAGTAGGAATAATGGGTCTCCTTTTTGGAATAATAATACCACCAGTAACATATCTAGTACTAATATCTAGTGTTTCTCAAAAAGTTGAAAATAGAAGAATTGGAATAGAGTCCGAAACTCCAGCTTTCTCTGCTTTATTTCTCGTTTTCTTAAGAAGTGGATTATCTACCAGGTTGCTTTTTGAAAATTTAGCTAAAACTACAGCTTTTGCACATATCAATAACGTTTCCAAGTATATAGTTAAAAGAATTAATTATTTGGGGGAGTCAGTAGAAAGAGCTATAGATGAATCTATTAAAATTGTTCCATCAAAACTTTATGATGATTTAATGACTACATATATTACTGCTATTAGAACAGGTGCACCAGTATTCGAAACTATGCAATCAAAAATAAGGGATGTGATGAAAGAAATAGAACTTAATGCTTCAAAGGCTGCTGATAATTTGTCAGGGGTAGGAGAAGGTTACGTAACTTGGTTAGCTTCCGGTTTTATATCATTCTTCCTTATACTGATTTTAGAAGCTGTTTTCCCTCAGTTGCACGTATTGCCGATAGGAGTTCTAGGAGCATTTGCAGTAATAGGAATTCCAGTAGTTAATATCTTATTTGTTTGGGTTGTCGATCAAACACAATATAAATTCCCCGAAAAACCACTAAGGGCTGATAAAATATTTTTGATGCTACTCCCCGTAGGGATAATATTAGGAATTATTTTAATGATTGTATTAGAACCAATTATAGCAAAAATTACTCATCAAATACCTATAGCTCCGCAGTACATGATAACAGGTTTATTTACGTTATCTGGAAACTTAAGCTATATTCCAGCTACCGTTATAGGCCTTACAGCAGGGTTATTAATTACTGTCATACCGCCTTACATTATTGCGAAAAGAGAACTTTCTACTGGAACTGGTTATGATATCTACGTAGCCAGATTTTTGAGAGCTATAGGAGAAGGTGTGAGAGCTGGTTTATCGCCAGAGATCGTTATCTATAACTTAAAAGATTCAAAAGAGTTAGGAAAGCTTCAAGTTATTCTAAAAAGAGTATATGCATATACGAAATTGGGCTTTCCATTAAAAGACGCCTTTAGGAAAGCCTCTGAGATAATTTTAGATTTTCCAACTAGAATTGCTTTTTCCTCTTTAGCAGATATGATAGAAATAGGAAGTTTAACTCCGGAATCAGTTGAAATTCTCGCTGATCAAATAGATACTCAAGTAAGGATAAGGAGGGAATATTATTCAAAGATAAAGATATTACTTTATATGCCCTATGTTGGATCGATTCTAGCATTAATTGCTACTGTTGTATTATCTTCTGCTATAATTTCTTTATTAAGTTCTAGCAGTTTTGTTACTAGTTATGGTCCTCTTGCTGCTGCTCAAGTTTTGGTTCCAAAAGCAGTATATATTGCTGGGTTATCTTCTGTTTTCAATGCTTTAACGGCTGGACTGCTGGTAGGTAAACTTGCTTCCGGCAGGATTGCAAATGGGTACCTTCATGCTGGTTTATTGATGATAATAACTGCAATACTAATATTGGTGTCAATATCAATAAAGTTCTCATTTGGTGCCCCAGTTGCTCCTACTCTATAAAAATTTATATAGACTATTAACAAGTAATAAAGGTGATAGTAGATGAATTTTAAACTCAACATTCAACTAAAATCTCAAAAGAAAACTTCTCCTAAGGTTACTAGCGATATAGTTGACTCTTCTCTTCCATATTCGCTTTATCCTCTATACGTTACTCTTTCTTCACTTCAAGCAGAAGTTAAGTCTGATTACGATATTGATTTATCTCAAATTATCCCTGACTTTATTGTAAAGGATTTTGAAAAACACGGAATAGAGTTATCAATAGCTAAACCACACGTCTTTATAACATATGATGAAGAAAAAGGAATATATAGATATAACTTAGTTGAACCCCCATTAGATGTAAAGGCATACGATATTTATTTAACTTTAATATCAGAAATAGAGAGAAATTTGCTTAGCAATGTGGATTATGTGGAGCTAGGCAAGATCCTAGATGAGCTAAGCGTAAAGAGACCTGACCTAAATGTTTTTCAAGGCAGAATTGGTAACTTAAGGCAACTATCAACGCAGTTTAGAGTTGCGCTATACTATACATTAAGAAATATGTTCGGCTATAATGTAATTACTCCTTTACTATTGGATAATAAGATAGAAGATATATCAGTTAGTGGAGCTAATTTACCTATCTATGTTTATCATAGAGAATTTGAATACACTCCAACAAATATAATATTTACGAAAAATATGAATATGTTTGGTAAGAATATAGATGGTGAAGAGTTACTTGATGAGTTAGTTTTACGTTTTATTTCTCTATCGAATAAGACAATTTCTGTGGCTAATCCGATCATGGATGGAATATTGCCTAAAGGCGATAGAATAGCTGCAACCTTTAGGAGAGAAGTATCTGCAAATGGTTCTTCATTTGTTATTAGAAGATTTTCAGAGAGTCCCATCACAATCCTTGATTTAATAAATTCTAAAGTTCTATCCCCGGAGGCAGCTGCATACTTATGGTATGCTATTGATATGAAATTATCGTTTATGGTTATTGGAGTAACTGGTGCGGGTAAAACAACAGTACTGGGCTCTATTTTAAACCTTGTTAAAGAATCAATGAAAATTTTAACAATCGAGGATATACCAGAGCTAAGACTAGCTCAAGATAACTGGGTACAGCTATATGCAAGACCAGCATATGGTGGAATGGGCAAAGAGATTACTTTAATGGATTTGCTAAAGCTCGCCTTGAGATATAGACCAGATATAATAGTAGTAGGCGAGATTAGAGGTGAAGAAGCATATGTGTTGTTCCAAGCAATTTCTACTGGTCACGGTGGTGCTACTACTTTTCACGCATATGACAGTGAAAGTGCAGTACAGAGGCTAATGAACGAGCCATTAAACATTCCAAGAGAATGGGTTCCAATGATGAATATTATTGTAACTGTGAGAAGATTACCAGTGTATATTGGAGATAAAATATTATTAAGAAGAAGAGCTGTTGCAATAGATGAAATCGTGTCCTATAATGATTTAAGAAGGACAGTAAGATGGGATCCAAATACTGATACACATATATTGGATTTTGATGCAATGCATGTCTTAAAGGCTAGAACTCAAGAGGCTGGTAAAAACTTTGATGAGGTGAAAGCAGAAATACTGAGAAGAGCAGAGTATTTAAGGTTGTTGGCATCAGCAAGACCAATTGTGCAAAGCAGAGAAAGTTACAAGTTACTTAAGAAATATATAATAAAGTACAGTATTAGGCCTAACGAAGCGTTCAGAGAGGTTCAGACGTTAGCTGGTGTTAAGCAACAGATTGTATGATCCCTATAAGGAGTAAAATTAATGTGGCTAACAATTGTCCTTCCAACATATTTATAAACGCAAAAAGCAAGAGAACTGGAGCTGTAAGGCTTATTTTTTCTTCTTTTATCTCTTCTTCTTTTATTTTTGGTGTGACTCTCCATGAAAAAGGAAGTCTAAAAAGTCCTTTTATATAACCAGAAATTGATGCATTTAATAGAACTATTGGTAGCCTTATATCATTTACTTTTGCTTTATAAATTATGCTATATATGGCAAGAGACAGGCCATAAAGTGTGAGAGAGAGAAGATAAATAAGTGAAGGGATTTTAAGTATAAAATCAAACATAGAAAAGAATGAGATAGTAAACACAAAAAGTCCATAAATTCCCCACTGCTGAGAGTAAAGAAATCCCTCAATTCCTTTTATTCCTTTTTTCAACATTTTTAATGAAGTAAAAAACAACTGAGCCGACCCATAAGACCATCTTTCAATTTGAGAGTGTAAATCGCTTAAAGTAAAAGGAGCTAAAGAGTGTACTATTATATCGTCAGCGTATTTTATTTTGTACCCGTTAATGAAAGCTCTTATTCCTAGTTCCAAGTCTTCAGTTAGTAAGTTTTCTTTCCAGCCTCCTAATCTGACTAACGTGTCTTTTTTTATACATAAGGCTGATCCGTTTGGGAAAATCGGCAATCCTAAATAATATCTGGCCTTAAATAACGAATCCATTACTTTTTCCGTGAATTCCTTATAGTATTTTTGAACCTGTGTTTGTGCATCATAGATCTTTATTCTTAGGGCTAAGATATCAAAATCATATTTTGATAATCTTTTCAAAAAGTCTTTGTCAACTTTTCCATCTGCATCAAGAAAAACTAGGTATTCGTTTTTTGCCATTGAAACACCATAATTTAACGCACCTGCTTTTTTTCCTTTAGGATTTGTTCTGTTTATTGCTCTTACTTTCGGTATATTTTCATACTTTCCATATTTTTTCTTAAATATTTCTGGTGAATCATCGGAAATAATAATTATTTCATAGTCATCATACTCTAGGTCAAGAAGATTGTTAATTAGCTGATCTATCGTTTCCTCTCTTTCGTTTTTCTCTGCTATAATGAAACTAAAACTTTTATGTCCATTATAAGTAGAGATCATGTTCTCTAATTTAACGTTATTTGATTTTAAAAGATAATATACTTGTAGAAAATTCCAAATTACTGGTATTAGGGTGAAAATAAGAAGAAGGGCTTCATAAAAAATCATTTTGAATTTGCCCTTTTAATCGCTTCGTTTATTCTGGCTTTTGCCTCGGTAACTCCTCCCCAACCCGATACCTTAACCCACTTACCTGGCTCCAATTCTTTATAATGTTCAAAGAAATGATTGATTTTGTCTTTTGTTGCTTGTGGCAAATCAATTATGTCCTTTATATTTGAGTATCTTGGATCTGTTTTGTCTTTTGGTACTGCAATTATCTTAGCATCTTCTCCCTCTTCATCTCTCATATAAAGTATTCCCACGGGTCTAGCTTCAATAACTGTTCCAGGGAATAATGTATAATCAGATATTACAAGAACGTCTATTGGATCTCCATCTTCCTCTAATGTGCCCGGTACAAATCCATAGTTAAATGGATATACCATTGAAGTATATAGAACTCTATCTACTTTTATAATTCCCTCTTCTTTATCATACTCATATTTTATATTTGATCCTAATGGAATTTCTATAACTACATTAACTTCATCTGGGGCTTTTTTACCTGGACCTAATTTCATTTCTTATCAAAAGAAGATTTTACTTTTCATTTATATTCTTTTTTAACTTAATGACTTCGTCAGAGATAGGCTTAAGCTTCTCATCCTTTAATAGTTCATTTATTCCATTTTCATAAGTTTTAATTATTTCACTTACATCAAAACCCAATTTTGAGTATCTAACCGCTTGCAAATAAGTTGACAGCATATCACAGAGTTTCGCTATTTTTCCTTCAATCGTCTTAAGTTCTTTGTATTCAATAAATAAATTTATGTCTAAGCCTAGTTCTTTTATTGCTTCTAATTCTAGTTCTTCTTTTTGAGGTATTCTGTCAGAAGCCCATTTTGGCAAATCTCCTAAAAGGCTTTCACCAATATCATGGAATAACGCAATAGCAGAAGCCCTTTCTGGACTTACATTAACTCCCTTTTCCTTTAGTTTATTTCCAAGATAGTATGCCAATACCCCAGCTTCCCAGCAGTGTTGTGATACTGTTTCCCCAATCGAGGGAGGAATACCTTTTTGCATCCATCCAGTTCTTACTAAATTTTTTGACCCAACCAACGCTTTTTCTATTTCCATGAATCGAAAAATGGTTCTTAACTTAAATTTTTACACACATATCCCAATATATCGATCATCGAATTTATTCCGTTAGTCCAAATCCTTATCATAGCTTCTTTTCCTTTCATTCCTCTATCGAAGATTACATTAGGAATTTTTCCTTTTGTTTCATAGACATAATCTATAATCCACTGCATACTTTTTCCTTCAATTTCTTTTTCTGGTTCCAATTCTCTATTCACTTCTATTATATCTAGTCCATAAGAGTTGAGAAGCTTTATTATTTTTTCGTCAAATCTAACATTTATTAACGTATCAGCATTTGTTCCTTTATTTATAATAGCCAAGAGAAGTCTAGCAGTATGTGTAGGTTTACCAAATGTTACTGGGAAGCCAACTTTTACTTTATTATCCCAGTTCTTTATGATTCTGTTTTTAAATGTTGCTATATCATTTAAATCCTCGACGTACATTGGTGGTATTGAGTGTGCTAAATTTGATTGGACTTCTGGTATCAGCTTGTAAAAACTAGGAGTTTGTTCAACAAAAATAGAGAAACTATTCATATCTTCTATTACTTTATATTTATAAGCGTCTTTTTCTAGATAGATCATTGGATCTATCGGTCCTATACCTTCTCCTATTTCTAATCCATATTGAATTGAGATTTGAAGCAAATCTCTTGCCACCTTAAAGGCTCCTTCAATGCTATTCTCCTTTGCTAATTCTGCAGATATTGCAGTTGAGAAAACACTTCCAGTGCCGTGAGTATGTTTTTGAGAAAGTCTCTCATATCCTAAACTTAGAAATGAGTCTTCCTTTGCCTTATACAATATGTCAATGCTGTATTTTCCTTGCATATGGCCACCTTTAATAATAACAAATGGAATTCCATGTTTCTGTGCAATTATTTTACTCGCTTTTTTTGCATCTTCAATACTTTCTATCTTCATTTGAGCAAAATATGAGGCTTCAACTGCATTAGGTGTTAGTACTGTTGTAATTGGAAGAATTAACTTCTGGTAGTCCTCCAAGTCTTTAATAAGTTGAGTCCCATCTTTTGCGAATATCACTGGATCCGTTACTATTGTTTTTCCTTTTAGGTATTCATTTACAATCTCATACTGCTCTTTATTGTATATCATTCCTATCTTAACACTTTTTATCTTAAAATCTTCTAGTACAGTTTCTAATTGTTTCTTGAAAAAATCTCTTTGTATGGGTAATATCCCTTTAATTCCTTTAGTATTCTGTGCAGTTATAGCAGTTGGTACAAGTACTCCATGAACTCCTAAAATTTCAAATACTTTTATATCAGTCTCAGCACCAGCTCCATTTCCAGTATCAATACCAGCAATACTAAGCCCTACCGGTTTTTTCATCTTTTTTCACTCTAGTATTTCCTGCAACTACCCAAAATTCTCCATCATCCCTTATTTCTAGTTTCCAAATTCCGGTAGTATGTTTTACAAGTTCTAATGTCTCTTCAACTGCATTAATAGCATCTTTTCTCCCCTTTCCCAATGCCATGATAAGCAATACATTATCCCCAGGCTTGGTGTTATCAATAACATGAAGAATCTTTAAGTCAATCAGATCACTATATTTCTTTTTCATTTCCTCAATAATTTCACTAAACCTTCTCTTTGTGTATTCCTCATAAGCTTGATAACGAAGTTCATATACTTTATGACCCTCAACTATGCCCTTAACAATCCCCAAGTATACTACTAACGATCCGGCCTCTGGAGGAGCTTTTTCTCTGAACTTCCTTATTTCTTCAAGAAGATCAAATCTAGAGGATAAAAGCAATTCTCCTCCTGCTGGAGGGGGTAATAAAGCCACTTCGTCCCCATCGTTAATCTCATTTGAATTCTTTCCGTTTACAAGGATACTTATCTTTATGCTTCCTAGCCCGTTCTTAACAACTTTATAAAAATCTTCACCATAATTAGAGGAGAGTTGAGAGATCAAACAGTCAACAGTTTTACATTCAGTTTCGACTTCTTCAAAGTCTTTCCCAGTATAATCTTGTAGGAACGAGAAATATCTTACTCGTATTTTCATTTTTCTCTCCCTTTATTTAGCAACTCTAGTATAATATGGACAAGGAATTATTAAATTTCCTATTAAATGGTGAATCTCAAACCACTAGAGGATTTAAGGATGATAGACTAAATGATATACTAAGAAAATTAGATGAGATTGACAATAAAATACAAACTCTTATGAAGTCTAAATCGTCAAAACCAATATGTGAACAGATACTTGAAAGGACATATATAATAATCTCAGAAAGAGAGATCGACCCGAAACTAAATCCTTCACTTTTCATCCTCGATTTAGATGGTGAGAAAGTTCTTGTAACATTTAAAGACACAATGGACTTATTACAAATGTATTTTAAGGTTTATAAAGAAGAAGTAGAGAACAAGCTACCGAGAAGACTAATGCCATTATTTTCATTTTTAAAAAAGAATGGTCTAATATACTTAGATCATGAAGATAAGGTATACAAACTCATCTAAGAATATACTATCTCATTGAATATTCTTTCAATTAGCTTAGGGTTAATTGCTCTTTTAATCATCTCTTGTAAAGCTGAGATCATTTCCTCACTTTCAGCCAAATTCTTGGCGTTATATTCTAGTCTATTGGAGGAAACTATTTTATCTCTAATATCTTTTAATTTATCGGAGAAGTTCTGCCCTTTTATGTAATCTGAAATGAGGGTTGTTTTAGCTTCTAATACTGACGGATTGTTAATGATAGCATTAACATATTTTATAATCTCATCTTTATTAGGGCTATCTTTTATCTTTTCTTCAAAGATAGTTCTAAATTTATTCCCTATTATAGGAAATGAAACTAAGATGAAGTAGTCTTTTCCCCCCAAATTCCAGAGCCCTACTTTCTCTGCTATCTCGTCAACAGAAGATGACAAGGCCCCTAGTATAGACTCCGTTGCTATCTCAAGCAACACTGTATCTAAATTACCTTGTTTTTCTTCAACGTTTTCCACAGCCTTAGCTTCAGAATAAAATGTTCCATAAACTGAAATTGTACCAAATTTCCACGATGAAAATGGACATATTGTCAAAACGTCTTTCTTCCTATATGGATACGGATATCCCTTGTATGTTGTAAATGTCAAGCCTGCGCATTCATCGTCATCCGCTTTTATTCCTAACTTCTTTGCCCAACAGCCCGCATGCACTTTTCCTTTAACATCTCTTTTAATAACTTCAAAGCCTAAAATTCCTTTATCACCGGACAAGCTATTATAAACGTAAAGCCCTTCTGGGCATAAGAAGTATACCCCCTGAGCCCCTTTATTTGTTTTCAATTCTAGTATTTTCTTAACTTTTTCTCTAGCTGAATTTATATCTCCTCCCACAAAATCATCAAATCCGCAACATTCATTTACTATTTCAACCCTAGGAGAAAAGGTTGAGGGTAAAGAATTTCCGTTGTCAATTAAATATTGCAAGAAACCCCGTATTCCGTTTACATCGTACTTAGAAGCGCAACCTGTGACCAAAAGGAAAAGTGGTTTATTTCTATAATTATTTTGAAGAGTCCTTACCATATTTTGAATATCCGCTGGAAGTGGTGAAAGTTCAATCCTTAGTTTTTCTGGAGAAAGTGTGTTTACTCCTTCTGTCGTGAGCTTGCTTATTTGAATTCCAATAGGGCAAGCTTCCTCATCCTTTGTACAACCAAAACAAGCCTCAAATTGGGTTTCTTCAAATATGAGCCTACCTATCTTACCTACGGGGCTATAGATAGGATTGTGGGTAATTTCGTATGATTTACAAGCATTTAGACAAAGACCACAGTTTATGCATTTAAGAGCATCATTATAAAGGGTCAAAATACTCTTATATTGGCTAGGAGTTTTTACCTTTCTTCCTACTTTGTTCATTATTTCTAAATGTAGTTTATCGTAATCTGTAAGAGAAGGGAAGGGTAAGATCTCTTTGTTCTTCTTAAGAAATTTAAAAATCTCATCAAGGTTATCAAACCTGATTCTACCTAGATATACGTAATATTTTTCTGGCGAGTTATAATTTATAATATAACCGATTATTTTCTCAAATTCCTTTAATTGGTCTAATTTAGATAATGAAGAAACGGGTAACCTCAATATTGTCGGAATATAATCTCTTTTGAAGCTCCCTATCACAATCTTGTTTATTTCTTCTATGAGTGAGTACGTATCTATACTCCCGCTTTCTATACCTTCTAACTTCGCATAAATAGTAGGCAAATAGTATCTCTCTTTTCCATCAATTATTAACCCGCTCCAAGCATATTTACTTTCCTTATCGCTCTCTATTACTTCAGAGTAGTTTGCGGCCATAACATACGCTTCGCTATTATTTTCAAGTCTATGTACTTCTTTATTTGCTTTTACAAATCCAAATTTATAACTACCAAACCCCGATCCATTAGTAGCTATAAATCCACCTACGGTACCTTGTAAATATAAAGGGAAAAGTACCGGAACCTTGGAAAACTTCTTCAGTTCTGTAATTAGTTCTTCAAATGTAATGCCTGGAGCAACTTTAACAGAAGAATAAACGGAAGAATTAGAATCTAACTCTTCAATTTTTTTACCAGAAGAAAGGATGGTAGGAGAACTAATGAGCTTAGCGTTTGAATATTTAATAATTTCACCATTCATGGAAGTTAGCCTACCGATTACTATCTCTTTCTCTTCCCTTATCATATATTTTTCTAGACTTTTTACTTCTATAGTAGTCAAAGCTCTACTGAATATTGACGCATCAGTAAGTCTCATGCTAATATAGTAATTAAGAATATTAAGTTTAAATTGTTTTTCCTTAATAGATGCCGCAGATTGAAATTATTATTCCTCTAAATATTTCTGGTATTTGGTATCCAATTTATAAAGAAGATATTAAGGAAACTGGATCAATAGGCTTGTCCCTTGTTTTAAACCCTCCTATTGTAGTTACACCTAGAAAAGGAGAAGCGAGGGTTATTTTCAATGGCAAGGAAATAGACTTCCCAAATCTAACATACTTAAGAGTACTTGGTGAAATTGAAATAGAAGTCTTTTCCGAAGTCCCTTTGGGATTTGGTTATGGAATGAGTGGGGCTATAAGCTTAGCTTATGCAATAGCTTTGCATGAACTATATAACGTAAAGCTTGAAGATGCATTAGTTAAGGCACATGAGAGTGAGGTTTTAACTAAAAACGGATTGGGGGATCTAATCTCAGAATATTATGGCGGGGGCTTAGTTTATAGGAAAAAGCCCGGAGCTCCAGGCTATGGAGAAGTAGAAAAAATAAATGTACAGTGGGATAAGATCTGTAGCAAACCGTTAAGTAAAGAATCCACTGAGAAATTAATTAAAAATAAGAACGAAAATGCACTTCAATACATTAAAGAGTTTTTGCAATCTCCATCACTTCTTAAGTTCTTTCAGTTATCAAAAAAATTCACTGAAGAACTTGGCTTTTTCTCTCCTTACCCTAATTCGTTTAAGAAAAAAGGTTTAATATTAAGACATGGAGAATGTGAGGGAGAAGAATGGATAATTCACACTCCAGCAATGAATGGAGCTTACGTTCATTAATACCGGAAAATCATCCAAGAAGAGAATCATTAATAATAAGGGAGAAAGTCGTTGAGGGCTTACTAGAGGGTTATGTAGCTCCACAAGGCCTTATTGCACACGGAAGAGGAGAGTGTTTTGATTATTTAATAGGAGAAAAGACAGCCGAATTTGCAATTAAAGCTATGGAAGCCGCAATAGCATCACTTTTGTTGGCAAAAAACCCAGTAATTTCAGTAAACGGAAATATGGCAGCACTAGTTCCAAATGAGATAGTAAAACTTGCAGAGATAACTAGCTCAAAAATTGAAGTCAATTTGTTTTATAGAACAGAGAAAAGGGAAAAGAAAATTGCAGAAATTTTGAGAAAAGCTGGTGCAAAGGAAGTTTTAGGTGTGGGGAAAGATGCATCAGCCACGATTCCAGAACTGTTTAGTGAAAGAAGAAGGGTAAGCCCAAGAGGCATATATATTGCTGATGTTGTTCTACTTGCGTTGGAAGATGGGGATAGAACAGAAGCTCTAGTAAGAATGGGCAAGAAAGTAATAGCTATAGACTTAAATCCATTATCAAGGACAGCAAAGACAGCTTCAATTACAATAGTTGATAATATAATAAGGGCTTTTCCTAAGATGATTGAAATTGCTAAGAACATGAAAGAAAAGAACAAGAAGGAAGAATTAGAGGAAATAGTTAGGCAATACGATAACAAAAGAGTTTTATCTGAAGCTCTAAACTTTATTGCTAAACGCCTTTCTCAGCTTTCTTTAGACCTATAATGTTCCTTTGATGGGAATTTATTTCCTTTAACATCAGTTATATAGTCTTCTACTGCTTTTCTTATGATGTCTTTTAATTCTACATACCTTTTTGCAAAATATGGTGAAAAATCTGATAAACCAAGCAAGTCATGTATTACCAATATTTGACCATCACAATATGGCCCTGCCCCAATACAAATGGTAGGGATACTAACACTCTCAGTTATCTTTTTTGCTACATCTGAATATGTATTTTCTATTACTATTGAGAAAACTCCTGCATTTTCAAGCTCCTTAGCATCTCTGATTAATTGTTTTTCCTCATTTTCTCTTTTTCCTAGAACGCGATAACCTCCAATTCTTAAAAATCTCTGCGGAGTTAAACCGATATGCCCCATAACTGGAATCCCAGCTCTTATTATACTCTTTATTACATCTGCCATCTCTTCTCCTCCTTCTAATTTTACGGCATCAGCTCCATGTCTAGCAAAAATTCCAGCGTTTTTTACTGCATTTGAAACCGAAACTTCATAACTTAAAAATGGCATATCTGCTACAACTAATTGAGGGGGTTTAGCTCTAACAACCGAATCCAAATGAATAATCATATCTTTCATGCTCACTTTTAGTGTGCTTTCCTTTCCTTCAACTACCATTCCAAGGGAGTCTCCAACCAAGATACCATCAAGGTTCGTCTGAGACAATATTTTTGCTGTTGGGTAATCGTATGCTGTTAACATTGTTATCTTCTCTTTTTTCTCCTTCTTCTTTAAGAAATCCCTTATTGTAACCTTTTCCATATATCCTCTTTGCAATAATTGAGGCTAAAGTTAATATTCTCTTAATGTTCTCCGCTATCTGAAAAGTCTCCTCGAATTGCAGTGCCTCATCATAAATTTCAGCAAGTTTAGTTAGCTCATCAAAAACCATCAGCCTAAAGGTTTTCTTATCAACTTCTGTTAAAATCGATTTTTTGCTCATTAATTCTAATCTTTTCTCTATTTTCTGTGGTTCTAGAGAGTAAAATTTTATTCTAATAAGCTCAACTTTTGGATCAGTTTCTTTGTTCTCATTTACTACGTTTTCTACTTGCTCTTTATCAATAAACTTCCACCAATGCTGATTACTACTTTTATAAGTTGTTTCAATTATTCCAAAATCCTTTTCTAAGGCTCTTAAGATCATCTTAGGATCAAAGTTATATCCCTTCTCTGTTAACTTCTCTACTACACCTTTATAGCTAAAATCTCCTAGCTCAGTCCTTTCATTTTCATAGGAGCATTCAATTGCTGCAATTAATGTCTCTTTTCCTTTCTCACCAAACTTCAGCAAGAACTCTAATGTTCTATCGCTTACACTACCAATCACATTATATTTTCTTCGAATGCTTTTATATTCTAATTTAACGAAGTTTATGGTATAATGGAGGAAGAAATTGTAATAAGTGTTATTCACCTTAGAAAGAAGTTTGGGAATTTCGTTGCTCTAAAGGATGTTAGTTTTAATGTAAAGAAAGGTGAAGTGTTTGGTTTAATAGGTCCTAACGGAGCTGGTAAGACCACAACCCTTAGGATAATTTCCGGGATAATAAGAAGTTATGAGGGAAAAGTGAGTATCTTCGGACTTTCACCAACTGAAGCAAAGAATAAAGGTTTAATTTCATACATGCCAGAAGATGCTTTTCCTTATGAGAAACTTACAGGGATAGAAAATTTAGAGTTTTTTGCGAAACTTTACAGTAATAATGATAAGGATAAAGAGGAAGAAATGGTAAAACTTGGAATTCAGATAGCTAATTTGGGAGACAAAATTTATCAGCAGGCATCTACTTACAGTCGAGGGATGAAAAGAAGGCTAATAATAGCAAGGACATTAATGGTAATGCCTAAGCTAGCTATTTTAGATGAACCCACATCTGCATTAGATGTGGACTCTGCTGTAAGAGTTAGGCAAGTCATAGTGGATATGGCAAAAAAATTCGGAATAACTATTATTCTCTCTTCACACAACATGCTTGAGGTTCAATACATGTGTAATGATGTCGCAATGATAAACGACGGGAAAACTATAATTTACGGTAGCCCAAAATTCATAATGGAAACTCTTGGAGTTTCAAATTTAGAGGAAGCCTTTCTGAAGGTGGTTTCTAATGCTCAGAATCTTTCTCAGTAAGGAATTAATGGAGATTAAGAGGGACAAAAAGCTCCTCCTATCTTCAATTCTTCTCCCCTTTATTCTTCTCCCTTTAATTGGGATAATTCTCTATGCCTCAGTAACTGCTCAACCACCTGTAATTGCTGTAATAAATCATAATCCGGAAAATGATCCTTATGTTAACATAGTGGTAAATTATATTAAAGATAAAGGAGGAATTGTAGTTACAAATTCGACACAAGCAGATGTAGTAATAGTCTTTCCTAATGATTTTTACGAGAACGTGTCTAATATAAGTAGGCAAGCATATTTGGATTTTTATGAGCTTATCTCTTCTAATCAAAATGCTATAAACTTAGCTGACTCAGCTCTTAGTAAGCTTCTTTTAAATATATCTAATTCAAGAATAGAGTATTTATCAAAAATGGCTCATGTTAATGTTACTCCAGCTTCAGTCAGAGATCCCATATATCTAGTTTTAGGTTATAGATCTGTAAGTGGGAAAGCTGTTTCTGCAGGGGTAAGCGAATTAGCTAGTTTTGCAAGGATAATAGCTTTAATATTATTTCCTAGTGCAACCCCAGTTGTATTCTATTTGCTTGAAGGAATAACTGGAGAAAGGGAAAGGAAAACATTAGAGTCACTACTTGCGACACCTCTTTCTATAAGATCTTTTATAATATCGAAACTCGCTGTAGCTGTTTTGTTAGGACTCTTCTCTTCATTGGGAGATATCATAGGGACATTCCTCTTTGTTTTCTTATCTTCTTTTGCACTCAACATAACCATTTCATTGACTCTGCCGTTCTTGTTAATTATAATACTTGTGTATATGACGTCTATTATTCTAACAGGTGCTTTAAGCCTTATTTTCCTTTATATCTTTGGAGGATCTACTAGAAATATTCAAATAATAAACTTCATAATCATTTCCTTTGGAATGATAGCTTCATTTGTAGCATTATTTATAAACCCTAGCCAACTAAGCTTTCCATTATCGCTAATGTACACAATACCCTACGTGCAGCTTAGTCTTGGGCTTTTGCTATATGTATTTGGATCATTACAAGAATCCATATTCTCTATCTCAGTAACATTTATTGTCTCTGTCCTTTTAATACTACTAATATCCAGATTCTTTAACTCAGAGAGGCTTCTCTTGAAATAAAAAATATATTTTAGTTTATGAAAGTATAATATATGGCAGTAAAAGCCTATATTTTAATTGTAACAGCTGTGGGAAAAGAAACAGAAGTCGCTAATTCAATAAAGAAAATTAATGGGGTAAAAGAAGTAAACCCAGTTTATGGAGAATATGATGTAGTAGCTGAGATCGTTACGGATAACCTGGATGAATTGAATAAGGTAATATCTCAAATTAGAAGAGATCCATCAATTCTAAGAACAGTAACGCTAATAGCTATGTAATCAGAACGAAGAATTTTTCTTCATTTCTTTTTCAGTACGTCCCTGCAACATCATTTTTATAATTATAAGGGTGACCCACCTATGCTCATGTGCTCTCGGGACTCGAGAGTATAATCACATAGGCCCAAATTAACTCTTTTCATCCTTATTAATAATCTCTACTTCTTCATCTTCGCCTTCTTTCTCTAATAATTTTTGAACGAGTTCTTCTACTAATACGTCTAATTGCGCAACTTTCGCTTCTAAATAGGCAACAGTCTCTTCTAGTTTCTCATATTTTCCATCACTTTTTCTTTCCTCATCTTCGTTTTCTCTTTCCTCTAGCCCTTCTCTTATATAAAACTTGACTAAATCAGTTATTTGAACGCCCAAATCTTCAGCTTTTCTCTTCAACTCCTCATAAAGTGACTCTGGTAATGATAAATGTATAGTAGGCAATGTGTATTCTCCTCTCAATAAAAATATTGGATTACTAATATATTAATCTTAATCATAATGGATTCCTCTCGAAAGCGGAAGATGGAAATACCGCTCCAGAAAATACTTAAACCTTAGTATGAAGAATATTAATATCGGATAAAAGATGAGAGTTGTAACATTTAAAGTGGAGGAGGACTTATTAGAACTATTAGATAGGTATGCGATAAGGTATGGGTTAAACAGAAGTGAAGCTATAAGAAAAGCCATAGAAGGGTTAGTAAGAACTGAAATAGAAAAGGAGACTGTACCGGTAGCAAAAGTAGAAAAAGTTAGACTCTAAAAACTATTATAGAGTTCTTTTCTACTGTGGTTTCATCAATCTCTTTTTCCTTAATTTCAATAATTTTTCTGCTTTCTTTCATTAAGTTTAAGAAATCGTCAATTGGGTTTAGTGGCATTAAGTGCCCTTTAATCCAATAATGCATTGGTATAACTATCTTTGGGTCAATCATTCTTATTACCTCTTTTGCCTCATTATGGTTTATAGTTATAACCCCTCCTACTGGTATCATTAAAACATCTGGCGATTTTACACTCTTAATAATTTCTTCACTAGGCAAATGGCCTAAATCTCCTAAGTGGACTATACTTTTCCCTTTTTTATCAGTTATTTTGTAAATTGCATTTTCTCCCCTTCTTTTACCATTTTCTTTGTCATGAAAAGTCTTGATACCTTCAATCGAATAAGCACCAAAGTCAAACTCTCCATATTGTTTGAACTTAACTTCTCTATGAGGAATAATTTCATATGCATTATGATCATAGTGATTATGAGTTATAAGAATAAGCTCAGCTTTTGCTTCCGGTCTCGGTAATCCTATGCTACCACCATCATGTGGATCTAAAAGTATATAATTATCTAGAAGAAATGATGAATGATATAAAAACTTGATCATACTTTTATTTTTTTACTACTAACTTTAATAGCTATCTCTTTTGCTGTCTCTACATCTACCTTATGTCCGGTCTCTGCTAATCTCTTTACTTCTTCTAATACTTCCCTTAACTCTTTGTCATCTAAGTAAATTCCTTGATCTTCTAATAATTTCTTTAAACCATGGATACCGCTATGTTTACCTAAGGCAATTCTTCTGAAATTACCAACTTCTTCTGGTGATATAGGTTCATAAGTCAGTGGGTTTTCAATTACACCGTGCACATGTATCCCTGATTCATGTCCAAATGCGTTTTCTCCTACAATTGCCTTAAAGTAAGGTATCGGAACACCTGTTAATTCAGAAACAAGCCTACTGGTTTCATATAATTTATAAGTTTTAACATTTACTTCATATCCTAATAACTTCTTTAATGCCATAACAACTTCCTCTAGTGCTGCATTTCCAGCTCTTTCACCTATACCATTAACAGTTACATGAACTTGCCTAGCTCCAGCCATTACTCCGGCAATTGAGTTTGCTGTAGCTAAACCAAAATCATTATGGCAATGGACACTTACTATTTTATCTTTAGTTACCGATACTACATCTTTTATTAGGTCATAAAACTTGAAAGGATGCATGGTTCCTACTGTATCTGGAATGTTTATTCTATCAGCTCCTGCCTCTATTGCTGTTCTCACTGCTTTTAACAGAAAGTCGTGATCTGTTCTGGTTGCATCTTCTGGTGAATATTCCACAATTAATCCGTGATCTTTAGCATAGCGAACAGATTCATAGATTCGATCTAATACTTGTTCTCTACTCATCTTCAGTTTATACTTTAGATGTATATCTGAAGTTGCTATAAATACATGAATGCTAGCTATTCCAGTTTGTATAGTTCTATCTATGTCTTGTTTATTAGCTCTGGATAACCCTATAACTTCTACTTTATCTCCTACTTCATCTAGAATCCTCTTAGTTGCTTCAAACTCTCCTTCTGAAGCTGCTGGGAAACCAGCTTCTATTACATCTACTCCCAAATCTGCTAATTGCTTGGCAATTCTAACTTTTTGTTCAACTGTTAAATCTATTCCAGGAGCTTGTTCTCCATCTCTTAGTGTGGTATCAAATATTCTAACTTTTTTAGATTCAACTAAGAATTGACATCCCAAATCTATGGCTGATTTAAAAATTATAAATCTTTTCTTAAAATTTGTTCAATTATGTACTTTGCTATTTTTAGCTTGTTTCGTTTAACCCATGTCATTGGTAAATTATTTTTATACGGAGGCTTTGAGTATCTTCCTATATAATTTGAGTCAAAATCCATTCCGTATAATTTAATCTCCTTTGCGCCAAAAACTTTAGCTAAGACAACTCCTCTATCTCCATCGGTAAATCCACCAAAAAGATGCAATTTACCAAAAGGGTAAACCTGGCAGGTCCCTATTATTTTCTTCATATTATTTACCTTATCTAGTTTATCAATATTGTCTCCATGAGCATGAACAACATAAATTGAGTCTTGAGGATAAACATTTATCCCATCTAAGTCAGTAACAACTATATCTGGAGTTATTCCTATCCCATATAAGTAATTTGTAGCACCGTCAGCTGATATAATTACATCAGCTTCTATATCTTTTATATACTCAAGAGTAGGACCAGCTCCCACTATGGCAACCTTTTTTCCTCTTATAATTTCTAGTTCTTTTAGTTCTATACTATTCTTAATTTTCATGTTTAAAAGAAGTGCAGAATAATAATCATCTTTTTCAGAGTATCCAAAGTAATTTCTAAGAAAAGAGTAAAAATTTAGCCAAAAGAAGATATCTTGAAGAATACAATATCACCCTCATCTTTAATTATTACAATTTTATACGTAGATCTAATATAGTCAAAATAAGGATTTTTCTTAGATATTTTAAAAACAATTTTCTCGCTTGGTATCAATGCATCCTTAATGTCAGATCCACATGTATCTTTATCCAAATCAACTATGAAACTCATCAAATACACTATTTGCCAATTCTAATATATTTTCTAGTTCTTTGATGAGAGCTTTTGCCTCAAAATTGCGGATTATGACTGTGTCTTTTAAGGAAGACTCATCAATTAATGTTAAAGGGTAGAGCCTCTGCTCCATAAGTTGCAATTTTCTAACTAATGAGACTTCTTTTTCTTCCGTCATTTTAGTTAAGATTAGGTTTAGTTTTTGTGAAACATGCACGTCGTATGTATAAATTCCATAAAGCGATAGAAGAGCTTTGCTAACATTCTCTATGAAATTATAACTGTTATCGATTGTACCAACTAAATCTCCTTCATCAAGGGAAGTCTTTGTTTGACTTAAGCTTCTAAATGCTTTACTAAGAAACTCTGATGCTAAGGCACTATTATTCATAAATCCACTACCTCTCCTTTGTTTATATCGCCAATCTTAATTACATTTCCAATGCTTATAATATTATTTTCAATGTCATTTTTCTCTTTTTCTATAATTTTATTTTTATCAAAAATTGTTTTTCCTCTTGCTATAAGATAAAGTACTATCGGATTATGGAAACTTATTTCTGAAGGGTCAACGATTATTCCATAAAGTAATGGTCTTTGGCCATTCTTTTTCACGTACTCAAAATATATGTCGCTATTTTCAACTTTTTTTATGAAATATTCGAAAATTTCCTCTCGTGCATAAAAAGATATTTTGTGTACCTTATCTAGGAATATAAGAATGAACAAGGGTTTTTTCTCGTCTAAACTTTCAATTGCTTCTCCCCCAATTACTATTCCCTTAACTTTATCCCCGTAATGGTCTAACATTATATTACCTAAGACTTCCACTATTTGTAATAAAGACTTCATGCTTATTACTTACAAATACAAAACTTAAGTTTGTGTATGAATTGATTGCAGACTACCTAAATTCCCATCCTTCAGAGAAGCTACCAGTTTTAGAGTTAGAAATACCTTGTAGTTCAGAATGTTTAAATAACTCTAAGTTTAAAGATCTTCTGAATATACCTTCTTTTAAATCACAGATTGAAGTAATAGATAGTTTGAAGGATTTAATTAACTATAAAATAACCAACTTACTCGATGAGATCTCAAGTAAGATATCAGATAAAGATTTTGTTGATCTAAATTCCCTTGCTTATTCGGTTTACAAAATTATAGAGTTTGGAGGAGATTATGAGATAGGCTATGAAACTTTAAGGTTTGAAAATAAAACGATATTTGTAGGGACTTTCAGCAATATTATGAAATTAAATAAAGAAATAGAAAAAGTTCTGTCCGATGATAATATAAAATCTATATGTAATGAAATAAGGTATTTAACTGAGTCGCTATGGGAACATTTTGATAAGAATATAAGGAGGGCTTTGAATGAGGTTCAGAATAGGGCTTGATGGATTTTCATTTGATTCGGCTCATTATACTCTGTCCTCAGAAGGAAATCAGCAACTTCATGGGCATACATACAAAGTAAGCGTAGAGGTGGAAGGTGTTATAGATGAGAAAAGCGGATTTGTTATAGATTTTGAAATATTAAAGAAAATAATTACTGAAGTTATTAAAGAGTGGGATCATAAATTAATTGTGCCTATAGAGGATTATAACCAGATTTATGTAAAGGGTCCTTTTAAACTAGAAGTAAAAACAATACCCTATAAATACCCAACTGTTGAGTATATTGGCTTAGAAATATCTAAAACAATTTATGAGAAATTAGAGAAAAAATTTAAAATTACAGTAAAAATATATGAAGGAGAAAACAGCTATGCTATAATAGAATATCCGTGAATCATTTAATGATAAACCTAAGTCCTATATTATCGATCATTTTACATTCATTATTTGATTCCCTAGAAAAACATATGGTCTCTCTATCAAAAGAATAACAGTCATAAGGGTTCTTGATAAACTCCTCAACTGAAAACTCTTTTCCACATTTCTTATCTTGTTTCTTCACACATCCTTTAATCTCTAACCTTTCTAACTCTGAGTTTACACTTAGAACTATTCCTCCATAAAGCAATGCAAAACATTTATCAAGGGGTTTGTCTTTACAAGCTTCTTCTATATCAAGTGTTTCTTTCAATTTGACAAGAAAATCATCTTCAGCTTTTGGAGGCAGAGTAGAAATATAGACTTTTATCTTACCTTTCCTCTCTTCTATTATCGTTGGTATTGAGGCTAATATATCCACGTTTAAACAGTGGCCTATCTTGTATATAATTTTTATCTAATTGCAGAGCTATTTCCGCTTTAGCTAATTCATAGCCAATATAAAGTGCATGCTCGGGATTGACATTAACAAGTTCAACTAGTTTTCTCCCTATACTTAGCCCATCTTTTCCTCTTATTCTTATTTGATCCTTTCCTAACCATTCAAGGTTTATTTTACCTTTTTCCAAATAAATTCTTGCAAACCCTTTATCCATATGTCTAGGTTCTATGTGTTCGTTTACTTCAACTAAATTACTATCATCTTCTTTTTTATCCTCATCCTCTCTTTTTATCCTCTTTTTGTCCTTAAGGATTAACAAGTCTAACCCTAAATCTTTAGGTAAAGTCTTCTTCTTGATTGCCAGACTTACCATTTTACTGGCAACCCTTGTTTCATATGAACTCCATCTCGTCTTATTATGTTCCATCACAAGTAAATTACCAATACCTATTTCACCTGCAATAGCTGTAAGTAAAGCGTTTACCCCTACGCTATCCGCATCTATTAATTCAGTTGCGTTGAGGATGCCCATAAGAATGGGAGCATCAGTCATTTTTCTTAGCTTTTTATACTCTATTATACTATCGACCAAACCAAACATGGGCGGAGAAAGAACAGGATCTAAGATTAATTTTTCGAATCCTTTATCTCTAGCCTTTTTGTAAATTTTGTAAGTAACTTCAGCCCTGTTTTCCGTAGATAAGGGTGCTACTATAAAGGCCTTATCTTTAATTGCTTCAAGGTCTTCTAAGTTTTCCTCATTCAAATTAAATATAAAGTCTGCACCAGCCTTTGCTCCTTCTATCAACTCTTTTACCGATGCTGAGTCTATTGCTACTCTATAACCTAGATCGCTAATTTTTTTCGCCTTACTTCTTACCTCTTCTATGTTCTCATGACCATTTGGAAACCCAAGGACTATAACATCTACGTACTCCTTTACTCTCTCAGCTTCTTCTATTAGAAACTCTTCGTTTTTACTTGCGTCAAGTTCTATGAATATCCTAAAAGGAGGAGGAAATTTAGGAATCTTAACTCCGTTAATTTCAAAGGCATAATTTCCTTCCTTTTCCATCCTTTCTAATTCTTTTTCTACGTTCTTTTCCTTTATTTTTCCTATTATAGCATCAGCTGGGTATATGGAGGATAAGGGAGTTCCCTTTTCTAATGCGTCAATAACTAACGGGATATCTCTATAATCCTCAGTACCTTTAAAGGTCTTTATTTTTGTTATTTCTTCAATCTTTTTTGCATCACCACTAACTAACCCTGGCAAAATAATATAATCATAATCCTTCAATTTCATTTTTTTAAGCATTTCAGCAATATAATCAACTGTCATTAATGCTGCAACTGGATAATTAAGGTTAAGGATATCAGCGTCCACATTAATTTCTTTAACTATTTCTTTTACCCCTTCAAAAGCTAATTTTCCAGTTATGAAGAGAATTTTCACATATTACCAATATTCTTTTTAGATTTAAAAATGCGGTATTAGAAACTCTTTTATCTTTAATTTTTACTATTTTATATTGATGAGTCTATTACCTAGATCTTTTGATGTAAAACCAGGAGAGAAGTTCGATGTAATAATTATAGGAATGGGTCCAGCTGCCTATAGCGCTGCACTTTATTCAGCAAGATATATGCTAAAGACCCTTGTTATAGGTGAAACCCCAGGAGGTCAGCTAACAGAAGCGGGAGAAGTTGATGACTATCTTGGTCTCATTGGTATACAAGCTGCAGACATGATAAAAGTGTTTAACAAGCATATTGAGAAATATAATGTACCTGCAATTATGGACACTGTTGAAAGCTTTAGGAGAGAAGGAGATGAGTATATAGTAAAGACTAAAAGGAGAGGGGAGTTTAAGGCTGATTCACTAATTGTCGCAATAGGCGTTAAAAGAAGAAAGTTAAATGTCCCAGGCGAAGCCGAGTTTACTGGAAGAGGAGTATCTTATTGCTCAGTCTGTGATGCCCCATTATTCAAAAATAAGCCCGTTGTTGTAGTTGGTGGTGGGGATTCAGCACTAGAGGGAGCAGAGTTATTATCCCGTTATGCTACTAAAGTTTATGTAGTTCACAGAAGGGATGAATTTAGAGCACAGCCAATATATGTTGAGAGTGTAAAACAGAAACCTAATGTTGAATTTATCTTAAACTCTGTAGTTAAAGAGATTAAAGGGGATAAGTTAGTAAGAAAAGTTGTAGTCCAGAATTTAAAGACAGGTGAAACGAGAGAATTGGATGTTAATGGAGTCTTTGTCGAGATAGGGTTTGAGCCACCAACTGATTTTGCCAGGCAAAATGGCTTAGAGGTAGATAATCATGGCTATATAAAAGTTGATGAATGGATGAGGACTAACCTAGAAGGAGTTTTTGCCGCTGGTGACTGTACTGGAATGTGGTTAGGGTTCAGACAAATTATAACATCTGCTGCGCAAGGGGCAGTAGCTGCACGTGGTGCTTTCACATATCTAACTGAGAAGAAGAGGAAAAAGTAATGAGAAAAGAGTTAGTTAAAGTTGCAAAAGAGGTAATGTCTTTTTTATATGAGGAGAAAGATAAGAGTGGAATAGGTAAAGTTATAGGCAAACATGGTAATGATGTAACAAGAGTTATTGATAAGGAGTCTGAGGAACTAATATTCGATAGACTTTCTCATTTAGGATATAAATTTATGTTTGTATCTGAAGAATCTGGTGTTGTAAGTAATGGAAATTATGATTATATAGCAGTTATTGATCCTCTTGATGGGAGCACGAATTATATTCAAGGTATACCATGGTCATCAGTATCAATTGCAGTATACAGAAAAGATTCCAATGATATGCTCTCTTCTATTGCAGGTGTCGTTGGAAGCATATTTACAAAAAAAGTGTATTCTTATGATGAGGTTAATTCCTATGTGGACGACGAGGTTATATCTCAAGTTTTACCTCCAGATAAGCTAATCCTTTTAGCGTATTTTTCAAGATCTAAATTGCTTTATATAAAAAATTTTCTTGATGGGATAAATAAGGAGTATAAGTTAAGGAGTTTGGGTAGTGCTTCATTAGATATGATTCTAGTATGTTATGGGAAAGCTTCAATGTATTTTGATGTTAGGGGTAAATTAAGAAATGTAGATATAGCATCCTCATCAAACTTTTGCAAAAGACTAGGGATTAAAACAGTTGATTCTAAATTGGAGGAATTAAAAATAGGAATAAGAAAAGTAGAGGAGATAAAAGAAGCTATTGTTTCCCCTGATCAGAGTTTGCTTCAGCTTTTTGCTCGTTCTTTACAGACGGTTTAACTATAGCTATTGCCTCAAGTAAGTCTTCATAAGTTAATTTCCTTTCTTTGTTCCCTCTTATTATTTCTTTTAATACTTTCATCTTTGCTTCTCTAGTTACTGCAGCTATATCGGCACCACTATAACCTTCAGTTATTTCAGCTAATTTATCGCAATTTACTTGTTCACATACGTCTTTACCCAAATACTTTTCAAATATATCTCTTCTTTCTTTTTTGTTAGGTAATGGCATAAATATTATTCTATCAAATCTACCTGGTCTCTTAAGTGCAGGGTCTATGTCCTCAAGTCTGTTCGTTGTTCCTATTACAACTACTTCCTTTAAGCTTCTTATTCCATCCATCTCAGTTAGCAACTGATTAACAATCTTTGAACCTTCAGATTTCTGTCCTTCACGTTTAGGCGCTATTGCATCTAATTCGTCAAGCAATAATATCGAAGGTTTATTCTCTCTAGCTCTATTGAAGACTTCTTTTACTGCAGAAACTGCTCCTTCATAACCTTTGTAAAGGATTTCAGCACCGCTTAACATTATTAGTTTCACTCCTAGTGTTTTTGCTAAAGCTTTTGCCATCATGGTTTTTCCTACTCCCGGCGGTCCATAGAGTAATATTCCTCTTATTGGTGGGATCTTCATTTGTTCCATAAGATTATAATATTTAAACTGCATTTCTAACAAGTCATACAGTTCTTTCTTTATATCGTCATATCCACCTATATCGTTTATAGTTATCCTTTCAACATCGTCTTCCTCTGGTGTTTCCGGTCCCTTGAATTTTCTTTCATAATCTAATCTGAATTTCTCGTACTCATCTAACATTTGCAAAGTAACACTTGGTTTGTAACGTTTAATTACATTAACAAAATCTTGCATTGTTATTTTCCTTTCTATCTTTTTCTCTAACGCGTCTACTGCGGCAATTCTTGCAACCTCTTGTACTACATTTGCAATATCAGCACCAGTAAATCTTTCAGTCATCTCAGCTAATTTGTCAAAGTCTACATCATCTGCTAAAGGCATGTCTTTACAATGTATCTTAAAGATCTCTTTTCTTGATTTTTTATCTGGAACTCCAATGTAAATTAGCTTATCAAATCTTCCTGCTCTTAAAAGGGCTTTATCTAATAATTGTGGCACATTAGTAGAACCTACTATTATTACCCCTTCTTCGCTTTGTAAACCGTCTATCTCGGATAACATTAGTGAAAGAAGTCTAGGAGTTACTGAATCCCCAGTATGGCTTTCTCTTTTTACACCTATAGTATCTATTTCGTCAAAGAATAATATACAAGGAGCATTCTTTCTGGCATTGGCAAAAAGTTCCCTTAATCTAGCTTCGCTCTCCCCGTACCATTTACTCATTATATCACTTACGTTTACATAAATGAAGTTGATTTTTGCTTCATTAGCTAAAGCTCTCATCATGAGGCTTTTTCCACAGCCAGGCGGGCCAAAAAGTAATATTCCTTTTGGTGGTCTTAGCCCATATTTCTTTGCAACGTCTTTATATTTTAGTGGTAACTCTATGTACTCTTTAATTTCTTTCTTTATATCATCATATCCACCTATCATATCCCAAGTTATTTTCTCTTTAACTTCCTCCTTCTTTTTCTGAGATTTTTGTTGGATTTGTAAAGCTTTATCTGATAGTATAAACTTTTGCGTTTGTCGTCTGAACAGCATCACTAATAGTGCTATAGTTACTGTAAGCGCACCAAAAACCTCTATTAATGGATACCAGTCCATTTCAAAAAACATTATGGATTTGCAAATATTTAAATTATAGTTAGAGTTTTTCTCCTTTCAAAATCTCCATTGCAGCATTGTAACCGGGGGCGCCAGTTACACCTCCACCTGGATGTGTTCCAGATCCGCATAAATAAAGATTCTTTATTGGAGTCTTATAATCGGAATAACCTATTAGAGGCCTAAAGAAGTAAAGTTGGTCTGGCGTCATATCTAAATGGAAAATGTTTCCTCCCCACATACCAAACCTTCTCTCTAAATCCAAAGGAGTAAGAATCTCAAACTTAATCGGCTTAAAATTAGGAGCATATTCTCTTATTTTTTCTATGGCTATTTCGGCTATTTTGTCCTTGATATTATCCAAGTCTTTGGAATATGGTAAATATTGGCCAAATATGTTAAATACAAACTTTCCTTGAGGGGCTAAAGTAGGGTCAACTGTGGATGGTATATTTAGTGAGAGCCAAGGCTCCTTTGAGTAGCCAATAACTTTTGAATCTATATACGCTCTTTCAACGTAGTCAACAGAGGGAATAGTAAGAATAGAAGCAATATGCTCTGGTCTTAATGACTTCCCTGTACCAAAATCTGGCAATTCCTCTATGTAACCATTAATTTTGAAAGAGACTCCTGTCGTCTTTAACGCTTTTACCTTTTTGACAAACTCCTCATCTAGTTCTGTATTTCTCAAGAGTTTTAAGAAAGTCGTTTTAGGATCTGCATTAGAAACAACTATTTTGCTTTCCACAACTTTCCCATCCTTAAGCTTAATGCCTTTGGCTTCTCCGTTCTTTGTCAAAATTTCATCCACCTCAGCATTTGTGAAAATGTCAACTCCATGAGCTTCAGCAAATCTTCTTAATGCATTTGAAACTCCTCCCATTCCTCCTTCAACATAACCCCAAGCACCTTTTACTCCATTAACTTCGCCAAAATTATGATGAAGTAAAACGTAAGCTGTTCCCGGTGTTGATGGTGAGGCATTTGTTCCTACTACCGCATCTTCAATTAACGCAGACTTTACTTCCTCACTTTCAAAAAATTCGTCTAAGAATGATTTACCATCTTGAAAGAACATTCTAGCTATAGTTAATGCTGTAGTTTCATCTACGTTTAATCCTTTAAGCACTTTTATTATTTCTTCAGCTTCGTTAATCTTTATTGGTCTATTCATAATTAGAAGATCAGCGATCTCAGAAAAAGTTTCAAGTAAATTAACAAATTTTTCATAGGCTACTGCGTCTTTCTTAGAAAATTTTTCAATTTCTTTTTGAGTCTTTTTAACAGATGTCCAAATAGTAATGCTTTTATTATTTCCAAAAGGGACAAAAAGTCCCGGATCTTTCAAGTAAACTTTAAGCCCATAATCGTAAAGTCTAAGGTCTTCAATTATCTTCCTCCTAAAAAGACTGAAAACATAAGAAGCTGTAGAAACTTTAATTCCGGGCCATAACTCTTCCGTTGCTGCAGCCCCTCCTATAATATTTCTTCTTTCAAAGACTGCTACCTTTAATCCCTCTTTTGTCAAATATGAGGCAGTAACTAGACCGTTATGTCCTCCTCCTATTATTACTGCATCGTAAATTCTATTCACCCCCTCTGAGCTTAATTACTATTGCAACTACTGCCCCCACTATTGATAGACCCATTGCTACGTATGCCAGGACAAGAAGCAATTCGGTTGAACTCATTTGAGATAACTTAATTAACTTAAATAAAACTTTAGTGGTATGAGTTTTATCTATCCAGATTATAATAAAAATAGCATTTATAATCTAGCTTGTGGTATTGCTGACTTCTTAGGAGTAAAAAGAGAGTGTAAAGGTAATAAAATTAGCATACCAGGTAAAAAACTAGCGCTTATTCTTCTTGATGGTCTTGGCTATAATATGCTCAAAAATGTGGGATATGAGATAGAGAACAAAATAACTACTGTTTTTCCCTCAACTACATCGACAGTTATAACTACTCTTTTTACCGCCCAGTTGCCCGGTGAACATCAAATTTTAGGTTACAATACTTTCTCAAAGAGACTTGGAGGAATCGCAAATGCACTTAGATACACTTATCCTCCCATAGGGTCCAGAGATTTAATAAGCCAGAGCATAAAGTTTACGAGCGCGTTTCCTAATGTAAAAGGCTATTTGGCAGAAGTGAATAATAAGAAAACAGCATCTGTTATTCCAAAGGGAATTGAGAATACAGAGTTTACCATGGCTACCCATGGCAAAGTAAGCGCAACTAAAACTTATGCAAATTATTGGGATGCGTTATATGAGTTTAATAACATACTTAATGGTGATTATGATTTCGTTTATTTTTATGTACCAGATATAGATACTCTTGCTCATAAACACGGACCTACATCTCTACCGGTAAAGCAAGCAATAAAAGATATTTATGAGGGGGTCAAACAAATAGCCTCTAGCCATAAAGAATATACATTTATTATAATAGCTGATCACGGTCATGTGGAGGTTTCTTCACATGTGTTGCTAAATTCTGACAATGAACTACTAGCCGTGCTAGATTTACCACCTTATGGAGACTCAAGGGCTTTGTTCTTTATTACTAAATATGAACTTAAGACATTCCTTTATCATAAGTACCCGGAGTTAAAGGTTTTTGATAAGTTGGACTTTGAGAAATTGGTTGGGTCAGACAATATTAGTGCAGATTTCATAGCCGTACCAACAGATAACAAAGCATATATTTACCCGTTTAAAGATGAATTGGACGATTACGCAAAATTAAAAGGCCATCATGGTGGGCTATCAGAAGATGAAATGTATATTCCTTTGGTGATATTAAATGCCTGAATATTTTATACCTAAATGGGAGGAAATAGAGGAAGGAATACTTTATATAGCGGAGAAAATGGTTAATGAGAATTTCTTCCCAGATGTTATTGTCGCAGTTCTTACTGGTGGTGTAATACCAGCTAAGCTTATTTCTGATGCACTTGGAATAAAAAACATCAAATATATAGATATTAAATTCTATAAAGGAGTAGAAGAAAGAGAAAGAAAACCAGTAATCAAAGCCGTATATGTAGACGGCATCGAAAACAAAAATGTTCTTATCGTGGATGACGTAGCAGATACTGGCGAAACGTTAGATGCAGTAAGCAATATCCTAACGATGTACAACCCTTCTATGATTAGATCTGCAACTATTTATGTAAAACCCTGGTCTAGAAAATATCCAGATTATTATTATAAAATGATTGACAAATGGATAATATTTCCATGGGATAAGTGGGAAGTAGTAAGGGAAAATACTGAAGCTCCAGTAGATAAAAAAGAAAAATATTTGGAAATACTTAATAAACTTAGAAGATAGACGGCTCTCTATATTCTCCCCATAATTCTCTTAGAGTTCCACTTATTTCTCCTACTGTGGCACCAGATTTTATTGCATTAAGTATATAGGGGAATAAGTTCTCATTCTCTTTTTCTGCAGCCTTTCTAAGCTGGTTCAGAGAATCTCTCCACTTAATTTCGTCTCTTTCACTTCTATATCTCTTTAAACGTTCTAATACTCTATTTCTTACTTCTGGATTTACTCTAAAGACCTCTGTTGTCCCTATCCAATCTGGTTCATAAAACATATTGACACCTACTTTTACTAGATCTCCACTTTCGATCCTCTTTTGTATTCTATAGGCACTCTCTGCTATTTCTGCTTGTGGATATCCTTTTTCTATTGCTTTCATCATTCCTCCCATGTTTTCAATCCTTTCTATTATCTTCCAAGCTTTTTCTTCAATTTCATCAGTTAAAGATTCAATGTAATATGATCCAGCTAACGGATCTATCGTATCTGCTGCCCCACTTTCATATGCTATAATCTGTTGAACTCTAATTGCTATTTTAGCCGCTTTTTCACTAGGTAAAGCCAATGCTTCGTCATAAGAGTTTACATGCAAGCTTTGTGTTCCACCAAGTACTGCCGCTAAGGCTTGTAATGTTGTTCTTATAATGTTAATTTCAGGCTGTTGAGCAGTCAATTCTGCTCCGCCAGTTTGGGTATGAAATCTTAGCATCATTGAGTCGGGTTTTTTGGCATTAAACCACTCTTTCATTATTTTTGCCCACATTCTCCTTGCTGCCCTAAACTTTGCTACTTCCTCAAATATGTTTGTATAACCTGCGAAGAAGAAGGAGAGTTTTGGAGCAAAATCATCTACTGGAATCCCTCTTTCCATTGTTTTTCTCACATATTCAATGCCGTCTGCTAACGTAAAAGCCACTTCAAGTATAGCATCAGCACCAGCTTCTCTAATGTGATATCCACTTATGCTTATCGGATACCATTTTGGAATATTTTTTGCAGAATATTCTATTAAATCAATGGCATATCTCATAGATGGTTCAGGAGGATAAATAAAGTTCTTTCTTGCTATGTATTCCTTTAATATGTCGTTCTGAACTGTCCCATCTAACACTTTTTTATCTATCCCTCTAGATTCCGCTACTGCTACATACATGGATAAGAGTTCCATTGCAGTTGCATTTATTGTCATAGATGTAGTTACTTTATCAAGAGGAATCTGATTCATGACCAAATCCATTTCTTTCCAGTGGAACATTGAAACTCCTACTACTCCAACTTCAGTAAAGGCTAAAACATGATCCGGGTCTAAGCCTAGTTGTGTAGGTAAGTCAAAAGCCATACTGAGGCCTGTTTGCCCGGCTTGGAGAAGCTTTCTAAACCTTTCATTTGTATCCTCGGCTGATCCAAATCCAGCATATTGCCTAATTGTCCATAATCTTCCCCTATACATTGTGGGGTAAATTCCTCTTGTAAAAGGATATTGGCCTGGGTAGCCTATTTTTTCCTCATAAGACCCTTTTAGGTCTAAAGGCGTATAAAGTCTCTTGACCTCAATTTCTGAAGGTGTTTTAAATGACTGCTTTCTTTCCGGTCTCTTACTTAACCAAGGTTTAAGTACTTTTTCTTCCCACTGTTGATAACTTTCTTTAATCTTATCCTCGATATCCAATCTTAAGTCCCTAAGTTTATATATGTTTAAACACTATAAAACTTTTGCTTTTTAAACAAACTTTTAAGCTAAAAATGTAAAAATATACTTGATGGAAACTCAAAATATCGATCATATAGGAGTAGTTGTAGAAAACATAGATGAAGCGATAAAATTTTACACCGAGAAGCTGGGAATGAAGGTTGTAGATAGAGAAATATTAGAAGACAGAGGTATTAAAGTTGCCTTTTTAACGGGGAAAGAAGGGGAAACAGCAATAGAACTTTTAGAACCAATAAACCATGAGGACATGAATAATACTACAGCAAAGTTTCTCAAGAACAGAGGCCCAGGTCTTCATCATTTGGCAATTAGGGTAGAAAACATAGAATCTTCATTGAAAGAACTAGAATCACAAGGACTTCAATTAGTTGATAAGAAGCCAAGACCTGGTGCAAGGGGCCATTTAGTAGCCTTTGTACATCCCAAAAGTGTAATGGGAGTTTTATTAGAGCTGGTACAGCCAAGAGAATAAGTGATTTTTTAATCTCTGGTTCTTAAATTATAATTGGGATCAGCAATGTCAAAGAAATATAGAGATATATTTGATTTGTTTGACGAAATGGTTAGAGAAATGGAAGAGGAGATGGAAAGGTTTGAAAGGGAATTTATGAGATTAGGAAGCGAAGAAGGTGCTAAAGTTTACGGTCCTTATGTATATGGCTTTAGAATAACAGTAGGTCCAGACGGAAAGCCAAAAATTGAAGAATTTGGAAATGTTAAGAACTATAAAGGGAAACCAATCATAAGCGAAGAAAGAGAACCTTTAGTCGATGTGATAGAAAAGGGAGATGAGATTAGGGTTGTTGCTGAAGTGCCAGGAGTCAACAAAGATCAAATCAAAGTAAGAGTATCTGGTAATAAAGTAGTAATTCAAGCTCAGGGAGAAGACAGAAAGTATTATAAAGAAGTAGAGTTACCAGCAGAAGTTGATGACAAGAGCGCTAAAGCTACGTACAACAATGGTGTTCTTCAAATAACATTGAAGAAGAAAGCACAGCAAGAGACAGGGACTGAAGTTAAGGTTGAATAGACTCTATTTTTTTAACTATTGCTTTTTCGCTTTGGATAAAGCTTAGTCCACTAGGATCCTCGATTATTAGTGTAAAAGGTCTTTCTCCCTCTTTTGCTTCAAAGAGATCTTTGCAGTTTTCTTCATTACAATCTTCAATGTTATCAATTATTATTTCCAAAATTCCCTCTATAGTGGTTATAACTCCTTGGTATGCTGTACCTGCAGTTATTTCTACTCCTAATTCCGGTATAAATACGTTTGCAAAAGCTGATCTATATATAAACGTATTTAAATCTTCTTTTCCATTAACTTTTATCTCTAGCCTTATAGGACTTAAAGTCTCAAATGGCTTTATGTCCCTAACTCTATAACCACAGTTTTCACACTCCCACACTGATAATTCTAACTTTCCAACCTTAGGGGCTTCGTACATATACTCTCTGATTATAAATGTTTCTTTATGACAAACTGGACATGTATGCTTTCCTTCATAGAGTAATTTTGGTTCGCTCATTTCTGTCTTCATATAAAATTTAAAACCCAAGTACAAATTATTTATTGATAAAAGTGGTGAGATGAACTATCCTAAAGAAAGTGAAGATGGAAAAATAGAATATAAGCTTATTCTTAATGACATAGATGAAAGTCGCTTACAAGAACTAGCCTCCCAGATGAAATACAGACTAGAAGAAGGTGGAGGGGAGGCATTTTATATAATTGGGGTAAGCGATAACGGAGAGGTATTAGGTTTATCGGAAAATGAACTTAATAAAAGCTTAGAGATTCTTTCTAAAATTGCCTCGATTATAAACGCAAAAATTGTCCATGTAAGAAAAGTTCAAGCTAAAAAAGGAAAATATATTGCTGAAGTTCTAGTAAGAATTCATAAGGAACCTATACCGGTACAAGTTAACATAGCAGTAATGGGCCACGTTAATGCTGGCAAAAGTACTTTAACTGGGGCGTTGGTTTTTGGTAAGTTAGATGATGGTAATGGTACTTTGAGAGCTCTAGTAGCTAACCATTTGCACGAAGTAATAAGTGGTAGGACTTCCTCAATAACATTAAGAGTTCTTGGATTTAAGGATAATAACGAAATAGTCAATTGGTCATTAAAAGACCCACTAGATGAAGCGGAAGTTACATTAAAGAGCTCTAAGATTGTCAGACTTATTGATCTAGGAGGTCATGAGAGGTATTTGAGGACAACGCTAAAAGGCCTGTTAGGTTATGATGTGAATTATGTAATGCTAGTAGTGGGGGCAGATGACGGATTATCAACAATGGGTAAAGAGCATCTTGCAGTAGCGTCTATCTTACGTTTCCCAATTTTTATAGTTATAACTAAGGTTGACAAATATAGTAAAGAAAGAATCGACAAAATAGTCAATGACATAAAAAACGTTCTTAAAATCCCTGGAATTAATAGGCTAGTAATGGAAGTAGAGAGCGAAGAAGATATCCTTAACGCTATTCTAGCGATGAGGACTGGCAGAGTAGTTCCTATATTTAAAGTATCTAATGTTACTGGCGAAGGACTGAGTTTGCTTTCAAGATTTTTAAGTATGCTTCCTCCTAAAAAAATTGAAAATATACAAGCTTCAAAGAATCCTCTTGTTTACATTGACGAGATCTACAACGTTACTGGCGTCGGGACTGTAGTTTTGGGCTCTGTAATTAGAGGTAACGTAAATTCTAACGATACTTATTATATAGGTCCAACAAAATTTGGAGAATTTAAACAAGTTAAAGTAAAAACAATACAGCTTAACAGAGTATTTGTAGATAATGTTAATTCTGGTAGCATTGCAACTTTTGCAATACAAGGAGTAGAAAAGGATGGACTAAGGAAAGGAATGGTGTTAGTAAAAAATAATGTCAATTCTTATAGGAGATTTAAAGCAAAAGTAATAGTTCTGCATCACCCAACTACGATTAGAGAAGGATATGTAGCTACACTTCATCTTTACACTATAAGGCAAGCTGTAAGATTTGAAAAAATAACTAAGGGATATCTAAGGAGCGGGGATTCATCAGATGTGCTACTTAAATTCCTTTATAGACCAGAATATATTGAACAAGGTCAAATATTCGTATTTAGAGAAGGAAGGACTAGAGGCTTAGGGGTAATAACGGAATTAATAGATTAAGATACTGCTTGTGCAGTACATTCGAGGATTTGTTTGGTTAATTGTGATACCTGCTTATCGACAAAATTCTGTAACCCGGGTATAGTTACTGTAACTTCATAATCAACATCATAAACTAACTCATGGTTTTCTATTTTCACTAGACTCCTAATTGTTGCTTTTACACCAGCACCATTTACCTCAATAACTGTTTCTGACCAGTCCTCTCCCTTATTGAAAGCTTTGACTTCTCCTTCAGTCTCAATAGTTAATATTCCTATTTTGCTTCTTGCAGTGAACCTAGTTCCGTTTACTTCTCTTACACCAGGGACACAACGTAACAAATTATGATAAGTAGAAATAAAGTCCTCAGCTTTTTTTTGATTGCCTATCTTTATTTTACCTTGCAATCTCATGTACTGCTCGCCTTTGTTTTAATGCACTCAAATAAGTCATTTAAAATTTTATTAACAGCAGAGTCCATGAGTCTAGCTCCAACAGAAGCCAATATACCACTTACTTTTACATCTGCAGAATATTTCAGTCTAGTAGGATTTTCTAAAACGGTTACTATAGCAGTTATATCAACATTGCTGTTTAACCCATTACCTTTTGCTAAAAGAGAAACAGTTTTAGTTGAGGTATCTATTTGTGTAAATTTAACGTTGGCCTTGTACTCTCCTTTAATGAAACCTACTCCAGCAGTACCAACCACTTTATATTCATTTCCTTCTTTATTTAAATTCTTTAAACCAGGGAAACAAATAGCTATCTTTTCTGGGTTTGTTATATAATTCCATAATTGTTCAGTTGGAATGGGAACTTGGACTTCTCCTTCAAATTTCATAAGTTTATTACAAAATGTTAGTATTTATACTTGATGAAAACTGGTTCAATAATATTAGCTGCGGGAGAAGCAAAGAGATTTGGAAGAAACAAACTTTTGCAATATTTTAATGGAAAACCAATCATAAAAATAGTAGTAGACTCTGTGAGTTTTCTAGATAGAGTTATAATAGTTGGGAGATATGCAGAGGAATTATTACCCTATTTGAAGGACGAAATCGTAGTCTATAATCCTAGATGGAGTTTAGGACTTAGCGAATCAATAAAGCTTGGGTTAAGATTCTTTCAAGACTATGATGCAGTACTAATAGTCCTAGGTGATATGCCACTTTTAACTCAAAATACAATAAAGAAAATTATATCGACATATAATGCTGAATGTTCAGCAGTTATACCAGTATATCAAGGTATAAGAGGTAACCCTGTTTTAATTTCTAGGGTTTTGTTCGCTGATCTTATGAAGCTAGAAGGGGACATAGGAGCAAGAGAAATTCTGAAAAATAGAAAAGATGTATGTTTTGTAGAGTCAGGGAAAGAAGTTATTGTGGATGTGGATACGGAGTTTGACTTAGCTTCTCTGCAGCAGACTTAATAGCCTTCACTATGTTTTGATATCCAGTGCATCTGCATAAATTACCAGAAATGCCTTCTCTTATTTCCTCTTCTGTCGGGTTAGGATTTTCTTTAAGCAACCAGTAGGATTCCATTATCATACCGGGTGTACAGTAGCCACATTGAAGACCGTGATGCTCCCAGAAAGCTTCTTGAATTGGATGAAGTTTGCCATCTTTTGCTAATCCTTCTATCGTTAGAATTTCTGCGTTATCAGCTTCGACTGCTAGCACAGTACAAGATTTCACACTTTTACCATTCATTATTACTGTACAAGCACCACAGTTTGATGTGTCACATCCTATGTGTACTCCCGTAAAGCCTAAATCCCTAAGGACATGAACCAAAAGTCTTCTTGGCTCAACTTCTGTTTCATATTTTTCTCCGTTAATCTTTAACGTAATCTTTACTTTCTCATCAGGCTGAATAACTTTCACTTTTTTCACCTCTTTAATGCAGTTAAAATTGCCTTTTTGGTTAAAACTTTTACCATTTTCTTTTTATATTCTGCTGAACCTCTGAGATCGGAAGTTGGATTTGCACTTTCCATCGCTCTATTTGACGCTTTTTCGATAATTTCATCATTTATTTTTTTGCCCAATAGCTCTTCTTCCGCTCCTTTAGCTCTGACAGCAACATTATTAACTGCTGTTAAACCTATTCTTACATCATCTACTGTATCACCAGAAAGCTTTAACAGAACTGCTACCCCTACTATAGCAAAGTCTCCAGCTCTTCTCTCAAGCTTTTGATAGGAGAATTTATAATTTTCAAAAGTAGGGACTTGAATCTCCGTAACTAGTTCTCCCGGATTAATATCTGGTGTAAACATATCCTTATCAAAAGACGCAAAATCTACTATCCTTTCGTTTTTCCTACTTGTTATTTTAACTTTGGCATCCATTGCAATCAATGCAGCAGGATAATCGGCTGAAGGATCTAAGTGTGATATGCTTCCGCCAATAGTTCCCATGTTTCTAACTTGTGGATCACCTATTTTACTTGCCGTTTCACTTAGCAATGGTATTTGTGATTTAGTTATAGTGTAGTGAGTAGTTAAAGCACCAATTTTATAAATATTACCTTCTCTATTAACATAACTCATTGGCAATCTTCGAATTTCAACCAAATATGAAGGTCTCAATATTCTTAGTTTTAACATGGGGATTAAGCTATGCCCGCCAGCTAATGGTTTTGCATCTTCATGCTGTTCAAGAAATTCCAAGGCTTCATTTAAGTTTTCTGGGACTACATAACCAAACTTTGGAGGATACACAAAAATAGATGGTATAGTTATTTAATATATTTATCTGGTCTCTTTTTAAACTCGGCCATGCACATAGGACTACAGAAATAGTAAGTTTTCCCTTTATACATAAACTTATATGGTGTGGAATCTTCTACTTCCATTCCACATACAGGGTCTTTAACTTTCATATCTTCATTTACGCTTACATATTTTTTAAGTTAACTTCCAGAGTTTATCTCTAAGTTTTACAACGTCACCCACAACTATTATTGCAGGAGATTTTACGTTATTTTCCTCGACAATTTTAGAAAGTTCCTCAAGTTTGCCTATAAAAACTCTTTGCTTTTCCGTAGTACCATTTTCTATTATAGCTACTGGCTCGTCTCGGTCTCTAATTTTCAGTAAGGTACTTTCAACATCTTTAATAACGTGTATGCCCATAAGAACTATCAAAGTACCTTTTTTTGGTATGTATTCTATATCTATTGGTTCTCCTTCGGCTCTAGTAGCCGTTATAACAGTGAATCCAGATGACGAAGTAAGCCTACTTGTAACTGGTATTCCAGCATATGCAGGGACTGCAATAGCACTAGTTATCCCGGGTACGATTTCACATTCTATCCCGTTACTTAATACATAAATGCACTCTTCTTCTCCTCTTCCAAATACATATGGATCTCCCCCTTTTAACCTAACAACTACCTTATGCTCTTTAGCTTTCTCTACTAAAAGACGATTTATATATTCTTGAAGATTAGCATCTCCTATTTCTTTCCCTACATAAATTAGCTCAGCTTTTAGTCCTTGTAATAAGCTTTTTGAAATGAGCCTGTCATAGATAACGACTTCTGCACGTTTAAGTATTTCATAAGCTTTCAGTGTCAGAAGAGAAGGGTCGCCCGGCCCCCCACCTATGATATAAACTTTTCCCATTAAATAGCTCTTACTTTTTTAATTATATAAAAAGCAAATAAGGCTCCCTCGGGGAATTTCACTCCATATACTAATAGTAATATGTAATTTACTACGGCGCTTTCTGGTATTCCAAATAAATTCGCCGCATCATAGATTATGAAGAAATACAAAACATCACCAACAAAGCCAAGACTATAAATTATTATTTTTTCAATAAATTTAAAAGAAGAAATAAAATATCCAATAAGGAATCCTGCTATAGTCATTGATGCGAAGGAGCCTGAAAATAATATTTGATTTTCCTCTTCTATTCTAAACATAAAAGGAGTTAACCATGGAGTAATTAATGCCAATGAAAAAATTAAAACCAGTAGAGCATATTTCCTTATAGCTACAGATATTACTGGGATTTTTTCGCCTTGTTCATCTTCTACCAATTTATCTTTGCTCGTAGAATTTAATACGTACCAGCCTAATATTCCTCCTCCTAGTATTGGGCCTTGATAGGAAAGTAATTTAGTAATTGGATCTCCAAATGCATATAATATCGATGCTATAATTAAAAGTGCTATCCCTCCATATTTAGCTAATGAAAGGTAGTTCATAAATTAATATTGGACTCTATTGTAAAAAAGTCTTTTTAAGGATACAATTGGCAACTATATCTAGCCATTTCAAGGTAGGTAAACCTTGTAGACTATTTTATCTCCTTCATCGTTTTTGTCTAATATTTTAACTCCTCTCTCTTTCATAACTTCTGCCCACATTTCTACTTGGTCTGCCTGAACTCCTTTTAGTGCTATTATTTGAACCTCTTGATTTCCTCCCTCACTTAGCCAGAAGTTCATTATCTTTAATGCCGGAGAACTACTACCACACTTAGTGTCACTTTCCCTAAGATCTAATACTTTCATCAATATATCATCTCAGAACTAATATTTAGGATCTTTTCATCTTCGAGGAAGTAAATTCTATTCCAATTTTCCTTTTTCATTTTTAATATTATAGAGTAAAGTAAACTTTTTGTATTACAAAAAGCTCCTTTACACTCTGTCATTTCTACTTTAGTGTAAGTTATTGCATTCTTTAGTGATTTCTCTCTTTCATCATCAGAAGAAAATATAATAATTTGTCTATTCCTAGTGCTAAAAATGGGTGCATGAACAAAGAGTTCTAACTTTTCATAATTTGAAGATTCCCCAAATATCTCAGCCATTTTTAAACTCGCAAAATAAGCTACTCCATAATTTTCCCCTTTTCCAACAAAGAAAGGATTTTTCTCTATATCAAAGCTCCTTTCTCGTTCCTTGTCTTCTTCTAGCCCAAAAATTGAGTATAAAGCTGAAAGTGACATTAAAAAAGACAAGAAGCCCGGAAGCCTAGCTTTTGGTCTGTATGGCAATTCTACTATTTCTTTGGACTCCTTCGCTAAAGGTGAGTCTGGGTTTGCAGTTACTACAATAACTTTCGTTTTATTTCTTAATTTTCTAGCTAACAAAACATTATATTTAGTTTTTCCAGAAACCGATACTATTATAACTGGCTTATCAAAACTAAAATCCAGAGCTTCGTAAGGATCTAAAACTATTATTTTCCCTTTCTTTTTCCCTTGAATAACCAACCCAGCTGCATAAGAGTCCCCCGCACCTATTACATAACCCTCGTCAAGTTGTATATTAGAGTTAACTTTATAGTTAGTATTTAATTCCTCTTCAAGTAATTTGATATAGTCCATATTATTTAAGGTGTAATGAGAAATGAAAAGTATTATTAGAGCAGGGATAGCATTAGGAGCAGATTCCCCATTAAAGAGGGTTTATGTAGGAGTGAATGATGATAAAATAGAAGTCATTAGTCATGAGGAACTTGCAGGTTATGAAGATGCAGAGTTAGATGTAGGTGGTTGGGATAGGTTACTCTCACCTAGCTTTATTTCAGTTCATACATTTCTAACGCTTTATCCATTTAGATATAGAATTTTTAATGGAAAAATTAATACTAATGAATTACTTTCTGTGATTAGTAGTAATGATGCTTATCATTTAGCACTTTTGGGGGCTTACCATCTTTTACGTTCTGGGGTTACAACTGTAGCTTTCAGCGATAAATTCCCTGATCCAGTGGCCAGAGCTGTCTCTAACGTAGGATTAAAGCCAATAATAGTTATTCCCGTAGGATGTAGCAATTCTCCAGATAATTGGGAGAAGGAGTTTAAATCGATGCATAGTAGATGGTCTCATCAAGGTTCTAACAATGTAATTTTAAAAGTATGTGATCAAGAATTAGCTAAGGAGTCTTTTGAATTAGCTAAGGAATATAACGTAGCGGTACTAATTGAGAGAACTGTAGATTTACGTTTCTTTAAGAAAGAGGATTTACCTAAGACAGTGATTGCATTAGGAGGAGGATCAAGAACCGACCTTGATTTTATAAAAAGCAACAATATTTATTTGTCATTTACTCCATCATTTGAAGTCTCAAGGTTTCCATTAAGCGAATTTAAACCATCAGTATCCTTAGATTTAACTCCGACCTTTGATATTAGACATGAGGTAGCTTATGCTTCAACTAGGTTAATGTTAACTGCAGAAGAAGCTTTCAGAGCTATTACAGTTTGGGGTTATCAGCAACTAGGGATTAACTCTGGTTATCTGGGAACTAATGCATCTGCAGATCTAGTGATATACGAATATAGAGAACCTCCAGCTTTCCCATTAGATTTTAATTCTCCTTATGAATCGTTAATCTATTCTGGCTATTCTGTGGAAACAGTATTTGTTGATGGAGAAAGTGTATTAGATGGAGGGGTACCATTAAATGTAGGATTGAAAGATGTTGAAGAGGGATTAAAGAGGGTGGAAGAGATTGATAAAAGACTTGGCGAAAGAATTAGGGCTATGGAAAAGGGTAGAAATAGTAGGTGATATAGCAGTAATAGTAATACCTTTCGGTAAATCAGCAGAGGATGCAAAACCGTTCGCTGAAAATTTATTAAAGAAATTTCCTTATATTAAGTCTGTTTGGGGTCATTATAGAGACACAAAAGGAGATTATAGACTTTCTACTTTTGTACATTTAGCTGGTGAAAAAAGAAGTGAGACAATTTACAAGGAGCATGGTTGCAAATACTTTCTTGATGTAACAAAAGTGTTTTTCTCTTCAAAACTTTCTTATGAACATCTAAGAGTTGCAAAACAAGTAAAGCAAGGAGAAATAATAATAAACATGTTTGCTGGTTATGGACCCTTTTCAATACTTTCATATGTTTTAGGTAAACCCAGTTTAGTGTATTCAATAGACATTAACCCTTATGCTTACTATTACATGATGGTCAATGTTGATTTAAATAGGGCGTACGGAGTTATTCCAATTTACGGAGATGCTTTTAAGAAAATCGAACACTTGCCTGTTGCAGATAGAATAATTTCTCCTCTACCAGAAAAAGCTGAAGGCGCATTTAAAGTAGCGTGGGATCATGTAAAAGATGGTGGCATAATACATCTTTTCACTCAAATAGAAGGAGAAGAGCCCGAAAAAGTTGCCATGGAAAAATACCCTAACGTTGTCTTTTCAAGAGTAGTAAGGAGCGTTAAACCAAAAGTTTATCATGTAGTAGTTGATATAATTAAAAAATAGACAATGGACATTTACACAATAATGCTATTAGGTTATCAAGTATCTCAAAAGAAAAGGGTAAATGCAGGAATTTATACTATTAAATTTCATAGAAGGAAAAAGAAAAATGATTACCTATATATAGTAGAATTAGAGAAACAAGGAGAAATTATTGAAAGAGGGATTTTCACTGAATACACAAATGCAGTTATATATGCAGGGGAGCTGTTTAGTCGTTTTCGTTAATATTTATAAATTGTGAGTTTAATTACTGTTGAGAAAGTTGCTTAGAGACGAAATCCTCGACATTCTAAAAAGCGGAAAAGTAGATTATGTAAGAGTAGTTTTTGTTGACATTTTAGGAAATACTAGAGGCAGGTCTTTAAGAAGATTAGAATTCGAAAAAGCATTAGATAAAGGCGTTGAATATTCAGAATCCCTTTTACTATTAGACTTCCAAGATTCACCGATAAAACCTAAGTATGGTGACATCTTTGCTGTACCAGACACAAGTACCTTTGTTATAATTCCCTATTTAGAAAGAACTGCGAGAATAATGTCTTTTGTTACTACCACAGATAACTCTCCTCATCCCTTGTGTACAAGATCTCTTTTAGCTAGAGCTATAGATAAGTTAAACGAAGTTGGTTACAATCTTCAAGTTTCATTCGAACCCACTTTTTATCTTATAACCTTTAAAGATGGTAAACCAATACCAGCAGACGAAGCTAGAGCATTTTCATCGGAAGGACTAATGGAGCAACAAAACTTTTTGAGAGATTTGATCAAATATCTAGAGAGCGTAGGCATACAAGTTCAATACATAAATAAACACTACAGCCCGGGGCAATACGAGATAACGTTTAACATGACTAACTCTCTTAATTCTGCAGATTCTCTAATTACAGCTAGAGAAATAATAAGAGATACTGCGAGATTGTATCATCTCTATTCTACCTTTATGCCAAAGCCGTTTAAAGAATATACAAGTAGTAGCATGGACGTTTATATTAAACTTGTAGACCTTTTAAATAAACCAGTTGGAGTAGATACATCAGATCCTAAAGGTCTTGGATTAAGTAAAGTGCTTTATAGCTTCTTAGCTGGGATCCTAGAACATATAGGTTCAATTCTTGCTATAGCTTCACCAACAATAAATTCTTATAAAAGGTACAAGGAAGTTGTTACTCCAAATGTGGCAGGAATAGGAAACGAAAGGCATTATATAATTAGAATCCCATCTACATATAAAGACGAAGGAGTATTTGAATTTAGGCTAGCGGATCCTTTAGCAAACCCATATCTCTTACTTTCTTCTATCATATTTGCAGGCATTGATGGAATAGAGAGGGGATTAGATGTAGATGCCAATTATGAAGTTACCACACTACCTACTAACCTCAGAGAAGCTTTACAAAAACTTGACAGTGATACCAAGTTAAAGTATTATCTAGGAGAAGAACTTGTAAATACTTTTATTGAGTTAAAGAAAAAAGAAATTGAAGAGTACGAAAAAGAAATAAGTGAGTGGGAAATAAACTCTTATCTTAAATCAGGCTGGTAAAATGAAGGCTGCTGTATTTAGAGAAATAGGCAAGCCACTCAGCATAGAAGAAGTTCCAATACCCAAGGTAGAGAATGAAAAAGAAGTACTATTAAAAGTAAAGGCAACAGGGTTGTGTCATGGAGATCTACATATATTAATGGGTGACTGGAAATACGAAGTTCCAGTAAATCCTCCAATAATTTTAGGTCATGAAATCGTAGGGGAAGTAGTAGAGGGAGGAACAAAGTTTAAGAAAGGAGATCTAGTAATGGTTTACAATGCATTTGGTTGCAAAGAATGTAAACATTGTAAAGCTGGCTTTTATCAATTTTGTGAGAGAGTAAAAGTGTTAGGTGTGGAAATGAACGGAGGCTTTGCAGAATATGTAAAGGTGCCTGATGAGGATTTTTTAGTAAAAATTGAAGGTAACCCAATTGAGATGGCCCCTTTAGCTGATGCAGGGATAACTGCTTATAGTGCAACAAGAGATATAAAAGAGGGAGACAAAGTACTCGTTGTTGGTACCGGAGCTGTAGCACTTCTTGCTATCCAAATCCTTAGAAATATTGGAGCTGAAGTCTCCGTGGTCAGTAGAAATCCTTCGAGGTTAAGTAAAGCAGAGGAATTAGGTGCAAATTTTGTTTTTTATAAAAAGAAAACATATCCTTCACTATACACATCAATCGTAGGAAAGAAGTTTGATTATATATTAGATTTTGTTGGATCTGAAGAGACTTTACAAGACGTTTCATGGCTCTTAGATAGAAGGGGAGAGTTAAGAATTATAGGAGAATTTGGTGGGTATTTAGGAGTCCCTGAACAATTAATAGTCCTCAGAGGGCTAAAAATCAGAGGGATTCTTTACGGCACAATGGACGATATGATAAATGTTATTAGGCTTTACAAAGAGGGTAAAATAAAGACTTTACAAGTTCCTTATTACCTTGAGGAAATAAATGAGGCAATCAATGATTTAATGGAAGAGAGGATATTAGGTAGACCAGTTATTGTTCCTTCTTAATAAAATGGAATGGCTTCCCGCCTTTAATTTCAATTTTAGTGTTTAAAAACTTAGAAATGACCTCAGCATTTGTTCTGGCATGGCTTGTTAGTTCCGCCCCTAAGTATTCTGCTCTTGAAGAAAGGGAAGCATAAAGCATTAACATATCTCCCATATGTCTATCTGCAGTGGCTTTTGTTATTATGTCTTCATATAGCATTTTCCCCGCTTCTTCTCCTACTATCTCTGCTCTCTTACCTATTTCCCCTAATGAATCAGAACCTAAAAAGGTATTTTCAAATACAGAAACTAAGGAAATTCCAGTACCTTTACTTATTTCTTTCTCCCTTTCATCAATGTCAATGTTTATTGGAACGTCAAAATACCTAGATAAGAATTCCTTTGCAGATCTAGCTTCCCTTTCAGCTATGTGCTTTGGTAACGAAGACACATGTGCAATACCTCTTATTTCTATTAATTTCCCTTGCGAAACGAGAGAAAAAGGGAATATCTCTCCCTTGACATCATAAATTCTTACCTCTCCTCCGCCCTCTGGGTAATGCCCTCTTCTTATCAACTCTATTTTGCTTTTTATTCCAATTTTTTCCAACAAAGGAAGAAAAGTGAGCCTAATGTAATCAATGCTTGGAGATTTTGGTACATCTGTCCCTCCTTTTAAGGTAACCTTTATTTTTCTATTAATTAATAATGGCAAAATTGTTTGGAGAATTAAAGTTACACTACCAGCTGTGCCTACATCAAAAGTAAACTCTCCTTCTTCAACTATATCTCTTGGTTCAAAAATTAGTTCCGTAGAACCAACTCTATCACCTTTCACAGAGGCATTTGTCAACGTTTTAACAGCATTGACTGCAGTTAAATGCTGTCTTTGGAGCCCGGGTTTTGGTCTATTTGCTCTAATTTTATAAATTCTGAAAGGCTTTTTTGTTAATGCTGATAAAGTTAATGACGTTCTTAGAATTTGACCTCCTCCTTCCCCAAAAGAGCCATCAATCTCCAACATTCTGGTGTGTATAAGATGCGTGCTAAAATAAATCCTATTCTAAACATAATAGGCAGGGAAGAGCTCATTATTATTCCAATAACAAGGAATGGAGATTTTTTGCTTGCATTGAATTTCTATGAGGATGTAGAGGGTGGGAGAGTAGCTAGGTTTGTCCTTATCCAAGATAAATACGAGGAAATAAGGGAAGAAGAAACTGCGATAAGAGGAGACAAGGCAATAGTTTTTGTTGAAGGTATTGAAGAAGATTATAGGAAACTTCAGCAAGTTATAAAGATAGATAAGTACTTAAGAAGCAATAGAATCCCTTTGTTTATAAATATTGAAGTCTTAAAAGACGTTGACATAAGAGAGAAAGGAGTCAAAGGTTTCATTAATTATGTATCAAGATATGGAAAAATTGATGTTCATAAACTTAATAATATAGTGAGTCTTGAAATAGATATTGTAGCTAAATAAAATCTTCTAATCCCCTTGCTTTATAAACATTGTCCAATCTCACTCCAACCCTTCTGACTAATCTTTTATCCCTTTCTAGTATTTGCTTTAACAATTCAAGCGCTTCTCTATATGCTCTTTCTTTTATAATCCCAGACTTGAAGCTCTTACTTTTGCTTATAATATCTAAGTCTTCCATAATTGTTACTACACTCAGTGTCTTAGGAACACCGTCAATTTTACTGTAAGCCTCATCAATAGCCTTTTTCAAATAAGGTTCAATAATCTTTAAATCTCTAGTATTTTTAGGCAAGGTAAGATATCTACCGTGAGGGTTTCTCTCTTTACTTATTATAGGTTCTGAATATGTGTTTGTAGCTAATCTATATAAATAAATAGCTTTTGCTTTTCCTATTTCTTCCTCCAGTCTTTCAAAAGGAACATTTAGTACATCTATCAGTTTGTTGACTCCTAAAGAGCTGAGCTTTTCAGATATAACTTTTCCAACTCCAGGGACTTCATTAATGTCTAATTGCTTTATAAAACTTTCAACGTCTTCTGGTCTAAGTACTCCTAACCCGTTTGGTTTAGCATTATCAGCAACAATCTTTGCAAATACTTTGTTAGGAGCAATGCCTACAGTTACTGTTATTTTCTCTCTCTCTAGTATTTCTTCTTTTAATCTTTTACCCAGCTGTTCTGCTTCGTCAAAATCTTTAACTTTATTTGTGATGTCTAGGTAAGCCTCATCAATACTAGCAATTTCTACTTTATCTGAATATTCTCTGAGTATATTCATTATCCTGTTAGATACTTGAGTGTAGACTTCTTTTCTCATAGGGACAAAAATTGCATTTGGGGCTAATTCCATTGCTTTTAATATTGGAATTCCAGCCTTTACTCCAAGTTTTCTTGCCTCATAATTTGCAGTAGCTACCGCACCACTTTTTTCATTTCTTCCAGAATATACACAAACAACTAAAGGTTTTCCTTTATATTCTGGATGTAAAACCTCTTCTACTTGTGCAAAGAAATAATCAAAATCAACAAATAAAACTATCATCTACACTCAACTTTTGGCTTATAGATTTTTAACGCTTCATGCACTTCAGAGAGTGTAGGAGAGTTTATCCCACCTAACCTCTGAACTTTAAGTGCAGATGCAGTTACAGCTAACTTAAGTGTTTCCTCTAAAGGTAAGTTTTCTGCTAAACCGTAATTAAATGTTGCATCAAACACGTCTCCCGCTCCAGTCGTATCAACAACATTATCTACTCTATATGCTTCTGCTATACATTCTTGGCTTTCAGTAATCACTTTAGCCCCTTTTTCTCCCATTTTTATTACAACGATTTTTGCCTTAACTTTGTTCAAGTTTATTAGACTGCTTTCTTTTTCATTTATATAAAGGACATCAACGTCAACATCATTTACATCTTTACTAAAAGGCCCTGGATCATATGAGATAATCTTGGCCATAGGATCTCTAACTACAACAGTAGAAGGTATGGATGCAAAATGTATCACATCAAATAATCCGAAGTACTTCTTTACATCTTCAGCAGAGATAAGCATTGATGCTCCTAACTTTCTTACTATCGAAATCTTTCCGTTTTTTCTCAAAAAGATCAAAGCCATACTTTGTGGGGCGTTAACTTCTTCAATATACTCTAGCCCTACTCCCATTTCTGCTATGCTTTCCATTAAGCTTTGAGTTAAGCTGCTTTTCCCCACTTTAGCCAAAAGCTTACTACTATGACCTAACCTATTTATCATAACTGCATAATTTACAGCTGCTCCACCAGGCATTATTTCCATTAGGTCGGTTGTTAAGAATTCATCTATATCAGGCATTTTTTCAATTCTTACCATTATATCTATATTAAATCTTCCTACAGCTAGATGGATTGACTTCATTTTCATCTAACCTCAGACAGCCGCCACTTCAGCACAGCTCAGTCCCAAAGGTCTTCATCACTAGATAAATAAATTTGTCGTGGCTAAAAAGGATTAATTTCAAAAACTTAATTCTTTAATATTTTCATGAATATGGCAGAGATAAGGGAGATAAAGAAAGTAGAACGTGAAAGCGCAAGCATTCACAGTCATATTTCTGGTTTAGGTTTAGATGAAAAAGGAAAAGCCAAATTTAAGGCAGATGGGTTAGTTGGCCAAATAGAGGCAAGGGAAGCAGCCGGCATCGTTGTACAACTTATAAAACAAGGTAAAATGGCTGGCAAAGGGGTGCTATTTGTAGGCCCACCCGGTACTGGCAAAACAGCTTTAGCAGTAGCTATAGCTAAGGAGCTTGGCGAGGACACACCATTTACCACTATGAACGCTTCTGAAATATATTCTACAGAGCTGAAGAAAACAGAAATATTGACTCAAGCAATAAGAAAATCTATAGGTGTAAGAATAAAGCAGAAGAGAGTAGTTTATGAAGGAGTAGTAAAAGATATAAAGTTAAAAATTGCTAGAAGCAGACTAAACCCATATTCGGTTATGCCAAGGGAAGCACAAATAGTGTTAGCAACTAAAGACGAAGAAAGGACGTTAAGCGTAAGTGATAGCATAGCTGAACAACTAGTACAGCTTAATGTGAGAAAAGGTGACGTTATTTGGATAGATGCTCAAACTGGAGAAGTGAGTAAAATCGGCAAGGCTAAAGATTTTGAAGGAGCAAAGGCATATGATATTGAAACTGTTAGAAGGGTAGACATACCAACTGGTCCTATAAAGAAAGAGAAAGAGATAACAATAACAGTAACTTTACATGATTTAGATCTAAATGTGGCAGCTAGGAACATTTCGATAACCGCCCTGTTCAGCTTCTTTACAGAGAGAGAAATAAACTCCGACATAAGGCAAAATGTGGATAAATTAGTAAAAGACATGATAAGCAGAGGTGATGCAGAATTGGTACCTGGCGTTCTCTTTATTGATGATGCACATATGTTAGATATAGAAGCGTTTTCCTTCTTAACCAAGGCTCTAGAATCCGATTTAGCTCCAATATTAATTCTAGCTACCAATAGGGGAATAACTAAGATTAGAGGCACTGATATCGAATCCCCACACGGAATGCCATTAGATTTGCTAGATAGATTATTAATAATACCCACAAGACCTTATACAGCTGACGAGATCAAAGAGATATTGAAAATAAGGGCTGACGAGATCGAAATACAGCTTGAGGATAAAGCTTTAGACACTTTGACAAAACTTGGGGTCGAGTATAGTTTAAGATACTCAGTACAACTGTTAGAACCATCTTTTATAATTGCTCAAAGGAACGGAAGAAATATTATTAAGGAAGAAGATGTAATAGAGGCATCAAAGTTATTCTCAGACTTTAGGAGGAGTGTAGAATATGTAAAGGAGTATGAGAAACTATTATTAAAGTGATGAATGGTAACGGAACTGAAATTATGATGTGTCGTTGCCTGGCTGAATACAAATCTCGTACATCTTTTTATCTATGATATCTTTTAAAATTCTATAAGTCATTCCCCAAATCCTATATCCATTGTAATAAAACGCCTCGTCTTCTCCTTTTTTGAGGTCAGATATCTTTACCCAAAAAGCATGATCAACTTCTTCTTTTTGTATCCTAGGTGTAATTTCCTCATCAATACAACTCATAAATGCCTTTACGGGTAAAGAGCGCATATTATGTGGGGAGTATATTCCAAGTTCTATTAATTTACAGGGTTTTATTCCTACTTCTTCTAGGCATTCCCTTATTGCGGTAGCTTTGCAATCTTCCTCATTTTCTCTTCTTCCACCGGGTAAAGCTACATGCCCACTCCAAGGATCATTCTTATTTTCCCTTCTTTTTATAAGTAAAACCTTGCCGTTTTTGGAAATTAGTGCAACAACAGAAGCCTTGCATTCGCTCATATTATTTTAGTTTACTCAAAGCTTTTATTTTTAAATTCACAACACTCAGTGTGAAAATTGCAGTAATATATTTCGGTGGACAATACAACCACCTTATAGTTAAAGATCTAAAATATCTTGGTGTTAACGCTGTCCCTATAACCCCAGATAAACCAGTTGAATTATTAAAAGATTTTGATTGTATAATATTCGGCGGAGGACCTTATTCTGTCTTAACAGAGCTTGATAAAATGGGTAATGCAAAAGATTATGTCTTAAAGACTACTCAACCAAAACTAGGAATTTGTTTAGGCCACCAACTACTTGCCAAAGTCCTCGGAGGAGAAGTTGTAAAAGCATCTAAACCAGAATATGGTTTGGTAAAAGTAAATATTTTGGATGAAGACACGCTTCTAAGAAAACTCTCTCCTTCTATAAACGCTTGGGAGAGCCACACCGACGAAGTAATCTCTCCTCCAAGTGGCTTTAGAGTTTTAGCAAGTAGCGAAAATGCTAAAGTTCAAGCAATGGTAAATAATGATAATACAATCTTTGGAGTCCAATTCCATCCAGAAGTTAAACACACTGAAAAGGGAATAGAAGTATTTAAAAATTTCATAGAAGCTTGTAAAAAATAACTACATCTCTTTTCCTTCTGATGATCCCTTTATTTTCTGCATCACTTTAGATGGTAACGCATAATCTTCTCTTCTTTCGTTTAGCCTTCCTAAGAGCACTATTCCTTTCCCAGGCTTTATGTCAATTTCCCAGACATATTTATCGTGATTTGTTTGCCTCATCTTTTCTATGAGGAGATATCTATGTAACATACCATCTTTTATGCTTCTTCTAAAGCGTATTATTCCATCAGCTACATGCTCAACTCCAAATCCAAATGCTTGGGAAGTAGTTATTGCGTATTGTGATGTTGCGTAAATCGTAAATTTCCATTTATTTAGAACTCTCTTTAAGTAGTAGCTTATTTTCCTAGCCATTGCTGGTTTATCTAAGAATAATGCACTAACTGAATCAATTACTAATCTAGCTCTTCCTTGTCCCAGTCTTTGCTTTGCTGATATTACTTTATTAACAAGCTCCTCCGCTGTTAATTCATTTAAGCTCCACTCATCTTCTTTTTCCCTCATTAAAGCATCAATAATTATCAGTTTTTTCTCAATATATTCTTCAAAATCCCAATTGAACTGTTTAGCCTGCCTAATAATTGAGTCTCTACTCTCCTCAGTTGTTACGTATATGCAGTTATCTCCTTCTTTTAATCCTTCAGCAATGAAATGCAAAGAGAAAATAGTTTTGCCAGTACCAGGCTCTCCAGTAAGTGCGACAAAGAAACCTTGAGGGATACCCCCCTCTATTAGTTTATCAAAATCTGGTATACCAGTTGAAAGCCTAATCATAATTTTAAAATTAGAGTTTTAACTAATAAAATATGATGAAGAACAGCGGATCTTCTGAGTGATTGATGATGTACTGGGTAAGAAAAGGTAAAATAGGCGGATCTCAAATTCCTTATACGGAAGATGAAATAGAAGAATGGAAAAAACAAGGAGTTAAAAGGGTTCTTGTTTTACCCGAAGAATGGGAAATCGAAGAAGCTTGGGGCTCGACCGATTACTATTTTTCAATATTGAAAGAGAAAGGACTCGAATTTCTTCACGTTCCAATTCCAGATGGTTACCCACCCACATTTGATCAGATGAAAATTATATATGAATGGTTGAAGAGAGACTCAAACAATCTTGTGCATTGTGTTGGTGGGATTGGGAGAACTGGAACTGTAATTGCCGCTTATCTTATTCTTGAAGAAGGAATGGATAGTGGGGAAGCCATAGAAGAGGTAAGAAACTATAGACCGGGTGCAGTACAGACTTATGAGCAACAGTTGTTTTTACTACAGCTTGAGAAGATGAGGGATAAATGGAAAAGCATATTTTAGATTTTCTAATAAAATTTCAGCATTTAGTAGCTAGTAACGTAAAAATACAGCATTTAGGCTTAGAAAATGTCAGATCAATATGCGGGGTAGACATTGCATACAAAGGGAATATTGGTTATGCAGTTGCTGTTAAAGAGGAAAACGGTAACTTTGAGCATAACCTTGTTAAAGGAGAGGTGTTCTTTCCTTACATTCCCACGTTTCTATTTATCAGAGAAGCTCCTTTAATGATGAGTGCTTTAGAAAAATTTAGTTGCGACTTAATTTTAGTTGATGGTCAAGGTCTTGCACATCCTAGAAAAAGCGGCATTGCAACAGTAATAGGCGTTCTTTTAGATAAACCAACAATTGGGGTCGCAAAATCGAGGTTAACTGGAGACTTTATAGAAGAAAACGGCATAACCTATATAGTTGTTAATGGCGAAAAAGTTGGAGTAAAAAGCGGAAAATACTTTTACAGTATTGGAAATAAAACAGATTTGGATGACGTTATTACTCTTTCTAAGAGAGGGTATCCAACTGTGCTAAGGCTTGCTGATAAGCTATCAAAAGAACTGAAGAAGAAAGAATAAAAAACATATATTCGTATTATAAACTATGAAAGTTGAGGTTCCCAATATTCCAGAGGAAAAAGAAGTACAACTTTCTCCTTTAGACACAGCTTTGCTAATAGTTGACATGCAAAATGATTTTGTTAGAAAAGAGGGAAAACTTTATGTTCCTACTGCTGAAGCGACAATTCCAGCTATTAAAAAGCTTATAGATAACGCAAGGAAGAATAATGTTCTAGTTATTTATACTCAAGATTGGCATATGAAAGATGACCCAGAATTTAAGATATGGGGAGAACATGCATTAGCTGGTACTTGGGGAGCAGAAATTGTTGACGAACTTAAACCAGAAAAAGATGACTTTCTAGTAAAAAAGTACCGTTATGATGCGTTTTTTGAAACCCCATTAGATTATATTCTTAGAGTTAAAGGGATAAAGAATGTAATAGTAACTGGTACAGTAGCCAACATTTGCGTTTTACATACAGCAGGTAGTGCAGCTTTAAGATGGTATAATGTAGTTATGATAAAAGATGGGATTTCTGCAATAACAGATTTCGATTATTACGCGACGTTAAGGCAAGTAGATTTTCTATATAAAGGTAAAATTACGGACTCGTCCGGAATAAAATTTATTACTAGAGCTTAGAGTTGTATAGTTATGGATTACTATGCAATAGTTCATAACGACTTTGATGGTACAGCCTCTGCAGCAGTGTATGCTAGGGCAGTAGGTAATTTACCAAAAACCGTGTTTTTCACTGAGCCGACTAAAATTCATGATTTGTTAGGTAAGCTTGAACTTAGAGGAGTTCAAAATATAATGATAGCTGACATAGGGTTAAATGCCTCAACTCTTGATACTGTAATTCAGAATCTAAAGAAACTTATAAGCCAAGGAGCAAAAGTACAGTGGTTTGATCATCACGTATGGAAAGAAGAATGGAAAAAAAGGTTAACAGAAATAGGTGTAGAAGTATATCATGATACATCCACTTGTGGTGCTGGCGTAATTGTAAAATACTTAAATCCTAATGACGAGTTCTCAAAGAAGTTAGCTAGTGCGGATTGCTCAGTTGATATATGGCTTCATGATGATCCAATGGGAGAAAAGCTTAGAAGAGTTGTTGAATCAAATAGAGATTATAGTTGGAAACAGTATTTAATAAATAAGTTTTATCAAGGAGTCTTGTGGGACGAAGAGTTTGAGAAAATTCTTATAGATCAAATTGACAAGGAATTGAAAGGATATGAGAAATTACCTAAGTATATCAGAGTTCTAGATATTCAAGGTAAGAAAGTCGTTGTGGCTGTAAGATGGAAAGGGCCCCCGGATATAAGTTACGCTTCACAGTTTCTTATGAACAGATATAATGCAGTAGTATTTGCCTCAGTTAATGGAAAAGCGATTTCATTTAGAAGTAGTACAATAGAGGTAAGAAAATACGCGGAGAAACTTGGTGGAGGAGGACATCCTTTAGCAGCTGGAGCAGGATTAAAAGCACCATTTTGGAGGTTTTTATTACATAGACTTGGATATAGAAAACCAATGCTAGACTGGGTAAGTAAGATAGTTATAAATGTAATTAACGATGTAGGTTTTGTTCCATATCAGAAGAAAGACTTGGTAATGTAGAACCTTTATACAAAAAGATATACTCTATTTTAAGATATATAAACTCATCTATTTACTTTCATTTAAAAATAATTTAAAAACTTGAAAAGATACTAACTTATAGTGATTCCAAATGGTCAAGCTATACTCCAAGTTTCCAGACACACAAGTGTTAACAACTAAAGGCCCAATAGACTTTTACAAAGATATATTTGGAAAAGGGAAATGGCTATTCCTATTTGCTCATCCAGCTGACTTCACACCAGTATGCACTACAGAATTTGTTGCGTTCTCTCAAAAATATGAAGAATTTCAGAAACTAGGAGTTGAATTAGTAGGTTTGAGCGTTGACAGCATATATTCCCACATTCAGTGGTTAATGGATATAGAGCAAAGATACGGCATTAAGGTTCCATTCCCAGTAATTGCAGATCCAGATAAGAAGTTTGCAAGAATGCTAGATGCACTTGATGAAGCCTCTGGTCAGACAATAAGAATAGTTGTATTAGCATCCCCTGATGGTGTAATTAGATTTGTAGCTCAATATCCATTAGAATTTGGAAGAAACATTGATGAGCTATTAAGAATAACTAAAGCTGCCATAGTAAACTATAAAGCAAAAGTCGTATTACCTGCAAACTGGCAACCTGGTCAAGACGTAATAGTTCCCCCGCCAACAATATTTGATGAGGCAGAGATGAGAGTCAAATTACCAACAGCAAAAGCATGGTACTTAACATTCAAGAAATACGAGGAGTTACCTCAGGATCAAAAAGTCTGAATCAAAACTATTTTTTTATTTGCTGGTAATGCAACATTATAAACTCTTACATTTCTTACTATACTAAAAGTTATTTTTGCATAATGTGCATGTCCATGTATTGCAAGGTTTGGTAAACATTCGGCTTCCTCAATTACTCTATCTCCTAATTGCGGATAAGCAGATTTTCTTTCTCCAACCACTGTTGCGAAAGTTGATGCATAATGTGTTAATAGTATTTTGAGATTTACATTATTTTCGCATAACATCTCTTTTATCTTCTCTTTCTTTTCTTGGTAGTACTTTTCATCTATTCCATTAAGTTTTTGCCACTTTGTAGGCTCTTGTAGTACTCCCTCACTACCCACTATGAGAATTTTCTTTCCGTTTATTTCTAATTTTGTATAGGAATCCTCAAGCCAAATTATTTTGTCAAAATTCTTTCTATAGTACTCTCTATTTTCAGAAAAATCTTCGTTTCCAAAAACTGCAACTACTGTATATTTCTTTAAAACTTCATAGACTGGATAAAAGTGGTTATATTTTCCTTCATCAGTTAGATCCCCAGCTAAAAGAAACAAGTCAATATTAATGTTTCTTAAGCTGTTGTAAGCTATGAAGAACTGTGTTAAGTATTTAGGCGAATGGATGTCAGACGTTGCTGCAATGAGCATAATTTAAATTATACTTTGTAGATAAGAAATTTAATTGTGAAATTAGAAGGAATTGCCGATTTACCTTTACATACTGGTCATGTGCCTCCATGGTTAGCTCAGATCATGAAAAGGTTAAGTAAAGCCATAATAGACGTTATGGTATTGGAGTGGGGTCCAGAAAAAGTTGTAGAAAGACTTTCTAACCCTTTGTGGTTTCAAGGGTTTAACAATATTATTGGAATGGACTGGGATTCCTCTGGTTCAACGACAGTAACTTTAGGAATACTGAAAGAAGTAATAAAACCGGAAGAAGAGGGATTAGCAGTATTAGGTGGTAAGGGTAAAAACGCACGCAATGTACCAGAGGAAATTCTCTCCCTGTCTAAGCAGTTTGATATTAATGCAGAAAAGTTAATAAGAGCAAGTAGAATAGTGGCAAAAGTTGACAGTGTATTAATTCAAGATTCCCACACGTTATATCATCATTCTCTAATTGTAACAACTTCCGGCAAATGGGGTATTATACAGCAGGGAATGAATATTCAAACCAGATATGCAAGAAGGTATCACTGGCAAGAAACAGAAAACTTCATAGTTGAACCGCACTCTGGAATAGCAGGGACAAAACAGGATGTGGCTATAAATGTTATTGAAAAGGATAAAGATGACACTAGGAAATTAATAGTGGACTTAGTAAGAGAAAGACCCAGTAATGTAGCTGGAGAAATAAGAAGAGCTTTAGCATATCTCAAAGGCCAAACAACTCTTGACTCATTTAATAAAGCGTTCAACGTTGTTATTTCCCCTAAAGCAAAGTTGGTTTATATGAAGCCAATAGACGTAGATAAAGTCCAGCAAGTATTAACTAACTTGTACGAGGCAAGTCCAAACAATTTAGAAGAAGTACTTCTACACGGTTTAGGTCCTTCTACAGCTAGAGCTTTATATTTAGTAGCTGATCTGATTTATAAAGAACCACCATCTTATAATGATCCAGTTAACTACCCATATGACCCATTTAAATATGCTTATACTACAGGAGGCAAGGACGGAATTCCTTTTCCAGTTAATAGAAAAGTAGCATGGGAAGTTATATATACTCTTGAAGATATTCTTGAAAAAGCTAAGTTGGAAAAGAAGGAAAAAGATTTTGCTTTAAACAAATTAAAAGAGTTGGTTAAGGATGGAAATAAAGAAGGGGCTTGAAGACGTATATGTGAAAGAGACAGAAATAACATACATAGACGGGGAATTAGGAAGACTTTATTATAGGGGTTATTCCATCTATGACTTAGTAGAATTCTCTAACTTTGAGGAAACTAGTTATTTAATTCTTTACGGTAAGCTTCCAAATAGTGAAGAACTAGATTGGTTTAAAAGTAAGTTGAAGGAGGAAAGGCAACTACCAGAATCGATAATGAAGTTTTTGAAAGATGTGAGAAAAGACGCTTCTCCAATGGATATATTAAGGACAGCAGTGAGCTTACTAGGCATTGAAGACAATAATAATGAAGAGCCTCTGGATGTAAAAGGTATCAAGTTAATAGCGAAGTTCCCTACTATAGTGTCTTATTATGCTAGGTTAAGGAAGGGGTTAGAAATAGTAGATCCTGATCCTAAACTTTCCCATGCTGAAAATTTCTTATATATGTTAACTGGAGAGAAACCAGATGAAATTAAGTCAAAAACTATGGATGTTGTGTTAATTTTACACATAGACCATGAGATGAACGCTTCTACTTTTGCCTCATTAGTTGTTGCATCAACCCTTTCAGATATTTATTCCTCAATAGTAGCCGGTATTTCTGCGTTAAAAGGTCCTTTGCATGGAGGAGCAAACTATGAAGCCTTAAAGATGTTTAAAGAAATTGGGTCTCCAGATAAAGTAAATGATTATATTTTGCATAGGCTTTCTAACAAGCAAAGATTAATGGGTTTTGGGCATAGGGTTTACAAGACTTATGACCCTAGAGCTAGAATATTAAAACAATATGCCAAAGCCTTAGCTGAAAAGGAAGGAGGAGAGATACAAAACTTATATGCAATAGCTGAAAAGGTTGAGGATATAGGAGTTAAATATTTGGGTCCAAAAGGCATTTACCCTAATGTTGATTTCTTCTCAAGTATTGTATTTTCTTCACTTGGTTTCGAGCCTGACTTTTTCCCTGCAGTATTTGCCTCAGCAAGGGTAGTTGGATGGGTATCGCACATTATAGAGTATGTAAAGGATAATAAAATAATTAGACCTAAAGCATACTATAAAGGTGAAATAGGAAAGAAATATATTCCAATAGACAGTAGATGATCTAAATTGATTAAAATTAGAATAAACAAAGAAGAAGAGTTATTTCAGAAACTAGTAAAGATGGGAGAGGATATAAAAGCTGAGTGTGATGCATTAAAATCGCTTGTTTCTGGTGTAATATATGGCAATGAGGATTCTGTAAATAGTAATTTTATAAAGATAAAAACAATTGATGAGAGAATTTCAATGACTAGGGGTGAGTTGCTTGAGCTACTTTATGGTGGTGCGTTTTTGCCCGATTTTAAGGAAGCAATGGTAATGTTAACCCAATCCTTGTATCATTCTAGCAATTCAATAAAAGATTCAGCAAGATCTCTTGTTTCAAGAAAACCTGCAGAAAAATGCATTGTTTCAATAAGAGAAACGATATTGGCTTATTTAGCAATAATCGAAGAGGCCGCAGAGAAAGTAATATCAATGCTTTCAGCCTTATCAAAGAATTTACAAGAAGCACTTAAAGTAGGAAGAGAGATCCAGATGCTAGAAAGATCTGGAGATGATATGAAAGATACCTTAATTTCAAGGCTTTATGAACTTGAAAAAGAAATAGACTTAATAACTATTTTGCAGATGCGTGATGTAATATTTTTCCTAGACGATATACTTGATTCAATGGAAGAAGCAACGTTAAGCGTAGAAGTGCTTTATGCAACTTTAAAGGCCTAAAATACTTTTTAACACACCGTAAGTTGCTAAGCTGACTATAATGGCTAAAATTGGAGAAACTGTCCATCCTTTGGCAATCTGCATTAATTGTTTCTTTATATCAAACCCAAAGCTCCTAAAACTTAACCCTATGATTCCTCCCATAATTGTTTGCGTTATTGAAATTGGAACCCCTAAGAGTGTAAATATTTCTGATATTATATCGCTTCCAATTAGTGCTGAAGAGGCTCCGATATAACCTAATCTAGTAATTCTAAAGCCCACTGTTATAGCGGCTTTTGTGGAACTAAAGTAAAATCCTAATACAGCAGCAATTGCGTAAAGAGAAGAGGTAATGTAAAAAGGTTCAGCCAAAACCCCGGCGGATATTATAATACCTATTGCATTTGCTCCGGTAACGTAAGATGTAAACACTGATGCCAAGATAAGAGACACTTTGTAATATCTTATCTGAACAAGAAAGTTTGAAGCTGTAGTTGAAATGGCTCTAGAGAGTAAAAAGTAGGAAAGAAGAGATACGGCTATAGCAACTGTAGGGGATATACCCCATGAGGCAACGGTAAACCAGAATTTCCCCCAATCAAATGAAACTAAACCTCTTGAAACTAGGACTAGAACTGCTATTGATGGATATATCATTTGGCTCAAAGATGCTGGTATTCCAAGTTTATTTAAATAATAAAAAGTCGTAGTTGACGAAATTAAAATAGAGGAAAGAAGGATCTCAATCAATATTTCTTCAGTTGAGGAGACAGTACTGTAAATGCTCCCTAGCATAGTATAACTCCCTAAAAATGAGCCAATAAAAAGTGATATAGCGTTTATTGCATAAGAGTATTTCCTTTTTAAAACGTTTGTAGAAAGCAAAATACCAATAGCTATAGCTGAGTTGTTTCCGCCAACGCTAAACGATGCTAGTAGTCCAGTAATGAAGATTAATATTATCAGAAAATTCATACTTTTCTAGTCTCTTCTTTCTCAAGGTCTTTTAAATATTGTATATATTCTATTATAGCATCTCTGATTAGGTCACTTCGATTAGAATAGCCTAGAATTTTTGTCATTTCGTCAATTTCCCTTAGAAAATCTTCTTCAAGTTTAAATGAAATTGTCTTTACCTCACCTAAATCCAGTTCAAATGTATTATCACTCAGTTTTCTTATAGCAACCATAGGTCTCAAAAAAGAAATAGACGAACCTTAAAAAAAACTTTACTTGCTAACCCCTTAAAGCTAAGTATATATAGAGGGAGTTAACTGACGATGTATTTTTAAACGTTTCTCATGAGTAACAAGCCTTTTAAATGAAAAGAGTTAAAAGAAAATAGTTTTATCATGGAAACAATTGCTATTGACAATTTGCCATTAGATAAAAAAATTATAGAGATTTTAAAAGCTAGAGGAATTAGAAAATTAAACCCTCCTCAGGCAGAAGCTATTAGGAAAGGATTACTAGAAGGAAAAAGACTTCTAGTTACATCCCCTACAGCTTCTGGTAAAACATTAATAGCAGAACTGGGAATTGTTAATTATCTTTTATCTAGGGGAGGGAAAGCTGTCTATATTACACCACTTAGAGCATTAACGAACGAAAAATATACCACATTTAAGGATTGGGAAAAGCTAGGTTTAAAAATAGGCATGACAAGTGGCGATTATGATTCAGATGACAGCTGGCTTGAAAATTATGACATAATAGTAACTACATATGAAAAATTAGATTCTCTATGGAGACACAACGCTAAATGGTTACGTGATGTTTCTTACTTTGTTTTGGATGAACTACATTATCTAAATGATCCAGAAAGAGGACCAACAATAGAATCAGTTGCGATAAGGGCTAAGAAAAGAGATGTAATTCTTGGGTTAAGCGCAACAATAAGTAATGGTGATAAAATTGCGAAGTGGTTAGATGCAGAATTAGTTGCAACAAATTGGAGACCAGTTCCACTAAAAGAAGGCATTCTATTCCCAGAATCAGAAAAGAAAAAGAAAGGTTTTGTAATCATTTACAAGGATAATACATCTAGAAAAGTTTACGGAGAAGACGGCATAATCGCCTATACTTTAGATATAGTTTCAAAAGGAGGTCAAGTACTAGTATTTAGGTCATCGAGAAAATTAGCAGAAACTACTGCAAGGAAAATAGCTCAAAATATGAATTTCGTTAAACTTGACGATAAGAAACTTCTTGAAATAGCTAATCAAATTAAGGAACTTGAGGATGCAGGAAGCAATGAGAAAGAGGATTTATACAGCTTGATAATGAGGGGAGTGGCATATCACCATGCAGGTTTGTCGAAAGGGCTTAGAGATATTATTGAATCTTCATTTAGAGATAGAACAATAAAAGTAATAGTTGCAACTCCAACACTTGCGGCTGGAGTTAATTTACCAGCTAGAGCTGTAGTAATTGGTGATATATATAGATACAATAGGAAAGTCCTTGGTTTCATGGAACCTATCCCAGTTATGGACTATAAACAAATGAGCGGAAGAGCTGGAAGGCCAGGCTTTGATGAAAATGGCGAAGCAGTAATTGTTGTTAGGTCTAAAAGAGAGGCAGACAAAGTATTCGAAAGATATTTAATGTCTGATGTTGAACCTATCGAATCTAAGTTAGGATCTGAAAGTGCATTTTATTCATTTTTAATTTCTGCTGTGGCTTCTGAAGGAGAAATGAGTAAAGAAGATTTACTGAGTTATGTTAATGAATCTCTTTTGCCAAAAGAACTAATTAAAAAGTATTTTAAGTCTGGATTAGATTGGCTTTTAGATCATGACATATTTGGACTTAAGGATGATAACGTGGTTCTAACTAGGTTTGGGAAGAGAATATCGGACCTTTATATTAATCCCTTTACAGCTGTTACTATTAGAGAAGCACTAGAGAAAAATGAAAAAGGTTGTGAGATTGCTTATCTTCATTTATTGGCTTTTACACCAGACGGACCTGCTCTTAGTGTAGGCAAAAGTGAAGAAGAAGCTTTAATAGAAGAGCTAGACTGCGAGCTTTTCATAGACGAACCAGATGATGAAATCGAATTTTCAAATTATCTATCAGCATTAAAAACAGCATACATAACTTATGACTGGATAAATGAGATTGACGAAGACACAATACTTGGCAAATATGGAATTGGATCAGGGGATCTAAGGGCAATTATTGACACTATGGACTGGTTAACTTATTCTGGCTATCACGTTGCATCAGTTTTGGAGCTAAAAGACCATAAAGACGTACTTGATGAGTTACATCAAAGAGTGAAAGATGGAGTAAAACCAGAATTAATTGACCTTGTGAAAGTCCCCGGGATAGGAAGAGTGAGGGCAAGACTATTATATCAACATGACATTAGGAAACCTGAAGATATTGTATTGAACCCAGAGAAAGTTAAGCAACTCTTAGGACCTAATTTAGGTGAGAAAATTGTCAGAGCCGCTGCAAGACTTATTGCTTAAGTATATACTTGAGGGAAAGAACGAATTTGTAGTGAGCTGTAAAGAAAAAGAGAAAATAAGAAAACTGTTTATTACTCTAGGAAGAAAAGTTGAGATTGAAAAAATAAATGAGGAAGAATGTCTTATAAAGGTATATTCCCGTGCTTCTTAGGATATCTGTACTCTCTCTTAGTCTTTAACATTTCTAATGCTGCAGCAATTACTCTTCTTGTATCTTTTGGCTCAATTACGTCATCTACCAATCCTTTCTCAGCAGCCCAGTACGGGTTAGCAAATAGTTTTCTATACTCAGCAATCCTTTGTTTTAATAGGTCATCTGGGTTAGAGGCTTGTTGTAATTCCCTCTTGTATAAAATCCTTACAGCACCTTCTGGTCCAGTTACTGCTATTTCAGCTGTAGGCCATGCATAAACTAAATCTGCACCCAAACTCTTAATGCTCATTGCAATGTGAGCCCCTCCATAAGATTTCCTTATTATCATTGTTACTTTAGGTACAGTTGCCTCTGCAAATGCATAAAGCATCTTTGCACCATGCCTTATTATTCCTCTATATTCTTGCTCCGTCCCTGGGACGTATCCGGGTGTATCAACTAGGCTTACTAAAGGAATGTTGAATGCATCACAGAACCTAATAAACCTAGCAGCTTTGTCAGCCGCATCTATATCAATTGAGCCACCAAACTCCTCTGGATTGTTTGCTACGATACCAACTACATTTCCAGCTATTCTTGCAAATCCTACAATTATGTTTTGAGCCCAATGTCTATGTACTTCAAGGAACTCTCCATTGTCAACTATTCTATAAATTATTTCTCTCATGTTATATGGCTTAGCTGCGTCGTTAGGAAGTATTTGCTCAACACCTGCAACGTCTCTGTCTGCCGGATCTCCAGTATCCATGTATGGAGGTTCTTCCATGTTGTTGGAGGGTAAATATGAAAGCAATCTCTTTGTTAAGTTAATTGCCTCTTGTTCACTATCAACCATGAAATGTACAACACCAGACTTAGTTGCATGAACAACTGCGCCACCAAGGTCTTGGAAAGATACTTCCTCTCCTAACACAACTTTAGTAATTTCTGGGCCAGTGACGAACATGTAATATGCGTCTCCTTTAATCATGATTATGAAGTCTGTTAATGCCGGAGAATATACTGCACCGCCTGCTGCTGGTCCAGCCATTATTGTAATTTGTGGAATTACACCAGAGGCCATTACGTTCATTTTGAATACAGCACCATATCCTTCTAGTGACATTGCACCCTCTTGAATTCTAGCCCCACCTGAATCGTTAATACCTACTACTGGTGCTCCTACCTTTAAAGCAGTCTCGTAAACTCTAACGATCTTGTTTGCGTGCATTTCTCCAAGGCTTCCACCAAGGGCTGTGAAGTCTTGAGCATAAGCAAATACTGTTCTTCCGTCAACCTTTCCCCAACCAGTTACCACACCATCGCCATATATTTTTTGCTTGTCAAGGCCAAACTCTGTAGCTCTAGTTGTTGCAAAGGTCATTATCTCGTTGTATTTTCCATCATCAAAAAGCATTGAAAGTCTTTCTCTGGCTGTTAATTTACCTTTGCTATGTTGAAATTGTATCTTGTCATCTCCTCCTCCTTTATATGCTTTTTCTTTTAATTGTCTTAATTCTTCTATTAACTTTTCAACTGGGGGTTTTTCATATATAGACATATTTTCACCTCAATTCAATTTTAAAATAATATAAATAAAAAACTTAATTATTTAATTATTAGTAATAAATCACCTTTCTTCACACCTTGTCCAGGCTTAACCATTATCTTTTGTACAACACCAGCTACTGGTGCTGAGATTACAGTCTCACTTTTCATAGCTTCAATTGAAAGCAAAGGCTGACCCTTTGTAACTGCATCACCTTCTTTTACTCTGACTTGTACAATTCTTCCTTGCATTGGGGATAACACTTCTCCTTCTTTTCCTTTTATAAGTTCTTCAAGGGACTTTCCTTGTTCTATTGGTGTTTCAGTTATCCTATCTACTTTGAATATTGTCTCGTCATCAATTACGATAAACCCGTTGTCAATGTAAGCTCTATGTATTTCTCCGTTGATCTTAAAGAGCATCTCCCCTTCTCTCCAACCTGGCCCTACGTATTCTATTTCAAACTTGTTATCTTCAAAGTTTATGATATCCTTGTTATCCTTTTGATCATAAGTAGCAATATAACTGTCTCCCAAATCTGAGGATATTCTGAGCAACTTCATTACCACAACACCCTATAAGAAGTTTGTTGCATTAAGCCATATGATTTCCAGTTTGATCCTCTTCTTGCTGTTTGTTGCTGGGTTGAAGTAGCCTTCTTTAATAAACCTCTCTCATAAATGGCAGTTGCTAAAGCAGCTTTCATTTGTTCTTTTTGTTTAAGATATTTAATGAATTGCTCTCTCTTTTCAGCAATATAGGCCGTGCTGAATTTGCCTTTTTGATAATCTTCTTCTTGTGATATCCACTTATATAATTCAATAGTCGTCTTTATTCCTCCTATTTTGTAGTCATTTAATGCTCTTATACCTGCTTGAATTGCGTATGCTCTATTCTCTCCATATACAATTAACTTTGAAACCAATGAGTCATAGAATGGAGGTACATAACTACCCAAGGTAACACCGCTATCTACTCTGACTCCCGGACCAGTAGGTTCCTTATAATAAGTTATGAAACCAGAGCTACCTGTAAAATCATTTAAGGGGTCTTCAGCGTTAATTCTATATTCTATTGCATGTCCCCTTACTCTCTTGTTTAACTCTTCTTGTGTAAAAGGTAAAGGTTCTCCTGCAACTATATTAATTTGGAGTTTTACTAAATCAATTCTGAAAATTAATTCAGTAATTGGGTGTTCCACTTGTAATCTTTTGTTTAATTCAAGGAAGTAAAACTCTCTTGTAGTATCAGAGAAGACTGTTTCAAAAGTCCCAAGCGTGTAATAGTGAATAATCTGTCCAAATTTTATAATTGGCTCGAACATTCTTTCTCTTTCTTCCATTTTTAAAGCGGGTGAGGGGGCCTCCTCGATTAATTTCTGATTTCTTCTTTGAATAGTACATTCCCTTTCCCATGCGACAACATAATTTCCATACTTGTCACCTATTAACTGAAACTCAATATGTCTTGGATTTATTGCAGCTTTTTCAATGTATAAATCAGCTTTTCCAAAGGCTTGATATGCTAACCTTTTGTTTCTTTCCCATACATCCACAAGTTGGTCTGGGTTATCTACTCTAGTTATACCAGTACCTCCTCCTCCGTAAGCTGCCTTAACCATTATTGGATAACCAATTTTTTCTGCTAATTTCAAGGCTTCATCCAAACTTTCAACTGGTCCATCAGAACCAGGTGAAATAGGTACACCAGCTTGCATTGCAATTCTCTTTCCATCAAGTTTGCTCTTAATTGCTCTCATGGCATCTACAGGCGGGCCTATCCATGTAATCCCTGCCTTTGTTACCGCTTCAGCGAAATCAGCATTTTCGGAAAGGAAACCATAACCGGGGTGGATAGCATCCGCATGAGCCTTTTCAGCTGCATCAATAATTGATTGAATATTTAGATAACTCTGTAATGCTGGAGCCGGGCCTATATAATATGCTTCGTCTGCATACCTCACGTGCAAAGCATATTTATCTGCTTCAGAATAAACTGCAACAGCTTTCATGCCCATTTCCTTGACAGCTTTCATAACTCTTACAGCAATTTCTCCTCTATTAGCTACTAGAACTTTTCCAAAAGGTGGCATTTTTTGTCATATAATAAAGTAATTTAGAGTTTAAAAAGTTTTAATCTTACACTTTTTATCATACAGATTAAACATATTTCTTAATTATAATTTAGTTTTTATTTTTAATATATTTGAAGAAGGAAAATCAAGAGATTATAAAAAAGAAAAATCAGTGCTCGCGCATGTCATCAACAATCAGGTCCCGGATTCCACATCATGCAAGATAGATTCCTTCTTCAGCAATATATTTCTTTCTTGCTAGATCCATTAGTTTTCTTGTAAAGAGAATAGAATAGATTATTACGATAATTCCAAAGAATACAGAAACCCAAGACGCTAACACAATGTTTCCATGGGCAGTTGACACATCTATAATTCTCATAAGGCCTGTATGAACACCTAAATTGTAATTTTGTATAATGTGGGGCCAGTATTCTCCTATTGCAAGTCCTCCCCAAGCGCTATTTATGGTACTAGATAAACCTGCAATTATGTAAGGAAAAGTGCCAGGCAAAATTATATATCTGAGCTTTTGCCAGAAGTTGAAGTCATAATTTTTCATAATTTCCCAGTATTGTTGTGGTAAATTCTTTACTCCTATCCAAAAACTGTAGAAGACATAGTAAAAAGTTGATATAAATCCTAGGAATAGCACGTAAACTTCATTAGTAAATGGGCCAAAAACCTTACTTACAAAAGGTATTGTTACAAGGAAGAGTAATGGGAAATACGCAGGTGCTGGTAATGCGGAGTAAGCTTGAATTATTGGGATAATAATCCTCTCAGCTCTCTCGTGTACTGCAAGAGAATATCCAACAAAAATTGCAAAAACTAGTGAAACCAGAGCAATTATTGCCACTCTCAGATAATCGGCTCCTATTGCTATCAGATCTTGTGGTATTGTTGATATCAAATATCTCCATGTAGAAAGAGGAACTGATAAAATTGTAGTAATTGCACCATATAGAATAAAAGCTAAAAGTAATATACCAGTTAAAATCCCACTTATTTTCCACAGATACTTGTGCTCTTTTTCTTCTTCTTCCTCATTACTTCTTCTTAGTTTTACTGGTGTAGGAAAAACTTTAGATAATTTCGCTGTAGAGGAAAGAGCGCTAGTTAGTCTTGTAGTATAACCAAAATGTATTCTTCCTCTCTTTTTTACAGTAATTTCGGTATCCAGACCATATTTCTCTATAGTATACTTAGAAAAATCTCTAAGCAGTAAAGTAATTCCAGTAGTAAAAATTCCTATTACGATAACACCTATAAGTGCATCAAAATAATCTCCGCTAGACACAAAATTAGCAATAACTGTTCCAATGCCAAATACTTGGTAAGTGTGAATTCCAACAGCAAAAACTTCACTAACAGTTATATAAAACATAGCATCGGCAAAACTAGGTATTAAGTTTGCTGCAATCCTAGGCAGAGAAAATGGAATATAAACTCTCGTTAATGTACCCCAGAATTTTAGTCTATAATTTTCTGCGACCTCAAGAAGGTCTTGTGGTACAGTTTTGAAAGCTTGATATTCTCCCATCCAAATATTCCATACAACTGCAGTAAAAACTAAGAAAAGTGTGGCAAGTTCTACGCCTAGACTACCACCTATATCATATACAAAGAAGATTAAAACAATTGGGAAGAAGCTAAAAACTGGGACTGACTCAAAAACTTCTATTAAACTAACGTAAATATTCTCAAAAATTCTGTTCTTTATGCTTGCATAAGCCAAAAACCAGCCACTAACTATAGAAAACAGAATTGTAACCCATACCCTTCCAATTGTAGCTAAAGAAGCTAAAATCATTGCAATGAGAAGTGAAAGGTTCATTCTTTACCCTCACCATTCAATTTTTTCTTTATTGGTGTTAAAGACTTGTAGAGCTGATCTAAATATTTAGAAAACTGTGGATCTCTAGGATCTCTAGGTCTTTCCATTTCTATCTTTATGACATCAACTACTGTAGCCGGGCTACCGTTAAGTACATAAATTCTATCTGAAAGCTCTACAACCTCATTGAGATTATGTGAAACCAATACTGCAGATCTAAGATTTGTGTCTGGTGAGAATATCATTTGGTAAATCTCTTGTCTTAATCCTTCAGCCGTTAACTCATCTAAATGAGAGAAAGGCTCATCCATTAGTAAAACCACTGGTTCAGCTGCTAAGGCCCTAGCAATAGCTATCCTTTGTCTCATTCCTCCGCTTAATTGTTTAGGGTAGAAGTCTTCAAATCCAGATAAACCTACTATTTCTAACATTTTTCTAGCTATTTTATCTTCCTCTTCCTTCGTTAATTTTCTATATTTTAATCCAAGCTTAACATTTTCCAATGCAGTCATCCAAGGGAAGGTTGCGATAGACTGATGAACTAGTGCAATTTTTGGTGTTGGCTTAGTTATCTTTTTTCCTAGTAGTCTAACTTCTCCTTCTTTTGGTGGTATGAAACCTCCTAGGATTCTAAGTAATGTGGATTTACCGATTCCAGATGGACCCACTATCGCTATTAACTCCTTATCATAAGCTGTTATGTTAACTTCTTTGAATATAAAGTTGTTACCAACATAGGCATAAGCTAAGTTTATTCCTTCTAAGATTCTTCCATCTGACCACCAAGTCTAACTTTTCGATATTATTAAAAAGCTTTACTTATTCCTTATCATTGCATGATATAGTTTTCTGAAAAGCACCCCTTTTTTATTATATTCTCATTATTCTTATCCTGATTTATATTAATAATTTTGCCATTTTAGTCATTCTAGAAAAGACAATTATTATTTTTATTTTTGTATATATAGAACATAACTGACTTTCTTTTATATCTTTAGAATAACTGTACGAGCATTATAAACATTTATGAAAGTCAATGTAAAGTTCATTAAACTATGAAAAATAACTATCCATAAATAAATATGCACTATTAGACATATTCATAATATTGGAAGCAAAGTTTATTAATAAGCACGAGAAAAATTTTAAATGATAAAAGTATGGCATTCAGTCCCACAGATATAATAATTGTGGTCATTGTTGCTGTCGTGCTAATATTTGGTGCTTCGAAATTACCAGAAATTTTTAGATCTCTAGGAAGGGCTACTGGCGAATTTAAGAAGGGTAAATTAGAAGCAGAGATGGAACTAGCACAGTTGCAGCAACAAGCACAGCAACAACCACAATTACAACAGCCAACACCAAGGGAGCAAGAATTAGAAAACAAGCTACAAGAGCTCCAAAAACAATTAGAAGAATTAAAGAAACAACAATCTCAGAATCAATCTAAGTAATTTCTTTTTTATAATAATCTAGGTGATTAAAATGATTGGAAATTTAGATGATTTTTTGATTGTATTGTTAGTTGGCCTTTTACTCTTTGCGGGGGATAAAAGTTCAGTAAGCTCTATAAAAAACTTACTTAAAGGATATAACGAGTTTAAGAAGAGGAGAGATGATTTAATGAATGAATTAAGGAGAGAAATTAATGAAGTTACCGAAGAAACTACAACACCAGTGAAAGAGGTATCCGATCATTTCAGAACTAGTATCAAGGAGGTAAATAATACATATAATGATGCCAGAAACAACTTTGAGGATATAAGAGTAAAACTCCTAGAGGAAAGAATAAAGGAGCTTGAGAACGAATTAAAAGAATTAAAGAAAAATCAAAATGGTAGTGGTACTAAATGAGCATTCAAAAGCCTACTGCAGATAAGGAGGCCCCTCTAATTGAACATTTAAAAGAACTTGCAATTAGAATTAGAAATATAGTTATTTATCTCTCTATATTTTTCGTCATATATTTTGCTTTCGGGATTTCGTTTGTTAAATTGGGGTCTTATACAGTCCCTATTCTTTACCCAACTCTTTATCACAGTATTGCAATTCAATCTGTTAATTTGTTTTTAGATAGAGAAAAACCAGCAGGTCTTCATTTAATCACGTTAAACCCTTTTGACCCCTTATATTCTGCGATGTATGTCTCATTTCTGTTGGCCCTAATAAGTTCATTTCCCCTAGTTTTTAGAGAGATCTGGGCATTTATAGCCCCCGGACTGTATGAGCATGAGAAAAAAACCATTAGAAAAGTCTTACTTCCAGCTACTGGTCTTTTTATTGCTGGAGCCTCTTTTGCTTATTTTATAATTATTCCTTTTATGATGCTGTTTGTTTATAGGCTAGATCTAGATTTAGGGGTTGAACCTACTCTTAGTTTAAGATCCTTTGTAAGTACTGTTGTAACTCTAATTATAGCTGTGGGTGCGTCTTTTGAATTCCCATTAGTTATGACTTCTTTAACTCAATTAGGTTTAGTAAAAGCAAAGACATGGAGGGAAAACTGGAGGTGGGGCGTCTTAGCTTCATTCATAATAGCTTTGATAGTTTCTCCGGGTACAACTGGGGGATTAATAGAAACAACCATTGCTGTAACCCTTTCCTCTTTATATTTTGTAGGAGTAATAGTTTCGTCAATTATTGAAAAAAGGAATTCGAAAAAAGAAAACAGCTTATTAGTAAAATAACTGAAATCGAACAAATTTTAAACTAATATTTATTTTCTACTTTTTCATTCTAATACTCGTGCCTCAAACTCTAACTGAAAAAATTTTAAGCAGGGCAGCCGGAAGAACTGTAACTCCAGGTGATGTAGTAGAAATAAAAGTAGATATTGCAGCTTTTCATGATCTAACTGGGTATCACGTAATAGAAGTAATGGAAAAAGCTGGAATGCTAAAAGTTTTTGATAAACAAAAAATTGTAATAGCATTTGATCATTTGGCTCCACCACCAGATGTTAGAAGCGCGGAAATACAAGATCAAATAAGAAAATTCGTAAAGGACTTAAAGATTCCAAACTTCCATGACATAAATTATGGTATATTACATCAAGTGCTGTTAGAAAAATATGCTAACCCCGGGTATGTAATAGTTGCTGCAGATAGTCATACTACAACTTCCGGTGCAGTTGGGGCTTTTGCTCAAGGCCTAGGAGCTAGTGATGTTGCTGCAGCAGTAATAACTGGTAAAACATGGATGATGGTTCCTCAGCCATTCAAAGTTACATTAGAAGGTAAGCCCGGTAAATGGATAAACGGTAAAGATGTAGCATTAAAGATTCTAGGCGAATTTAAGGCTGATTACTTTAATGGAATGAGCATAGAGGTATTTGTAAAGGAGCCATCAGCTTTCCCAATGGACTATAGGGCTACAGTTTCAAACATGGGGATTGAAATGAATGCAGATGCCTTAATGTTTATACCGGACTCAGAGACAGTCAACTATGTTAAGACCATGAGAGGATATGAGCCACAAGTAGTTACACCAGATGAAGGTGCAAAATATGTTGGCGAATACACAATTGATCTCGGAAAATTAGACCCATTAGTTGCTGCCCCTCACAGCGTAGATAACGTTAAGACAGTAAATGAGGTTGAAGGAACCCCAGTTGATCAAGTGTTTATTGGCTCTTGTACAAATGGCAGGGTAAGCGACTTTGAGATGGCTGCCAAAATACTAAAGGGTAAAAAAGTTAAAGCAAGGTGTATTGCAATTCCAGCATCATACAACCTGTTCAAAAAAGTAATGGACTTAGGATATATAGAGACTTTAGTTGATGCAGGGTGTATAGTAACTTATGGAACATGCGGGCCTTGTTTAGGTGGTCACTTTGGAGTTGCTGGTCCGGGCGAAACTATTGTATCTACGAGTTCAAGAAACTTTAAAGGTAGGATGGGCAGCAATGAGTCAAAAGTCTATCTTGCAGGGCCTGCAGTTGCTGCGGCTTCAGCTTTAGAGGGTAAAATAACAGATCCTAGGGTGGTAGCATGATAGTTGAAGGAAAAGTAATGAAATTTGGAGACAAAATAGATACAGATATAATAATACCAGCAAGATACTTAAAGTATACTGACCCACAATATTTAGCTCAACACGCGATGGAACCAATTGACCCAGAGTTTTATAAAAAAGCTTCTGCAGGTGTAATTCTAGTAGCTGGTAAGGTATTTGGTATGGGATCTTCAAGAGAACAGGCCGCAATTGCTTTAAAGGCCGCAGGGGTAAGGGCAATAATTGCTGAATCTTTCGCAAGAATATTCTACAGAAACGCAATAAACAATGGTTTGCCTGCAATAGTTTTACCAGAAGCTACTAAGTTGATTAACCAAGACGATTATGTGAAAGTAAATGTTGAGACCGGAGAAATTATAGTGAATAATCAAAAGACTTACAAAGGCAAGGGAATAAGCGGAATGCCTTTAGAGATACTGAAGACTGGTGGGCTGTTAGATTACTTGAAGAAAGTTTCAGTCAACAACTAAGACTTTACCGAAACAAAAATGTTTTTGTATTCTTACTCCTTTTTTATCATATGAGGGTTAGTTTCGTTTTACTCTCTCTCTTATTTATGCTGATTGATGAACCAATAGCCCTCTATTCATTAGGAAAAATATATGGAAATGAAGTAATGTCTTTAGCTCTTTCGCCTTGGATACTTATACCATACTCGCTAATAGTATTTTTCGTTGAATATCTAGTAATTTCAGCTTTTTATCAAGTATTGTCTAAATTTTTACATTCCTTAAAGAGAGTAAAAGATTCTCATTAGGTTTTCGTCCCCACTCGTTTTCGAACACTAAGTCCTCTAAAGGAAGCCTTTTTCCCCAACCTCTTTCCTCCAACTCTGGTATCTCTGGAAATTTTGATGCATAACATAGAGTCAAATACGCTATTACTTCTATGTCGTCTGGAATTCTTAAAATTCTCTTTAAATCTTCTTTTCTAAAGAAGCTAACCCATCCAACTCCAATACCTTCGGCTGTAGCTGATAACCAAAGATTTTCTATTGCTAAAACAGCCGAGTAATTACAAGTTTCTGGAATTGTGAGTCTACCCAAAACATAAGGACCAAATCTTTTCATATCACAAGTTACTACTAAATTTACAGGCGATTCTAATATTGCATCGATCTTTACTCTATCAAATATTTTCTTCTTTTCTTCGCTGAGTTTTTCTCTAAACTCTCTTCTCTGCTCCTCCACCAGCTCCTTAACTCTCTTCTTTGTTTTCTCATCCTTTATTACGATAAAATTCCATGGCTGAGAATATCCTACTGAAGGTGCTAGATGTGCTGACAAAAGTAGTTTCGCTAAAACCTCATCTGGTATAGGATCATTTTTACAATAACTCCTTAGGTCTCTTCTTCTTTTTATCGCTTCATATAAGTCCATGGTTAAGTTATCCAAATGTAGGTATATATATTTTGAGAAAAAAGTTTCATTCGTTATTGCTTAGGTAAAGTTGTAACGCTTTTACTCCTTCTCCAACTTTTACATCTTCACCTAATTTCCTAAGCACTCTCTCAATTGTTGCTATAGTTGCTACTGCGTCATTTTCTGTAACCCATCCCATATGACCAATTCTGAAGTATTTACCTTGTAACGCTGGATGAACGCCTGGAGCCAATTCAATACCTTCTGATATTATGTCTGTAAGCACATTTCCTGCATTTACTTTCTTAAGCAAAACTCCTGTTACAGTATTGCTATAAGCATCGGGTCTTTTTGCTACTATCTCTAATCCCATACCTTCAACACCTGCCCTTATAGCTGAAGCTACTCTTTCATGCCTTTTTATCCTATTCTCGAGCCCTTCCTCCTCTGTAATTATCTTGAGAGCTTCTTGTAGCATTAGAATTGTATGTACTGGAGGCGTTGAGAAATATACTCCTTTTCCTTCTTCCATTCCTCTCATTACTGGTAACCAGTTTCTTAAGTCAAGATAATATCCAGCAACGCTCTTTTCGTCACTCAGCCTTTTCATTGCATTTTCAGATAGTACTAAAATTCCAATGCCCGGAGGTACACCTATTGCTTTTTGGCTAGCTGTTAAGTACACATCTACTTCCCAATCTTTTGCCTTAACTTCTTCAGCCCCAACACTTGAAACTCCGTCTACAACAACTAAATCAACCTGGTCTCTCACTGCCTTTACGCTTTCCTTAATCGGTTGTCTAACTCCAGTACTAGTTTCTACGTGAGTAAATGTAACTAAGGAATACTTCTCTTTTTTAACTTGTTTTTCTACTGTCTCTGGGTCGACGTAGTAACCTGGCTCAGATTTTAACACATCAACCTTCACAGGGTATTTTTTAAAAATGTTTGTCCATCTATCACCGAACACTCCGTTGCTTACTACAAGCACTCTTTCTCCTTCCTTAAGTAATGATGTCACACTTTCCATAGCAGAAGTTCCGCCACCAGGAATTAAGAAGGGTTGATATGTATTATCTACTTGAAATAGTTCTCTCGTCTTTTTCAGTGAATATTGAAATGCTTGTATAAATTCTGGTGATGAAAATCCTACGTTATTTTTTAGTCCTGCATAAAGTATCCTATCGAGTATGTTTACTGGACCTACGTGCATGAGAATTCTCTTTTCTTTTCTTAACATGAGTTATATCATGAGTGTAAGTATTTATTCTTTTTAGCTAAAGAGAACCTCTAGCACGTATTATCTTGCTCGTCTTTTATAATAATACGAGATAAGATATTATACATGATTGATTTAGCTAACTATATGGTAATTAGGAAGACTTTCGAAAATTTCAAGGACGATTTCTCAAGTTGTACGAACGTGAAGGAGTTGAAGCTTAAAACTCAGAAGTTCTTATCTTTCATTTCTTCTCTAGAGGTAGAGAGTAGTTTAAAAGATTTTATTGCAAAACAGAAAGAGATTGCTAAGAAGTTGCTTCTTGTAATAAACATTCGTTATGTTATAATCTTTATATACAAGTATTTGGTTCAGAGACTCCTCTCTCAGCTTCTTTCCTTAATTAATAACGCACTCAGAATTTTAGGTTCACAAATTAGATGATTGAAGCTTTAAGGCATTCTTCAATTTTTTTCGCATCTTCCTCTGGTACGGGTCTTTTTAAGTTTGCAGGAACATTTCTTAAGTACTTGGAAAATTGATATTTGTCTTCTATGAATGAAAGGGATTTTATTAACTCCCTTGAATCGCATTCACCTATGATTACTGGTTCTACTTTTACTCTGTATATATCAATTGCTTTTCCCACCAACTTTTCATTAGGGTAAAGTATTGTTTCGTCAACATACCAATCAGAAACCACTTTATAAATTCCAACGAATTTTCCCCCATATTTTTTTGCGTAGTATTTGTTGACGTAAAATATTATATAATCACCTACTTTTATGTATCTCTTTACAGACTCTTTTCGGAATCCAAATATGTTAGTTTTGACAACTGTTTCCCAAAAGTCTTCTTGTACTGGCACTATCCAATACATACAAGAATTTCACTCTTCATGAGAATATTTAAATGTATTGTAATTCTACCGCTTGAAAACTAGAGGTTATTTAAACGAATTTCCTTGATACTACAATAAAGAAAGAGAACTTAAAATGACTTAAACGTCATGATTAAGCAAAATTTTTATTCCAATGATGTCGTGTTCAGTTCTCTCCGCTCTAAAGGTTGTTCTCAGTATATTGAAAATCTTAAGTACTCTGAATAGCTGTATAGGAGCCAAATTCTTTGATGATTTGCTATGTATTTAGGAAAAACCAAATAAAGGGCTCACGGCGTTAGCCTCTACTGCTTCCTATGCGGTGTGGTTAATCCTGATGATATCACACCTAAGCTAACTCTGACCATGGAATTTAATATCTAAAAGAATAACGAGGTCTGAGAAACGCTCTCGGTTGTTAGCTTTATTAGTGATAAAGAGTATTAATATAAATGTGAAAAAGCTATTTCTCTTTACAACTCCTAAAAGAAGGTCTTCTGTGGAGGAATATGAACTTTCTCTCCTCTCTAGGATTAGCGAAAAATTTGGTCTTGGAGAATTAATGGAGTATGGAAGATGGAGTGAAGGAAATATAAATTACGTTTATGCTAGGTTTAGAGGGGGAAGTGTTAAGCTTAGGTATATAGAAGGAAAAGAGGGTATCGCATCAATTAGAATGAAAAAATACTTAAATGAGAAGAAGGATTTCAGCTAACATAACCGCAAATAATCCAGACATAAATATCCCGTCAAAGGTTCCCATTCCTCCAATACTTATAATTTGTGGACTTGACTCAACAATTTTCTTTAAGTTTAATAAGTCAGCCCCTATTAGAGACCCTAAGACACTACTAATGTAAGCTGAGACTGGCACCAAATAACTCATTTTGTAAAAGATCATATAACTTAGCAAGACTGAAAAAACGGGGGCAATAAGCGGATTCATAACTACTCCCACACCCGGAACTACCCTAGAAAACAATTTGCATATCACAATTAGAAGAATTAGATCGACCAACAAAAGGAAAATTGTACTTCCTTTGAACGCTAAGTATATTAAAGTGATTGAAAGCAATGTGGGTATTATAGCCCCTCCCACGTTTACAGCTACAAGTGTTTTCATCACTCTTTGAGCTAATCTTGGTACATAAACTGGAATTCCAAAAACGTAAACTACATCTACTTCTGGTGCTAAAGCTTCTCTATTAATTTCTTTAACTACAATATTTACTGGGCTGAAGACCAAGCTAAAAAGAGCTAATTCAACAGCTAGCAAATAACTTATGAGAGGATCAACACCAACAGTTTTGAGTAATGAAGTAAAGTATCCAATCGATATAAAGAAAATTATTATCCCGAGAAAGGCATAACCAATTGCAAAAATGCCTCTAAAGGGTGTTAATATTAGGATTCTTTTAGCCACTAGCTATATTCCATGTCCTTACATAAATTTTTTACAGTAACATAATCAGAAAAAGTGTTTACGTTTATTATTTCTCCGTCATAATATACATTCTCATAATCTTGTAAGTTTAATCTATTCCATAAGCTTATTCCGACAAACCCACCTTTAGTTACTAGTGAGCAAATTGACCTTTTGCAAGAAAATAGAGAGAGAATAGCTTCTCTAGGTATAAACGGTGTGTCAGAAGGTACAATTAAAGTAGGAAAACCTGTTTTTCTTATAACTGTAATAACATCATATTCATATCCTTTGCCTTCAGTGATAATTTTCTTAAAATCAGCAAAAACTAAAGGGCTTGACGGTGTAATAGCTAGATAAATTTCTTTCGTGAAGTTAAGTAGCGTTCTGTAAACCCAGTAAAACATAGGATAGCCGCATATATCAAGAATAGGTTTAAAGGGAGAAAGTCTAGTACCCTTACCTCCTGCCATTATAACTGCTTTCAAATTTAACAAGTTCCTCCTCGAAGTCTTTCTCATAAACACCTTCTCCTTTTATTTCTAACACGCTTTCCCCTTCAACTATTCTACCTATTATAACACCTCCAAGCTCCTCTATCTTTTTTGGTTCTCTTGTTATTACAACAAAAGCACCAGAGGAAATTAGCTTGTAAGGGTTTAAGTTTAATGCTCTAGTTATTTCTTCAGTCTCATTTAGAAGTGGCGGTTTCTCATCCACAATCACTTTCTTTCCAGTAGCTTTTGCTATTTCTAGTAATGCTTGGTAAACTCCCCCTTCAGTTGCATCATGCATTGCAACAACATAGTCTTTAACTTTCATGGCAGTCTCTTGTACTGGGATTAGCTTCTTTAATTGTTTAGCTTTTTCTATGCTTGTTTTGGAAACCCCTCTCTTTATGAGCTCTTCCTCATATTCATTTGCCAAAATCCATGTTCCTTCTAAACCTGCATAGCCAAAAAAGCCAATGTAATCTCCTACTTTTCCATCAGACAATCTGAGTACTCGATCTGAGAAAGAGAACGCTGTTGTTATTACGATATCTTGTTGCAACCCCCTAGTTACTTCAGTATGTCCCCCAACAACCGAGCAGTTAAGCATTTGGCAAGCCTCATTGACACCTTTAAGTATTTCATCTAGGTTCTCCCTTCTTGAAAGCAAAATAGTTGTCAATACCCATTTACAAGGTACACCTTTCATATTAACATCGTTGCAAGCTACAGCAATTGAAAGAAAACCGGAATCCTTACCGGCTTCAGTTATTGGGTCTGAATGAATCACCAAATATTTCCCTTCTGTCTTTACTATAGCATCATCCTCTCCTACAGATGGACAAACTTCACAATTTCCAGATCGAATTTTGTCTAAGAAATCTTTTAAAGGGATTTTTCCAAAAAGCATAAATTTTATTCGATCAAGGAATAAATATGCATTTAATTGAAGTTGAAGATTTATGGAAAATTTACAAAAATGGCGTTGAGGCATTGCAAGGTATTTCTTTCACTGTTGATGAAGGCGAAGTATTTTCCTTTTTAGGCCCTAATGGTGCAGGTAAAACTACTACTATTAAGATCTTATCTTGTGTTCTTAAACCTACAAAAGGTAAAGTAGTTGTTGCTGGCTATTCATCTCCAAAAGATTGTGAAAAAATTAGGAATATTGTAACTGTTGTGCCACAAGATTTCCAAGGCTTCTCTGACTTGACTGTAAGAGAGAACATTGAGTATTTTGCTAAGCTTTACTCTTCAGAAGACAAAATTGATGAAATAATAGAGAAGCTTGATTTGAAAGAGCATGAAAGGAAAAAATTCAGAGAATTATCTGGAGGGTTGAAAAGGAGGGTTGGAATAGCTTGTGGACTTGTAGGAAACCCAAAAGTGATTTTCCTTGACGAGCCTACAACTGGTTTAGATCCTAAATCAAGAAGAAATATTTGGGAATTAATAAAGTCATTAAAAAACGAGAAAATTACTATCTTTCTAGCTACTCATTACCTAGATGAGGCAGAGAAACTTGCTGATAAAGTTGCAGTTATATATAAAGGTAAGATAGTTAAACTGTCCACACCAACTGAGTTGATGAAGGAATTTCAAAAAGAAAACTTGGAAGAGGCTTATTTATCATTAATAAATCAAATAGAGAGTGAGAAAGAGTGAGAAATATTATACCTACAACAATTGCTATCATAAAAGATAACCTAAGGAGTAGGACGACAATTTTCTTCATAATTTTCTTTCCATTAATCCTAGGCATCATCTTCTCTCTAATTACAGTAGCCCCACAACCTCACATAACGGTTTATGTTCAAGGAGATAACGCGACTGAAATAGCTTCCTACCTAAACTCCAGTAAGCTATTTATAGGAATTGTTGGTGGAAATCCATCCCTAGTTAAATTAAATCATCAAGTTATGTTCTTGAATGTTACGAGTAAAGAAATTTATTATAATCAGCTAGAGAGCAACTATGTGCCTGTTCTCCAAGCATATTTATCCTCTTTCCCTCATAAGGATGATTTTCGAGTAGAGGAGTTAATTACTAAGAACACGCCTGTAGCTTACGAACTTTCTGGGATAATTGGGGTTTTAGCCCTATCTAATGGCATGCTAGGAGTTACTGGTGTAGGAAGTGGCTATTATAGAGATAAATTAATAGATAGACTTGCATCATCCCCCTTGAAAGATTATGAGTGGATTGTCTCTTTAATGATTTATGAAGTGGTCATTACAATACTCTCAACAGTTGTAGTTTTAATACTTGGCATAATTTTAGGGTTTTTGCCGTTATTGAGCTTGTCCTTTATTGGAGTCTTGGCTTTAGCAACTTTAATGTTTTCTGGATTAGGCACAATAGTTTTTGGTTTATCTCCAAAAGATAAGATAGCTATATCAAATACTGTTGCAACAGTTATAGTATTCCCATTAATGTTCATCAGCAACGCTTTCTTTTATCCGACTGAATTTCCTGCATTCTTTAGACCCTTTGTAGACTATCAACCAGTATCAATAGTAAATGATATAATTAGAGATTTATTAATCTATAACGAGTTACCAAACCCATTGTATTTTGCTGTAATTATAGTTCTTACTTTGATCTTTATAGCTATAGGAAGTAGGTTGCTTAAACTTAGAGAATGATTAGATCGCCCAGTCTGGCTTTGTCCTTGTAAGAAAGGCAAACACACCATTTTTAGCGTTTTCAGTCTGAACTTGTTCTGATAGTCTGTCAAATGCATATTTAAGTTCTTCCTCGTATTTTCTATAAATTAAACTCCTCATTTGAGTCAGCGATGTGGGGGCCATCTGTTTTAGCCACTGAATTAATCTATTGTTAACCTCATTAAAATTGTCTGACACTTCATAAACTAATCCTACTTCCTTAGCCTCTTTAGCTGTTAGTTCCTTACCTAGAAGTGCCATTTCCTTTACTGTTTTCCATCCCAAAATTTCCTTACCTACTGTAACTAGGACTGGAGGAAAGACGCCTATTTTACCACCTGGGGCTGCGAATCTAGCTGTTTCAGATGCTATAACGAAATCGCATCCTAACAAAAGTTCTAGTGATGCGCCGTATGCAATTCCCTCTACGTTTGCTATAATTGGTTTTGGGAAATTAAATAAAGTTCTAAACATCTCATACATTGTAGAGAAGAAATTCGTCGCATGCTCTCTGTCTTCAGAAGCCTTTCTAAGCTCTTTTATATCTGCTCCCGCACCGAAATTTCCTTCTCCCCTTAATATAACAAAACGTATCTTCTTTTCTTTTTGTAACGCTCTGAGAGTATCGATAAAGTTGTGCATAAATTTCATGTCTACTAGATTGTATTTTCCTTCCTCTTCACTCTTTATTGTTATTTTTATTACGGAGTGCTCCTCTTGAAGTAAGAACTGAGGCATTGTTAATGAATAACCTTAAGAGTATTAAAAACCTTAAAGAAGTACCATTTTATCCATATTTCTTATTTTACTAAAAACTTTGTAAAAAAGAAACAAAAATATAAACATACTTAAAGGTTTCTTTTAATTAGTCATAAACATATTTATTAGATTTATAAAGATACATTTAAGTCAGATAAAGTAAAAAATAAGAGATTAGGTTTAGGTGAGAAAGATGAGCGCATCGGATGTTATAAGAGGATTAGGGAGAGCATTAGTCTTAGGGCTTTATTTCGGTACAAATTTCGTATTAGCAAAAGTATCAAATCTAGTAAAAGACATCTTCCAGCTAGATAAGGATTGGGTAACTAGAGCTACTATGGGTATGATAGTTCTAAGTATAATCTGGGGCATTCTAGGTATAATTGATGCTTTCATGGTAAGAGTACAAGAAGTCTCCTGGGGTTTAGCTCAGACACTACCTTTAACCGCACAAGAATATTATGGATCTATAACTCTTCATGGGATGAGAGATCTATTTGGCTTTGCCCAACAGCTCATTCTCGCGATATTTATTTACTTCACCTTTAAGATGTTAAATATACAGCCCAGACTAAAGTGGATGTTCAACTTAGGTTTTGTATTATTCAATATATCTTTCATGCTTTTTGAAGGTCCAATCATAATAACAACTCAACCTGGATTTGATAATTACTTCTCTGCAACTGGATGGTATTATCTAGCACCTTTAGGAATAAGTGGACAATCACTTTACGTCGTATCCCCATTATGGTACATAGGATGGATTTTACTAGAAGTCGGAATATACTTAATGACTGGATGGTATGTTTATCACTTCTATTTGGCATCTAAACAGACAAAAGAGAAATTACCGATTTTCTTAGTCTTTGGCCTTGTAACAGCAATACTTATGCTAGAAAGCTATTCCGGGTCATTCATAACTGCATTATGGGATTTATTGGCCTTTTATCACTTAACTGGGTATAACGTGATTGCAGACCAAATATCTTTTGTAACATTATGGCACGGCATAGTATACGTAGCATGGTTCCCAGCAGTAGGTGCATTGTATCTACTAATACCAATGTTAGCTAATAAACCATTATATAGTGATAGAATGGGAAGGATTGCAGCTCTTCTCTATCTAATATTCGCAACAGGTCCTTTAGGAATCCATCACTTGTATATGGTCAATTTCCCTATAGCAGTAAAGGTCGCTGTTGAAATTTTGACAGACGGTATAATAGTCCCCTCAATGATGACATTCCTTAATTTATGGGCTACTGTGAAAGGAGCTAGTGTTCAATGGAACGTACTCACTGGATTAACTCTAATGTCGTTTGCTGGATCAATATTTGGAGGAGTAATGGGTATCTCTAATTCTGTAATAACTTTCGATTCAATTGTACACGAGGGAATGTATGTAGTAGCTCACTTCCATGCATTTATATTATTCTCAATCGTTCCCGCAGGTTTTGCTGCACTTTACTTAATGATACCCATGATGGCAAAAAGGATGTGGTATTCTGCAAAAATGGCATGGATTCATTTCTGGGGATATTTAGTTGGTGTAATAATGGTTGTAATGGGTTTTGACTATCTAGGAGTAACTGGGCTGATTAGAAAAGAAGAGATTTATCCATTAGCGCCAACATTTATTACTGGACAAGTTATTGCTACTGCTGGTGCGGTGATTGCAGATTTAGCAACAGTAGTATGGTTAATTAATGTGGTTCTAACACTAGTGAAAGGAAGAGTAATGGAGACCGAAGGATTAAGCTTAGGTGAGTTAACTACATCTATAGCAATGGCATTGAATCGTAATGAAGACTTCGTATCTAATGGGTTTATAAAGGGAATTAACTTCGTAAAGACAGAGATATCTAGCTTTGTATCTCACTCAACAACTGATATGAAAAAGAAAAGCTGAGCCTTCTTTTTAAGTTAAGATATTAATCTTTTTTCCTATTTCTTTTAGTATTTCATTATGTTCAGGGAATCTTTTCTCTTTATACCTAGAAAATATAAGATTTTCATCTAGGTATACATCAAATATTCCGTTTTTACCTTGTTCTAGGGTAACTTGGACATCTTCGAAATATGCTAAAATATCCCTAGCAAGGTTTAATGCTCTATCTAGATAACCACATGGCCTACAGTAGACTATCTTTACTGAATGCATGAAGATACATATTATTTGTTTCTTAAAATACTTTCTTATCTTAAGGTTTTAAAAGTTAGATAAAAGGAGTTTATAAAGTGGTTTTCCTATATTTTTTATAAAACTATATTATAAGATTGAAATGAGTGTAAGAAGTGAAATAGAATGAAAATAGTTGTAACATATGATAAAGAGTTTAACCTAAAACCGCTTGATGAGGCAGAGATTATAGGATTAATAGATGAGGAGAAGAAAGAAGTAGAGCAGTACGAGAACCCAGGTATAGGAAGTAAAGAAATGACTATGGATGCAATACTAAGCTTAAATCCAGACGCAATAATAGTAAGTAAAGGATTCTTGTGTCCAGGTTCATATATGATGTCTTATGGTAGAATAAAGTACATACCAACGCAATATACAAATTTGAATGACGTATTAAATCATTTAGAGGAATTAAAAAAGAATATTAAAGACGAGTTAGAAGAAGACATGTATGCTGAAGAACACATGCACCATCATATGAATTTCTAACTCTGTAATTCTTCTAACCATTTTTCCCAAATTTTGCCGTTTTCATCCATTCCGCTAGTAACTTCGTAGTTCATTGAAAGCCAGCCAGCCATTCCTCCTATCATATAATATACTTTTTTACCTTTCCATAAGTCTGGCATTCCATAAGTTGCATATCTAGCTCTATTTCCATGTTCACAAATCACTGCTACTTCTTTATGCGGTATTTTACTTATTAAAACATCTAAGTAATCTAATGGGACTAATAAAGCACCAGGTATGTGATGATCCTCGTACTCCATTGGTGTCCTTATGTCTAATAAAAGTACTTGGTTCTTTTTCCACAGTTTTCTTACTACTGATGGAAATGCATCGACTATATGTGGGTAATAAGGAGATGTATATTGTTCAATTACTTCCATTTCTAATCTATCTTTAACTCTGTTAATGAAGCTTAAATTTTTTTCTTTCAAAAGAATTTAACTCAATTAGTTCGTTTTCAATAAAAGTAACATATATTAAACTATATTATGTTTTTTAAGAATTATCATTATATACTTTCTAAGTTAATTACTAATTTTATTAAATTATATACATAACAACTAAATATTAAAGTAATTGCATATAGCGTAATATTTAAATATTTCATAATCTATGAATATATTAAGGGATGTTATATGAGTCAGCTCAAGATATATAAAGAACTAGACTTAACAAGTTCTTCTTGTGCAGGTCCAATAGGTGAACTATCCAGTGTATTAGAGGAGTTAAGGCAGGGAGAAGCAGTAAAGGTTATTCTTGGTGATGAAGCGACAAAAAAGGATGTTGAAGCCTTTGTAAAGAAAAAGGGGTATTCAATAGCCCAATCAACACAAGAAGGAAATAAGTTCATTCTACTAGTTGCAAAGGTGTGAGAAAATGAAGAGGATTATAGTTGCAGGAGGAAATATAGCTGGTACAATAGTTGCTAACAGATTAGCTAAGAAGTTAGATGAAGAGTTAGATAAAGGAGAAGTAGAAATAGTAGTGTTAAACAACACTGACGAACATACATACTTACCCGGTCAGTTGCTTGTAGCATATGGGTTAGAAAATCCAGTAGAGTTAAAGAGAAAAGAGAGTGAGCTATTAGACCCAAGGATTAAATTCCTTCACGGACAGAAAGGCACAATAACAAAGATTGATCCAGCAAACCATTCTGTTGTAACTGCTGACGGTGTTTCTCACTCTTATGACTATCTAGTTATTACAACTGGTGTAGAGTACACTTGGGATGAAATACCCGGATATAGGGCAGCAGCTTTAACACCATATGAATTTGATGGAGCATTAAAGATGAGAGAAGCTTTAGAGAAATTTGAAGGAGGAACGATAGTTGTTAATACAGCTAAATTGCCTCACAGATGTCCAGTAGCACCGATAGAGATGACTCTAATACTAGATGACTACTTAAGAAAGAGGGGAATTAGGGACAAAACAAAGATTATCTATACATATCCAACTCAAGGAGTGTTTGGAAGACCAATTACAAACAAATTCATGTTAAATATATTTGAACAAAGAGGAATTGAAGTCCATTCTCCATTTAACGTGACTAAAGTAGATCCTAATGAGAAAATTATTGAATCCCAAGAAGGTGAAAAAATTAAATTCGATTTACTATTAGCAATTCCACCAAACATGGGGGCTAAAGTTATCGAAGATTCTGGAATTGGGGACAGAAGAAGATGGGTACCAACTGATAAGTTCACGTTAAGAATGAAAGACCATTCAAATGTATATGTTATGGGAGATGCAACTGATTTACCAGTCTCGAAAGCAGGTTCAACTGCTGATTTTGAGTCTTATGTTGTAGCCCACAATATTGCGAATGATATTAAGGGAAATATGGGTGTTAAACATTATGGAGGAGATGTCTTATGCTATATTGCGACTGGAACAGATACTGCAACTTACATAAGGTTTAGTTACACAATGAATGAGAATCCACCACCACCCTCTTATGTCCACTGGTGGGGCAAAATAGGATATAACAAGTTGTACTGGACTGTAACTGCTAAGGCTGTGGTGTGAAATGGCGAAAGTAGGGATAGTACTTGGTACTAATGAGCTCTCTAAAGTCCTTTATGCTGGAATGTGGAGTGTAATTTCAACATCAATGGGAGACGAAGTTATATTATTTGCTACAATGGATGGTGTAAAGGCATTCATTAAGGAAAACCCAGAGTTTAAAGTAAATGATGAAGCTTCGAAAAAGGTTAAAGAGTCAAAAGAAGACGTTCTCTCCTACTATAAGAAAGCTAAAAAGACAGGCAGGTTAAAGATATATGCTTGCTCCTATGCCTCAAAGCTCTTTGGATTAGAAAAAGGTAGTTATGACGACATAGTTGATGATATTGTTGGTATAACAAGTTTTCAGATGGACATAGAGGGAGGTCAAATAATTTCTATTTGGTGATGATATGCAAGAGTTAAACTTAGAAAAATTAATTGAAAAACTTGATAACAAGAAGATTGAAGAGTTGGCAGAGATAGTTGATCAGTTACCAACATTAAATGAGACATTAAAAGCAATTACTCAGCTTAAGGAGTCTGGTGCCCTAGATGCTTTAATAAATCTCTCATATTCAGCAAAAGTAGTAAGAGACATGCTTACAGATGATGCCATCGAAAACGTTGCAGATATGTTAGGAGGCCTCATGGATCTCTCAGAAATGGTATCTCAGAATAGTAGTAAGTTTAATGAGTTTATAAAGCATCTTGACGCTATAGATGACTTAATCCATACAATTCAACAACTAAAAGCAGATGGTGCATTAGATGCTGCAGTTAATGCCTTATACGGACTAAAAACCTTACGTGACATGCTCAATAACGATGCAATTGAGAATATTGCTAGTTCTATATCCGGTTTACTAGAGCTTTCCTCAGTTTTTAACAATAAGTATGATAGCATAATGCAACTGATGAATAATCTAGATGTTCTTTCCGACTTAACCTCTAAAATGAGAGAACTAAAAGCTACCGGTGCATTAGATGCTGTATTTGACGCTACTTACTTCTTAAAGACAATGAAGGACATGCTAAATGACGAAGCTATAGCAAACCTAACTACAACACTTTCATTAACTTTAGATTTCCTACCGAGAGGAATAGAGTTCCTTAACCATGCTATGAATCCCACACTCTATAACATGGTTAGTTCTCTAACATCCCCAGAAGCACAAAAGATGTTATCTAATCCACCTAAAGTTACATTAGGTGGTCTAATAGCTTCATTTAGAGATGAAGATGTGCAACGTGGTATGGGTATTTTCATTACTATTTTGAAAATTTTGGGCAAAAACTACAAAATCAATTTATCATAGAAAAGTTTTAAAGTAAGGGATTTTATATCTTTTTTTGGTGTATTCAAATATGGATATATTTGCGAAATTTAGAGCGAATCTAGAGGTTTATAAGAGTTTTGGTTTGAATCCTTTGTCTTTGGCTACCGGTTGTGCGGTAAAAGTTGATTTGATTGACACGGTTTATCCAGCATTGGATAAGCTTAGGCAGATTCTTGAGCAGAGAAATATAACAATATTGCCTAGGGAAGATGCGGATATTTTTGTAACGAGACAGAAAATTGAGACTAAAAGATTAATAAATGGAGGTTCCTTTGACGCAGATAGGGCAATAAGCTTAATACAAGTTAATCAAGAGACAGCCAGTAACCCAGAAGCTTTTTCAGAGTTTCTTTTCAGAGTCTACTCCTCAATAAAGACCAATAGAAAGTTAACAATTGGAAAAGGTCATTCAATTGTTACAACAAAGAAAGATGGAGAAGTAGCTGTCCTTGATCTCTTTAAACTAGATGGAGAAAAAGAAAAATCTTATACAGTAGCTAATAACGATACAATACAGATTGTTGATCCGTTGGATAACCCCGGATCTCAAGTTCAAGTCGATGTAGCAATTTCTAACTCACTAAATGACTTATTCACTAAAGGGGCTTTTCAAGATTTAACTATAATACCAGTCGCTGATGCTCCAAATGAAGAGCTAAAAACAAAGATCTTGTCAAATTATGAGAATTACGCTAGGAAATATAACATGGAGTTAAAAAGCGAAATTCAACCATCAGTAGGCACTTTAATGATAGGGGCTACAGTTATAGGAAAGAGCGATCATGAACTGCCAACATTTTACGATAAAGTAGATGAGGGTATGGTGATAGTTACAAGTAGATTCTTTGGAGAGTTAACTCCAATAAACGTACATCTTTGGGCCCTTGCAGTACCAGAACTTATCGAGATGTTAGAAAGTAGAGGGATAAAGTTTTCTAAGGTTGAGGAAGTAAAAAGCAAGGCATTAGAAATCATGAGAAAACCCAACATCCATGTAGCTAAAATTATATATTCATGCTTACCGGAGTTTGGCAAACCGTTCGATAAGGATTCCCATATCGCAATGACTACTGACGTAACTGGTCCAGGGATATTTGTGATAAAGGAGTTTGCGGAAAAAGCAAACGTAGACATAGAACTTACTAGTATTCCAGTTATTGATAGAGATATTTGCGAGTTTGCTACAGAGAATTTCATCATACCAAATTCCACTATAGGTACTAATGGTGCTATCGTAATGTTTGTAAGCAAAAAGATTGCAGATGACCTCATTGATGAGTTAAGAAAAGCAGGAGAAATGCCAGAAGTAGTTGGATATGTTAAAGGCAGAGGGAATGGGACTGTGTATGCCCCTAAAGAAGTAATGAAGTTAATTAGGAGGGATAACGTCCTCAAGCAGTTTAAGATAAAAGAGTAATTGTTTGATGGCAAACTTTATTTTCTTTCTCTCTAGTTACGATTTATGCGTATTGGTTTAGCTGGTTTAGGAGTAATGGGATATAGGATAGGGGCAAACTTAGCAAAGGCAGGGAAATTAGATCTTGTTTATAACAGAACTACATCGAAGGCTGAACAATTTAGCAAAGAGTACGGTGTAAAGTACACTACAGATCCTAAAGAATTACTTAATTCAGTTGACTTACTAATAACTATGCTAGCTGATGATAACGCAGTGTCAGCATTTCTTATTCCTCTTGCTCAATATTCTAAAGGGAAAATTATTGTAGATATGTCAACAATCTCTCCATCAACATCTATCACCATAGCAAATGAAGTTATGAAAAATGGGGGAATAATGTATGATGCTCCTGTTATTGGTACATCAATCTTTGCAGAGCAAAAGAAACTCACTGTTCTACTTGGGGGACCAGAATCTCATGTAAATACTGTTACTGAGGTTTTGAAAGAAACAGCATCTACAATACTTTACATGGGAACAAATGGGATGGGGCTGTATGCTAAATTAGTTAATAATCTAATGGTAGGAGTTTATGTAGCTGCTTTGGCTGAGGCTTATAATTTTGGCATTTCAGCAGGATTAAAGCCTGAAGATGTAAATAAGGTGTTAGCACTTTACGGTAGTGCTAAATCTCCCACTGCAGAGCTAAAAGTGCCAAAGATGATAAATTCTGACTATTCTACTCAATTCGCAACAAAGCATATGAGGAAAGATCTTGAAATTATAACAAAAGAAACGCAAAATCTGCGTGTAATTAATCCATTGTCGTCTCTAGCATTGCAGTTCTATAGGTTTGCAGAAAGCTTAGGTTATTCAGAAGCCGATTACTCTGCTGTAGTTGAGGTTTATAAGAAATCCACTTTAAGCAAAAGGTAAAATATCTTCTTTCCCAGTAATCTTTTTCCTTCCTCTAAATCCTTCTTCAGCATAGTGCCAATACTGAATGTCTTTCTCGTCCATTTTCCAGCAAAAATATGCCGGTCTATTGTTTATAACTGCAGGAAAATCTACAAGCCCCATGTCTGGGTCTCTAAGTATAATACCCTTTTCAGTTATTTCTTTTACTATTCTGTCTATTTGTAAAGTATATTGGATTAGTGCTTCCTTATCCCCTTTCATTAAAGCTTCCTCTGTTAAGTACTTTATCCTTTTCATTTCCATTAATCTGTTCTTAAGCCAAGGTATTAGTTGCCTTGCTGTACTAAGATCAAAGTATGAATATTCCATTGTATTATATTTCGTTTTGTAAGTAAAAAACTTAGCATAGACAGATGTCTAACCCCCTCTATGGCTAAGGTATTTAAAATTGTCGGCCAATATATAACATGACCCAAAATGATATATAGAGAAATAGATTTAGATGAATATTTAACCTTGATGGCAATAGGATTTTATTAATGAGATTAGCTGAGCAATATATCAAAAACGCTTTATCCTTATCCCTAGAAATATTGCAGACTAAAGATCCAAGTAAAGCTGCTAAAGTATGGGAAAATACAATAAAGGCTATTGTTGCTTATGCACAAGAAAAAAGTGGTAAGGATGTTTTAGCGTATGCTTTAGCATTTTCTTCCTCAATTCAAGATTTTAAATCAAGCAATTATTTACCAATTATTAAAGAGACTCTTAAGGTGGCTGAAAAGCTTGGTATTGAAGATCCTGAGACAAAAGAACTATATGAAAAAGTTAAAGCTCAGATAAGTTAGAACTCTTCATATATCCGTGGGTTCTGACTTCATCACCATTGATCCTTTTCATTAGTGATAATTACTGTTTTACTCTTTGTTTCATAAATCCATTTTTTAACTAAATTCTTTTCTTCTTCATTTAAGTGGACTTCTGGCTCTTCTATTATTATTAACTCTTTCTCAGTACCCCTAGTTAGAAATGTCTTCAATGCTAATAAGCTAAGGATATTAGATGTTGCGTTATATAATATACTATCATCTACATAAACGCTGTTACTCTCACTATTTATCCATATTTTATGCCCTTCTATTTCATCGGAAAAACCTTGTGGTAATAACATTGAATTTATGAACTCCGCTGCAATCCCAAAAGCTTTTGGTATGCCTGGGGCTCCTTCGTATTGGTAAACAAGGAACTTTGAAAAAGCATACAAAAGCCCAGACCTCGATGAAGGTATTATGTAAGGCTTTATCCTTTCGGTTCTAGAATAATAAAATGAGTCGACTTGGAAGTTACCTTGAATACCGGGAGGTATTTGAGTTGGTTTTTCCTTAAATATAACGTTCGCTGAAAGTTGCATGTTGTTTAAAGTTCCAGAAAGCTGAATAGCACCAAAATCTATTTCAAATTTTCCTTTAAAGTAGGTTGATGATATTTCTAAATCTGATTTAAGTAACTGAAGAAATGTTCTCTCGTAGGTCTGTCTCCAACTTTCAAGAGGATCTTCACCCTTTATATAGCCGTACAATCTGGGTATATTATAACTGCTTTTTAATAAATAGTAAAGCATTCTAGCGATGTAATATTTCTCTTCTCCTTGATCATCTAAAACTATCTTTTTTTCAGTTAGATTAAGTATTTTCTCTTTGTCATTAACAGTTATTTTTGCAATCATCATTAAAGGGTAGTTTTATAGGTATATATTTTTCATATTGGATATGGCTTCAGTAGAGAGATACGAAATATTCCTTGATTTCGATTTTAAGAATTTGAAATATAAGGGCAACGAAAAGATAACTGTAACTACTGAAGATGAGCTAGTCCTAGATAATGTTGGTTTATCTATTATTTCAGTTAAAACAAACGGGAAAACTTTACCATTCGAAGTTTCCGAAAATCAAGTTAAGATAAAAACTGGAAAATTTGATGGAGTAATAGAAGTAGAATTTGAAGGAAAAGTTAAGGAAAGAGGACTTGTTGGTATTTATAAAGCGCCTTACGACGGGAACTATATAATTTCGACTCAATTTGAGTCAGTTCACGCTAGAGAATTTATACCTTGTATAGACCATCCAGCTTATAAGGCAAAATTCAAGATTTCTGTTAGAGTAGACAAAGACCTTGATGTAATATCAAATATGCCAATAGAGGAAGTTAAAGATGAAGGAGAAAAGAAGGTAGTTATATTCCAAGAAACGCCTAAGATGTCGACCTATCTCCTTTACTTAGGTATTGGAAAGTTTGAAGAAATAAAAGACAAGCTAGGTAACGTTGATATTATTGTTGCAACAGTCCCCGGAAAAATAAGTAAAGGCAAATTTGCATTAGAAGTTGCTAAAAAGAGTATTGAATTTTATGAGAACTATTTTGGGATTAAATATCAGCTACCAAAGGAACATTTAATCGCTGTGCCAGAGTTCGCTTTCGGTGCTATGGAAAA
>ERZ1684502.5-NODE-5-length-176723-cov-60.732470_pt1 | contig 176723 bp, 168 predicted proteins | sample MGYA00580192_ERZ1684502 | MGnify/ENA primary metagenome ERZ1684502 (study PRJEB41476, sample SAMN13258264) | hydrothermal vent metagenome | biome: caldera [ENVO_00000096]; feature: acid hot spring [ENVO_00002120]; material: acidic water [ENVO_01000358] | place...
TTCTTTTTATGCTGGCACTTTTATTTTATAAATTTTATCAGATATTGAGCCGTTAAAATTATCAGCCTGGGTAAGGTATGAGGGAAGGGTTAAAACTTAGCATAATCTTTTGGCGGTATTATATAAAGAAGCACTGGTATTAAAAGTAAGGTAGCAATAGTGCCTATACTCATACCACTTACTACTACTACAGCCAAAGGTTTTTGAACTTGTGTCCCTATACCTGTTCTAACAGCTGCAGGCAATAGCCCTAAAGCTGCCACTAAACCTGTCATCAATACAGGTCTAAACTTATCTTTCATAGTTTCTACTACGGCATCGTAAACTGATAACCCGCTTTCATAAAGTCTAATAAATTGAGTGACTATGACAGAACCATTCATTATAGAGACACCCATTATGGATATGAATCCTATGGCGGAAGAAACGCTAAAAGCCATTCCAAGGATAAGTAGAGTTACTATTGCAGTGCCTATAGCTACTATAGCGCTTGAAAAAGCCACAAAAGTATATCTTAAGGATTTAAAATAAAGATACAAAATTGCTAAAGCTATAAAAACAGCCACTGGTATTATAATGGCCATTTGGTGCTGAGCTTGTATCATCTGTCTATATTCACCACTCCATTCAAGATGATAGCCTGGTGGTAGCTTTACAGATTTTTCTATAGCCTCTTTGGCTCTTTTGATAACTCCGCCTACATTTGATGTTGTTATGCTAAATTTGATAGGCAAAAATCTTTGATAATTTTCTCTATATATAAAGAAAGCTCCTATATGATATTGTACATTTGCTACGTCGCCAAGTTTAATAAGCTGTCCAGTAGGAGTTAATATTGGTATAGAAGCTATATCTTTAGCAGTTTTTCTATAATCTTTGGGAAATCTTATAACCAAATCAAATTGCTCATCTCCTTTTAGAACTTCCGTAACCGGCGAACTTCCTATAGCGGCTTGTATTATATTTAAAACATCTCCAGTATTTAAACCATATCTTGCAGCTTTTTCTCTATCTACCCTTACATCTATCTCAGGCTGTCCTAGTTCTTTATACATTCCTACATCTGCCATTCCTTTTATATGTTCTAGTATTGGGGTTATCTCTCTTCCTAACTTATCTAACTCTTTTAAATTTGGTCCATATATTTTTAGCGAGTTTTCACCCTTCACCCCAGAAAGCACCTCGTCAAAGTTGTCTTGGATATATTGGGAAAAGTTTACATCAGCACCAGGAAACATTTTTTCGAGATGCTTTCTCATTATATCTTCAAGCTTTTTCTTAGTCATTCCAGAGGGCCATTTAGAATATGGTAAAAGCTGTATAGAATACTCTGTATCATAAGGGCCGACATCATCGGTACCATCTTCAGGCCTTCCTGCTCTACTATCTACTGAAACTACTTCTGGAAATGTCATCATATACTGCCTTACTTCATTGGCATATTTATGAGATGTAGAAAGAGCTATGCTGTATGGAAATGTAATTCTTAGGTATATATTACCTTCGTCTAGGGTTGGTATAAATTCTGTTCCTAAAAACTTGAAACTTATTAACATAACAGCTATTATTAAGAAACTAACTATTGCAAAAGGTTTTGCTATCTTTAATATTTGTTTTAGGATTTTAATATAAAAATCTGTTAATATTAAGGGTAGTTTTGGCTCTTTTTTGTTTATTTGTTTTTTTATAATGCCTATAGCAGACGGCACAAAAGTGAAAGTAAGAATTATGGCTATAGCTAAAGCATATACATAGGTTCTTGCCATAGGGCTAAACAAAACTCCTTGGGCTCCGCTCATCATGAAAAGCGGTATAAAAGAAGCTATTATGATAAGTATAGAAAATAACACTGGTTTTGCTATATCCATTGTAGCATAAGCTATAACGTAATCTGTGTTATGATTATCTTTTTCTTCTGATATTCTGAAAATATTTTCTGCTAAAAGTATAGCGCTATCTATAATAATACCAAAATCTACAGCTCCTAAAGATATGAGGTTTGCTTCTTCACCTCTTATAGCCATAAAAGCTAGTGTGGATATGAGTGCAATCGGTACTACAGATGCAACAATAAGAGCTACTGGTACATCTCCTAAGAAGAAAACCACCATGGCAAATATTAAGATAATACCTATTGTTGCATTTTCTTTAATCTTATTTATAACGGCGTTTAAAAGAGTTTGTCTTGTATAATATGGTACCAACTCCACACCTTGAGATTTGTATTGTTCGTTTAACTCTTTAATTTTTTTGTTTAAGGCTCTCAAGGTAGGTACAGACTGGGCGTCTTTTCTCATAACAGCTGTTACCACCACTACTTGATTTCTTGAATACCATTTTCCGTTTGGTTCTCTTATGCTAAGCCCCATATAACCTTGAACTGGTGCATGACCTATTTTTACTTTTCCAACATCTGACACAGTTATGGGAGTGCCGTTGTAGTTTGTTAAAACTATATTTTTTATATCATTTAAATTTTTTATAAGCCCAATACCACGGATTGTATATGTTTGCTCTCCTATTTCTGTATAATTGCCACCTACGTTTATATTTGCGTTTGCTATAGCGTTTTGCACTTGAGATAATGTAAGGTTATATTTCACAAGCTTTTGAGGGTCTACTATTACCTGATATTGTTTTTCAAAACCGCCAATAGGATTGCAATCTTCTATACCTGGTACAGTTTTAATTTGCCTACATATAGGCCAATCTGCTAAGGTTCTAAGGTACATAAGAGATTGATGTTTTAGACCCCTTACTTGAAATCTCATTACCTCGCCCACTGGGTTTGATTGGATAACTGGTTGTACACCAGGCGGAAGATTAACTTGGGTAAGTCTATTTATAATGTGCTGTTTAGCAGCATCATAGCTTATATCGTAGCTAAATGTAACCTTAACATCAGAAAGTCCATACAAAGATAACGTATTTATCTTAGTGGCGTAAGGTATTGCTGAGAGAGCACTTTCAAGAGGTATAGTCACTTGCTTTTCTACCTCTTTCGCAGAATGTCCAGCGTATATAGCGGTAATTTCTACTACCACCGGAGAGTAATCAGGGAATGGCTCTATGTCAAGCTTTTTAAGGCCAAACATAGAAAATATAAAAAGCAAAACAGTTATAAATATAAACACTATTTTATTTTGTAAAACAAAATTTATAAATGACCTCATAGGTTTAATCTCCTACAGAACCCTTTATCAAAAGACTTCCGGAGGCTACTATTTCATCGCCCGGGTTAATACCGCTTTTTATATACGCTGTGCCGTCTTTTATTTGATATACTTTTACTTCTGTTTTTTTATACTTTCCATTTTCATACTTTAAAACGTAAAATTTATTGTTGTCAAATATTAAAGCGCTCTGAGGAATAGACAAAGCTTGAACGGAGCTTGGCAATATCTTTACATTTACAAACATGTTTGGTTTCAAAAAGTTTTGTATATTTTTAACATTTATATAAACCTTATAAGTCCTTGTGTTAGGGTCTACTATGTCTCCAACGTAGAATACCTTGCCTTTAAAATCAATCCCAGGATAAGAAGAAGTTGTAATATCTACCTGCTGACCTGGTTTTATGAACCTTATATCTTTGCTAAAAGCATCCGCTTCTACCATTACATGTGAAGTATCTACTATTGTAGCAAGGGGTGTATATGGATCTACTATGATTTTTTCACCAGGGTGTATGTTTAGTTTTGCCACAACACCGTCGGCGGGGCTTGTGATATATTTTGTCATTACGTAAGAACCGCCGCCTCTTAAACCTATTATACGCATTTGAGCATAGTATCCATCCATAAGAGCTTTTGAAGATTTTAGATTTGCTAAAGCGTTGTCTAAATCAAACTTAGACATAGAACCAATAGCATAAAGCTTTTTTGTAAGCTCGTAAGTTTTTTTAGCAAGCTCGTATTGGGCTTTTGCTTGAAGATAATTTGAGTATAAGTTTGCAACATCAGCAGATTTTACCAAGAAAAGAGGCTGTCCTACATGAACATTTTGACCTATATTTACAAGTACCCTTTCTATAACGCCATTTACGGATGAAGTAACGTTTACAACGCCGTTTGGAGAAGATTTTACAGTACCTGGCAGTTTTAAGCTTTTGGTAAAGTTAGAAACTTTTACTTTTACTATTTTTATATTGCTAGTCTGGGGCGATTTCGCTTCGTTTTGCCCGGCAGTGTTATTTGAGGCCTTGGAATTGTTGCAACTAGTAAAAGCCAAACAAACCAAACCTGATAAAAAAGCACCCTTAAAAACTTTAATTTTCATAAACTACCCCTACTATAAAGATCTAAAAGCGTTCTACTCAACATAAGTTGATACAAAGCGTTTCTATAGCTTGCCATAAAATCCTTATAAGTTCTTTCCGCATCTAACAAATCTAGTACGGATATACCTCTTAAAGCAAAAGATTTTTGAGATATATCTAAGATTTTTTCAATTTCTTTCTTTTTCTCTACGTAGGCCCTGAAAGTTTTTTGTGCACTCAAGAAGTTTTGATAAGCTTGATAAGTTTGTGTTTTAGCATTATCTTCTAGATTTTTAAGCATAAGCCTATCTTGTTTTATGCTGTAGGCTGCGTTTAAAATACCGCCTACGTTTCTATCAAATATAGGGAGTGGGAAACTAAGCCCAGCACCTATCATAAAAGGGTATCTTCTACCTTCTGAGTCCATTCCCACCGTATCTATCTCAAAGTTAAAAGTTAAATCTGGTATATTTTGAGCTTTTTGATATTTTAAATTGTAAAGGTCTGATTGAAGTTGATATCTTGCCGCTTTTACATCGAATCTATTCAAAGCAAGCTCTTCATACTTTTTCAAGTTAGGCTTTTGATTTAGTAAAAATGCCACCGGATAACCAGCTTTTAATCGTATGGGTTTTTTAATTCTCAACAACGTTTTAAGCGATTTTAAGTCATTTTTATATTGAGCTTTAGCTTGATATACAGCGCTTTGAAGGTTTACTTTATAAACAGATAGTTTAAAGTAGTCAAGGTTTGATATAAAACCGTAATCTCTTTGATATTTTGCAATTTTTAAAACTTTTTCATAGTTGTCAAGATCGTCTTTAGCTTGTCTTAAAGCTATCCTATCTATTATCACTTGATAGTAAAGACTCATAAATCCAATGAGAAGATTTCTCACATTGTCATCGTGGGTAAAAATAGAAGATTTATAAAGAGCATAATTTAACTTCATGTTTAGACTTCTTTTGCCACCCATTCTAAAAAGCTTAGATATACCTATGTTGGATGTGGAATCTCTACTTCTTAACTCTCCATTTCTTATTTCATGCTGTGTGCTTGACATATATATTGTAGGATTTGTGTGGGCTTTTGATTCAAGGTAGTTTGCGTAAGCTTTGTCTATGTTGTATTTGTCTATTAAAACGTTGTAGTTGTTGTGTATAAAAATAGAAACCGCTTGCGCCGGTGTTAGCTCTAAAGGCTTTTCTTGTGAAAACGAAGGTTTTGATGTTAAAAGCCCATATACCAAAAAACCAAAAACAACGCCTTTTATTTTATTTAACTTCATACAAGTATTTTGCCATAAAATTGTTAAGTTTTTATGAAATACATATATCTTTTTATTGATATAAATCAAGTATTTTAGAGCTTTTATTATTAATTTTATTTAGTGGCTTGTGAAAGTGTTTTGTATGAATTTAAAACAAATGCTATTACCTACTTTTATAAAGATCTGGAAAACATACTTGGGTTGGATATATTTATATGGTTTCCTATGGATTATGGATTTCTTGGTATATATGAGTCCAAAGGCGTTGATGCGGAGCTAATAGTAAGAAAAAACGGTAGCATAGATATAAATTTCAAAGACGGTGAAAAGACTTGCTGCTATAAAGGTATGTGTAAAAATATATCCGAGCTTTTAGAATTTTTAGAAGAGATGTCAAGCTATTGGGGGTTTGGTGGACTGTTCTAAAGATTTTCCAATATTTCTTCTTTTGTGGTAGAAGCAGCTCCTATTTTTGATACCACTATACCAGCAGCTGTATTTGCTATTTCGCAAGCTTCGTTAGTTTTAGCACCAGCCAGCAAAGATGCTGTCAAAACCGCTATAAAAGTATCACCTGCTCCTGTAACATCGTAAACCTCTTTGGCTTTTGCGCTGTAAGTATGAACAGCACCATCTTCAAAGAAAACTACGCCTTTTGGTCCAAGGGTAATAGCTAAATAAGTAAGATTTAATTCAGCTTTTAGGCTTTTACCAAGGGTCATTATATCATCTTCATTTAACATAGCTTTGGCTTCTTTTTCGTTAGGTGTTATCAAGCTTATATTACTATAAAATTGTTTGTGATAAGGTTTTGGATCCGCCGCTACAAAAGAGTATGTTTTTGCTAAAGATTGTACAAGGTCCTTGGTAACAACGCCTTTTGCATAATCAGATACGATGACACCATCAACATCTTTTGGAAGCCTATCTAAAATTTGCTTAAAATCTAAAAAAGGGGATTTGTCTTCCCAATCTATCCTTATAAGCTGTTGATGAGAAGCTATTATGCGAGTTTTTTGGGTAGTAGGTTTATCTGAGACGATGTTTAGATTTTCTATGTTTAGTTCTTTTATTTTTTTTGACATTATTATATTTGCGTTGTCGTTACCTACCACTCCACACAAAAAGGTTTTTATATTCAAAGAAGATAAATTACTAGCCACATTGGCAGCTCCACCTAACCTATATTCCTCTGAAAGAACTTCTACCACTGGTACAGGAGCCTCTGGAGATATTCTTTCGACGTTGCCAAAAAGATAATGATCTAGCATTACATCGCCCACTACGGCAATTTTTAAGCTTTTAAAAGCATCTAAAATTTCAGAAGCTCTTTTTTTATCAATGCTCATCTTTTTCTATGAACTCCTCGTGTAAAGCTCTAACAGCTAACTCTGTATATTTTTCGTCTATAAGACAAGATATTTTTATCTCAGAAGTAGAAATAGCTTTTATATTTATGTTGTTTGCGGCAAGTACTTCAAACATGCGTCCAGCTATACCGTAAGCGCTTTTCATACCTATACCTACTACAGATATTTTAGCTACGTCGTCATCTCTTAACACATCTCTAGCGTTTAGCTGTTTAGCCACTTTTTTCGTAATTTCTTCTGCTTTATGAGCATCGTTTTTGTTTACGGTAAAAGACATATCGGTATATCCATCCACAGATACGTTTTGGACAATCATATCTACTACTATGTGAGACTCCCCTAAGCTCTTAAAAATCTCAGCGGCTATACCAGGTTTATCCGGTATATGAGTTATTGTAATCCTTGATTCGTTAACATCGGCAGTTATAGCTCTTACAGCTTTTTTCTCCATAATTTCTTCCTCCGGTACTATCCAAGTGCCTTCTGCCTCTTCAAAAGAAGATCTAACATGTATGCGAGAGCCAAATTTTGCAGCAAACTCAACACTCTTTATCTGCATTACCTTAGCACCCAACGATGCCATTTCAAGCATTTCTTCGTAAGATATGTAATCTATCTTCTTAGCGTGCTTTACTATTCGTGGATCTGTGGTATAAACACCGTTTACATCAGTATATATCTCGCAATCTGCTTTTAGATATCCAGCTAAAGCTACTGCGGTAGTATCAGAACCGCCTCTTCCTAAGGTAGTTATATCCCCATGCTCGTCTATGCCTTGAAAACCAGCCACTATCGGTATTGTATTTTTTTCTAAAAGCTCAAAAATCTTTTTTGTGTTTATATTTTTAATGTTGGCTTTAAAATGTATATCATCTGTTTCTATAGGTATTTGCCAACCGCACAAACTAACAGCATCATATCCTTTTTTTATAAGCATAAGAGCAAAAAGGGCTATAGCTTGCTGTTCACCAGTAGATATAAGCTGGTCTAACTCTCTATAATTTGGATGCTCTTCTATGGCTTTTGCTAATTTTATAAGCCTTTCTGTCTCGCCAGACATCGCCGAAGACACTACTACAGGCTTGTAGCCTCTTTTTATAGCGTTTATAACCTTGTTGGCGGCATTTTCTATGCGCTCTATAGATCCAACAGATGTACCGCCAAACTTTTGTACCAGTATCATAAGATTACCTGCTTCATAGAGATAATTTGTGGTATTCTCTTTAGTTTTTCTAACACCTCGTCGCTTACTTTAGAATCTAGGTTTAGCACTCCCAACGCCAATCCACCTTTTTTCTCTCTACCTAATCTAAAACCAGCTATATTAACATTGGCTTGACCTAAGATAGACCCTATTGTACCTATTACCCCAGGTGCATCTTTATTCTCAAATACAAGCATAACACCTTCTGGCTCCACATCCACATAGAATCTATCTATTTGCAAGATGCGAGGTATTTGGTTTTCTATTAGACTACCGCCTACAACCCTCTCTTGCACGTCTCCGTAAGCGGTTATTTTTATATAATGTTTAAAATCTTGAGATTCCTCGTTTGATACTTCCTCTACCTCTATACCATAATCTTTTGCAAGATATGTAGCATTTATTATATTTACTGGATAATCCGTTATGCTTTTTAAAACACCTTTTAACACAGCAGCTACTACAGGTTTTGAGTTTTGAGCCAAGTCTCCTATAACTTCTACTTTTATTTTCTTTATACCGTCTGTGCTAAGCTGAGCTACAAAACTTCCCATATTTTCAGCCAAATCTAAGTGTGGTTTTATAAGGGTTATAACAGATATATCTGGGAACGGTGCGTTTACCACGTAATCTACAGGTTGTCCTTTTAAAGCTTTGGTTACTTGCTGTGCTATTATTATGCCAACATTTTCTTGAGATTCATAGGTATTTGCCCCTATGTGAGCGCTCAACGATACGTTTTTACATTCTTTAAAAGCATCAACGAGTTCTTTTGGTGGTGGTTCTTTGCTAAAAACGTCTATGCCAGCTCCATATAGTTTTCCGCTTTTAAGAGCTTCTATTAAGTCCCATTCTACTATGATACCACCCCTAGCGCAGTTTATAACAATAGCACCATCTTTCATTTTGGCTATGCGTTCTTTGTTGATCATTCCTTTTGTTTCGTGAGTTAGCGGTGTATGGATGGTGACAACATCAGATATTGCCAACATTTCATCCAAATCATCGTATAGTTTTACTCCCAATCTATCACCTTTTTCTCTTGGTATGTAAGGATCATAAGCAACTACCTTCATTCCGAAGGCTTTTGCCCTTATAGCTACTTGAGAGCCTATATTTCCTAAACCTATTATACCTAATGTTTTTCCAAAAAGCTCAATACCCATAAAACTATGTCTTTCCCATCTATAGTCCATTATCGTGTTATGGGTTTTGTGTATAGTTCTTATAACATTTATCATGTGTCCTATGGTGAGTTCGGTAGCACCTATAGTGTTTGCTCCAGGCGTATTACATACTAAAATACCCTTTTTAGAGGCCGTTTCTATATCTACGTTGTCTACACCTACCCCTGCCCTTCCTATTACTTTTAGATTTTTTGCCCTTTCTAAAAGCTCGGTAGTAATTGGAGTTCTACTTCTTGTTACTATTGCTTCGTAGTTTCCTACTATTTCTAATAGCTCTTCAAACTTGATTTCTGGATAATAATCCACTTCAAATTCTTTCTTAAGAATCTCTACGCCCTTTGGAGATATTGGGTCGGTGATTAAAACTTTCATAAAAACCTCCGCAACGTTAGTTAGAATATATATTATAGCACATAAACAAGCTAAGCCTTTGCTAAAAGCCAAAAACTACCTATCAAGGTAAATCAAGAAGAGATTGCACGGCTTCTTCTAACCTTCCTATGATTTCATCGTAAGAAAACTCGTAATCTACAAGAGGCCATCCATACCTTAAAATTATTTTTTTTGGTTTTGGGAACAAATCGCCTATCTTCATAGCCTCGTAAGACCCCTTTATAGCTGTTGGTACAATAGGCACTTTGAGTTCTTTGCTCAGTATAGCCACGCCTTTTTTAAAGGGAAGTAGTTTCCCGTTTCTAGTTCTAGCTCCTTCTGGAAATATAACTAAATTTTTCTTGCTTTTTAAAACAGCTGCAGATTTTATGAGCGTTTCTTTAACGCTTGATTGAGTATCTACTGTTATAACATGAAAATGTTTGGCAACAATAGCTCCAACTTTGCCTTCAAAATATTCTTTTGCTCCTACAAAATATGTATCTTTTATTAATTCTTTTGGCAAGGAAGATGCTATTAAAAACCCATCTAAGTAACTAGCGTGATTTGGCGCTATGATAAATGGATTTTCTTTTGGCAGATTTGGTAAGCCTTCCACTTGAAACCTAAAATAAATTCTAAAAATTTGTCTTAGCAAATAAGAACCGTATAATAGCATTTCATCTTTGTATTCTAAGGTTTCAGCGGGAGTGGTTTCGCTTAGTATATCGTGCCAGTTTACTTCTTTTGTTTGTTTAGCTTCTTTATCTAACACCAAGTTCATTAATTGCTCTACAGATAAATATTTAGAAAGCTCTTTTTCGGGTATTTGTATACCAAACGTTCTATCTAAAAAGCTTAAAAGCTCCACTTTATCCAAAGAATCTAAACCAAGATCTATCTCTATATGATCTTTAGGAGATATATCGCTTTTGTACTTTCTCAGATAATCAAGCAATATTCCCTCTTGTTCCGTCAATATACCAATAGGTTTCTTTTCTTCTTCTTTTTTATGAGTTCTCTCTTGCTCTTTTAATGGTTCGTTGTTTTGAGCTTTTAATAAAAACCTTTTTATCTTTCCAAGTCTTGTTTTGGGCAGTTCCTCTTCTCTTATGCTAAAATCGGTTATATTTTTGTAAGAAGGCAATTCGCGGTTTACCTTATCAATCACTTCCCATGTAATATATTCTCTTAGATTTAATACACCTTTTTCTTTTACCAAGTCAAAATTTGGCACTATTATAGCATGTAGATGTCCATTCTGCTCTATAACGGCTACTTCTTTTACTATATCGCTTTTAGAAATAATAAGGTTTTCAATTTCTTCTGGAATTACTTTTTTGCCGTTTTCAAGCACTATAAGTTCTTTTTTTCTACCTACTATGTAAAGATAGCCATCCTCATCTAGATAACCTATATCACCAGTATAAAACCAGCCATCTTTTATAACTTCACTTGTAAGGTCTGGTCTTTGCCAATAACCTTTCATAACATTTTTTCCTTTTACCAATATCTCGCCATCTTCTGCTATTTTCACCTCTACTCCAAGAATGGGTTTTCCGACAGAGCCTATTTTTATACTACCTGGCACGTTGAAGCTTACTATAGGTGATGTCTCAGTAAGACCGTAACCTTCCAATACATCAAATCCAAGCATATAAAGGTTGTGGGCTACGTTTGGGTCTAGCTTTGCACCGCCGCTTATAAAATATTTGAGACTACCTCCAAAGCTCTTGTGAACTTTTTTAAAAATAATTTTGCCAAGCTTTGGACTACCAACAAAATCTACCAAGGAAAACAACCTTTTTGCCACAGGGACATTGTTTATCTCTCCAAATATCTTATCGTGTAATATTTTGTAAAGCTTTGGTACCCCAATGAGAGCAGTTACTTTGTTGGCAACGATCAAATTCATCAAAGAGCTAGAAGAAAGACTTTCGCTAAATATAATTGTAGCGCCAAGATAAATTGGCACCAATAAAGATACCATAAGAGGGTAAGCATGGTGAAACGGAAGAAGAGCTATTGTAACGTCTTTTGAAGAAGCTATATTTTCTTTAACTATAGCCTCTACGTTGGATTGAAGGTTGCCAAACGTAAGCATAACACCTTTAGGTTGTCCGGTAGTACCAGAGGTATAAAGCAAAAGAGCTATATCTTCAGAAATATTTGTGATAGGCTCTTTAGGATCCTGGAAAGGTATAAAATCTTCTATATCTATAACCTCTACCTTATATCTATGTCTTTTTACAGCTTTTGCAAAAGTATCTTTTAGTTCGTTGGATACGAAAGCATAGGCTGGTCTTGCATCTTGAATAATAAACGCCACTTCATCTTCAGAAGCCATATGGTCTATTGGTACCGCTATGCCTCCCCTTCTCCATATACCAAAAAGAGCGTAAGCCCATTCTGGTTTATTTTCCGAGAATATGACAACTCTGTCTCCGGGTATTATATCTATAGCTGCACTGTAAAATTCGGCTTTTTCAATTAGCTCTTTGTAAGATATGTTTTTACCTTTGTATATAAAAGCTGTTTTGTCGTAAAATCTCAAAAACATTTAACAATTCCAAGCTTATCTACTTTATTATCTAAGATGCCATGATTTTCCATTTCAGCGCATTTTAATACAAATCCATGCCAATCGTTTCTCGTGGTTTGTTTCAAGATTTCAAGATGTAGATTTTTAATCATATCTTTAATGAGTTTATCCTCATCTTTGTAGATGCCTGATATTATAAGATATTTTTTAAATAGCTTTGAGATGTTTGGAAGCTCTTTTTCAAAAATATGCATTTCTAAGTTGGCTAAAACTACATCGTAAACTCCAATAAAATAATCGTAGAAACGCTCGTCTTTTATATATTCTTTTTTTGTTTTTTTGTCTAAAGAGCTTCTTTTTAGAATATCTAAAGGCGTAGATACTTCAAAATAAATAGCTTTCATATTGTTGTTTTTTGCATTTTCTATAGCTTCTTTTATAGCTATAGGATCTAAATCTATTCCTTTTACATAAGAGTTTGTAAGATACTTACTGGCAATCGTAAGTATACCGCTACCACATCCTATATCCAACACACTATCGTATTTGTTTATAAAGTCTTTCATCAAAGAAAGCATAATCTGAGTGCTCTCGTGAAGTCCTGTTCCAAAAGCCATACCTTTTTTAATTTTTATTGGTATGGCGTAAGATGGTATTATTACAAAAATATCTTCTTTTATAGGTTCTATTTCACCGAATTCAAACTCGTTATAGCTTATTTTCTTGACTTCTAAAGGCTCTAAGCCTTCTATCTTTTTATCGGTAGATATTTTCCATAGATTTTCTTTCTTTTCTAAAATCTCAAAACCAAAAGCCTCCTCTACAAGTAAATCCTCTAAAACATCTTTATCTATTTCGTATATAAAAATTTGATATTCCATATAAACATTATAAATAAAAATTTTGAAATATGAGTATAAGGCTTTTGATTAAAAATTATGTTTAAACTTTAAAATTGTTAAACATATCACAGATTTTTTGAAAGTCTAAGCTTAAGGAATATACCCCTTAGCGTGGTGTAAAAGATTGGAAGGACAAGAAGCGAAAGAAATATACCTATAAAAAGACCCCCCATAACGGATATTGCCATATTTTGTATTACTTCTGTACCTCTTCCAATGGCCAAAGCTATAGGCAAAAACCCAAGCACATCGGCTACCATTGTCATGAGTATAGGTCTAAAACGTTTTTTACAAGCATTTAACATAGCCTCTTTATGTGATATGCTTTCTTCTAACTCTTTGTTGTAATAATCAAATATTAGAATACCGTTGTTCACAACCACGCTGAGCACCAAAAGCATACCCATAAACGATGTAACGTCTAAGGGCTTATTGGTTATCATTAGAGCTAAAAAAACTCCCACTACAGACAACGATAGCACAAAAATAACGGATAAAGCTTGCAAAAAAGATCCAAATTGGAATATTAAAAGCGCCAAAACTATTAGCACAGAAAAAGATATTACTATAAACATCTCTTTAAAAGATTGTTGCTGTTCTTTGTAAAAACCTTCTATGGTGTAGTAATATCCTTGTGGCATAACAATATTATCCAACACCTTTTTTAAAACCCTTATTCCAAGAGCCAAATTTTCATGGTGCATTTTCACTCTAACAACAGATACATTTTGTAGATTTCTTCTTGTAATACCTGGCACATTCTCTTCAAATCTTATATTTGCTACCAAAGAAAGCGGTATATACATGTGTTTTTTTGGAGAGTATATGTTTATATCTTCAATGGTTTCTTCGTTTGGGTTGAAAGGTTCGTAAGCTCTTATAAATATTCGTTCTTGGCCTTTTAGATAGTTTGTAAGAGTAATACCCCAAAGATGGAGCTTTAATGTATTTACCACGTCGTCGTAAGTTATGCCATAGTTGGAGTAAGCATCTTTTTTTAAGGAAATATAATAATAAGGCCCGTAAAATAACGTTTTTAAATTTACCTCTTTGAAAATAGGTTCTTTAGCTACCTTATCTCTTATTTCTTGACCAAGTTTGACAAGGGTTTCTGGATCTGATCCATGTATTACCACAGAAAAAGGAGCATGCTGTCCTGTAATATCGCCAAGCCTGTCTCTTAATACCTGAGCCATATCAAATTCTTTCAAAACATGCACTTTTGCATCTACCTTCTCTCTTATTTCTCTCATTACGGCAAAAATAGATTTTGTCCTGTGGTCCTTTAAGGTAATAAGCATATCTCCCTTGTTGGTGGGGTTTCTTGGTTGTCCCAAAGATGCACCTATTCTTACCGAATAATGCTTTACCTCTGGTATCGACGCTACTATCTTTTCTATATGTTTTACTATCTGATATGTGTTTTTAGAAGATGCACCAGATGGTCCTGTGAAATCAAGCACAAACATACCCTCATCCCATTCTGGCAAAAAGCCGGTTTTCATGCTTTTATAAAGACCTAACGACGTTAAAAGCAATAAAGCCACTATTAAAATGCTTAAATTTTTTCTTTTGTAAAAGCCAGAAAAAATTTTTTGATAAACGCTTGTGAGTTTTAAGAGCCAGTTTGGTTCTGGTTTTACGACTTTTGGTATAGCCATGTAAGCTATGGAAGGGGTTATTGTCATAGAAACAAACTGAGATATCAAAAGTGCCAAAATGACAGCTAAAGCTAGCTCTTTAAAAAATGTACCAATAATGCCTGATAAGAAAAAAAGAGGGGCAAATACGCTTACAGATGTTAGCGTTGCAAGTGTCATGGGTTTTAAGATTTCAGAAGACGCATCTATAACAGATTCAAGCTTTGGCCTTGGTTTGTTTATATTTTTTTCTATGTTTTCCATTACTACAATAGCATGGTCTACTAGCGCTCCTATAGATGCCGCCAAACCACCAAGACTCATGAGATTTAAGCTTCCATGCAGTATATACATAAAAAGCAACGCACATAAAATACTTACTGGTATAACTATAGCTGTTAAAAGGGAAAGCCTGACGTTGTTTAGAAAAAGAGCTATAACCACAAGCGTGATTAAAGACCCTATTACAATGGCATCTATAACGCTTCTTATAGAAGAGCTTATAAAATCTGTAACATCAAACCATTTTACAATATGAGCATGAGGTGGTAGTTTCAAGGTTTTGAGGGTTTTGTCTACTTCGTTTACAATTTTTATAGCGTTTGCATCGTTAGTCCTATGTATGTTAAATATAACTGTGGAAGGATATCCGTCTACGTTAACGTAAGAAAGCATAGGATAATGACCTTTTACCACATAGGCAATATCACCAAGGGTTATAGTCTGATTGTTGTAGTATATTGGAATATTTAATATATCTTGTTCATCTCTTGGGGTTTGAATACCAAACACTAAGATAGAAAAGTTTTTCTGATTGTATTCACCTATAAAGTGATTTTGGGTGTAGCTTCTTATATCGTTTAGGATTACTCCTATAGGTATATCTAATTTCTGTATAACAGAAGGATTTAAGACTACGTCCATAGTGCTATAAGTACCACCTACCATATCCACTTCATAAACACCTGGTATAGACAAAAGGGCTGGTTTTATTGTATACCTTACTATGTTGCTAAGTTTGTTTATAGGTAGTTCTCTAGATACTAGAGCATAACCTGCTATAGAATAAGCGCTAGGCCCCATAAGTCTTACATCAAAACTTGCCTTTACCCCCATGTCCATTTGAAGTTCTGATATTTTTGACATAATCATTTGATAAGCTCTATACGGATTTGTGTTTGGACTAAAATATACGTTTAACATGACAAGACCTGGCCCGGTTCTTGACCTTACGTCTGTTACACCTTCTACAGATTTTATTCCTTGTTCCATCGGTATTGTAATATCTGATAGGGTTTTTTGGATAGGCTCATAATTGGCGTTTACGGTAATAACGACTCTTGGATATACGACGTTTGGAAATATATCTTCTGGTAGTTTAAAAGATAGCATGTAGCCAAGTACCGACAATACACCAAAGATTATAAAAAATGCGTATCTATTTTTTATAGCAAAGCTTACAAAAGCTCTCATCTAATCTTTTCACCATCTTTTAGAAGCTTGGCGCCTTTACAAACTACACTATCGCCAAGTACTCCAGACACCACATAGTATTGTCCCATATTACCTAATATTTTTACAGGTATATTTTTTACTTTATCACCTTGCTTTATAAAAACGCTTGGCCTGTTGTTATAAAGGACTAAAGCTTTGGAAGGTATCTTTTGTCCTTGTATTGTCTTTACAATAAAAGCTTTTAAACTGTCTCCTGGATTTTCATAAGAAGATATGGGCAATATTACGGCTAACCTTGATTTATCGTCTTGAAAAGCGTTTATAGGATATAACTTATTCTCAAATAAAATTTTATCTGTATTTGAGATTTTCATATTAAAAGGTATGAAAAACTCTCCATAAAGCTTTTTGGCGCTTATAAACGCTATAGGGGAACCTGGATTTACATTGCTACCGCTTGGAAGCACGTTAGAAACAATTCCGTCAAAAGGGGCTTTTATAATACCGTAAGAAGCTTCATCTTCCAAAGATTTTTTCAAATATATGTTTCTGTTAAGATCTCCTTGAGCCAAAGCCAAATCTGTTTTTATTTGAGAATACTCCTGATATGACATAGAACCGAGCTTATATAGTTTTTTCGCCCTCTCGTAGCGAGACATGTAATATTTTAGTTTTTTCTTAGAAGCCTCAATATCTTGGGCTATTGCCATTGCTTTATCTTGAAAAACTTTTGTATCCAAAGTCGCTATAACTTGTCCTTTTTTTACAAAGTCTCCATTTTTAACGTAAACCGATTTTAATATCCCGCCTATTGGTGAGCTTACGTAAGTGGCAGCTTGGTTTTGTACTTCTCCGTATATTGGTGTTTTTATTTGGTAAGCTCCGTAAACTACTTTGCATAAAACTATGTTTGGTGATTTTATCCCTTTGTTTATTTGTTTAGTTTTTGGCTTTTCACAAGAAAAAAGAAAGCCAGTTAGACATAGTGCTATTGCAAAATTGTAAAGTTTCATAGAAATATACTATCAAAAGCTCATGATATATTAGTGAAAAACTAAGAAAACTGCTCTATGAGCTTTTTTGCACCTTTTTTTGTATCTTCGTTTACAATACCCATAAGTCTTGAGAGTTCTTCTATCCTTTCTTCTTTAGTAAGGCTTTTTATTTGTATATCGTTTGATTGTCTTTTTACCAATATGTGGTTAGAAGAAGCGGCGGCTACTGCTGGAGTATGGCTTATGCAAATTATTTGAGCGTTTTTTGATATGTCTTTTAAAAGTTTAGCTATTGATATAGAAGCTTCTCCGCTGGTCCCAGCATCTATTTCGTCATATACGTAGGTCTCATAATCTCCAAGCACCGAAGATATAGCTAAAACTATTCTCGATGTCTCTCCCCAAGATGCTACTTCGGCCAATTCTTTCATGTGCTCTTTTGAATAAGAAGAAAATAAAAACGTTATATCGTCTATACCGTTTCTTGACAACTCCTTTGGTTTTATCTCTATGTCAAAATAGGCTTCTTTTAAGTTTAAAAGCTTTAAAACTTTGTTTACTAGAGTACTTATCTCTTTAGCCTTTGCTTTTCTTAAATTAGATAGCTCATTGGCTTTTTCTAACGTGTCTTTTTTAAGATACTCTATTTCTCTAAACAGGTGTTCTATGTTTTCTTTTAAGACTTTTAGGGATGATATATTTTCTTTGTAAGATTTTTTAACCTCAAACATTCTTTCAAAGGGCATCCTATATTTTCTCTCCAGAGATTGTACGTGGAATATTGTTTCGTTTAACTTATCTATTAACTCCACATCAACGTATGCTTTGTAAGAAGCTACAAAGGACACAGTTTCTAAAAGCTGCTCTTTCAAAGCATTTAATTTATCTACAGCCTTTTGTAAGTCTTCTTTATAAGAAAGCGCTTGGTTAATTTGGGATATTGAATAGTTTATCTTAGAGATTGCACTATGGTCACTGTATTCTAAGGCGTTCAACACGTTTTGAATATAGGTATTTATTTTTTCTGCATGCTGCAACTCTTCTGCTTTTAACTTTATATCGTTGTAAGTATCCTTTTCCAAGTTTAACGCTTCTAATGACTCTATAAGCTCTTTGTTTTTCTCTATCTCTTTTTCTAAAGACTCTTTTTGGAAAAGCAAATCTTTTAAGAGTTCTTCTTTTTGTTTTAAAGCATCAAAATATTCTACAAACTCTTTCTTTTTTCTTTGGATATCTTTATCCTTGTCCAATATCTCTAACTGATGATGCTTTTTAAAAATCTTTGATTGAGAAGACTGAGCTTGAAACATAACGCTTTGTCCAAACGTTTCTAAAACTGTTCTTTGGTTTGATGTCATTCCGTTTATGTAAAACTTAGATTTCCCTGCCTTTGTTTCTCTTCTTACTATATCATCGTTTATTTCTATTTCTACAGAGGCATTGTCAGACGATGATGCTAAAAGCCCAAGACAAAACTTAATAGCATCCATAAGCATTGATTTGCCAGCCCCAGACTCTCCTGTAACAACGTTTAAGCCTTCTTTAAACTCTATGTATTGGGATTTTAAAAGAAGATAAGACTCTATTTTGATACTCTTAATCATAAGCCTTTAGCTTTTTGATAAGCTCTTATAAAAGTTTCCATCAATATCCCTTTAAGCCCGGATTTCTCTATGTTGTATATACCTTCTATTGTAGTACCTGCCGGTGAGCTAACCTTTAAAACGAGTTCTTCTTCATTGTAAGCTTTTAAAAGCTCTAAAGCCCCTTCTATGGTAGTTATAGCTAAGTCATAAGACATGTCTTTGTTTAAACCCATGTATATACCAGAAAGTCTCATGGCTTCCACAACACTTGCAACAAAGGCTGGCCCAGACCCACCAATAGCCGTAAAAGCATCAAAGTATTTCTCTTCAAGCTCATAGACTTTTCCAAGATGTTCCAACATGCTTTTTATAACTTCTTTTTTAGTATCTTCACTATAAAAACCTATTACACCCTTTTTATAAATTACAGCTAAATTTGGCATAATTCTTGTAATATAAGCGTCTTTTGTATATTCTTTCAACTTTGAAACGCTTGTCCCAGCAAGCATGCTTACCAATGATTTATCGTTAAAATTTAGTCCCTTCAAAGATGTTAAGTCTTGAGGTTTTATAGATAAAATAATCAAATCTACACTATCTAACAAAAACTCAATAGAACTTGCAAAACCAACTCCGTCCTTTATCGAGCTTTCCTTTTTTGATGTGTCCTTGTCAAAAACTATAATATCGTAATGCCCTTTTAGACCAAGAGCAAATGCCCTACCCATGTTGCCGTAGCCTATTATACCTATTCTCATAAGCCGTAATAACTCGCTAGTGCTGCTGATATAGCTAAAGCTAATACATCTTTTGGCTTTTCGCCTTCTATTTTATAATCGTATTGACTTAACCTATTATCAAGGAAGCTTGTATCAAAATCACCTCTTATAAAATCTTCATCTCTTATTATTTCTCTATGAAGCTGTAAATTTGTTGGTATACCCCTTATAATAAATTCGTCTAAAGCTCTTTTAGCTCTTGCCACAGCTCTTTCCCAATCAAGAGCCCATACACATAGCTTGCTTACCAAGGAATCGTAGTAAGGCGGTATTATATAATCTTTGTAAATGGCAGAGTCCATTCTTACTCCTATGCCACCAGGTGAGTGATAGGCGGTAATACGTCCTGGAGATGGCGCAAAGTTTCTTTTTGGGTCTTCAGCGTTTATTCTAAACTGTATAGCGCAGCCCCTAAAGGAGATATCGTTTTGTACAAAGCTAAGCGGCTCTCCGTTTGCAATTCTTATCATCTGCTCTACAATATCTATGCCTGTTATCATCTCCGTTATGGTGTGTTCTACCTGAAGCCTTGTGTTCATCTCTATAAAATAAAACTCGTTGGTGGTTTGATCTAGTATAAACTCTATGGTACCGGCACTTTCATATCCGTATTTCATCATAGCTCTTACCGACATACCAAGTATCTTGTTTCTTACGCTCCTATCAAGCTTTGGAGACGGCGTTATCTCAATTATTTTTTGATGACGTCTTTGTATAGAACAATCTCTTTCGCCAAGGTGTACAACGTTTCCATACTTGTCTGCCAAAATCTGTACTTCTATGTGTTTTGGTCTTTGGATATACTTTTCTATAAATATATCTCCTTTCCCGAAAAAAGCCAAAGACTCTTTTTGAGCCGACTCAAAGCTTTGTTTTAGATCTTCTTTTTTATAAACAACCCTCATTCCTCTACCACCACCACCGTATGCAGCTTTTAGTATGATTGGATATCCTATGCTGTCTGCTATATCGTAAGCATCCTCTAATTTTGTAATAGGTTCATCGCTTCCGGGGACTACAGGTATACCTAAGTTTTTCATAACTTTTTTTGCTTTTACCTTGTCCCCAAAAGTTTCTATTTGTTCTGGTGTAGGACCTATAAATATAAGACCGGCATCTATGCAAGCCTGAGCAAATTCATGATTTTCGGATAAAAATCCATAACCTGGATGTATAGCATCGGCACCAGCTTGTTTTGCTATGTTTATTATCTTGTTGTAATCAAGGTAAGCCTTTATGGGATCCATAGGAATAAGATACGCTTCGTCAGCCTTTTTTATATGTAAAGAATTTATATCAGCTTCAGAATATATAGCTACTGTTTTAATGTCAAGCTCTTTACAGGCTCTTATAATACGTACAGCTACTTCTCCTCTGTTTGCTATTAATACTTTTTTAATCATACTTTAATTATATAAAATTTTTAAGGTATATTTATGAGAAATTGGATTTTGTTTTCCATAACGCTTGATGGCATAGGCGGAGCCTGCAAATTCTTTTCACAAGTGGCTGATCCTTTTTGCGTTTTTAAAAGCTTTAAACTTCCATCTTTGTAAAGCTCAAACATCAGTACTCCTTCTCCTTTGCAATTTTGATGTATATAGTGAAATACATTTTCCAAATAGCTAAGAAAGTCAAAATAAGAACCAAGTGTGCTTATGCTTTTAGGCTTCATTTGTGGAATGCTTTTGGTTTTTTCCTTTAAGAGCTTGGTGTTTGAATCAGCGTTAAAAGGTTTTGTTGTTTTTGATTGATTGTTTTGGTTTTTTTCTTGGTTTTCACCTTTTTTAGAAGAGTTTCTAGATTTTTTGATGTTTTCTTTAGAATATGTCTTTGTAGAATGTATTTCTTGTTTTGGTGTTAACGTAGCTTCTTTGGTTGGTGGTATCGTAAGATTGTAGTTTGGTTTGTAATGATTGGTTTTTTTGATGTTTTTGGCCTTTGGTATAGGTCTTTTCTTGATTTTTTGCTCTTTAATATGTTTTTTTTCTTTTTTAGTGCTTGATATCTTTTTAAAAATTTTTTTGGTGTTTGCTTGTTTTATTGTATTTATGTAAATTGGTTTATTTGGTTTTTTAAAGGGTATATTTATTTTTACAAAAGCAATCAAAAAAGATAGATGTATGAGAATGGACAACAAAAAGCCAAATATAAAAAATTTATGTCTTTTCATATTTAGTTTTTACAAAATCTATAAAACCAGGAATATCTAGCGTAGTATCAACACCCAAAATAAATTGATCAAAATTTCTAAGTTTTACAAGGTCTTTTGTAGTGCAAATATAATTTTTGTTAGATTCTAAATCCTTTTTTTTATAAAAATAATGATCTGGAAAAATTTTAACATCTTCTATAATAAACCCTATATCTTTTGATAGTTTCTCAACAAATTTTATAAAGGGTTTTTCATCTCCTATAGCACAAACTACACTGAAGCTTTTACCTTTTATATGATTTATATCAACGTCTTCAAAATTTTTATCGACAAAGGCTCTAAAAACGGCTTTCGCTCCAAAGATAGGTTTGTTTGTACTGATAATAGGCATATCAAAAGACTCTAATCTTGTTATAATTAAAGCATCTGCTCTATTTATAGAACTATATGGCTCTCTTAGGTTTCCCCAAGGAAGAAGATGGTCTTTTATACGGTTTGCTGGTATAAGCAAAATATCTAAATCCCTTTTTACGTATCTATGAGAAAAAGCATCATCTAATATTATTATCTTTGAACCTAATTTCTTACAAATCTCAGCTCCTTCTATCCTTTTAAAAGCTACTACAACGTTGGTTCTGGTTTTCAAAAATATTTCTACAGCCTCATCTCCATAGATTTTTGTATCACAAGAGCTAACTATAAGGTTTTCCCTTGATGTTCTTTTATAACCTCTTAATACTATACAAGGGTTTAAATCTTTTAAAGCTTTTGCAAGGTATATGGAAACTTGGGTTTTACCAGTTCCACCTACACTTAGGTTTCCTATAGATATTACAAAAACACCTGGGTGTTTAGCTTTTAATATGTTAAAATCAAAAAGTTTGTTTCTAAGCCTTATACCAGCCCCGTAGAGAAAAGAAGCCGGAGCCAAAAGCCCCCTTATGAAGTTCATTTAATAAGTATATCAAGTTTTAGTTTGAAGTCTCTTGTTGGTTATCCATTGTGCTGCTAATTGATTGCTCGTAAATTTGCTTTATTATATCTGCCACAAACTGAGCCCTTTGGATTTCTGTAAAACTTGACTCTACTTTAGAGCGGCCATTTTTTGCAATCTCTATGGCTTGGTCTTCGTTTTCTAAGAAAAATAGCAGTTTTTCTTCTATTTCAAGTCTATCAAGAGGAGTGTAAGCCACTATCTCCTGGTCTGGTATAAAAAATCCTGGTAGCGATGCTCTGTAATCTATAAAAGCACAAGAACCTTGGGATATAACTTCAATGGGTGTAAAGCCTATTCCAGAAGGTACTATCGAAGGGAAGCTAAGAAACGTTATCATGGAGTTTGCGTATATGTTTAAGACGTCCTCTTGTGTTTCAGCGCTTATTACCTCTTGGCCTTCTTTTAACGGTACCTGAGAATCTCCTAAAACCTTTATATCTATGCCTTCCAAAAAGCTTATTACAAAGAGCCTTTTTCTTGCTGTGTTGTAAAGTCCGACGTTTACTAGAAAGTTTATATAAGCTTCTGGTGATTCGTTTCTCCACTTTAAAAATTTTTCTTGTATTTCGTAGTTAAAAAATGGAAGCATATACTCTACAGCGAATATAACATCCACTTCTGGGTTTCTTCGCATGAACTCGCCAACTTCTACAAATACCGGCATTACCTCTTCCGGAAAGATTTTTGCACTTTCTTGTACTATGATATTTGGGTCTACGATAGGGCCTGGGAAAAGAACTTTTATTTCCTTCTCTTGAGGTATTGGTCTTTGCAAAAGCTCTTCAGATACAAAAGGAGCTAAAAAGTATATATTTTGATAGCCTATACTTCTTAAGAAATCAGCATGTTTCATGTCTGTTATCATTTGTATAAAGTTTCTAGACTCTCTTCCGTTGAAAAGGGCGGGATAATACAGCATAGGGTCTTCGGTAAAAACGCTTATATGCAAAAAGCCAAAAGCATCGCATAAGGAAACTCTATTACCGTTGGATTCACCGTAAACCAAAGCAGAACCATTTACATCCATCACAAAAAATGGCCTTTGTTCTTGCAAGAAGTTTACATAAGCATCTATATTGTTGTAATCAATATCATAAAATATAAGCTCTATACCAAATTGGTTGAGCTTTTGAGCCATGCGCTCCACATAATAAGCGTTGTAGCTAAGTCCAGGTGTTCTTACAAAAATTCCTTTCATAGTAAAAACTATTATAAACTAAAATCATAAATAGAGCTTTCTTTGTTAAAATCTTAAAACAATGGTTTCAAGTTTCTGAAGCTTTTAATAAAAAAGTATTGTAAAATATACATCTATGGATTACAAAGACACTATCAACTTACCAAAGACAAACTTTCCAATGAAAGCAAATTTATCGGAAAAAGAACCGGAAATTCTTAAAAAATGGGAAGGGCTGTATAAAAAATTAAGAGAAAAAAGAAAGGGAAAACAGCTTTTTGTATTACACGACGGACCACCTTACGCCAACGGCAACATACACATAGGGCACGCTTTAAACAAAATTCTGAAAGACATAATATGTAAGGTAGCTTTGATAGAAGGCTTTGATGTAGATTATAAGCCAGGATGGGATTGTCATGGCCTTCCGATAGAACAGCAAGTAGAAAAAGAGCTAAAAGCAAAAAAAATAAATAAAGAAAGCATACCAAAGGACGAGTTTAGAAGGCTTTGTAGAGAGTACGCTTCTAAGTTTGTAAATATTCAGAAGGAAGAGTTTATTAGATTAGGTGTGTTGGGTGATTGGGAAGAGCCATACCTAACCATGGACCCAAAATACGAAGCTCAAGAGGTAAGGGAAATAGGAAGATGTCTTCAAAACGGCGTGCTTTACAAAGGAAACAAGCCGGTTTATTGGTGTATATACGATAAAACTGCTGAAGCAGAAGCTGAGGTTGAATACAAAGAGAGAAAGGATATATCTATATACGTAAGATTTGAGCTTTTAAAACAATCAGAAAATGTTTTAAGACAAAAGCTAAATTTACCAGATAAACCTATTTCAATAGTAATTTGGACAACCACTCCTTGGACACTTCCTGCAAACTTAGGTGTAATGGCTTCCGAGCATATAGAGTATGGGGTTGTTGAGGATAGTAACCATCTTTTTTTATTGGAAAAACAAAGCCAATACGCAAAAGGCAAAGAGTTTATAGCATCTATAAAAGGTGAAGAGCTGATAGGCTTAGAATATAAGCATCCTTTTATAGAAAGAACGGGCAAGATATATCCTTCTGAGTTTGTAGAAGTTGGCACTGGTACAGGGTTTGTCCATATGGCACCAGGGCATGGTATGGAAGACTATATAGTAGGGTTAAGATATGGTTTAGAACCGTTTTCACCGGTAAATGAATCTGGTAGATTTACAGAAGAAGCTCCAGAGTTTATAAGGGGTTTAAATGTATTTGAAGCAAACAACGTTATTATAGAGCATTTAAAACAAACAGGCTTCCTTTTAAAGGAAGAGGAGATTTTACACTCTTATCCTCATTGTTGGCGCTGTAAAAACCCAGTAATATATAGAGCTACTCCTCAGTGGTTTATAGGTGTTGATATTAAAAGCCAAAAACTTCAGAATAAAAGCATAAGAGAAAAAGCTATAGAAGAAGCTGCTTACAACGTAAAATGGGTACCAAAGACTGGACAAAACCGTATGCTTTCTATGCTTCAAAATAGACCCGATTGGTGTATATCAAGACAAAGATTTTGGGGAGTACCTATAACGATATTTTATTGTAAGCGCTGTGGTGAGCCTCTTTTAGAATCTCATATATTTGAGCATGTGGCAAATATATTTGAAAACTCACCCTATGGAGCCGACGAGTGGTTTAAAAAAGATGAAAAAGAGCTTTTGCCCCCAGACACAGTATGTAAAAAATGTGGTTCCAAAGAGTTTGCGAAAGAAACGGATATTTTAGACGTATGGTTTGACTCTGGTTCTTCCCATGCTTCGGTGTTAAGGCCAAGAGGTATAGAAAAAGCCGACATTTACCTAGAGGGTTCAGATCAGCATAGAGGATGGTTTCAGGCTTCTTTGCTGGAGTCGATAGCTTCTTACGGAGAGGCACCTTTTAAATCTGTTGTTACCCATGGGTTTACTGTAGATGAAAAAGGCCATAAGATGTCAAAATCCCAAGGAAACGTCATATCGCCTCTTGAGATTATAAAAGAATATGGAGCGGACATTTTGAGACTTTGGGTTATATCAGAGGACTACACTGAAGATATAAAACTTGGGAAATCTATATTAAAACGTCTAGCTGAAGATTACAAGAAAATAAGAAACACGTTGAGATATTGTCTTGGAAATCTATATGACTTTAAGTATGAATTTTCTATAGCACCCGATAAACTACATCACTTTGATAGGTACATGTATGCTTATGCTTCAAAAGTTTTTGAAGAGCTTTTTGGCTTTTATAAAAATTATCAATACCACAGATTTTATCACAGGTTGATAGAGTTTATCAGTATAGATTTGTCAGCTTTGTATTTTGATGTACTAAAAGATAGACTTTATATGTATAAAAGCGGTTCTTTTGAAAGGTTGTCAGCTCAAACGGTACTTTATTTTTTACTTAAAAATCTTACAATTCTTCTTTCTCCTGTGCTCAGTTTTACCGCCGAAGAGACTTACTATTATATGAAAAGCATAGAAAACTATCTGCCAGAAAGTATATTTATGAATGAGTATAAAGCTTCAAATTTTACCGATGAAGAGCTTTTAAAAGACTACCAAAAACTTTTGCTTCTTCGAAAAGATGTATTAAAAGCCATAGAAATTGAGCGTAAAAACGATGTTATAAAGCATCCTTACGAGGCAAGGGTTGTTGTAAAGCCAAATGAAGAGTTTTATAGGCTTTTAGAAAAGTACAAAGATTACCTTCACTCATTTTTTACTGTAAGCCAAGTAGAAATAGCAGAAAACGATGGCGAGGAAGGCGAGTATACAAAACTTCGTATTAAGGTAGAAAAAGCCAAAGGTGAAAAATGCCCAAGATGTTGGCTGTACGTAGAAACCATGGTAAATGGAGTATGCCCAAGATGCGCTGAAAACATAAAGGTATAATATTTCATTGTATTTTTATAAGATTTTAATATAATATTTTCCAAGGAGGTAATTCGTTGAAAAGGCATATTTTAAGAGCAAAGATACATAGAGCTACTGTTACAGGAGCCAATCTTAACTACGAGGGTTCCATATCGATAGACGAGAGGCTTTTAGAAGCTGGGAAATTTGTAGTATTTGAAAAAGTAGACATATACAACGTAAACAACGGAAATAGATTTTCTACCTACGTGATACCTGGAAAGCCTGGTGAAATATCGCTAAACGGTGCAGCTGCAAGGTTATGCATGCCTGGTGATATTATAATCATAGCTTCTTATGCAGAGTTAGAAGAAGAGGAGCTAACTTATTTTAGACCTTACCTTGTATATGTGGATAATAAAAACAACATATTGGAAGTAAAGAGGGATATGCACCATGTCTTCACCTATTGAAGAAAACATATGTTTTGATAAGGTACCTTCAATTTCGCCTCAAGAGGCAAAAATGCTTTTAGACAAAAGCAAAGATTATGTGCTTTTAGATGTGAGAACAAAGATGGAATATAATAAATGGCGCATAGAGGGAGCTAAACTTTATTCTCTTGACACCTTGATAAAAACTTACAAGGAACTTGATAAATCAAAAAAATATTTGGTTATATGTTTAAGTGGTGGTAGAAGCGCTTGTGCTACTTATGCACTAAGGCAGCTTGGTTTTGAAGCTTTTAATATAAAAGGCGGAATGTTGGAATGGCCTTATGAAACTATAGGTAGCTTTGAGGATTTATGAGACCTTTGGTATTAGAGTTAGAGGGTTTTTTATCCTACAAGGAAAGAACTGTTATAGATTTCTCTGAACTTTCTTTGTTTGCTATCACAGGAATGACTGGAGCCGGCAAAACAACCATAATAGATGCTATCACATTTGCCCTTTACGGTAAATGTCCAAGGTTTGAAAAAGGTGCTTCCAAAGAGGATTATATATCAAAAGGGAAAAATTTTTTTAGAGTATCCTTAACGTTTTTTTTGAACGGTAAAACTTATACGGTGGAGAGATCTTTAAAGAGTGGTAAAAATATTGTACTTTCTTTTAAAGAAAACGGAAGAGAAATAATTACAGAAGAAAAAAATAAGCTAAGGGAAGAAAAAATTAAAAACCTATTAGACATGGATTACGATACGTTTACCAAGGTGATAGTTTTACCACAAGGAGAATTTGCAAAGTTTATCAAACCAGAGAGCCCTCAAGAAAGAAGAGAAATAATAATGAGATTAAGCAATTTAGATAAAATAGAGAAAATGAGGGAGATTGCATCTTCTCAAAAAAAAGATTTAAAAAATGAAATAGATTCAATAGCGTTTAAGATAGATAACTTAAAATCTACTCAAGAAAACGCAGAGAAACTTCAGGAAAATCTAAATTCTTTGGAGCAAGAGCTTAGCGTTAAAACTTCAGAAAAAAAAGTTTTGTTAGAAAGGCTTGAAAAAGCCAAGAAAAAGCAAGATTTAAAAACCGAGCTAAACAAACTAACAGCCGAATATAAAAACTTAGAAAATCAAAAAGAACAGATGGAGCTTATCAAAAAACGTATTGAGTTTTTAAAACCAAAACTTAGCCTAAAATCAGATATAGAAAGGTATATAAAGTTAAAAAACGAATTAGACAAAACAACGCTTGAGCTCGATAAAAAAAATAAAGAGTATTTTTTAAAAGAGCAAGAATACAATAAAATTTTGACAAATTTTGAAACAATAAAAGCCGATTACGAAAAGATAAAAGCTCAAGAGGAACGCATAGAAAAGGGTCATAAGATAATATCTATATTAGAGAATGCATTATCCTTAGAATCTTTTATAATAAAAGATGAAACCAAGCTAAAAGATGTTGAGCAACAACTAAAAACAACCAAAGAAGAAATATCAAAATTATTGGCCAATATAGAGCGATATGAAAAACTTTTAACAAAAGAAAACAAAGAAGCTTTTGAAAAAGCCATTGAAAACCTTACAGTAGCGATAAGTCAATTAGAACTAAAGGAAAAAGAAAAATATAAAAAACTTTTAGAAAAAGAAAAATTGATTGAAGAAATAAAGAAAATAGAAAAAGAGCTTTCAGAAAACGAAGAAAGATTAAAAGGTTTAGAGCAAGAGCTAAATGCCAACAAAAACATCATTGTTTTATATCATAGCAACATATTAAAAACCCTTTTAAAAGAAAATGATACTTGTCCTGTTTGTGGTGGTATTTATCATGAAAAAGAACATATTGCATTAGAAAACGTAGAAAGTAAAGACTATATTATAAAAGACATAGATTATGTTAAAAGCCAGATTACACTGCTAGAAGATAGGTTAAAATCAAAAAAAGAGATATTGGAAAAATTATCAGAAGAAATAGAAAACTTTACAAAAGAATTGTCAGAAAAAGAAATTTTACTACAAAGATTAAAAGATTTAGAACAAAGAAAAAAACTTTATGACGACACAGAAAAAACTTTGGAAAAATTGAAAAGTGATAAAGATAAACTTGAAAATCAGCTTTCTATTTTCAACGACCAAAAAAAAGAATTAGAATCGGATTTGTACAATAAAAAAGAATCATTGGAAAAGCTAGAAAAAGAGCTTTTATCTTACGGTGTTAAAGAAGAGCATTTGCAAAATAAAAAAAATGCTATAGACCAATATAAGAATAAGTTAAATGAGATAAAAGAAGACATACAAAATAAAAGAAAGATATACGAAGATACCAAAGAAGAGATAAATAATTATGAAAAAAGTATAGCGCTTTTAAAAGAACAAGTATCTTCTTTGAGCGTCAAAAAAAGTACAATAAGCGAAGAACTAAATGAGCTTGAGGCAAAATTATCTTCTATAGAAGATAAAGAAAAAGTTTTGGATGAGTTGAGCCATTTAGAAGATTATGAAAGAACATACAATGAATATACGGTAAAATTATCCAATTTAAAAGAACAAATACAGTTAAAAGAAAATGAAATAATAAACATAACGGAAGAAGCATCACCCGAAGAGTTGGAAAACATGTTGGAAGTTTTAGAAGAATATGTGAAAACGCTAAATCAAGAAATAGGTTCTATAAGCTCTAAAATAAAACAGATAAAAGAAAACGAAAAACAGATAAAAGAGCTTGAAGAAACTATAAAAGAGCTTGAAAAGAAGTGTAATATATATGAAAGACTGGAACAAGATTTAAAAAGCGATGCACTGCAAGCCTATATATCTCAGAAAATAATAGAAGAACTGATAAAATACGCTAACGTATACGCTTCAAAAATGGAGTTTCCATATAATTTTAAAGTTGAAGAAAAGACTCGTGAAAAAGATAGCATAGTAGTAGAAGACGCCTTTGGAAATACAAGGCCTATAAAATCTCTGAGCGGTGGTGAGACTTTTATAACGTCTTTGTGCTTTGCTTTAGCACTCGGCGAAGCTGTGGGTTCTAAACGTCTTAAATCACTTTTCATAGATGAAGGGTTTGGTACATTGGACAAAGAAACCCTAGAAAAAGTGGGTAATGCTTTGGAGCTTTTGAGCCAAAATATAAATAAAATGGTAGGTATTATCACACACGTTGAAAGTTTGGCTGAAAAATTTCCAAACAGGTTGATAGTAACAAAAACAAAGGATGGTAGCTCAAAAATAGAGGTTGCATGATACATCACTTACCAATAATAATAGGTATGTTGGTGGCTATTGTAAGCCCTATTGTATCTTATTACGTTAGAATTCCCCTTGTTTTAGTAGAATTTATAATAGGTATATTGTTTGGAACTATTTTAGAGAAAGATATACCAAACAAAAGCGAAGTGGCTTTTATATCTTATATAGGCTTTCTTATCTTAATGTTTTTGGCTGGTTTTGAAGTGGATTTTGATTTTATGGAAGAGTTCAAGCCAAGAGAGTTGATATTTATATTTTTATACGTATTTATGCTAATACCATTTTCTTTCTTAAGCGCATTGTCTCTTGGCTTAGAACATTCTTATGTAGTGATTACACCGCTCATATCAGTAGGGCTTGGTTTACCGATTTTAAAAGAATCTAATATAATAAAGACCAATTTAGGACAAAAGCTTTTAATATTAGGTAGTGTGGGTGAGGTAAGCAGTATATTTTATATAAGTTTTGTGAATGCGTTGTTAAAGTTTGGTGTTGTGCAGGCTATCGTAAAAACAATAATAACCTACATTGTTCTTATATTAGCTATTATGTTTGCAAAAGCCCTAAAAAACAAGCTAAAAGAATATAGAGTAGTTGTGAAAAACATATCTTTGGAGAATACTCATATTTTTATAAGACTTGCTCTTTTTGCAACGTTTATATCAGCTTCTTTGTTCGAGATAATAGGTATGGAACCTATACTTGGTTCTATGCTAAGCGGTATGGTATTAGGGTATGTAATAAGAAAAAAAGAAGTTATAAATAAGAGCTTTTACGATATGGCCTTTGGTTTTTTTGTACCTTTGTTTTTTGTATACACGGGTTTTAGTTTAAATATAGCTTACATTAGCAAGAATATTCTTATGAGCGGTGTAGAAATAGGTATTGTTTTATTTATTGCAAGGTTTGGTATATCTTTTATTTTGCTTTTGGCTGGTTTTAGATTGATAGAATTACCATTTGTTAGTTTGTTTATAAGTTTTCCATTTACACTTTTAATAGCTTCTATCAAGATACTTTCAGATATTAAGTATATAACACCGGCTCAAGGCGTAACAATATTGATAGGCACTGTGTTTAGTTCTCTTATCTATCCTATAATGTTTAAAGTGTTTGCAAGGTTTTATGTAAAAGATGAAAATATTTGAAGGTTTTATAGCTGGTTTTACGATGGGTTTGGTCTATTTTTTAGTATTAAAAGTAAGGACTAAGTTTATATTCGGTAAAAAATATCTATACTATATAGGTTGGATTTTATCGTTGGCAGTGTTTTCTATGGTGTTTTTATATATAAACAAACACCTAGTTTTTGATTTGATATCCTTTATAGTTGGTATTTTTTTGGCTCAAATATCTACGATAAGTTTTTATTTTTTTAAAAGCAAAAAGAGTAATTATATAGACCAGTAGTTTTTCACAAACAAAGCCTCTAATACAAAATTTGTAAAGAAGAAAAGCGGTGATATTATACCTATCAACCATGGGTAATCTTCAAGAAAATTAGCAAGTGCTATAAAAAGTGGTACGCTTATATAAGAGAGTCTTGCGAAAGCGCTTGTGTTTATAAAGATATCCCCCAAAGCCCATAAGTATTCTACAAATATAAGAATAGCAAACAACGTGTAGTGTAAAGGTAACCTATCGATAGCAAATACAATTATCAGTATGTAAGCTATCATAATAAGCAAATTTATAAAATGATCAAATTCGTAAACTCCAAGCGGCGTTGATATGGGATGAGAAGGTATGTCATGTGGGATTAGCATAAGTATATTTGAAATACGTTTTAACAGCGTAGGCTTACCCCACCAATCTTGAGCATGAACAAAAGCTATCGGGTCTTTAAATTTGTAAAAGCTATACAAAATAAAAGCAAAGAAACCCCAAAGAGATAAAGCACCGTACAAAATAGCCTTTGGATAATCAGTAGTTTTTTTGCTTTTAGCGATATCAAAAAATACAACAAAAGATAAAAATACAGCTAAAGGACCAAAAAGTGTAGCAAGCCCAGCTAAAACACTAGCCAACAGCTGTTGGCGTTTTACAAGAAGATAAAACACGCTTATGGCAAAAAAATTTAAAGCAGAAACAGGATATGCAGACATGCCAAAAAAAGAAGACGGATAAAAAGCAAATAAAAGTATAGTCATATAAATGGTTGATTCTTTTTTGTTTAGGGCTTTTAGAAGAAGATAAAGCATATACATGGAAGCACCTTGAAAAATGATAGCAGGTAGTATGTATAAAAATGATATATTCTTTCCTATAACAATGTGTATAAATTTCATTATAAGAGGATAGCCGGGGAAAAACGCTATAGTTGGAATATGTACCGTTGAATTTCTATAACCGTACACCGCTATATGTGTATACCAAACAGCATCCCAATGCATAAAATGGTTAAAAAAAGAAGGCTCATACTTAAAATGCACTGGATAAGGTCTTCCGTAGTGAGGTTTTAAAAGGTTAAAAGAAAACCAAGCCACCATCAAAGTCCAGAAAAACCAAGATATAAAAAACAAAAATATCTGCATTAGTTTATGTTTTGATTTTCTTCTTCGTCTTCTTTGTCTTCACAAGAGCACTCTACTATAGATTCTTCCCAATGTATGCAATCTGTATCCTCTTCAAACATCTACTACCTCCTTTCTAGAAGGGATATAAACGTTTTTATTGCCAAGCTTATCTTTTAACACAAGCATTTTATCTTCTTCGCCATGTATCAAACATATTTTTTCTGGATTTGCAGCATCTATCCACTCTATGAGCTCTAGTTGGTCTGCATGAGAGGAAAATCCATTCACAGTGTATATTTTAGCTCTAACATTTATGGGTTCTCCCATAACAAAAACTGGGTTTTGCTTTTCTAATATCTTTCTTCCCAATGTGCCATGTGGTTGATAACCTACAAAAACTATAGCGTTTTGTTCTTTGTATGCATGGTGTCTTATATGATGAAGTATTCTACCGCCGCTCAACATACCACTGCCAGCTATGATAATAGCCCCTTCTTGGATGTCGTTTATCTGTTTTGATTCTTCTACATCCCTTATCATTGTGAGGTATGGTATATTAAAAGGGTCTTTCTTTTGCATTATATCGTAAGTTTCTTTTCTAAAATACTCTGGATTTCTTAAAAATACTTTTGTTACACCTATAGCTAAAGGCGAATCTAAAAATATTTTACACTTTGGTAAAGAGCCTTCTTCGTAGAATTCTCTCAGTACGTAAAGTATATCTTGGGTTCTTTCTAAAGCGTAGCTTGGTATTAAGACGTTGCCATGTTTTATAGTATTTTTTATAATTTCTTTTAGCTCTTCTTTTGATTCCTCAAAACTCTTATGAAGTCTATCACCATACGTACTTTCCACATAAACAACGTTTGCTTTTGAAGGTAGGCTAAAGTCTCTAACTATAGGCTTACCTTTGTTGCCGAGATCTCCGGAAAAGACTATTTTCTTACCTTTGTACTCTATTTCGTAAAAGCATGAGCCTAATATATGCCCAGCGTCTTTTGGAGTAACCTTCATGTCAAATATTTGATATGTATTGTCGTAGGAAAACTTTGGTTCAAAATGCTCCATAGCTTCGAACACGTCGTCCTCATCGTACAGCGGTTCTAATGGTATGTCTTTTATAGTGCCTCTTTGAAACCTTTTCATATGAGATTTATAATTCTCAAGCATTACTTTAGCAGTATCTAAAAGCATTAGTCTTGAAAGTTCGTAAGTGGGTCTTGTACAGTAAATTTTACCTTTAAAGCCGTTCTTTACTAGCATGGGTATGCGACCACAATGGTCTATATGAGCATGTGTTAATAACACTGCATCTACTTCCTTTGGATCAAAACCAAGCTCTTCTGATTTTTCTTCATCAACGCCTTGGAAAAGCCCACAATCTATAAGTATTTTTTTGTCTTCCAAAAAAAGCATATGAGCACTACCGGTTACAGTTTTAGCAGCGCCGTAAGATATGACTTTCATAAGCTCTCCTTAGGCCTCATAACAAGTTCAACGTAAATATCATCTTTGAAATACTTGTCTAAAAGTCTTAATATATCGTTCTTGTCTACGTTGTCTATGTTGCTTTTGAAATATTTAAAATAACTTATATCCTTTACCACCGCAGAAGAAAATCCCATTAAATCCGCTTCGGACTCAGGATTTTCTAATACAAAATCTTCTTGGTTCAATATTTTATTTTTAGCTTTTTGTATGTCTTCATCTTTTAGATTAGATATTCTTTCTAAAAGCTCAAACACTTTATTTTTAAAAGTATCTACTTTATCGTAGTCAGTTATTGCAAAAATTGTGTAGTTGTTGTCTTGCTTGTGAGCCCCATCCTGACAGGAAAAAGAATAAACTATACCTTTTTCTTTTATTTCGTTGTGGATAAGCGAAGTCCTACCACCAGATAACAATTGATCAAATACTACAAACGGATAATACATTTTTTCACCTATGTTAGGAGCGTCCCAACCTATTGCATAGTATGTTCTATCTATCATCGGATCTTCCAAAACTTCTTTTCGTGGAAACTTCTTCGGTGGTTCAGGTACATATATAGAAGGTCTAATGTTGTTTTGGGGCTTTTGAGAAAATATATCATATATAAACTTCATATCCTCTTCAGAAACGTTTCCAGAAATGCTAACTGTCATGTTCAATGGTTGATAGTAAGAGCTGTAAAAGCTCTCAAGCATTTCTTCGTTAAAGTTTGATATGGTTTCTTCGTAGCCTATTATTGGGTACATATAGTTTGAAACTTTGTAAAAAAGCCTATCAAAACGTTCAAAAAATCTATTTATTGGGCTATCCATTCCTCTTTTTAGCTCTTCTATTACTATGGGTTTTTCCTTTTCAATCATATCTTCTTCTAACTTAGCTCTTAAAGTGAGACTTTCTAATATATCTACAGCCTGCCTAAGATAGTTAGAAGATATGTTTATATAGTAATATGTAAAATCTTTTGAAGTGGCAGCGTTTATTTGACCCCCCAACCCTTCTACTAAAACATCCAATTCACCGTATTCATACCTTTCAGAACCATTGAAAAGCATGTGTTCAAGAAAATGAGCCATCCCCTTTTCCTTATAATCTTCATAGCTAGAGCCTACGCTAAACCAAACCTGTATGGATACAGATTCTACATCTGGTCTTTTTCTTATATATACTTTTGCGCCGTTTTTTAATTGCTCATAGATTATATCAGCTATGTATTTCTTCATTTTCTTCTGTTATTTTTATTTCTATATCACTGTCTGCAAGCCTATTTATAGCAAAAAACGTTTTTTTAATAAGCTCTCTTTTTCCTCTTATAAAAGAGCTGTCATCTTCTTGCATAAGTTTCTCTGTATATTTAACAGCTGCATGTACAAGTTCGTATTTGTTGTTAACTTTCTTAAGAGCCTCATAAATCTTTGGTCTCGAAGACATCGCACTTACCTCCTTCTAAAATATCTATTATATCACTTCCTACGTAGTCTTTGTGTTCTAAAAAGTATTCTCTTCTTGATTTGTTGCAGTAAATAATAGATTTAATCATGTTTACAGTCTCATCCACGTATCTATTTACTACAATAAAATCAAAATACTTTGCACAAGATATCTCGCTTTTTGCAGCCTCAATTCTATTTAAGGCGTTTTGGTCTTCAAAGCCTCTATTTTTAAATCTTGCATAAAGCTCTTCCAAAGAAGGAGGCATTAAAAATATCAAAAGAGAAGAGGGAAATAGTTTTTTTATATTTTTAGCGCCTTGCACATCTATTACTAGTAAAGCATCGTACCCCTCTTCTATAAGATTTTTAACGCTTTTTATAGGAGTTCCATAGTAATAACCATAAACGTTTGCATATTCAACAAATTCGTTGTTTTCTATCATGCCTTTAAACTCTTGCTCAGATAAAAAGATATAATCTATACCGTCTTTTTCGTTGGCCCTTTTTGGTCTTGTGGTTGCAGTAATCACTCTTTTAAGCGTTTTAAGCTCTTCTAAAAGCTTATAAGCTATAGTGGTTTTACCAGCCCCAGACGGTGCAGACAATACTACAATGTTACCCATGAAACATGTCTTTTAATATTATATCAAACAATACGTTTGGGAAAATTCCAAAGAAAAAAACAGTTATAAGAAAAACGCTAATACCTATAGTATCGAATAAATTAAGCGACAACGACATGTTGTCCTCTACAACAGGTTCTTTAAAAAACATATAAACGATTAATTTTAAATAATAACCAGCGGCTATAATACTACCTATAACAAACAAAATAGCGAAAAACCAAGCGTTGGAGTTTACAAGACCCAAAAAGATACCTAACTTACCTACAAAAGTAGCAAAAGGTGGTATGCCTATTAATGCAAATAAAAATAAAGCTAAAGCGGTTGCTAGAAATGGACTTTTTCTGTAAAGCGCCCTATAGTTGTTCATATCGTGATTCCACGATTGGTTTTTTTCTAGTATTGAAAGCACCAAAAAAGCACCTGCTGTAGCAAAAGCGTAAACTATCACATAAAATATTGTGGAGCTTACCGACAACGGATTGTATCTTGAAAAACCTATTAGAAAATAACCGGCATGACCTATTGAAGAATAAGCTAGCATCCTTTTGGCAGAATTTTGAGCGTAAGCTACCAAGTTTCCCCAAAACATTGATATAACACCTACAATACCAACTATATAGCTAAAATTGTTGGTTACAGGAAATATATAGCTTGCCAGCAAAAATATAACTGCGTAAAATCCTATTTTTGGAACCGTAGATATAAAGGCTGTGGTAGAAGTAGGAGCCCCTTCGTAAGCGTCTGGTGTCCAAAAATGAAAGGGCGCAGCTGATACTTTTAAGGCAAAAGCTATAAACAAAAACAAAGATGCTAAAGCAAAAGCGGTGTTATGGTTAACAGATACACTTATAATACCAAGATGAGAAGTAGCCCCTATATAAAAGGCGCTTCCAATACCAAAAAATGCAGTAGCCATGCTCCCAAGCACAAGGTATTTAAAAGATGCTTCTTTGGATATGTAATCTTCTCTTAACATGCCAACGGATATATACATAGATATAGATGCAAGCTCTAGTCCAGACAATATTACTGCCAGATTTTTAGAAGATACCATTATTGAAAGGCCTAAAGAGATAAGAATAAACGTATATACATTTTCTAAGAAGGTTTTTTTGCTTTTAAAAAAACTTACAGAACTAAATATCACAAAAGATGTAAGTATGTATATTATACCTTTTAAAAGCAAAGAAAAAGCATTTATATCAAGCAGCCATTCGTTGAAACGATATCCTGCCAGCGAGTATTTAATAGCCAGCACGCCACTTATAAAGCTTATCAAAAACCCAAGGAAACCTATAAGGTCAAAGCTTGGTAAAAACAACTCTACAATTATCAGAAATATGATACCTACAGTTGCAATAATATCAGGATACAATGCCTTCATCAAAATCTCCCTAAAATAAGCTTTGATGTTTGAGAGACTATGTTAACAAAGTTATATGGCATAATTCCCATGATAAAAGCCCCAAAAAGTATTAAAACAAAAGGTATTATGTGGTGAAGCTCCAAATCCATAGTATGTTGAAGTTTTTGGATTTTAGATTCTGACAAAGAGGCAGATTCAAGCATTACATTCTTATACATATACAAGAAGTATGCAGCGCCAAGCACCATTCCTACACCAGCAACAATAGCCCACATTGGAAAATATTTGAAAGTGCCAAGTAGTATTAAAAACTCAGAGACAAAGCCAGAGAAACCGGGAAGTCCTATAGATGCCAAACCGCTTATCATAAATAAAATGGCAAAGTTTGGAAGATATTTGGCTATACCACCTAAATCCGACATCTCGTAGGAATGAAATCTGTCATATATAAAACCGGCTGCATAAAATAGAGCTGCGGAGCTAAGTCCGTGAGCTATCATCATATAAGAAGCCCCATTTATAGCACTCACAGAAAGGGCAAATGTTCCAAGGGTCACCATTCCCATGTGGCTGATTGAAGAATAAGCTATTAACTTCTTTATGTTTGTTTGAGATATAGCCATCATAGCAGCATAAATAATGGCTATTATACTAAGCACAAACATTACAGGAATAAATATTTTGGAAGCTTGTGGAAAAAGTGGAAGAGAGTATCTTACAAAGCCAAAAGTACCCATTTTTAGCAAAACACCCGCTAGAACTACCGAACCAGCCGTAGGAGCTTCTACGTGAGCATCTGGAAGCCATGTGTGAACAGGCCACATAGGTACTTTCACTGCAAAACCTATACCAAAAAGTACAAAAAGTATTATTTGAAGCCAAAGAGGATAAGCTATGTGCTTGTGAAAATCGTATTCAAAAGATATATGGCCACTTATAAAATAACCATAAACTATCATTGTCGCTAAACCAAGCAATAAAAATAAGCTACCAAAAAATGTATATATAAAGAATTTGTTGGCAGCGTAGATTTTTCTATCATGTCCCCAAAAACCTATTATGAAGTACATAGGAACTAGCATTCCTTCCCAGAAAAGGTAAAACAAGAATAGATCAAGAGCAGAGAACGTTCCAAGACAAGTGGTTTCTAGTATTAGAAACAACGCATAAAAAAGATTTGGTTTTTCTTTTACTTTTATAGCCCATATAAAAACTGTAAAAAATATAAGAGCGGTAAGAGTAAACAAAGATACACCAAGTCCATCTAAGCCAACATCATAATTTATGCCAAGGGATGATATCCATGGTACAACAGTCCTATAAAGAAAATGGTGAGTGTTTGGATTAAAGTTAACAAGTAGTATAACGCTTAAAGCAAAAACGACCCCTGATATTGCTATAGATACTACCTTAGTAAGCCACTCATTTCTAAAAAGAGACACTATAAAAGCGCCCACCAAAGGTAAAAATATAGCTATATTGAGAATACTAGCCATTTAGGATACCCCCTTTAAAGATTACTAAGATTAAAAGCAAAAATACACAAACAACACCGTAAAGCATATACAAAGCGTAGTAATTTAGCTTACCATTCTGAAGCCTACTAATAGGTTTACCGTAGTTTGAAGTAGCGCTCGCCACCCCGTTCACAAACCCATCTATTATTATACGATCTACTGCTTTATATATTAGCCTCGATATAGCAAGGTAGCCTTTTGCTATTATGTTGTGATAGATATACTCTGTGTAAAACTGGGATTTTACAAGAGTGTGTATAGGTTTAAATAGTTCATAAAGCGTATTTGGATCTACAATCTTTTTGACATACAAAAGGTAAGAAAAAGATATACCTAATATGGCAACTATAATACCGTAAATAGAATGCGCCATTAAAGAAGAAGGTGGTTCTATAGAGCTATTCATATAGGAGAAATAATTCCAAAGCAAGAATCCACCCATAAGGGATAAAAAGCTTAGTATAAGCATTGGAAAGCTCATTATGGGTTCTACTTCGTGAGGTTCTTCATGATAATGCCCCTCTCCTAAGAACACCACAAAAGCTTCTCTGGTTATGTAATAAGCTGTAAGCATAGAGGTTACAAGTATTAAGGTGGCTACTAACGTATTTTTATCCATTATCAAAGATACTATAGCATCTTTTGAAAAATAACCAGCAAATGGAGGAAAACCAGAAAGTGCCAAAGCACCTATCATGAAAGCTGAAAAGGTAATGGGCATGTATTTCTTGAGACCGCCCATTTCAAATATGTTTTGAGTGTGATGATGAAGTCCTGTTATCACAGCACCAGCGGCTAAGAACAATAGAGCTTTAAAGAAAGCGTGTGTTGTAAGGTGAAACATAGCTGCTGTTGGAAATCCCATACCAAGGGCTGTAAACATGATAGCCAATTGGCTCATGGTAGAAAAGGCTATTATCTTTTTTATATCGTCATGTACTGTAGCCACCAAAGCGGCAAAAAGCATTGTGACAACACCTGTTATCGCTATATAGCTTAGCGTTGTTTGAGACAAAGAGAATATTGGATAAAGCCTTGCCACCATATAAACACCTGCAGCCACCATTGTAGCAGCGTGTAGAAGGGCTGATACAGGAGTTGGGCCAGCCATTGCGTTAGGAAGCCAAGTGTGAAGAGGAAGTTGCCCTGATTTACCCACAGCACCACCAAAAAGAAGAAGCGTTGCTAATGTAATACCAGGAACATAGTTGGCATTCTCAAAAAGTTTTGGCAAGGATAAGGTCCCAAACAACCAAAAAGTATATATGATACCTAAAATAAAAGACCAATCGCCTATTCTATTCATCACAAAGGCTTCCAAACTTGCCTTTGTGGCAAACTTCTCTTCGTGAAAGTAACCTATAAGAAGATAAGATGCAAGACCAACACCTTCCCATCCAAAGAACATAAGTATAAGAGAATCTCCCAACAGTATAAGAAGCATTGAGAACAAGAACAAGCTAAAGTATGCAAAGAATTTAAACGTCCATTTACCAAAAAGATATCTCATATAGCCTATTGCGTATACAAATATAACACTTGCTACAAAAGTAACGGTAACCGTAGTGGTGATAGACAGTTTGTCTATGTATATACCTATGTCTACAGATGTATTTGATAAAGGCAAGAATTTGTAAAATACTATATCTTCTGGCTCTTTCATAGAAAGCATGCTGATAAGAGCCACTATAAAACTCAGTATACCAGCAGTGGCGTTTATTACACCAGAGGCAAAATCACCTATACGTCTTCCAAACAAGCTTATCGTTATAAAGGATAACAGTGGGAAAAGAAGTATTAGAGATTGCATCTTTATCCCTTCAAATCTATAATTTCGTTTACGTTTTCAGCTTTTCTTAATCTAAACAAAGAAAGTATAATACCAAGACCGACGGCTGCTTCAGCAGCTGCTAAAGCTATTGTAAAAAGGGCAAAAATCTCACCATCTATAAGATGATTTAGCCTATCTATGCCAACAAAGGCTATATTTACAGAGTTTAACGCTAACTCCAAAGACATTAGAATGGTAATAAGGTTTTTTCTTACCATCATGCCAAAAAGCCCTATTCCAAGAAGTATAAAAGATAAAATAAAATACTGACTTACGTTTTGAACCAACAATTTACTGACAATACTTTCAATCATACGTTTTCTCCTCTTTTCTACCAAGTAAAATTGCTCCTATCATACTAATAAGCAAAAGCACAGACATGAGCTCAAAAGCCCAAAAATATGTGCTAAATAGTTTAATACCAATTACCTCTGCGTTTCCATAGTTTTTTGTTATAGTTTCTATAATTTTATTTTTAGTTATAGAAACACCAGATATTCCTACTATGAAAGCTTCTACATACAACAAAGCTATAAAAGGAAGCACTGTAACGCCTATCAATCTATTGTGCTGTTCATTTTTATGTAGTTTTCTCCAAGGAACTGCTGTAATGATTAGTATATAAAAAACCGCTATAGCTACAACGTAAACCATTAGCTGAAGAGCTCCCAAAAGCTCGGCACCAGCGCTGAAAAATATTCCGCTTATCGCTATTAAAGCTCCTAAAAGCCATAAAACTACGTATATTGGATTTGAAGCACTAACAACACCCAAACCACATATTATGCTTATACCACCAAATAGATAAAAAGCAATTTGGTTAAGCATTGTCCACCTTTTTAAGATTTAGTTTGTTTTCTCTCCAAAGAGCTTGCCTAGCATCATCGTCTATCCATATACGGTCTGGTTCATGCTCTCTTCTGTCTTGCCAAGATTTACCTATAGCTTCAAGTTTTTCTAAGTTTAAAATAGCATCTTTTCTTGAAAAAGAAGCTGTTTCATGTATATCGCTTTGGAATAAACAATCTACTGGGCAAGCATCTACGCACAAGCCACAAAATGTGCAAAGCATAAGGTTCATATTGAATACAGATACAACCTTTTTACCGTTTTCAAGTTTTTTACCATCTATCTCAAATAAATCCGGTACTGGGCAAGCTTTTTTACATAAATAGCATACAACACACCGTGACTGGCCTGGGCGAGGCTCTATCTTCATTCTCTCTACCCATTCGTCAAAAGCCGGTTGCGGTTCCAAGCCGTTTACAGTTTTATGACCAAAAAATCCTCTAAATCTTTTAGGAGGTGTTAGTTTTTCATAAGGATAATGTGTAGTTATAGTCTTTGTAAAGGCTTGCTTGATGGTGATAGACATGCCCTTTATAAAATCCAAAAAAAGTATAGTTTCCAAAAAGTTTAAAGGTTTTTCAAAAACTTTCTTTATCATAACTCTAACCTCTTAACAAAGGTGCTATAAAAGTAGTTATAAGTATATTAAAAAGTGCCAAAGGCAACATTACTTTCCATGCTATCGTAGTAATTTGGTCTATTCTATACCTTGGCAACGTCCAATGAAGCCAAAGCACAAGCAAAAACAAAATTGTAACTTTTATTATAAACCAAATAAAGCCGGACCATGGTCCCAAAAAGAAAAGAGGATCTATAAATCCTACAAAAGGTATATTTATAGGGCTCCAACCACCAAGGTAAAGCACTGTCAATATGGAGGATAGAGAAAGCACTTCTACATACCATTCTACCAAAGGAAATAGTCCAAATTTCATACCGCCGTATTCCACTGTAAAACCGGTTACAAGCTCAGCTTCTGCTTCTTGGATATCAAAAGGTACTCTTCCAGTTTCTGCCAAAAGCGCAAAAACAAATACTACAAAAGATATAGGTTGCAAGAAAATGTACCAGACTTTCTGATGGATTTGAGCCATTACTATATCGTATGTGGAAAGAGACTTTGCCAACATAATAGGTCCTAACGCTGCAAATGTGATTACAACCTCATAGGATATGATGATGCCAGCTTTTCTAAGAGCGCCTATTAAAGCGTATTTACTATTTGAAGCCCATCCAGAAAGGGCTACTCCATATACTGCTAAAGATCCAAAAGCAAACGCCATTATTATGCCTATATTTACATCTGTAAGTATAGGTTTTATGTCGTAACCGAAGACGTGTATTTCTGGTCCAAAAGGTACCACAGCAAACACCAAAGAGGCTGGGACCAAAGCCATGATAATGGCCAGATTATAAAGCACTTGGTTTGCAGAAGATGGCAATATATCTTCTTTTGTTAAAAGCTTAATACCATCTGCCAAAGGTTGCAAAAGCCCGTGCCAACCAACCACCATTGGGCCTGGGCGCCTTTGAATATGAGCTGCCACTTTTCTTTCCACCAGCGTAAGGTAAGCACCTATACCAAGTATTATTGCTAGTATAATCACTACTTTGATAGCTATTATGATACCTAATGCTACTATACTCATCTGTCTACCTCTCCAACCACAGGGTCAAGACTTGCCAATATAGTAACAGCGTCTGCCACATATCTATTTTCCATAAGGTGAGGATATACGCAAAGATTATAAAAAGAACCAGGTCTTATCTTTACTCTGTAAGGTTTTAAACCACCTTTTGAGTTTATATAAAATCCAAGTTCACCACGTGGGTTTTCTCCTGAGGAATAAATCTCACCAGCTGGTACTTTCAAACCTATGCCGTCCAAAGTAAGTTTTAATTTTTTAGGGTCCTGAGATTCTGCCATAAAAGGCTCGTTTGATGACATAGTTTTTAGCTTTTGAACACATTGCTCTATTATTCTTATGCTTTGCTTCATTTCTTCTATACGGACAAGGTATCTATCGTAACAATCGCCGTTTTCCCCCAAAGGTACATCAAATTCAACCATACTATAAGCATCGTAGGGTTCTAATTTTCTTATATCGTAAAATACGCCAGAACCTCTTGCGACAGCACCTGTAAGCCCGTAAAAATATATATCTTCTTTAGACAAAACGCCTACATCTTTGTTTCTTTTAACCCATATTCTGTTCCTACTAAGTATTTTTTCCCAGTCTTTTAACTCTTTAGGGAAAAACTTAATAAAAGATTCAATAACCTCTAAAGCTCCTTCTGGCAAGTCCATTCTCACTCCGCCTATTCTTGTGTAAGATATAGTAAGCCTTGCCCCTGTTATACCTTCTATTATATCCATTATTTTTTCTCTTTCTTTAAAAGCGTATAAGAATATAGTCAAAGCACCCAAATCAAGAGCGTAAGTTCCAAGCCAAAGAAGGTGAGAATTTATCCGTTGTAACTCAGACATCATAGTTCTTATGTATTTGGCTTTTAGCGGTACAATATCTTCTATACCAAGAAGTCTTTCTACAGCTACCGTCCAAGCTTGATTGCTGCAAAGAGCAGATATATAGTCCATCCTGTCTGTATATACTAAAAATTGTTGATAAGGTTCGTGTTCTGCTAACTTTTCAACGCCTCTATGAAGCTGTCCAAGTATGACATCAGTTTGTACTATACGCTCTCCTTCAAGGTCAAACAAAAACCACATGGTTCCATGAGTACCAGGGTGAAGCGGACCCCAGTTGAGTACCACCTGAGCTTTCTTTTTTATCCTATTTTTTTCTGTATACTCCAAATCTTTAAGCGTAGGCACATATGTATGAGTGCGTCTATAGTTCATAGTACCAGAAAGAGTATCTCCGAAAACTGTTTCATTTAAAGATGGTAATTCTACTGTTTCATAACCTTGCAATGGAAAATCTTTTCTCAACGGATGATAGCTATAAGTATCCCACATGAAAGCCCTAACTAGATGTTCGTGACCCTCATAGTTTATGCCAAACATATCGTAGCATTCTCTTTCAGCCCATTTGGCTGCAAACCATAACTTTTCTGCGCTTGGCAACGAATGCTCAGTTCTAGTCTTTACTACTATGCGTTCTTTTGTATCAACGTTGTACAGTATATAAAAAGCCTCAAAACGGTTTTGAGCTTCTAAAGTATCCACTACAGAATGGTCTATAAAAAGCTTAAAACCAAAGTCTTCTTTTATAGCCTTTAAAGTATTGATAAGCAATTCTTTTTGTACATAAACTATAGATAATAATTTATCTTTTTTAACTTCTACGTAAGGAAGCTTAGCTTTTATTTCATTCAAAGTCCTTTCACTTGCTTGCATCACAAACTCTCCAAATCAAATTGCCAATCAAGAGCTTCTTTTTTCCAGGCGTACACCAAACCAAACGTTAAAATCAAAAGGAACAAAAATACTTCTATAAATCCAAACATGCCAAGGTAATTGTAAACAACAGCCCAAGGAAATAAATAAGCTACTTCTATATCAAATAACAACAGAAGAAGCCCTAATATATAATACCCTTGATGAAACGTAGTCTGGGCAGTATCATCGTAAAGAGGAACGCCGCATTCGTACGGATAAGTTTTGTAAGGCTCTTTTTTCTTAGGTCCCAAAAGCCAGTTCAACGATATAAGCACAACACTCAACCCAAGCATAACAATCAACAAAGATAAAAGACCTATATAAGCCATACAAATCACCTCAAGTTAGCTATTTTAAATAAAAATTCTGAAATATTGCTAATACCATTCCAAAGTACAAAGGGAAACATACCAAGTACAAAAGTAAGAAAAACCAAAAGGCTTATGGACACATTTTCTAATATATCATAATGCGGTTTGAAGCGAACTTCCACATCTTTCATAAACATAAGTACCACAATTCTTACATAATAACCAGTAGATATAGCCGTAGCCAATATTAAAACAAAACCAAGCCAATATATATTTTTTATGGCAAGTCCCAAAAATACCAAAGCTTTACCTACAAAGCCTACTGTTGGTGGAATTCCTAGCAATGCAAATATAAATACTGCAAAACTTATACTCAAAAACCCAGTGTTTCTATATAATCCACCTATTTTAGGAAGTTGGTTGTCCCATTCCTCAGCTTGTTCTAGTACGCTTAATACCAAGAAAGCACCAAGACCCATTACACTATAAACAAATACAAAATATATTGCCGCTTTTAAGCCCATACTAGAGTTAGAAGAAAGTACAGATAATATGTATCCGCTATGGGCTATTGAAGAATAAGCTAGGAGTCTTTTTAAATCGCTTTGCACCAAAGCTAAAGCGTTACCTACTATCATTGTGGCTGCGGCTAATATGCTTACGGATATCATCCAAGATGAATATAAATGTTGATTTACGTAAGGCACTAACCTTAATAAAGGTATAAAAAACGCCAGTTTACCAGCCGAGGCCATAAAGCCGGTTATAGGAGTAGGGGCTGCGGTATAAGCATCCGGAAGCCAAAAATGAAACGGTATTATACCAATTTTTATAGCAAAAGCTAATAAAAACAATATCATACCAACTATAAGATAAACTGCGTTTGCATCGTTGTAAGAAGACATGATAGCTCTTATATCCAAAGATTTTGAAGCTGCATACATAAAAGCTGCACCATAAAGAGCTATTATTATACTTATGCCACCTATAATAAGGTATTTGTAAGCACCTTCTTTTGATATAAAAGACCCTCTAAAAAGAGCTGTCATTATATAAAAGCTAATGGATACCATCTCAAGCGATACGTATATTACAATAAGATTGTAAGAAGAAGAAAGCGTCATCATACCTAGCAAACTAAGAAAGATGATGTAATAAATTTCGTAATAAAATGTATTCTTTTTATTCATGTAAGTGTGTAAAAATGGTAATACCAGCAGCGTGAGAACTATCTCAAAGATTTTAGAAAACATACCAAGAGTGTCTATAGTATATGTACCAGAGAAAACATCTTTAAAAAATGCATTTTTAAATGAAAAACTGAGCATCGATAAAGCCAAAAACAAAATAGATATCCATAGAAAAACCCTCTTCTTTGTTTCCGAGTTTTTCATAACAATATCTAATAAAAACAAGACAAATGCACCAACAAACACCGTTATTTCTGGAAGTAAGTATTTAAACTCGTATAAGTTTGTAGAACCCAACAGAAGCCTTATATCCATAGACTACCTCTTAACCATTCCAACAATATGAAGTATATTTAATATAGAAGCATCGAAGATGTTAAAAAATAAAAACGGGAAAAGCCCTATAGTAAACATCAACACGACAAGACTAAGCATAACTGTTAGTTTTATGCCTCTTATATCTGTAAATATAAGAAAAGAACCTTCGGTCTTACCTTCCAAAAATAAGTTTCTAAGAAAATAAAGCATGTATATGGCGCTAAAGAATGCACTAACTATAACTATCAAAGCTAAATCCAAACTATGCTCTTTTGCAGATACTATGGTCAAAAATTTACCCCAGAAAGAAGAACCACCAGGTAATCCCATAGCAGAAAAACCTGTAAGGGCTACAAGTATTGAAAAAATAGGCATATACCTTACGGAACCAGCTATGGTTTTTGTGTTAAAAGAATGTAGCCTGTTGTATATAAATCCAGCTATCATAAACAAAGATGCGCTAGAAAATCCATGAGCCACCATCTCTAATACAGAGGCCCTAAAACCTTGGAAATTTAACATGAACATAGCCGCCACTATAAAACCCATATGACTAACAGAAGAATAAGCCACAAAGCGCTTTATGTTATTTTGAGCTATGGTCATCCAAGAGGCGTAAATTATTGTTAGAATACCTATAAAAACCATCACAAGCCAAAGATGTTTAGCAGCTTCTGGGAAAAGGCCTATATTAAATCTCAAAAAGGCGTAGGAGCCCATCTTTAAAAGTATAGCTGCCAGTACTACCGAACCAGCTGTAGGAGCCTCACCGTGAGCATCTGGAAGCCATGTGTGAAATGGTACCAGCGGTGTTTTTACTGCAAAAGCTATAAAAAACAATAAAAATAAAAAGATTTGTTCATTGAGTGGAAGATGCAAATGTACAAGTGTTGGATAAAATGCGTTGAAATGGCCAGTTTGCTTAAAGCTATCGGCGGATAAAATCATTATACCAAACAACAAAAACAAGCTAGAAATAAAAATATATATGAAAAATTTGTAAGCAGAATAAAGTCTTAACTTGTATCCCCAAACCCCTATTACAAATATCATGGGCACCAAGGTAAGCTCATAAAATATATAAAATAGTATCAAATCCCAAGCTGTAAAAACCCCTATCAGAAAAGTGGTGGTCAGCAAAAACATTGAATAGTATTCTTTTAATCTGCTTTTAATTTGAATATCTTTTACCGACCAAGCTATTGCTAAAAAAGATATGAATGTAGATAATATATAAAATACCTCTGATAGTCCATCTACACCAACAGCATAAGAAATACCAAGTTCTTTTATAATAGGGTAATTTTCGTAAAGGTATATATCTGATAGATGAGAGAAGTTAAGAAACTTGATAGTATACAAAGAGATAAGAAACGTGATTAAAGAACCAACAAAAGCTATTGGTTTTGTAAATTTTTCAGACAAAAATACTATTAAAATAGTTGTTGCTATAGGTATCAACATCGAAATACTTATAAGTCCAGAGCCATTGGTAATATATTCCATCTACAACCTCATGCCTTTTATGATAAGCCCTAATATTATCACAATTCCTAAAAGAATAACAAATATATACTGATTTAAATACCCACTTTGAATAATCTTTAACTTTCTTCCAAAAGAAAAAGTCCACATTACAATTTTATGTAATATGATATCTATAAACCTTATATCTATAAATTCCCAAACAAATCTTACTAAAATCATAAATACTTTTGCCACCCCGTTCACAAACCCATCTATTATTATACGATCTACTGCTTTATATATTAGCCTCGATATAGCAAGGTAGCCTTTTGCTATTATGTTGTGATAGATATACTCTGTGTAAAACTGGGATTTTACAAGAGTGTGTATAGGTTTAAATAGTTCATAAAGCGTATTTGGATCTACAATCTTTTTGACATACAAAAGGTAAGAAAAAGATATACCTAATATGGCAACTATAATACCGTAAATAGAATGCGCCATTAAAGAAGAAGGTGGTTCTATAGAGCTATTCATATAGGAGAAATAATTCCAAAGCAAGAATCCACCCATAAGGGATAAAAAGCTTAGTATAAGCATTGGAAAGCTCATTATGGGTTCTACTTCGTGAGGTTCTTCATGATAATGCCCCTCTCCTAAGAACACCACAAAAGCTTCTCTGGTTATGTAATAAGCTGTAAGCATAGAGGTTACAAGTATTAAGGTGGCTACTAACGTATTTTTATCCATTATCAAAGATACTATAGCATCTTTTGAAAAATAACCAGCAAATGGAGGAAAACCAGAAAGTGCCAAAGCACCTATCATGAAAGCTGAAAAGGTAATGGGCATGTATTTCTTGAGACCGCCCATTTCAAATATGTTTTGAGTGTGATGATGAAGTCCTGTTATCACAGCACCAGCGGCTAAGAACAATAGAGCTTTAAAGAAAGCGTGTGTTGTAAGGTGAAACATAGCTGCTGTTGGAAATCCCATACCAAGGGCTGTAAACATGATAGCCAATTGGCTCATGGTAGAAAAGGCTATTATCTTTTTTATATCGTCATGTACTGTAGCCACCAAAGCGGCAAAAAGCATTGTGACAACACCTGTTATCGCTATATAGCTTAGCGTTGTTTGAGACAAAGAGAATATTGGATAAAGCCTTGCCACCATATAAACACCTGCAGCCACCATTGTAGCAGCGTGTAGAAGGGCTGATACAGGAGTTGGGCCAGCCATTGCGTTAGGAAGCCAAGTGTGAAGAGGAAGTTGCCCTGATTTACCCACAGCACCACCAAAAAGAAGAAGCGTTGCTAATGTAATACCAGGAACATAGTTGGCATTCTCAAAAAGTTTTGGCAAGGATAAGGTCCCAAACAACCAAAAAGTATATATGATACCTAAAATAAAAGACCAATCGCCTATTCTATTCATCACAAAGGCTTCCAAACTTGCCTTTGTGGCAAACTTCTCTTCGTGAAAGTAACCTATAAGAAGATAAGATGCAAGACCAACACCTTCCCATCCAAAGAACATAAGTATAAGAGAATCTCCCAACAGTATAAGAAGCATTGAGAACAAGAACAAGCTAAAGTATGCAAAGAATTTAAACGTCCATTTACCAAAAAGATATCTCATATAGCCTATTGCGTATACAAATATAACACTTGCTACAAAAGTAACGGTAACCGTAGTGGTGATAGACAGTTTGTCTATGTATATACCTATGTCTACAGATGTATTTGATAAAGGCAAGAATTTGTAAAATACTATATCTTCTGGCTCTTTCATAGAAAGCATGCTGATAAGAGCCACTATAAAACTCAGTATACCAGCAGTGGCGTTTATTACACCAGAGGCAAAATCACCTATACGTCTTCCAAACAAGCTTATCGTTATAAAGGATAACAGTGGGAAAAGAAGTATTAGAGATTGCATCAATCCCTCAACTCCGTTATTTCTTCAGAGGCTTCATAACCTTTTAATCTAAAAATAGATACTACCAAACCAAGACCTATAGCCACCTCCGAGGCAGCTACCGTCAAAACTATAATACTCATCACTTGAGCATCCACCTTTCCTAAAAAATGAGATACCGATACTAAAGATATGTTTACGCCGTTTAGCATAATTTCAGTGGCTACCAGCATGGTGATTAAATTTTTCCTTATTATAATACCCAAAATACCAATGAAAACAAGCACTATACCAAGAAGCAAATAGTATTTATCCATTGGCTTTCTCCTTGCCAAATATTATAGCACCTATCATAGCTATTAACAAAATAAATGATGCCAATTCAAAAGGTGCTATATACTTTGTGAAAAGCACAGTTCCAAGAGCACTTACATTGTCTTTTGGTAAAGGCTGTCTTAAATTAGAAAACCTTGAGCTTATGACAAGGTAAATCGAAGCTCCTATTGTAAATAAAAAAGCCGGTAATGCAAATACAAATTCTTTTTTATAAAAGCCCTCAAACATTTTAACCTTTTCCCAAGGTATAGTGGTTATCACCAATACATAAAAAACCACTATAGCTACTGCGTATATTACAAGCTGCAAACCAGCGAGCAAGTCTGCTTTGAGGGCAAAAAAAGACGCTGCCACAGACAAAATAAATCCAAGAAACCATACCATAACGTGTATTGGACTTTTAACAAGAATAGCCCCTAAAGCGCTTACAATAGCTATAGCGGAAATAATCACAAACACTAAAAGTTCCATTTAACCTTACCCCAAAGAGTTTCTCTTTCTTTATCGTCTCGCCATATTCTATCCGGTAAATTTCTAACTGCTGCGGCGTTTGTAGCTCCTATTTTTTCCATATCATCCATATGAATGACAGCTTGAGCCCTTCTATAAACAGCCATTTCATGTATATCCGACATTGTAAGACATTCTACCGGGCAAGCATCCACACATAATCCGCAAAATAGACAGTTTAAGAGGTTCATGTCAAATCTTACCACTTTCTTTGTTCCATCGGGCATTTGTATTGCTTCTATCCTAAAAAGAGTAGGCATAGGGCATGCGGTTTGACACATATAACAGGCTACGCACCTTGACTTACCCTTTTCAAAAGACATAAATCCTTCTATAGCTTTTAAAGAAGGTGGTTCTTGTCCATCGTAAACAAAATGTCCGTGCTTACCTCTAAACCTTTTTGGCGGGGTTATCTTCTCTTTTGGATATTGGGTAGTAATAGGTTTTCTTAAAAGATTTTTCATAGTTATAGTTAAACCTTTTATAAAATCTAAAAACAAAACGCTTTCTAAAGGTCCTAAACTGTCGTTTCTTCTTAGCTTTTTTAACTTTATCATAAAGTCAACCTCATCCTTTGAAGTAAATAAAAAACGCAGTTCCTACTAAATTTATTATAGAAATTGGTAGAAGGTACTTCCATGCAAACTCCACAACATCTTTTGCCTGATATCTAGGCAACGTCCAATGAACCCATAGTACAAAAAACAACAAGCCAAAGGTTTTCGCTAAAAACCAAATAAAACCAGAAAAAGGACCAAATATGTGTGGTCCAGCCCAGCCACCAAAATAAAGAACAGATGCTATAGCACAAAGGGCTAACACGTTAAGATACCACTCTGCCAAAGGGAATATACCAAACTTCATTCCGCCATACTCTACGTTGTAACCTGTCACAAGTTCAGCTTCAGCTTCTTGTATATCAAAAGGTACCCTACCAGATTCTGCCAAAAGACAAAACAAAAACAATATAAAACTTATAGGTTGATACACTATGTACCAAACACCGCTTTTTATCTGAGAATCCACTATATCAAAAACATTCATGCTACCAGCAAGAAGTATTACGCTTAAAGCTGCAAAACCAAGCACCACCTCATAACTCACTATTAGAGCGGCTTTTCTCAAAGAGCCTATGAAAGCGTATTTACTGTTGGAAGCCCATCCAGCAAATAGGGTTCCGTAGGCAGCCATAGAACCCATGGCAAATACATAAAGAATTGCTATATTTAAATTAGCCACTATTGGTTTTATTTCGTGTCCCATGATTTTAAAAGAAGGTCCAAATGGTACAACCGCAAATAGCATAATGGCAGGAACTAAAGCCATCATGATAGCCATGTAGTATAGTTTAGTATCTACTCCTCTTGGAATTATCGGAGCTTTTGTCATAAGCTTAAGACCATCTGCTAAAGGTTGCAAGAGACCAAAAGGTCCAACAACGGTAGGACCTCTCCTTGCTTGCAAGTGACCTGCAAATTTTCTTTCATACCACGTAAGATAAGCACCAAGCCCCAATGTAACGGCTAAAACTACTAAAATTTTTATGGCTATAACTATAGCGGTAAATACCATATCGTTCATCTGTCAGTCTCTCCTACAACAGGGTCTATACTACCAAGAAGAGCTACAGCATCAGAAATTGTATGTTTATATATAACTTTCGGAAACACAGATAAGTTGTAAAAAGAGCAAGACCTTATTCTAAGCCTATAAGGAGACGATTTACCTATTGAATATATATAAAAACCAAGTTCGCCTCTTGGGTTTTCACCGGATGAATAAACTTCTCCTTTTGGCATATTCTCACCGTGCACCACTATCCTAAAAGATTTCACCATGTCCTCCAAATCGTTGAATACATCTTCTTTTGGAGGCAGTACTGCTGGGTGCTTTTTATTTACGTATGGTTCGTTTTCTGGCATCTTTTCTAACGCTTCTATACACTGCTCTACTATGCGAGCGCTTTGATACATTTCTTCCATTCTCACTAAGTATCTATCGTAAACATCTCCAATATCTCCAACTGGTATATCAAAATCCACCAAGTCATAAGCAGCGTAAGGATCTATCTTTCTCATATCGTAAGCTACCCCAGATCCTCTAGCCACTGGACCGGTAAGGCCGTATTGATAAACGTCTTCTTGAGTTATAACTCCAACGTCTTTGGTACGCTTTAACCATATTCTGTTCCTTGTTAAAAGCCCATGATATTCTTTTAACTTTGAGTAAAAGTCTTTTACAAAGTACTTTGCTACCTCTAAGGTTCCTTTTGCCAAATCGTAATGAACTCCTCCTATCCTCAAAAAAGCAGATGTCAACCTAAAACCTGCATTGCCTTCTATTATATCCATTATTTTTTCTCTTTCTCTAAAAGCGTATAAGAACACAGTCAAAGCACCAAGATCAAGAGCGCCGGTACCAAGCCATAAAAGGTGTGAATTTATACGCTGGAGCTCAGCAAACATTGTTCTTATGTATCTAGCTTTTAGAGGAACCTCTATGTTGGCAAGTTTTTCTACAGCTTGTACGTAAGAAAGTTCGTTGCATACTGCAGAAAGATAATCCATTCTGTCTGTGTAAGGTAAAAATTGAAAGTAGTGAAGATTTTCTGCTATCTTTTCCATTCCTCTATGAAGTTGACCTAATATAACATCAGTTTGTATAATATGTTCACCCTCGAGGTCAAACAAAAACCACATAGTACCGTGAGTTCCCGGGTGTAATGGCCCCCAATTTAACACCAACTGACCTTTTTTTGTAATTCTTGATTTTTCTGTTTTTTCTATATCTTTTATAGTAGGAACATAAGTATGCATTATATCATAATCATGAGAAGGCGGAAATGTATTACCCTCTAGAACTTCTGTTAGAGAAGGAAGCTTCTGTTCTGGTATGCCACCAAGTGGAAAATCTTTTCTTAGCGGGAAGTATTTGTAGTCTTCCCACATAAACATCCTTTTAACATCTTCGTGGCCTTCAAATTCCACACCAAACATATCATAGGCTTCTCTTTCAGCCCATTTAGCACCAGCAAATATTTCTTTTGCAGTAGGGAGTTTATTCGATTTGAACCATACTTTTATGGCTAACCTTTCAAAAGTATAAGGATTTACAAGTATATATTGCCCTAAAAATCTGTCTTTTTCTTTGGGAAAATCTATAACATGAAAATCTATAAAATATCTAAAATCTTCAACATCCTTTAAATGTTTTAATATATTTGTGATTTCCTGGGTATCTTCTACAATTAAGCAAACAAAATTTGGTTGAGTATCTATGGTTATTTTTCTAAAGGTACGCTTTATTCTATCTAGGGTCTGTGAAGAAGCCCAAGGCATGTTATACTCCAATACCACTTAAGATTTCTGGTGATAAATCCTTCTTAAACTCTTCGAAAGCTTTTTCGTATCTTGTTACTTTCTTCTCTCTAATTTTTCTTTGCAACTCTAAAAGCCCGTAGATAAGCCCTTGAGGAGTAGGTGGACACCCTGGTATGTAAACATCTACTGGTATAATACGGTCAACGCCCTGAAGTGTAGAATAGGTAGGGAATGGTCCTCCTGCAGAAGCACATCCACCCATAGATATGCACCATTTCGGTTCTGGCATTTGATCCCATATAAGTTTTAACATAGGAGCCACTTTATTAACAACAGTACCTGCTACTATCAAAACATCGGCTTGTCTTGGAGACGCTCTAAATATCATTCCCAATCTATCTATATCAAACCTTGATGCAGCAGCATGCATCATCTCTATAGCACAGCAAGCCAAACCTATCGTTACAGGCCATAGGGCGTTGCGTCTACCCCATGAAAGCAACTCATCCACCGTAGTGGTAATAAAACCGTTGCCATTTATGCTAGAAGCCATAGTTCACCTCACAAACAAGAGTTTTCAAATCTGCCATTTTAGAGCGCCCTTCTTAAGAGCATACAAAAACCCTATAATAAGAACGCCTAAAAATACTACAGCTTCCACTAAGCCGTATGCACCTATATTTCTAAACACAACAGCCCAGGGAAATAAGTAAGCCGCTTCTATATCAAACAATATCAACAAAAGCCCAAATAAATAATAACCTTGCTTTAAAATTGGTCTAGCAGACTCATCATAAAGGGGTACACCGCACTCGTATGGATAGCTGTTGGTTTTGCGCTTTTTAAAATTTAAAATCTCATTTAAAAATGTCATTACAAACGCTATAGTTAAAGATATCAAAAAAAGCGCCACCAATCCTATCATAAGCTACTCCACAAAGTTTTTTAAGCTACGGAAAACTCTTTTTCCAAGAAAAGCTTCCAAGTGTTAGGCATTTTTTCGAGCTCTTCTTGCGCTATCTTCCTAACAGCTTCTTTATCAAAGCTGTTGCCTTTTTTCCTTACTTTTACATCACAAACCTGGGGTTTGTTTATAGGTTTACCTATTTGAGACACTATATAGCAATATGCTTCTTCTACTCCTTCAACTTCTTTCACAACTCTATTGGCTATTATATTTGCTACTACGTTGTATATTTTTCCAATGTGAGAAACCGGATTTTTACCAGCTGCAGCTTCTAAGGACATTGGCCTGTACGGAGTTATTAAGCCGTTTGCTCTGTTGCCTCTTCCCACTTGGCCATCATCTCCTTGTTCTGAAGATGTTCCAGTTACAGTGATATAAACAGATTCATTTTTGATATCGTCTGCAGTATTTACAAACACATTAACATCTTTATCGGTATATTTTTTGGCATTTTCTAACACTAAGTTGGTTATAGCTTCTTTTTGCTCTTTGTATTGGTTTATGTTTTTCACGTATTTGTCTACAAAAGCTGCCGAAACAGTAATTCTTATGTTATTTTTTATTCTAACACCCATTACCTTTATATCTTCCCCTACCTCTGGATGCTTATTTTTAATCTCTTCAGAGTTTAAAAGCTTTTCAGTATAAAATACAATATTTTCAAGCTCAGAAAATGGTGCAAATCCAACACCAAAAGAAGTATCGTTTGCTAAAGGCACTTCACCTTTTTTTTGAAATCTATCAAAAAGTTCTACCAAATCTTTGCTTCCTGGTTTTATACGTGTTTGAAGGATAACATGTTTACTAGAATCTAAATTTCTTATATGTTTTTTAAGCCAGTTGTGAGCAACGTCTATAGCTAACTCATCAACTGGAAACTCTTTCCCGTCTATTTCTCTTAAAGCCCTTCCCACTAAGAATATTTCTATGGGAGATATGACTTCACCACCGCCAAACTTTGACTGAGCTTTACCACCCACTAAAAGGGCTTTGTCTACGTTGTGGTGCATTATAGCACCTAACTCTTTTATGTATAATTTTGAAAGCTCAACAGAAAGCTCTTCAGCTAAAGAATCGCATATTGTATCTGGATGACCAATGCCTTTTCTTTCAACAATCTCTGCTTCTTGCAAAGAGACCTTATCAAAAGTCATTTCAGAAACTACTATGAAGTCCATCAGAGGGCCACCTTCTTTTTCTTCATTGCTTTTAAAAGTCTTTTTCTAGCGGCACGTTCCTTGCGCTTCTTTTTCTGACTCGGTTTTTCATAAAATTCGCGTCTTTTTAACTCGGTCAAAATACCTTCTCTTTCCACCACCTTTTTAAATCTTTTCATAGCCTTTTCAAAAGATTCAGAATCTCCAACTATTACTGTAGCCAAGCCAATAACCTCCTTACATAAAATTTTGGTTTAAACATTATATTAGCTCACCATGCTTTTGTCAAGTAATTTGTGAAAAATTGGTGAAAGCCTAACATAAAGATCTTCTAAGCTTTGGGATAACACTTTTGTCCCAAATATTGTAGGCATAAAGTTCGTATCTCCGTTCCAGCGCGGTACTATATGTTGGTGTATATGGGTTTCTAATCCAGCTCCGGCGCTCCTTCCTAAATTATACCCTATGTTAAAACCATCTGGTTTTAGCAGCTCTGTTAAGGCTTTTATAGAAACCTTTGTCATATAAAATATATCTTGCACAGTTTCTTCGTCAAGGTCTTCTAAGTTGTTTGTATGAAGGAAAGGTGCTACCATAAGGTGCCCAGAGTTGTAAGGGTACTTGTTCATTATTACAAACGTTTTTTTGCTTTTAACCAAAACAAGATTCTCAATAGACGGTTCCGAGTTTCCAGCCTCACATAAAAAGCAACTGCACTCTTTGCCAAGATTTTCTACGTAAGAACCTCTCCAAGGGGCCCAAAGGAGCTTCATTATTTTATCCTCAGCATCCTGTTTATAGAAGCTTGTAGTTGTTCATCGGTTGGTGGATTTTCATATCTGTCCATTTCCATAGTTTCTGCAAAACATAGTATAGACGGTTCTGCCCAAAGTCCAAAGTCTTGTTGAGAATCATTTTTTGTAGTATCAAGATAATAAAATCCTATCTTATCTCCATAGAGTTTTATATACTTTGAAATAGCTTCGTAAAACTCCTGATTTCTAGGGTTATCAGGAGACGTTACTATGAGTATAGCTGGTGTATCAGAAGCCATAACCTTCTGGTATATGTCTTTATCTGTAACTTCAATCATGTCTTTAAACATATTTTAACCTCCATTTTAAAATCCAAAAAATAAGTCATTTTGCGGAGCTTGTATAAGCCCCTTGGATATTAGTATATCTTCTAACTTTTTTATAAGTGTTTCTGGCATAACAAACAAAGGACAAGCGTAGTTGCAGTTTTTACAGTGAGTGCAATGGTTTATAGCTCCATCTACAAGTTTAACATAATTTTTGTTTGCGTTTCTGCTATCTTCAATAAAACCATAAATCCTTGCAAACACAAAGGGCCCACCAAATTTTTTGTCTATGGGCATAACAGGACACACGCTGTTGCATATAAAGCAAGCTATACAGTTTTTAGAATTTTCTATGCTTTTAAAATCAAAATACCGATAATCTGAACTTTTAAAATCAACTTTAAGATTTTTATACATATCAAGCCAGTATTGGTGTTCTACCACTAAATCTTTTATCACTACAGCGTTATCCAAAGGCTCAAGCACTATAGTTTCATCTTCGATTTTATTTAACCTCGTTTTACAAGCTAAAACATTCTTACCGTTCACTTTTAAAGCGCAGGTACCACATATACCAGCCCTACACATATGCCTATAGCTAAGGGTTGGATCTATCTCTTTTATTTTATGTAAAAGCTCTAAAATGGTTATATCTCTTGGCGCATCTATCTCGTAAGATTGAAATGTATCGTACCTTTTAATACTTACTATCATAAAGCCTTTAATACATTTTCGGCATCTTGGAGTTTGTCCACATTGAAAACTCTTACCCTACTATCTATTTGAGATATAAGTTTTGATAGTACGTTTTTAGGTCCTATTTCTACAAAAGTGTCTACACCTTGAGATATCATATATTCTACCGATTGATACCATTTTACTGACGAATAAATTTGTTTGTGTAGATTATCTCTTATCTCATGTGCCATAGTGTGAGCTTTTGCATCAAAGTTAGAGACCAACGGAATAGTAATATTTTGTATAGGTGTTTGAGCAAGTTTTAGTTTAAAAGCATCGGCTGCTGGTTTCATTAAAGAGCAATGAGAAGGCACAGATACCTTTAGCATTATGGCTTTACCGCCCATTGATTTAGCTATTTCTATGGCTTTTTCCACAGCTTCTTTTTCTCCAGATATTACAGTTTGTTCTTTTGAGTTGTAATTTGCTGGTTCCACTACCCCAATATCTTTAGCCTCTTTACAAGCCTCTTCTACTTTTTCTGGAGGAAGCTTCAATATGGCTGCCATAGCCCCCTTCCCTTCTGGTACAGCCTCTTGCATGTACTTTCCTCTCAAGTAAGTAAGTTTTGCAGCTTCGTAAAGATCTATACCCTTTGCAACCAACAAGGCTGTGTATTCTCCTAAACTATGGCCTGCCACAAAATCTGGATCTTTGAGACCCATCTTTTTCAAAGATACATATATAGCATAACTACAAGCAAGCAAAGAAGGTTGCGTATTTATGGTTTTTGAAAGCTCTTCTTCTGTACCCCTAAAAACTATATCTGTAATATTTTTTCTAAGAGCTTCTTCTACGCTATGAAATACGTTTGAAGCTTCGGAAAACTCTTTGTAAAAATCATAACCCATTCCAACGTATTGAGAACCTTGACCTGGAAACACATAAGCAATCATGACAATATTATATTCAGTTTTAGGGCTTTTGTCTATAAATTTTAGTTATAATGATTATATAAAATCGTAGGAGGTTGTTATGCCAAGCAAAAAAACAATAAGAGATGTTGATTTGAAAGGAAAAAGAGTCTTGGTAAGGGTTGATTTCAACGTTCCCATAGATAATCAAGGCAATATAGAAGATGACGCCAGGATAAGGGCTGCAATTCCAACTATAGAATACTTGCTTGATGCTCAAGCTATCGTGATACTCATGTCTCATCTTGGAAGGCCAAAGGGTTTTGATGAAAAATATTCATTAAAACCGGTAGCAAAGCGTCTTTCAAGGTATATACACAAAGACGTAGTAATGGCTTCTGACTGTGTAGGTAAAGAGGTAGAAAATATTGTTAAAAACGCAAAACCAGAAGATGTAATAATGTTAGAAAATTTAAGATTTCACAAAGAAGAGGAAGAATGTGACGAGGAGTTTTCAAAAAAACTTGCTTCCTTAGGTGAAGTTTACGTATCGGACGCTTTTGGTACTTGCCATAGAAAACATGCTTCTGTTTATTGCGTGCCACAAATGTTAAAACCCGCTTGTATGGGTTTTTTGTTGGAAAAAGAACTTCTTTACTTTGAAAAAGCCATGATAAATCCTCAAAGGCCAGTGGTAGCATTTTTAGGAGGCGCTAAAGTATCGTCAAAGTTAAACGTTATAAAAAATTTATTGAAAAGAGTAGATAAAATGTTTATAGGCGGAGCTATGGCTTTTACATTTATAAAAGCTATGGGATATGATACCGGTAAATCTCTTGTAGAAAATGATCTTATAGATGTTGCAAAAGATATTATAGATATATCTAAGAAGCTTGGTGTGAAGTTTTATCTTCCAGTAGATTTTATAGTGGGTAAAGAGCTATCTGATCATACACCTATAAAGACCGTGCTTTGGCAAGAGATACCTCAAGACTATATGGGACTTGATATAGGACCGGTTTCTATAAGTTTAGCGAAAGAGCTTATTGGTACAGCCCAAACAATAGTATGGAACGGACCTATGGGAGCTTTTGAATATGAAAGGTTTAAGGACGGTACTTTAGAAGTGGCAAGAGCTATAGCTCATTCTCAAGCTCTTTCTATAGCTGGTGGTGGAGATACAGACCATGCCATTATAAGGGCTGGAGTTATAAATGCTATAGATTTTGTATCCACTGGTGGTGGCGCGTTTTTAGAGCTTTTAGAAGGGAAAGAACTACCTTGCATATCTGTTTTAGACGATAAATGATATACATACTTACACCGGAAGAAATGGCGCTTGCGGATAAATGCACCATAGAAAGAATTGGTATACCTTCTTTAGTTTTGATGGAAAACGCTGCAAAGGCTGTAGCAGATTTTGTACTTAGTTTAAAACCACAAAGTGTTTTAGCGGTAGTAAGTACAGGTAACAATGGGGCCGATGCTTTGGCTTGTTTAAGGTGGCTTGCGCAAAGAAGCGTTAAATGTGATTTTGTCGTTGCTAAAAGCTCAAGAACCACAGAAGAATTTATGGTTCAACAGTCTATTTTGGAGAATCTAAATATAAAGGCTCTTGATGGCTTTCCTAAAGAAAAATACGATGTTATAATAGATGGGCTCTTTGGTACAGGTTTTAGGCCGCCTTTAAAAGAAGAGTTTGTACCTTATATAGATTTTATCAACAGCTCATCTTCTACGGTGGTTTCCGTAGACATTCCGTCTGGTATACCTTCTGATAAGTTTGTAAAAGCCAACTACACAATAACATTTGCCTATCCAAAGACTTATCATCTTCTTTACCCTTACTCAAAGTACGCAGGCGATATATATGTAAAGGATATTTCTATACCCGATGTCTGTGTACCAAATATATCAAGGGTTTTATTAAGTATAAAAGATATAAAGTCATTGCTACCAAAACGTGAGTTAGATACCAATAAAGGCAACGAAGGTAAGGTGCTTTTAATAGGTGGAAACGGACCATACATAGGGGCGGTTAGTATGAGTGCTAAAGCGGCTACTATGGCTGGGGCTGGCCTTGTTTATGTAGGAATACCAAAAGAGCATATGACAAGCGTTTCTAACTATCTCATAGAGCAAATAAAAATACCCCTCCCATCAAAAGATTATTATATAGAATCTATTGAAGATATAGATATAGGGCAGTTTGATACTATAGCCGTTGGGATGGGCTTTGGTATTTACGAAAAAGGTTTTAAAATTCTAAAGTATATATTAGATCACTTCAACAAACACGTTTTGTTAGACGCGGACGCTTTAAACATTATTTCCAAGTACAAGGCTTTAGAGCTTTTAAAAAATGAAAATATTGTCATTACACCTCACATAGGTGAATTTTCAAGACTAAGCGGTATAGTCAAAGAAGATATCATAAGAAACCAAATAGATTTATCTTACGAATTTCACAAGCAATACGGTTGTTCTTTGGTTTTAAAAGGCGCTATAACTACCATAGCTACAGAAAACAAAGTTTACGTATCCGCAAGAGGCACTCCAGCTATGGCTAAAGGTGGTACTGGAGATGTTTTAAGCGGTATATTGAGCGCATTTTTATCAAAAATGTCTCTACCAAAAGCTTTGAAACTAGGCGTATTTTTACACGGTGTGGCTGGTGAAATAACTGCAAACAAATCTCATGTTGAGGCTTTTAGCACGATTGATATGATAGCAAACATTAAAGAAGCTTTTAAATATATAGAAAAAGCTAAAGATAGCGAGGTATCTTCTCGTTTACATATTGAAAGTATGTGAGATGTCTAAGTAGCTTGTCGAGCGAGTCTAAAATAAAATCTCTTGAAAAAGTCTCTTCTAAAATAGATTTTTCTATATAGTTTGCAAGTCTTAAAATAAACTCTTGTACAGATAAGTTATCTATATAGGTGTCCTCTATAAAGAACGGGACGCCAGCTTCTAGATAAGGTATTGACAAGCTAAACATAGAAAGTACTTCGGAAGAAACGAGAAATATGTGTTCTTTGGTGTATTTGTCTATATTTTCATCAATCATGCCTATAAGCGTGTAAGAAAGCCCTAATGTATCCATAAAAAGATCGTAAACTGCATTCAAAAAATCGTAAGTAATCTTATTTTGGTTTATGAGCAAAACGCTCATAGCTCTTTGTTGCTCTTTTAAGTTGTGTTCTAGTCTTTCCATTATTAGAAAAACAGGAAATCTATTTATCATCTGTACTTTACCAGTTTCTCTATCGGAAGCCTATATTTTTTGGATGGTGGATTTACTCTGTAACCAAAAGCCACAAACATAGATATTTCGTAATCTTTTGTATCAAGACCCAATATTTCCTCTACTTTATCCTTTTCAAAACCTTCTATTGGACACGAGTCTATACCTATCATTGCAGCTACCGTCATCATATTTGTAGCAGCTATATAACATTGTTTAGAACTCCAACAAGCTAGGCCTCTATCATCGAATTGATTTACAAAGTTTTCATAACGCTTAATGGCTTTCTCTCTTAATTCTACATCTGGAAATATATCGCTTTTTCTTTCGTACATAGGCCTATAATAGTCTGGGTTTTTTAAAAAAGATTTTTTGGCTAAATACGCTACTAAATGACTGCAAGTTGTTATTTGAGGTTGATTCCAGCACACTGGTCTTAGCTTTTCTTTTAAGTCCTGTGATGTTATTACTAAAAACTTCCAATGCTCCATTCCAAAAGAAGATGGTGACAATCTACCTATTTCTAGCAAGAAATCAAAATCTTCCTTAGGAATCTTCTTTTTATCGTCAAAAAGCTTACAAGCGTGTCTTTCGTAGAAGGCTTTTAAGATATCGTCTTTAGAAAAATTCATCACCATCACCTCTTTAACAGCTAATATAGTCAAATGCCGGAGGCGGGACTCGAACCCGCACCCTCTTGCGAGGACTACCCCCTCAAGATAGCGTGTCTGCCAATTTCACCACTCCGGCTTTATATATATTATATACTAAAACCATAGGAAAAGTGGATAAAAATTAAAAAAGGGGCTAAAAGCCCCTTTATTCGGATGCTTAAGCTTTAGCTTATATTAATCTTTGTGCTTTGAGATTCTTCTTTTTTAGGAAATCTTATCTCTAAGACGCCGTCCTTATATTCGGCTTTTGCATCTTGGGTTTTTACGTTTGGCGGCAAAGATATCATTCTTTCAAACTTGCCGTATATGCGTTCTATCCTGTGGACAGCTTCTGTGTTTTCTTCTTTTTCTTCCTTCTTTTCGCCCTTGATATAAAGGACATTATCCTTTACGCTTATTTCCAAATCCTCTTTTTTGACACCAGGTATTTCAGCTTTTATTACCACCTCTTTGTCTGTTTCGTATACATCTATTGCTGGTGCCAAAGAAACTTCCCCGCCGCTGTAAACGGTAGGCAACAAGTTTTGTACAAGGTTATCAAACTCTGCCTTTACCTTTTCCAATTCACTAAATGGGTTCCAAACTGCCAAACCTTTTCTCATAAGCCTTACCTCCTTCTAAAGTTTTCTAAAAATTAATATAATACTTTTAGAAAATTTGTCAAGAGTTTTTATAATAAAATTGATAGTATTATACTCAAATAGTTCATATTTATATACTCAAATATATTTTTAGTATTAAGCTTTTAAGATAATTATAATAAAAGATGTGGGCATACAACACATTGCTATAAGTTTAGTCAAGCATTACGGATATTTTGGAGTTTTTTTGATAGGCTTTACTCAAAGCATTATACAGCCTATACCTGTTTTACCTTTTATGCTTGTAAGCAACAAAATAGGCTTAAATCCGTGGATGATAGGTGTCGTAGGTGTTCTATCAAATGTCTTAGGAGCTTTTGTATCTTATTGGTTAGGATATTTTGCAGGCGATAAAATCGCTTCAAAAATAATATCCAAGAAGCATTATATAAAAATAGAGGCTCTTTTCAACAAATATGGTATATTTGCTATACTAATAGGAGAGCCTTACAAGGCTATATGCTGGATGGCAGGAATACTAAAATTTCCCTTTTATAGATTTATAATAGCTACGTTTATATCTAGAATACTGCACACCATGGCTTACATATTTGTAGGACATTTTTTTCAAAAAATCTTTTAAACTTCCTTATAAAGCTCCTCTATTTGTATTGGCTCTTTGAAAGCTCCACTAAGCTCAAGCACGTATATATCTCTTAATACTTTAAACTTGTTTAAATCAGGAAAATCTTGCATAATCTCAAAAGCTTCCAATAAATCTATTCCTTTAGTTCTTTCTTTTAATTCTTTTAAAAGCCCAAAAAGTTCATCTTTTGAAATTTCTATAGTGGTATATTTACCTTTTACAACAATTTTATCTTCCATGATATCACTCCATAGCTCTTAATCTTATATAGTTAAATTCTTCCTCATCTATTTCTCTGTTGAGAAGATATTGTTTTGCGCATTGTGTAAAAGTTATGGAAAATCCTCCTTGAATCTTTCCTTCTTGCCTTATTCTTTCTATATCGTTAAAATTTCCATCTGCTATCATGGTCCTTATAGGTTTGTTTGGCACCAATATATCGTATATAGGTAAAAATTTCTTTGCTTTTGAGCGGTATAAAAATTGTGAAATAATAGCTACTATCTGGGAACTAAATAAACCCAAAAGCTCTTTGGAACCAAACTGATTTAGCAACGAGAAAGTAGCGCTTACGCTTTTTGTGTGCAACGTGGAAAACACCAAGTGACCACGAGCAGCCATATCAAGAAGAGATATTATTTCGTCTTCAGATCTTACCTCACCAAACAGTATAATGGAAGGGTCACTTCTTAACGCTATTTTAAGAGCATGTTGAAAATTCTTTACCTGCGTAGGTATGTTAAACTGTCTAACCGTTGCTTTCCTATATAAAAATCTATATTCTACTGGATTTTCAAAGGTTAATATAACAACGTTGTGAAGATCCGATAAAAAACCTATTTCGGCAGCTATAGATGTAGATTTACCAGACGTTGTGCCTCCTGTATGCACTACTACACCGCTTCTTGCATCTTTCATAAAATCAACAACTTCTTTTGGAAGTCTCACCATTTCAATAGAAGGAAGCTCATAGGATAGTATTCTGATAGCCATTCCGAGACCTTCAAGAGATTCTGCCACCGATACCCTATAAAGACCATAATTTTTAATAGCAAAAGAGTATTCAAACGTAGAATACTCAGCCATTATATCTCTCCAATTTTTCTCGTCGGATGTAAGTTCTATAATCTCTACTACATCGTCCGTGGTGAGCCTGTGCATGCCTGGTATAATAGCATACTTTTTGGCAATTCCATATCTTGGTATGTAGTTTGCTATAAGCTGAAAGTCAGTAGCTCCAAGTTCCTTTCCCTTTTCAAATATATCCACAAGTTTTGAGGGAATATCTTTTATACCTAGCGTTTTCATGATTTTAGTATAACATAAGACATAGTGGCTTGAAAAGCTTATTGATATGCACATTCTTTAACTGCCTAGTGGCCTTGCAAGAGGCTTATTGGGATACGCATCTTTTGAAAACCCTAGTGGCCTTGCAAGAGGTTTATTGAAATGCATATTTTTTGAAAGCCAAAGTGGCCCAAAGGGCTTATTGTGACAAGTATTATTTTAATGACAAAGCATTAAAACTTTCTTTGATAAATATTTAAAAGTCTATTGCGATTTAACCACACACGTATGTACAACTTATAAAACTACCAACGGCGCAAGGGTCTCCCATACTTGTCAGGGAATGAGCAGTGTTTGTGCCGTAAGGAGTATTGATTTTATAAGGAAGTGGCATTGAGTAAGGAATGTAAGTATTAGATAAAAGATTGTAATAACAAGATACGCATGTATTTGATTGCAAGCCTGATATAGAACTATATAGTACATATTCGCCAAAAGCGCTTTTTGTGTTGCAAGAAAAAGTAATATTTGAACCCGTGATAGTATTTACGTTTCCGGTTAAAGACGACAAAAAACTCCAAGCTTGATTAAAATCATTTGGGTTTGAACAGTTGTTTTTTATACTAAGCCATCTTGCGTTTTCACAAGCATTTATAAAAGCTTGCTCGTAAGAATCTTTGTAAAAGCTTACAATACTTTGGATAGAGTTTGTGGTGCTTGACAAGTCTACCACGCGATTATTGTTTAACGTTTTATTTGGTAGATTTGAGATTATATGGTAAGTGGATATGTTTGGTTTGGGTACTACATTTACAGCATGGTAAAGCGGTACCGTACTTGCTACCAAGTATAAAATATAACTCATTATAGCTATTATAAGAAATGCTACGGTTATAAAAAGCATAAAAAACCTCTTTTACGGATACGTAAACTGAAGATAACAATAAGGTGCGCCCGCTTGTACACAGCTGACGTTGGTGTTGCTTAACGTTATAACTCCAGCAAACGGAGGACAGTTTGTGCCACTTTGACATTCATTCATATAAGAAAAAGATGGATGTATATCGGCTAATGTTCCTTGTAAATTTGCATAAGGTATTATTGTAAGCGAGTTTCCAAAACCATCCACATAATAAAAATTAGGAGCTGTGCTACTTACAAGACCAACGTTTGTAAGAAGCGTAGTTATGCTACAGTTTTGAGATAAGCTTATGTTTGTACAAGAGTTAGAACAAACGCTTGGGTTTGGAGCACTCTGGCATAGTAGATTTGGAGAGTTAGAGCACGCTTGTAATATCCATGGTACATAAAAATCGTAACTCGATTCCATGCCACCTGTCCAATCAGATCCATTCCATGTACAAGAATTTGCTATTTCAGAGGTTCTTCTTTCTAGTACATAATTTTTCATAGAAGATGCTATCTGTTCAAACTTGGAAAAAGACACGTTTTGATAATATTGGTATATAGGTGTATAATCTACAACATAAGGAGCTGACAATGGGCTTGCTGGGTTTTCCGGTTGTAGTATTGTATAAAAAGTTATGCTTGGCATAGTTGGTGGCGAAGGGTTTACAAACGTATAAGATTCATAATTTGGATTTGAACAAAAATCTATATTAGAAGCTGTAACGCTTGGACAAAATATGGAAATTGTATTGCTAATTAAAGTAGAAGAACATCCAGCTTGATTAAATGCGCCTTGGATGGTATTTGTAACGTTTAAATTTGAGCTTACCACATAACTAAAACTTAATCCACCGTTTGTATAAGAGATATTGCAAGGCAGCGGTGTAGCAGGACATTCTATATATCCACCACAATTTTGCTCTGCTTGGGCTATGTCCATATATACGTTTAAAAGAGCGTTTTTTAGATTTATACTTTTTATCTGAGATTTTGCTACATCGGTACTTCTGTTAAAAGCAGGTATAAGATAGTAGATACCAGATAGTACGGTAGACAAGATAGATAAAGCTAAAAGAATTTCTATTATAAACCACATGACAACTCTGCCACGATAAACAAGTATGCCGACAAGTCTGCCACGTGATACAAGTCTGCCACGCAATCCAACATCAAGATTCACTCCAAGTAGGACAAAAGCTTAGTACTGGTAAATTGGTATAGTAAAGCCCGCTTACAGTGCTGGAATTTGTATTTGAACCGAAAAAACAAGATGCACTTATTGTATAACAAGTGCTTGCGCTATCGCCAGATGGACAAGCAACTTTGCCGGCTATTACGTTGTTTGAAGAACCAGGATTTAGAAAATCGTAAGAGCACGAAGTAGGTGCAAATGCTATAAATTCAGCGTAAAGAGTGTTGGGTCCAGTATGATATGTGCAGGATGGCATAAAGACAGTACCAGAAGATCCGCTCACAAATTGCCCATTAGCATAACTAGCCGACAGCAATACAGTTTGATATTGCATTGTTGTGTAATCTTCTATACTAAAACATGTAGAAGAATTTCCTATAGGAAAACAATAAGTACTAGAACCCATAATAGAGTTTGTGATAGATGAAAAAGCTATAGTAGAAGATATTATGTTGGCATTTCCTATAGTGGTGGACAGATCGTTTATGTTTGGATTTGCCAGTGGTGTAAAGCTATAAGAAGCAGCTGAGTTTGTATAAGCAGTAAGAGATTTAAAACAATCTTTTATAATACCTTGTCCATTGTTACCAGCACCACACAAGTTTTCTATAAGAGTTTTATAAACATCGTTTGTTTGATGCATATACATGTCTATATCAGGAGGCACTACGTATACGACAGGATAGGCATTTTTACTTATAAAAACCAGCACACTTATTCCAGATAAAAGCACTTTCAAATTTACAACAGTCCTCATTTTTGTAACTTTTTTAGGCTTTTTATAAAACCCCATATAAATAAAATATATTATAAATCTAAATATATGCACTGATAAATCTACCACAGTTTACAGGTATATTACAGTTAACTGCCGGCGTTCATGAGAAAAGAAGAAACTTTGTTTATAAGCTCAAAAGCCATTTGGAAGTAAGGTATGATAAGAAGTATAAGAGGTATGACTATGAGCCCTAACGCTGCTATGTTGGCGGTGGCAGCTACGCTTTCTACAAACACACCAAGCTCTCTTAGTTTTCTTTCTGCCAAGGAAAAAAGTGTGTCTCTAAATTTGCCTGTATAAAAGGCACTTTCTAAAGATGCTATCTCTGTAAGCTTAAGAATAGACCCTAAGGCTTCCAAAAATCCTTCCAAATTTGTATCCACAGAGGAAAAAGTTTTTTTTATACTTCCTTTTGAAGTTTCTTCTACATAAAGAATGATATCTTCTATCGGTATATTTGCCATATAAAAAAGTCTAGTGGTGTTCAGTATTCTAACCCCTTCTAACTCCTTAAAAATGTTTTTTACAATGGGAGTATAATCTGGTTTTATAACGACAAAAAATATAAAAAGTCCTAAGAATAAAAAGTTTATAGGTATAAAGAATTTCATAAGAAAAGGAAGATAAAACGGTGCTTTTATAAGCTTAGTAGCTAAAAGAGTGGTAGCTATCTTGTGAAGTACGTAATCTGCCAAGATGACAGTGGCTACAAATGTAAAAATCGGCATTATTATCATTTGTGTCAGCTTTGATTTTGCCTTTTCTATAGCCTCAGATATGTTTTTTAATTCCTCTAAAATCCTATAAACTGGTAAAGATTTCTCTTCGGCGTTTCTAATTATAGTGATTGCTTCATACGAAAGGTATGGTTCATAAACTTCAGATTTTTTTATACCAGAACGAATGTCTTCTATTATATCCTCTAATTCTGGCCAATTTAGATACTTGTTTACCCTTTCATATATTTCTTCCACAGATATATTGGCGTATCCAGATTGGACTTCTGCATCGTATATAATTTTTTCTATTTCCTTTTTTCTAAGTCTTGATTTAATTTTACTGAGCATATATTTTCCTTATGGTGTATTTTTCACAAGGTATAAATCTATATTTGCATTTATATCAACATTTTTACTTGCTGTATTAGTATTATTGGTCTTTTTAGACAATATATCGTTTGGATTAGTAAGTTTTAAAGACTCTAGATAACCTTTGCAATAAAACATCGTTTGTATAAAATCATAAAAATCTTTATAATTTTTGATATCTCCTTTAAACTCTAAGTTGTCAACATCGTACAAATTTAATCCATCTTTTAAAAGCTTCATACCGCAAGTCTCTTGGTTCATATAAGATACCTTTACAGGAAAATCTTGTGTCAAATCTATATGAACAGTTTTGGAGTATATTGGCACTGGTTTTATGCTGATAAGTTTTGAGCCTTTGGCAGGATAAGCAAATCTAAACGTGATATCAAGGCTACCGCTCAATTTTTCATCCTTACCAGGAGCAGCTTTTTCGTCTTTTATAAAATAAGTTATATTAGATATATAAGCAGGGTAACCAATAGATGATACTTGTTCTATGGCGTAAGCTATTTGATAAAGGGCATCTTTTGTGAAAGACTCCATGATAAATGTTTTTTGAGCTGGGCTTAAACTTTTTCCAATAGGCGGCGGTGCTGGTTTGCTGACATTGACAGTTAACTCTTTATTCTTGTGGTTTTTAAGATAAAGAAATACAGTACCTCCAAAAATCACTATAACCCACATTGCAATAAGGGCTATAATTTGCTTATCTTGATACCAGGGAGGACCGTATAATCTTTTTATTTTTTTTAGAGATTCTTTTATTATAACTATTGGTTCTCCCAAATACTCTGTGGCTATGTAGCTTTCTGGGTCTTGATCTGTTATAAGTTCTTTTTCATTTATTTGTATTCTATCGCCGGCTATAACGTATTCATAGTATTTCTTTTTTTCTGGTACTATTCTAACGGCTAAATTTATGTTGTTTTCTTGCATATATAGTATGTCATATAAATAATTTTTTAGTTCCTTTTTATCTACGCAATAATATCTTACTCTCCTTCCCTCTTGTTTTTGTATACAAGCTTTATTCTTCTCTGGTTTTCTTGAAACAGTTATGTTTGCCATAGTAACTTATCGTTTTCCACCGATTTTTTCCCAATAAATCTGGTTTTGAGTCACCACAAGCCTATAATTTCCTTGTACAAAACCGTTTGTATAAACTTGACCGTTTGAAGAAATAGCGTAGCAACTGTTTGAACATATTATCATAGATACTTGAGGTATTGGTGGGGTTGTGGGAGTAAGCTGTTGTAGACTGTTGTTTGTTTGGTTTTTACCTATTAATGTTTTAAGAGGCGGTAAAGGTGGTGGTTGTGGTTTGTTTAAGATCGTCTTTTGCTCTTGTATTGTTTTGTGCTTTTCTTCGTTTAGCTTGTTTACATAAAAGCTGGCAAAAGCGTTAGAAGGAGGTAAGTTGTTTATTACGCTTAAAATCTGAGCTGTAGCGATATTTTGGGTTTTAAGATTTTGGTTTTGGGTCGTATTTGTTGGGAGTTGGCTTGATTTCAATCTTGAAGACAGTATCTGAAGTCTTGTTTGAGTTTTTTTGTATTCTTCTTGAACCCTTTTTATCTTAAAGTACAGTATCAAACTGCTTGCTAAAGCCCCAAAAACAAATCCTACAATTACGCCTAAAATTATCCTCTCAAAATTTCTTTTTTCATTTTCTTTTTTTGTGTGCTCAGTTTGCGTGGTATACTTGGTTTGCGTGGTATACTTGTCGGTAGACTTGTCAGGGGATGCTTCAAAAATTTTTTTTATTTTTATTTTAAAATCTCTAAAAAAAGATGCAATTTTTTCCAAGTATTTTTTGTAAGATTTTTCTGGTGGTATTTGAGGTTGTTCCGTGCTCATCTTTCACCCAAACCCTCGTAGGTTATTGTTATTATAAACTGCACCTTATTTGAATATTTATCGGTGTTGCCAAAAAGGTATTTTATAAAAGGTATTCTTATCAAAAATGGTATACCAGCTTCATTGTTTTTCTTAAGGTCATATACAGAGCTTATAAGAGCTATAGTTTGTCCTGGTTTTAAAACAGATGTTAAAACAGAGTTTTGAGACGAAATTTCAGGAAATTGTATAGGAACAGTTACTCCTTGACTTATAGCTATATTTTGAGTATTTATATTTTGAGGTGTATTTTGAGAATAGTAAACATCTACCATAAGTTTTTTGTTGTTTGCAAGCCTTGGTAGTATAGTAATGCTTGTGCCTGTATTTAGATAAGAAACTATTGGTATATAAGCTGGAGTAGATACTACCCCGGCTACGGTTGGAGGTATATATATATTGTATGAACTTATATAGGATTGTGTAGTGGTGGGAGCGTAAACAATAGGTTGATTTGGCAACACCACGTAGGTTTCACTGTCTATGCTTTTTGTTTTACCGTATTGTTCTAGAGCGTTTAAAAGAGCGCTATAATTGCTTCCACTTAGACTCGCTTTAAATAGAGAGTTTGATGAATTCGCAAGCGTCATAGGAGCTGATAAAGATAAGTTCAAATTTTTCAGATGTTGAAATATAGCTGAAATATTAATACCAGTAGAGTATTCATTTAAAAGGTTTATAGCTATTATATCTATTCTTATTTTTATTGGCTCTGATAGCTCTTTGTTTAGCTTGTTTACTATAGATTTTACAGTTTTGTAATCGTTTATAGAACCAAAAAACGTAAGAAGACCTGTGTTTGGATCGTAAGATATCTTTGAACGTTTATCTTGCAAAAGCGGCGTTATAAGATTTACAATGTTTTGGGCTAGGTTTTCGTTGAAATTAAAAGTTGAGCTAGAGCTGTTTGTGCCTGTGTTTTGTATAGGGTTTATGGCAGTACCACCTAGCATACCACCGCCAGAGGAGCTATTAGTAACACTTTGACCAAATGTCATATTGTAATTATATGTTTTTGTAGTAGTCATTGGTACATTCAATTGAAACACAGCGCTTATGTACCTTCTTACTATTATTTTTCCGTTTTTAACCTTATAATATAGGTTGTTATAAGCACAAAAAGTGTCTAATATGCTTTTTAAAGTGCCTTGCCCATAAAAACTAACCCTATTTTGTACATTGTCTTTTAGTTCTATAGGTACTTGAGTTATACCTGAAAGATAAGATAATACTTGTGGTATTGGAACATCTTTTACGTTTAAGGTAACAGGTTTTAGCAAAAAAGCGTTTTGGCCATTTATTATAAAACCAGGAGTTGCGTTGATTTTATTTTTCGGTGTAGCTTCGTAGTTTCCTATTAGATGGTAAGAATAAGAGATAGACATAAAAAGCAATATACCCATAAAAGCGAGAAACTTTTTCATCTGCACTTACCTTCTTTTATGGAGTTGTTCAGTATGCTATAGCCTTTGTAACCTGTTCTAAGATTTAATATATGAAGCCAATAAAATCTATGCCCTTCAAGACCACAAGGTGTAAGACACTGCAACGTATCACCTTTGTAAGAAGCACCTATAGCAACAGATTTTATAGATGGGTATTTGCGAATATAAGACACTGAATCTACGCAAAAATATACGTTTTCAGGTCCATTTTTAATAAGCTCTTTGGCTGTTTTTCTTTTGTAGGGTTTGCCAAAACCTATGGACTTTTTAGCGTTTTCATTTTCTACCACAAGACCTTTTATAGAATGTTCTAGTTTTATATATCTTACCTCTTCTTCTAGTTTTTCTAGTTTTTTAGAAAACAATTGCTGTTGTTCTTGTAGTTTTGTAACATTTTGCTCCAAGTCTCCTACTTTCTTTTTCTCTTTTTCTAGATTTTTACTTAGTTTCTTTGTTTTTTTATTTAAATCTACCACCTTTTTTATGACACCTATTTGAGATTCTATTATATCTTTAAATGTAATCCTTGGTTGGTATTCACTTTCTGCACCTGCTACGCAAGGGAATATAAATACCGAAAGCAAAAATATTATTTTTCTAACGACTTTTATTTTGCCCATGACTTTGCTTGTTCTATAAGATTTTGATAAGAAGATGGCACCGAAATTGAGCTCTTGATTGATTTGGAATTGGAAGTTTTAGCTTTTTGTTTCAGTTCTTGCTCTATAGTAGATAGCTTAGCGTAGGTTTTTTCTTGTTGCTCTTGTAGTTTTGCTAAGGCGGTTTTTAACTCGCTTACCTCTTTGTTTAAATTCATTACTTTTTTTACAACCCCCACTTGGGACTCAACTATATCTTTAAAGGATATCTTTGGTGCATACTCGTTTTGTGCGTTCGCGTTTTCTATAACGCTACAAATTGCCAAAACCATTAAAACAAACTTCATTTTGCCCATAGTTTAGACCTCTCTATAAGATTTTGATAATTGGATGGTACTTTTATGGTATTTAAGTTTTCTTTTTTGTATATATCTTGGGTTTCTGTTTTAGCTCCTACTTTCTCAAGGCCCAAAATTACTGTGCTTATATCATGTATAAGCGCTTTCTTGTTTATAGACGGATTTACTATGTTCTTAGCTTCAAACAAAGCCATCTTCATAAAATAAAGCGTTTTGTCGAGATGCGTCTTGCCATAGTTTAAATCAAAATTTACACATGGGTTTATGACAGCTTCGGCAGATTTATACTCTACCCATATAACACCTTTTACTCCATCTTTTTGAAGCAATTCTTTTGTATGATTAGCATCTTCTTGGCTATCAAAAACTCCAAATACAACATCACCTATGCCATCAAGAGGTGTGAGTCCGTTTCTCATGGCTATAAATTTGTAATAGCCTATTTTATATGAACTCAAATCTGATGAATCCATATAAACCCACCATCCAGATGGAATAACATAAGACCCGCATATGTTTTCTCTTTTCCTCATCTGCCATCCCAAAAAAAAGCCTTTTTTGAATATATTTCTACTAACACTATCAAGAGCATTTATATCAAGAGAGTAAGAAATAGAAGAGGCAATTATTAAACACAATAACAAATATCTTCCAAATTTCATATATATTATATTATCGCATACAGTATATTTTTTTTCAGGATTATAATATTATTGATATGAAAAGCTATAAACTAGGAGTTAAGCCTCTTTCGAGGTCAATAAGCAGTTTAAAAGATATGCATCTCAATAAGCCTCTTGCGAGGCCACTGTCTTCAAAAGATGTGCATCCTAATAAGCCCTTTGGGCCACTCGCCTTTTCTATCATAGAGCTTTTGTTGGTGCTTACTATAGTTAGTATATTTTTGGGAGCGGTGTTTATAGGATATAGGACTATACACGCTACCACCAATGAGCAGGAGTATGCTTACAAAGCAAGGACGTTTATGTTGGGTGTAAAAGACTACTACGATGTGCTTGGGGCATATCCACAAATTACTTGCACTGACGCAAGCTCGTGGTCAAGTTTAAACGGTGCTCAAGGCACAAGTATGCCACGCCCCACAAGTATGCCGCAGACTACATGTGATTGGAACTCACATCCTCCATCAAACCCTGCCAATTGTTGTGCTTTACTTCATTTCATAGGACCCTGGGCTATTACGTGGTCTTATCTTTCTACTAGTACTTCTTTTACGATTGTTACAAGCCAAATACCAAAAGAATATATTCAAGCTGTATCAAACGCTTTTAACTCCTTAGGTCTTCTATGCACCATATCATCTGCAAATCAGCCACAACATTATACTTATCTTAGCTGTACTGCTAACAATGTTCCTACTACACTAACGGCTTTAAACCAATAAATATCTCTAAGCATATTTTACTATACTAGCAGTAAATAAATCTGCTATAGCTTCTAATATAGATATGAGTTCATAATTTGTTTCCTTGCTTTTAGACATATCAAAAATCATCACTCCATACACATCATCCTTATAAATAAGCGGCATATAAAAATATGGGTCTTCAGAAAAGGTTTGTGTAGAAAATCCAGCTGGCTTTTTATTTTTTATGCACCATTGGACTATTGTTTTGACCCGCTCGTTTATGTTTATATTCTTTGTTACAGCTTGGACATGTATATTCTCTTTGTCTTTTAGAAATATCGCTACATCTTCTATAAAAATCTTTACGTATCTTATCGTAATAGATATGCATTCCTCTTTTGAGTTTATCCTAAGCAATTTTCTGCTAAGCTCAAAAAGAACATTACTTTTTTCTTCACTTTTTTGTAGCTGTTTTAAGTTTCTTTTTAATCTTATAGATAGAAGGTTTATAAAAACTATCATCAATGCAAAAACCGTATAAGATAGAAAATAGTTTATGTCAGAAATAGCAAAGCTATAGTAAGGTGGGATAAAGAAGTAATCAAATATAGCTATGCTAATCAACGTAGCAAAGATAGTGGAGTATGTATCGAGCATCAGCGCTGCTAAACTAAGTGCCAATAAAAACAAAAATACAAGATTTAGTTGATTTAAAAAACTTCTAAACTGAAGCCCTATAAATGTGGCAACAAATACAAGAAACAAACCTATAAAGATGTTGTAAATTTTGGGAAGGTATAACTTAGGAAAGTTTATACGTTTTTTTGAAGTGTTAAAAAGTTCTGCCTCTGCTACAGGCGGGTCCAATATGTATATGTCAACATACTTTGTATTTTGGGCTATTTTTCTAAATATAGAGCCTCTAAAAATGGGAAACTTTTTAGGTTTACCTATAATTATCTTGTTTATATTGTGGCTTTTAATATATCTTATAATAGCATTTGGTACATCGTCATCTTTTATCCATACAATTTCAGCACCTAGGCTTTTTGCAAGCTCTAAAGCTTTTTGTAGCCAATCCAATTCTTTGTCTGTAAAGTAAGCATGTTTTTCCGTTTCAACGTAAATGGCTATCCAATCGGCATCTATCTCGGTAGCGACCCTGTAAGCTGCTCTTACCAAATGCTCTGCAAAAGGACTAGCGTATATACCTACCACTACCCTTTCCTTTACGGCCCAAGGACCAGCAATTGCATGTTCTTTCATGTATGTATTTAATTTTTTATTTAGCTTATCAGCGGCTATCCTCATAGATAGCTCTCTTAAAGCCATTATATTGCCTGGTCTAAAATACCTTTTTAAGGCCTCTTGGGCCAAATCTGGTACATAGACTTTGCCTTCTTTTAACCTTTGAATAAGTTCTTCTGGTGGTAAATCAATAAGCTTTATTTCATCGGCGTTTTTTACAAATTCATCTGGCACGGTTTCTCTTACCCTTACCCCAGTTATTTGATAAACCATATCACTTATGCTTTCCATATGTTGTACATTCATAGCTGTCCATACGTCTATACCAGCGTTTAATACTTCTTCTACATCTTGGTATCGTTTTTTATTTCTAAACATAGGCGGGTTTGAGTGTGGTAGTTCATCTATTATACAAATCTGCGGTTTTATTCTTAGTATTTCGTCTAAGTTTAACTCTTTTAACTTTATGCCGTTGTAATCTACCTCTAAAGGAGGTATTGTATCTAAACCTTCTAGAAGTTTTTCCGTTTCTTTTCTTCCATGTGTTTCTACAAGACCTATCTTTATATCTATACCTTCTTGTTTTTTGATACGAGCATCGCTTAGCATGGCATAGGTTTTACCTACACCCGGCATCGCACCAAGGTATATAGTGAGTTTACCACGCTTCTGTTTCTCTTCTGCTATTTCTAATAAACTTTCTGGAATTGGTCTTTCTTCTTCCATTTTAAAAGCTCCATATTAAGCTTAACAACGTTAACCCTTTTTTCTCCAAATATACCAAAAGTTCTGTTGTCCAAGTTTTTGTATATAAGTTTTAGAAGCTTTTCATAAGGTATGTTAGAATACTTTGAAACTCTTTTTGCTTGCATAAGAGCATTGTTAAGCGATATATAAGGCTCTAAGCCACTTCCAGAACCCATAACCATATCTGAAGGAAAAGGAGCATTGAATCCAAAAGAGTTTAATACTTTTATCCTAGATTCTATGTTTTTTACCAACTGCTTGTTGGTGGGTCCTATGTTGGAACCTCCAGAGCTAAGAGGATTACAAGGATAAGAAGTTGTAGAAGATGGTCTTGGCCAGAATAAAGCTGGGTCAGAGACAGGTTGGCATATAAGCTTAGAGCCAACTACTTTACCATTTAATTTGTAAAGGCTTCCAGAAGCTTGATACGGAAAAATGGCTTTTACTACACCTGTAACTGCTACAGGGTATAAAATCCCAAGCAAGATAAAAAATATTGCAAAAAGCAGAAATACGTTTTTAAGGTTTTTAGCAATCATAGTACTCTCCAGATAAGCTCACAAGCCCAATATACAATCCAAATCCCAAAAAATGGGAACAAAACACCGCCTATACCATATATACTTAGGTTTCTTACCAAAAGCGCTTGAGCATCCATAGGTCTATACTTCACACCTTTTAAAGCCAGGGGTATAAGCATCGGTATTACAACTGCATTGAATATAACTGCTGATAATATGGCTATATAAGGGTTTGCAAGATGTAGTATGTTTAGTATATTTAATTCTGGATAGCTTTTACTAACAGCAGCTGGTATTATCACAAAGTATTTTGATATATCGTTTGCTATGCTAAAGGTAGTAATGGCTCCTCTTGTGATGAGTATTTCTTTGCCTACCTCTACCACTTCTATAAGTTTTGATGGGTCGTTGTCAAGGTCTATTATATTGGCAGCATCTTTAGCGGCTTGGGTACCGGAGTTCATGGCTACAGCCACGTCCGCTTGAGCTAAAGCCGGTGCATCGTTGGTGCCATCTCCTGTCATAGCTACCATGTACCCTTCTTCTTGGTACTTCTTTATAAGTTTTAGTTTATCCTCTGGTTTCGCTTGAGCTAAAAAATCATCTACACCTGCTTCTGCTGCTATTGTAGCCGCCGTAAGAGGATTGTCTCCTGTTATCATAACGGTTTTTATACCAGATCTTCTTAGTTCCCTAAACTTCTCTTTTATGCCAGGTTTTATAATATCTTTTAAATAAGCTACACCGTATATTTTGTTATCTTTAGCTACTACCAAAGGAGTACCACCTTCTTTAGCTACTTCCTCAACTATTCTATGCAGGTTTTTTGGTATATTGCCACCAAGGCTTGATACATATTTTTCTATTGCATCGCTAGAACCTTTTCTATAATGTTCATTGTTTGTATCCACGCCGCTTATTCTTGTCGATGCGTCAAACTCTATAACCTTATAATCTTTTAAATCTATTGATAAATTATATTTTTCTTTTGTAAAAGCATAGATACTTTTACCTTCAGCGGTACTATCTCCTATAGAAGCTATATGGGCTACCATGGCTAACTCTTCTTCAGAAACACCTTCTACTGGTATTAGCTTGTAGGCTTGTCTATCACCGTATGTTATGGTACCGGTTTTATCTAAAAATAGTACGTTTGCATCTCCCGCAGCCTCTATGGCTCTACCAGAAAGAGCTATTATGTTTTTCTTAAAGAGTCTATCCATTCCGGCTATACCTATGGCAGGCAAAAGAGCTGCTATCGTAGTTGGAGCTAAGCACACAAACAAAGCCACGAGCACCACCAAAGATACCACAGAACCCTTGTTTGTAGAATGTACGCTATAGTAAGAAAGAGCTCTAAAATTTATAACTACCACCAAGAAAACTACGGTAAGAGATATAATTAGGATATCAAGGGCAATTTCGTTTGGGGTTTTTCTCCTTTTAGCCCCTTCCACCAAAGATATCATCTTGTCTATAAAAGTCTCTCCCGGGTTAACGCTTGCAACAGCAATAGCACTACCGGATACTACTTTAGTTCCCGCTGTAACAGAAGATTTATCGGTGCCAAATTCTCTTATCACTGGAGCTGATTCTCCTGTGACAGCAGACTCGTTTACCAGCAAAACACCCTCTACCAGCTCCCCATCTATGGGTATAATGTCATCTTTTTCTAATAAAAATAAATCACCTTTTTGAAGTGAAGAGGCTGGAATTTTTTCGTAGGTTTTATTATCTTTGTTTTTTAGCTTTTTAGCAAAAAGATTTGATTTTGCTTCTCTAAGAGATTTTGCCCTTGCTTTGCCGCGAGATTCTGCTATAGATTCTGCAAAATTAGAGAATAACACCGTAAGCCAAAGCCATAAGCTTACGCTACCGCTAAACCAAGCGTAATTGTTGTTGGTAGCTAAGTCATAGAAAAAATCAATCGTAGTGATTATGCTTCCTATTTCTACTGAAAGCATCACGGGATTTCTTAAAAGCTCAAAAGGGTTTAATTTTTTTACGGAGTTTATAGATGCTTCTTTCAGTATATCTTTGTCAAAAATGCTTAACTCTTTCTTTTTCATAGAGTAACCCCTTCTAACATAAGCATATGTTCAAGTATAGGACCCAAAGAAAAAGCTGGTAAAAATGTCAAAGCACCCACTACTATTATAATGAACACAAGCCACACACCGAAAACCACAGTATGGGTGGGAAGTGTACCAGGGCTTGGCGGTATATGTTTTTTAAGCGACAAAGATGAAGCCATATAAAATACAGCTACGATAGGTATAAATCTACCTATTAACATTACTAAAGCTATGGTGATATTGTAAAATACGGTATTTGCGTTTAAACCAGCAAAAGCGCTTCCGTTGTTGTTAGAACCGGATATATAAGCGTATAAAATCTCGCTTAGCCCGTGCGGTCCTGGGTTTGATATAGAAGACAATCCCCATTTTGTATAGAGGGCTAATGTGGTAAGCAATAAAGCTGTTACTCCAGATACTAACGTTATAACAACAGAAGACCACATTTCTTTTGATTCTATTTTTTTGTTTAAATACTCTGGAGTTCTTCCTATCATAAGCCCTGCTACAAAAACAGCTATTATTACCATAGCTATCATTCCGTAAAGCCCGGAACCCACACCACCAAATATAATTTCACCAAGAGACATTAAAGACATTGGTACTAACCCACCTAAAGGTGTAAAGGAATCAAACATAGAGTTTACAGCGCCGCAGGAAGTAGCGGTAGTTATGCTTGAAAATAATATTGTTCCACCTATACCAAATCTCAATTCTTTTCCTATGATGTATGGCCCTTCTATTCCAAGCTTTTTTACTACAGGGTTGCCAAACCATTCAAAATAATACTGAATGCCCATAAACAGCATCAACACAAACAACATTACGCTGTATAAAAACCAACCTTGTCTTTTATCTTTTATTGTATAACCAAATGTAAACACCAAAGACGCTGGTATTAAGATTATAAGAAAAGCCTCAAATACGTTTGATAGCGGAGTTGGGTTTTCGAAAGGATGGGCAGAGTTTGCGTTAAAAAAACCGCCGCCGTTGGTCCCTAAAAGTTTTATGGCTTCTTGAGAAGCTACAGGACCCATAGGAAGCGTTTGCGTAGTAATTATATTTTTGCCATCTTTGTAAGGCTCTAAAAGTTCTATGGTTTTATAATGAGAGAAATTTTGTATAACTCCTTGAGACACTAAAAATAAAGCGCTAAAGAAAGCTATTGGCAAAAGCACGTATAAAATTGTTCTTGTGAAGTCAACATAAAAGTTTCCTAGGTATATGGTATTTTTCCTAGCAAAAGCCCTTATTAGTACCAAAGCCACTACAATACCGCTTGCGGCGGACAAAAAGTTTTGAAGCGCAAGACCAGTAATCTGAGAAAAATATGTGACCTGTGTCTCACCAGCATAAGCTTGCCAGTTGGTATTTGTAACAAAACTTACCGCCGTGTTAAAAGCCAAGTCCCAACTCATGTTTGGTATGTTGTATTGATTTAGTGGAAGATATTTTTGAAACAAAAGCATCAAAAAGAGCACCAAAAACCCTAAAAAATTAAAAGATAGCAAGACATAAAGATACTCCTTCCAGTTCATCTCTTTTGATTCATCAATGTTGAGAATTTTATAGATAGCTTCTTCTACATATCTTATAGGTTTTAAAAATTTGTATATATTGCCTTCGTAAACATCTGCCATGTATTTACCTAAAATAGGAGAAACGATTGTTAGTATACCAAAAAACAAAATAAAGCTAAAAATATCTAAAAATACATTCATAATAAACCTCCAAAATACATAGTTTAGCGCTATTTTATATTTTTTCTATGACTTGAATCTTCTATTGAAAGATATATTAAGATTATCAGCATCAAGAAGAGTTATAAAGTCAGCACACTTAAAATGCTTGTCAAAAGCAGGCTCACCGCATATAACAGCACCGGCTTTCAAATAGCTTTGAATAAGAGAAGGTACAAAAGCCTTAAGGTTGTTTGTATCAATACTTACGTTGTCAAGAGTTTTCACATAGTTTTCAAAGTTTTTTATGCGAAAACTAGGCAAAGGAAACACCATTTTGTTTTCAAATTGTTTTAGATATTTGTAAGCAAATACTATTTCAAATATATTTTCTGTTTGAATACTTGAACATCCAAATACATACTTGGCACCCACTAATTTAGCGTAGTAAGCTATACCTTTCCAAAGAAGGGCTATGATGGCACCACTTCTATAGTCTTTATGTACGCTTGCTCTTCCAATTTCTATTTTTGTGGCTTTTAAAAGCTTTATACTAGATATATCAAATTCAGTTTCCGAATAAAACTTGTTGTTAAAACTAGAAGATATGATCCTATACGTACCTACAACATCTTGAGTTTTGTTGTCTATTATAATAATGTGGTCTGCTATAAAGTCAAACTTGTCTATGTCTATCCTAAAAAGCTTGCTTTTGTTTAGAAGTTCTTGGTAAAATACCTTGTGTCTTAACTCAAGGGCTTTTCTTAGCTCTTTAGAATTTTGTGCAGTCTTTACAGTAAAATTTCCTACTTCAAATCTAAAGTTAATTTTTGGTTTAAAAGCTTTTAAACGAAAACCATATGTTTTTTGCGATAGTGCCCCTATCATACCAACCTCCTAAATGCCTTTAATAAAGCTCTATCACTACTCTCTCAAAACCAAACTTTTCTTTTAGCTCTTTTTTCATAGCTTTTATTTTGTTCCTTATCTCTTTTAAAGGTGTGTTTTCTAAAGCTTCCAAGTCTTGTTCTCTTAATCTCGCGTACATTATATTTTTACCAGGTACAAGACTCCAAACGTGTATAGATTTTATCATTATTTCCGGAAAATGCTGTCTTATAAAGTTTTCTAACTCTTCTAAATTTACATATTCTGGGGAAGATTCCATCAAAATATCTATAGATTTTGCCAAAACTTTGTAAATAGGGTATATAACGCTAAGTCCCACCAATATACTCATTATCGGGTCAAATATGTAGTTGCCAGTAAGCTCTATAAGAATAGACGATGCTATAACACCCACAGAGCTAAGTCCATCCATCAATACCCTTAGAAAAGCTCCAGCTATGTTAAGGCTGTGTTTTGAGCCAAAGTAAAGTATAACTATACCAACTATATTTACCAAAAGACCCAAAATAGATATCCAGAAGACACCTCCAGCGTTTACGTATTCAGGATGCAAAAGCCTTTTGAAAGCATGTAAAAATATCATTATCAGGAAAAACCCGGCGGTTATGCCGTTGAATAAAGCCGATAGTATCTCAACCCTATAATATCCAAAGGTTCTTTTAGGGTTTGGAGGCTTTTTAGATAAATACATGGCAAAAATTGCCAAAGCTTGTCCAGATAAATCCATAAACATATAAACAGCATCAGACAGTAAAGCTAAACTGTTGAAAGCATAACCATAGTAAACTTCTAAAAGAAAATCCAAAAACGTTATAACAAAGACAAAATAAAGCCCTCTCCCAAGATTTTTTTCATTCATTTTCTATATCCGGCGTAATAGAATATAAAGCTGATAGTATAGTAGAACCGTTGTTTATCATTACCGAGAATGCAGGGTTGCCAGAACCAAATATACCTATAGCCATCCCAAGCGTATTTATAGCAAAATTAAACTTTATGTTGTTGTTCACCACTTTCATGGTGTCTTTTGATAGTTTTATAGCTTTGTATATAAGGTTTAAATCTTCTTTTACCAATACTACATCGGCTACATCTATAGCTACTTGAGAGCCATCGCCCATAGCTATTCCTATATCTGCTGCTGAAAGTGCCACAGAGTCGTTTACCCCGTCCCCCACCATAGCTACTTTATAACCTTCTTTTTTAAGCTGTTCTACATACTTGGCTTTTTCCTCTGGAGATACCCTTGCCCTAAACTCTTTTATACCTACCTCTTTAGCTATAGCCTGAGCTACTTCTTCGTTGTCTCCGGTAAGCATAACGATTTTTATGTTCATATTGGTAAGTTTTTGTATAACCTCTTTGGCTTCTTCTCTTATGGTATCTTTAAAAGCTATCAAACCAAGCATTTTTTTACTCTTAACAAGATACAACACAGTTTTACCTTCGTTGTGCTTTTCTTTTACCAGGTCTTTTACATGTTTTGGTATGGATATCTTATGGTTAGCCATATACCTTGAGGAACCAAATTTGTACTCTTCGTTGTTTAATTTTGCAGAAATACCTAATCCTATATCGTAATCAGAGTCTTCTCTTTCGTAAAGTTCAAGGTTTTTCTGTTTGGCTAAGCTTACTATAGCATCGGCTATAGGATGTTTCAATCTTTGCTCTAAGGAAGCAGCTATTTTTAAAAGCTCTTCTTGAGACAAATTTTCTTCCAACGGTATTATATCTGTAATAACAGGTTCTCCCTTGGTGATGGTACCAGTTTTATCCATGACTATGCAACTTATGTTGGATAGCTCTTCTAAAGATCTTCCGCCTTTTATTAAAACTCCGTGATTTGAGGCTTTTGATATAGAAGAAGCTACAGCTATTGGTATGGAAACTCTTAAGTTTGTGTTGTAGTCTATCGTTAAGATACTGGAAGTCTTGGCCAAGTTTCTTGTTATAAGCTGGTTGGCTAAACCTATGGTCAATATAGGTATTACCGTGGCATCTGCTAATTTGTTAAATCTATCGTAGATAGCTGGTTTTTGATCCATATAAGACTCTACCATATAGGCAATTTTTGAGATTATGGTATCTGCTCCCTTTTGCTCTACTTTTATATAAATTTTTCCGTCGACAACGTTTGTGCCAGCATATACTTTAGCACCAACTTCTTTTAACACCGGTTTATCTTCTCCGGTTAGCACTGATTCGTTTACAACCGCTCTACCTTCATGAACTATACCATCTACTGGTATTCTACCACCAGCGTAAACAACCACTATATCTCCTGTAGATATCTCTTCTATTGGGACCTCTATCTTTGTATCTTCTTTTTCTATGTAAGCGGTTTCACCGTCTACATTTAGCAAATCTTCTATAGAAGCCCTAGCTTTTTGATTTAACTTATCTTCAAGGTAATCTCCTAACCCTATGAATAAGTTCATTACGTTGGCTGATAAAAGCATTCTTCTTTGTATAGTTATACCAAGGGCTAAAGAGTCTAAAAGCTGGTATGAAAGCCTACCTTTTAAAAGATTTGTCGCTGCGCTTTTAAAAGAAGGTATTGAACCAAATATAGTTATGGCTTGGACGACAGGATTTGGAAGTATGGGTGTTAAAGAGAGCAACCCTCCTACCGCTCCCAATATCATTCTAAGTTTAGATGGTTTTTTTTCTTTTGGTATTGCTTTTGTTTTGTAGGATTTTAATATACCAAGTATAACATCAATAGGAGTGTTGTTTATAAGCTCTAAAAACTCTTCTATATATATTTTGTTTGGATCGTAAGATATTGATAGGCTACCGGTGGTTTTATTTAATTTGGCATCTATAATACCGTCTTGGGATTTTATAAATTCCTCTATAGTTTCTTGAGATACGTCTAGATATTTTAGATAAAAGGAGTTTACCCTTATTCTGCCGTAAGTCTTATGTTTTACAACAAGAGTTTTCATGATTGCTGTTCTTGTGAAGGTGCTAATGTTTTTTGATTTAGCCTGTTCATAAGCTCGTTTATCTCTTCTTGCACTCTCATAAGCTCTTGATGTTCTGATATTTTATGTATCATATAAAAGCCAAATACCCCAGCAAACATACCAAGCCCGAAAGACGTGTATTTGCTACAAACTATATCACCCAACTTTGACCACATATCTATTCCTCCTTATAAAGATGATTTTAACTTTTCTAAAAGCTCTTGTTGTTTTTGAAGAAGCGTTATCTTTAGCTCTATTTCTTTCTTTAATTCTGACTTTGCTTCATGAACTATATCTTCTACCACTTCCTTTTTGGCTTCTAAAGAAGCGTTCAACCACTGCCCAAAGCTTATACTTTCTTTTGTAACGCTTACCAAAACCGGTTTAAACTCTTCCAAAGCCTTTCCAAGCACATACATAGCAGCTACAGTGCCAAGTCCCCATGTAAAGTGCCTTCTTGAAAAGCAGCCAATAAGATTTTCAAACATATATACCTCCTATAAAAGTTTTATCACAAGTCTATTAAACAACCAATTTACCCATATAAACCTTATGGCACCTATTCTAAAACCATAATCAACTGTGTATAGAAAAAGCTTCAAAACGTCTGATTTTATAGTCCTAGATATAAAAGGGTGTAAATCTGTAATACAAACTGTTTCACCAAGCGGTTTTATTTCTTGTTTTTCTAAGAATTCTTGAAACTCATCGTAATAAAGTATCTCTTCGGATTCTATTTTTAAGCTTTTGGTACGATAATTTATAAACACTTTATCTTCTCCAAAAATCTCTTTTACAACTTTTACAAAAGCTTCGTTATAAACCACATCACCCTTTATTCTTATTCTGTGGTGAGAAAAAGAAATATTTTCTATCTTCATACAAAGTAAGATATAGCTCCTAACCCCACCTTATCTAAAACTATATCTTTTGCTACGTTAAAAGCGATACCCTCCAGTCCCCCTCCTACATTTAACATTAACTGGAAGGCGAATAGTAAATTTATTTCATCACCTTTGGTTTCCAATTTAAAACCGTTTTCTTTTAATACTTTCTTTATCAAAGGTAAGGTGTCTTCATCTTTACAGCAGCTTATCAGTATGCTATCGGTAAAAGGTTTAGATACAATCTCTTCGTTTTTCAACGTTTTTTTCAAAAGGTCATATACCACACCGTGATAGACTTTGTTTACCTTTAGCCTTATCCTGCCGTTTTTTGCACTCACTATTTGCACCTTTTTCATACTTTTTATCTTAATCATCTTCTGTTAAGATTCCGTTAATTTTTTTAATTTTTATTATGATATATATCAATTACTTATAAGAGCCCAAACGCTTTTGTGTTCTTTGTTAGCTAAGCTTTTTATATAGCTAAGCATCTTTTTATAACCGTAGTAGCCTTTGGTAGCAATAGCAGATTGTTTAAACTGCTCAAAACCAGATACTTTTAATAAAGATGTTGGCGTGTATAGATTTTTAGAAGAGGGTACGTAAGAGCTATCTTTAAAATCCTTTTTCTTATGTTTTTCTAACCATTTTTTGTTTATATAATGTCCAGTAGCACCAGCTTCTCTTCTTAAAAGGGTGTAGTTGTTGCAATAGCCTGGGTTAAAAGCTACTTTTACATCTGGTTTTATAGCTTTTACAGGGGTAAAGTTTGGTTTGTCTGTCCATATATCGGAAATAACAGGTGTGGTTTGATCAAAAATAGACATAGGCGGTATTCCAAGTATTTTTTCAATAGTTTTTACTATGCTTATTTGAGAGTAATGTTTTGTAGATATATATCCTGATTTTACCCAAGGACTTATAATTACGGCAAAAGTCCTATGGGCATCTATATGATCAGCTCCAGATTGAGCATCGTCTTCGGTTATAAATACAACCATATGCTTCCAGTAAGGAGTATGAGATAAATACTCTATAATCTTAGCGGTGGCATAGTCGTTGTTGGCTACGTAATACTGTGGTGTGTAGTAGCAAGGGTGAAGCCCAGCAGTATGGTCATCCGGAAGCCATATATAGGAAAAACTTGGCATTTTGTGAGTTTTCATCCATTTTATTACAACATCAGCTCTGTAAGTGTCCAATATAAACCTGTTCCATCCTGGAAAGGAATATGCTATATGCGCTTTCATATCTTTTGGTATATCGCCCCATCTATTCCTTGATACAAACTCGCCAAAATCTTCAAAACTTACGTGATGAGCCAATAAATTGTTAAAAAGATAGAGCTTATAAGGGTAAGATATCCAAGGATTTGACCATTTTCCTAATTTATCTAGATTTTCGTATATTGCAAAAGGATTGTCTATACCGTTTGGTATACCACCCCAACCTGTAGCGTATCCAAAGGTAAGAGCTTCTGTCCAGCCAGGATTTTCAGCTAGCCCCCTTCCAGAATAATACTCTTGCCACGTTCTTTCTACGAAATCGGATACGCTTGCCCCAGTAGTCCATTGGTGTCCTTGAGCTGTTACCTCACCATCAGCATAAAAGTTTGCCATCAAAGCATAGCGATTTGCAAAATTAAACAAGTTTGGAAGCTCTTTTTTAGTATATAAGGCTAAGTTTGGGTCTGCCCATTTGCCAGCCCTTTTGTAAGTACCAAAATCCTCATCAAAAGTTTTATTTTCTCTTAATATAAAAACAACATATTTTATGTGTTTTCTTAAAAATGTAACTAGTTTCTTTTGTTTTTCTATATCGCTAAATTTGTCGTATTTAAATACATCTTTTGTGTAATTTGCTAAATTTTTATCTATATCTTTCAAAGAAATTTTTTGCAGCATACCTGGCATCAAAATACCTATCCACTGGTATTTTTTGTTTGGGAAAGAGCCAAGTCCTTTTGCGGATACTGTGTATATATTGTGGTCACCAAAGCTCATAGCGCTTGGATACCAGCCAGTTGGTATAGCACCTACCAGTTTCTTGCTTTTGATATCAAAAATATTTATAGAGTTTGTGCCAGCGCTTGATACAAAGAGTTTACCATTTTTTTCGTATAAGCTGTTTGGATAAGCGCCAGGTTCTTGATCTTTAAAAAGTTTATCTTTCAAAAAGCCCAAAACTTTAAGATTTTTAGTGTCTATTATAGCTATATTTCCACTGTTTGCTAAGCTTACATATAGTTTGTCGTTGTTGTAATAGAGGTTTGTGGGGTGAACACCAGCAGATTTGCTAAATTTGTTAAGCTTTTTACCAACGTATATTTTCTTAATAAATCTAAACGTCTTTCTATCTACTACACCAACAGCGTTGTCTCCCCAAAGGCTTACTAATATATAATCTGGAGATAACGCTATAGCGTATGGGTAAGCTCCAACATTTAAATATTTTATTTTATTGTTTTTGTCATCTATTCTAGCTATTGCATTTGACAAAAGTCCAGCGGTATATATATACTTATCTCCTTTTACAACAGCATCGGGATAAAAATGTCTCAAATCGTATCTAAAGCCCTGATAAATATATGGGTATTGATTTTTAGGAAAAGATGTGTATTTAAGATAGATTTTTTTCTTCAGTTTAAGGCTTTTAGGATAAACATCAAACACCAAAACGTCATCAGAAAATCCACCTGCCACGTAAAGCTTGTGGTTTTTATAATACATACCTTGATAAAAGCTTTGATAGGGCAAAAATAAATACTCTGGTTCTTTTGATGGGTTTACCTCATCTTTCCAAGCCCTTACTTGAAAAAGCTCATTTAGATTTTTATCATACATAGTAATGGTCTGATAGGATGTTGCGCCGTTTGTCAACACAAATATATGATTTTTTGATGCAGCTACGTTTGTGGGAAAGTTGTAAGTGTAAACATATTTCCCTGCGGGTCTTATATCCCATCCCCAAGGCGTTTCATGAGCAAAACCAATGCTGGCAAACAAGCTCATTGCAAGCAAAAACTTTTTCATGGTTAATCTCCTTCGTTGAGTCTGTAATGTACATTCAAATCAAAAGTTATAGGACCTTTTGGTGGAGCCGGAAATTTTAAATGCCTTATTAGTTCTTTTGTATATTCGTCCAATATAAAACTTCCGCTTGAGTTTAACAAACTAACATGCTCTACGTTACCATTTGCTGATATACTGACTCTTATAGAAACCGTACCAGAATCTCCTCTTTCTTTTGCTAAAGAAGGATAATGTTTATGCTCTTCTATTATTTCGTAGACTTTAGAAAGATATAAAGATATCTGATCTTTTGTTGGTTTTGATGGTGTTGCAGCTTTTACAGGTGTTGTTTTGGAGACTTTTGTTTTTTCTATGCTTTTGTGATAAGGTTTTTTGGATATTTTAGTATTGTTTTGTTGAGTTGGTGTCTGTGGTTTATAAGGCTGTGGCTCTAGTGGTGGCACTGTAGAAACAATTGGCTTTTCAATAGGCTTTGGTTTTTCTATGTGTTTTGCAATGTTATGTTGTATGACTTTTTTTTCTTTAGGCTTTACAACTTTCTTCTCAACTACTTTTTTCTCTGTAGTTACGTTATTTTTTTTGTTTAATGAAACTGTATTTACTAGATGTATTTTTATTTCTTTAGGCATTTTATATTTATATATGTTTATTTTAAGAAACGTTAATAAAAATATGATTATAGAAGAAAAGACAATCGCTAAAACAAACGATATTATTTTGTATCTTTTATCGTCAAAATAAATGCTTGTCATGATTGCTTGTTTACAATAGAAATATTTGATATACCAGCTTGCTGAATGTGATCCATCACGTTTACCAAGGTTTGTACATTTGCATCTTTATCTGGGACTATGTAGACGTTTATATCTTCATTAGAATCTTTAAATTGGTTCTTAATATTTTGAAAATATGATGTTAAATCGTTTAAGCTATAAGGATACTTATTTGAACCCACGTAAACTAAATTATTTTTTGTTAAATAAATCTTTACGTTTTTTACTCTAGGTAAGGGATCGGTATATTTAGAGGCAGGTACGCTTAGTTGTTTCCCATTTAAAGATATAGAGTTTATTGTCAAAAGCACAAAAAAAGTTAATAAGAACAACATAACATCTATCATTGGAACTATATGTATTTCTTCTTTCTCTTGATGTTCTTCTTCCCAAAGATTAGCCATATCAATTACCTCCTGTAAAAATTAGCTTAGCCTCTTCTCTTATATTTCTTATAATATCGTTTAACATCTTATAAAACACTAAATCCCAAAGAGCCAAGCATATACCAAAAGCTGTAGCTACAAGTGCAAAACCTATTGACTTACTTATAACAATAGGATTTGAAATACCTTTTGAAGCAAGATTTGCAAAAGACTCTATTAAAGCCAATATGCTACCAAGAAGCCCTAACAAAGGGCCAGATGTAATTCCAAAATCTAATATCCACATGCTATCTTTTAATCCAGTTATAAGTTTGTAAGCTTCTTTTTCTGAAGATTTAGATATCTGTTTTTTTAATTTACTTATTTGAATGAACTTATACACTATAACATAATTAGAAATTACAAATATCACAAACATTATAACAAATACTGCCTTATGAAGCAATTCTAGGTCCATCTAAACCTCCTTTATCGCATATTATAAATTTTTATTGTTAATTTTCTGTTAAGAAATCCCACCCCTCACCCTCAAGCCTGTATGAAAAAGAAGCTTTAAAAATATGCTCTTACGCCTGCAGAAATAGTTATAGGTGGTGCCACATAGTAAGTACCAGACGTGTCGCCAGTACCTATATAGCCTATGTATGTTTTGTTGGTAAGGTTTAATACGTTTAAAAATCCATAAAACTTTTTACCAAATACATAGAAATCTCTTGAGACGTTTAAGTTTGCTACAACGTAAGAGGGCACTTCTTGAGTATTGGTAGAGTCTCCGTATCTTGATCCTTCGTATATCAAATAAGGAAATACATCAAATCCATAAAGCTTGTAGTCTATACCTAATTTTACCATATACTTAGGTGTGTTAGGAAGTTGATTTCCAGCTACGTTTAAATAAGTATTTCCAGAATAGTAGCCATTCTCAAATTTTGCTCTATTGTAAGATATAGAGCTTATAAATGTAAGATTTTTCATTAGATTTCCAAATATTTCTAGTTCACCACCATAGGCTTTTACCTTTCCTACACTTTGGGGGTATGTTATATTTGGATTGTTTGGTTCTGTGAAGTATACGATTTTGTTTTTATAATCTACGTAGTAAATATCTGGTTTTATAACAAATTTACCAAGCGATACGTTAATGCCAACATCGTATGAGTCTGCTTGTTCTGGTGATAGGTTGTTTATTATTTGCTGTATAGTCGTACCAGGAGGTGGGGAGCCTTGATAACTAGCTGGTACTTGGAAATTTTTTGCATAATTAAAGTATGGGTATAGATATTTATTTATCTTGTATCCTATATTTACACTTGGTAAAAATTTCCTATATGTTTTTACATAAGATTCACTTGGATTTATGGTAAGTGGATAGTTGTATATATCGTCGTCTGGTAAATAGGGTAGATTGTTGGTATTAAACTCTTTATAATCTCTTTTTATCTGTGCATACTTTAACCCTAATTCAAAATCAAAACCGTGAAAATCTTTTAAATCAAAGATAGCGTAAGGCGTTTGAGTAGTTGTGTATACTTTATCTATGTATCCATAATTATTAAAAGTAGTGTTGTAATTTCCGTTGGAGAAGTTGTTTAATTTAAAATTGGTGCTAAAGTTTTCTAAATCTGCTCTTTCATACCAAAAACCTGCGGTTACCTTAAAAGGATTTTTATGAAAAACCGCTTGAGCGATAAATCCAGGTCTTTTTGTATAATTGTAAGATATCCCGTAATTTATGTATTTACCGTAACTGTTGTAATAAGCTGAAGACCCGCCTCCTCTTCCTCTCCAATAATAGGGTTTTAATTCAAAATAAAGGTTTTTAGTGGCGTCAAAACTTATATTTCCTCTAAATTCATAGTTTTGATATGGATTATGGAAAAATTTGTAATAGTATTGGTCTACAGCTGGGTTGCCCGTGAGGCTGCCGTTGTAATCAAAATCTTTGTAAGCATCCAAGTTTTGAGCTTGTTGGTAATTAAGACCTCTATAGTAGTAGTTTACTTGATCGTTTTCGTCCATGTAAAAATTCACATGTAATCTATCTAAATTAGCTACCCAACCAAATGCTACATGGTCTCTAAACTTAGGATTTTGGCCAGGACCTTTCCACTTGTCAGCTTGAGCATGAGAAAATGAAATAAAAAACTTTGAATTCATAATAGGTAAAAGCCCGCTATCAAGTCTTACAAAAGATTTTTCAAAAGCATAAGAGCCAAACATTTGTTCTAGCTCTAGTCCAAGCTTGTTCTTTGGTGGTATAGTTCTTAGAGCTATTCTACCACCTAAGTCTGAATAGAGTGGGCTTGCTTTTCCAGTGCCACCACGAGTAATGGTTTCAGCCTCTAGATTTTCTAAGTCCATATATTCGTTCGGATAAAGAGCGTAGTTGCCAGAATCCATAAGTGGCATGCCGTCCAAGGTTAGTCCTATCTGGTTGTTGTTGAAACCTCTTATAGTTATCTGTCCTCCAGAAAGCCCATAAGGGTCTTGGGTCTGAAAGTTTACTGAAGGAAGAAGCTCTAGAGCTTGAAATACGTTTCCACCGCCAGAAGATGTAAGCTTGTTTATTAGTGATTTTTTTATTTTATCTTTAGCTTTTGTATACTTTTTAGTTTGTATAAGATGATCGGCATTTTCTTTGTTTTTGTTGGCGTTTACTTCCACGTTTAATATTGGTGTTTCAGCATAGCTAAAACCTATAAATGCTAAGCCAAATACATATATTAGCTTTGTTTTCATAAGCACCTCCTTTTGCTATAATTTTATTTTCTTTTTGTTAATTTTTTATTAATTTTGATTGAAAAGTATTTATATTAAAAAAACGAAAGTATATTGGTACTATCAAAAAAAATTTTTACGTATCTTAACCAAAAATTAACTTTTCTGGCTTAATTTAAATCCTAAGGAGGTAGGTAGCCATGTTTAAACACTTTGATGAGATTAAGCATCTTTTGGAAGAAGGAGAAGAGCTTTTGTTATCGGTATTTGAAAATGGTATGTACCATATGCTTACGTACCGCAAAGATTTCAACACTCTATTTTATTTTAAGGCTGAAAAGTTTGGCAACGACCAAAAATACTCTAGAGCTTACGAAGAGATAATCACACCGCTTAGTCTTAAAGAGAAGCTTTCGCATATCTTGTCTCCAAAGGCAATAGAACTTTTAGAAAAAAGTATAACAGACAAACGTCTGTATGCAACTTGAACAAGCAATTTTGCTTTTAGAGCCTAGTTTAGATGTTTACTTAGATACGGAAGAAGATTTTATGGCTTTTGAACAAATGATAAAAGCATCTTTTGATTGTTTTGTGATAGATAACGATGGTACTTTGATATACGATACTAAAAGCTTAAAACTGCCAACAAGTGTAAAGGTTTACAGTTTTGATTGCAACTTTTACAAATCTTACATAGGTAGATTTGAAGATATAAAAGTGATAAACCCTCGCATAAGTAAGAAGTGGATATCTTCTACGGATACAAGAGCGGATTTCTCTGAAGTGCTTGTAAGTATAAAAGCCGATAAACTAAGCGGTTTTTTGGAAGTAAAATCAAAGTTTTTAGAAGTAGATAGCTTTTTGTACTTTAAAAATGGAGAAGTTGTTAGTGTGAAGTTTGGGGATTTATACCAAGAACCGGCTATTAGCTTTTTAGTGCAAAAAATATCTGACAAAATGGTAAGTATGAACTTTTATAGTCTTCCGGAGGAAATGGTAGAAATATACGCCTCAAAGCATAAGCTTTTGTATTTAGAAGAAGACGAGGTTATAAAGAGCCTTGATTTTGGACCTGATTTAAAAAATATGATTGTTCAAGGTATGTTTCCCAGTGGCTACTTTCAAATATATATAGAAAACGGCAAAAAGATATTTCAAATATTAAACGATGAAGTGGTTGATAGTATAGAAATATACGAACCTTTTTATTTAGCTGTTTTTTCTTTAGAGTTTGCTAAGTTAGAACTAGACATATTTGATTTTGTTAAAAGCTATAAACCAGCAAACATAAGATTAAAACCTACAAGCGCTGACAAAAACTTTGTGTTTTTCTGCCCAATGTGTTGGAATGCCATAAACCAAGAAGATAAAGTTTGCCCTCACTGTGGATACAACATAGAAGATTTTATAAAATTACCCTATGAGATTAAATTGATAATAGCTCTCAATCACCCTATAGCGGATTACAGAATTACAGCTTTGAACGTGATAAAAGCAAAAAATGTAAAAATGGCTACTCCTTTTGTAAAGGATATAATAATGAAAGAGGACAATCCAATGGTAATACAATCGGCAATAAACGCATTGTTGGTTATAGATGAAAGTGCGTGTAATTTTTTAAAGAAAGTGTTGGAAGAACACCAATATAAAACAATAAAAACATACTTAGAAGAAATTTATAGGAGGCGTTGCATATGAAGGTAGTATTCTTTGATAAGGAATTGTCAAAGTCATCGGTAAAAATTTATGAAAATATAGAAGATTTAATAGAAGATGATGTTTTAAAGGGTTATGAATATTTTCTAATAGAAAATAGCAAATGTCTTAAAAGTACAAAATATATAACTGACAATATAGAAATCTTGAGAATGTTGATAAATAAGCAGATAGTTATGTTTTATCAACCGATATTTTCAAATAAAGATGGTTTTGTATACGCTTATGAAGCTCTTATGAGGATAAGATACAATAACAAGTATATATATCCAAAGGCAGTCTTTGACATAGCAAAAGAGATAGGTGTAGAATATATGCTTGATGCTGCATGTAGAGAGCAAGCTATATTACAATATAAACTAAATAACCTTAAGCTTTTCATAAATATAAACCCAAACTCTTCAAACAGCGGATTTTTTAAAAGAGGTTTTACGCTAAACGTGGTACTTCAAAGTAATTTAAAACCCGAGAACGTAGTGTTAGAAATTACAGAATCTGAAAAATTTGAAGACATAGAAACTTTAAAAGAAATTATAGAATACTATAAGTCCATAGGTTTTAGTATAGCTTTTGATGATTTTGGAACAGGATACAACTCTTTGAACATTTTAAGCCAAATAGAACCAGACTATATAAAATTTCCTATAGAACTTATAAAAGGCATATCGCGGTCAAAGGTAAAGTGGCAAATAGTAAGAGGTATAATGGATATGGCTATTAAAAACGGTATAAAAACCATAGCTGAGGGCGTAGAAAACAAAGAAGATCTAGAAACAATTTTGGAGCTTGGTATAGATTACTCTCAAGGGTTTTTGGTCGGTTTGCCGTCAGAATCTCAAGAATTGCCAAAAGAAGGTATAAAGCTTTTAAGAAGTATAATCCTTCAAAAAAAATTAAATTCTATAAAAGATAGATATAGCATAAATAAAGAAGATCTCGAATCTATAAAATCTATCAAAGGTAAACCAGACATCAAATATCTTATAGAGCTGTTGAAAAAGAATGATACTAGTTGGTTATATCTGGAAGATTTTGATATTTTGATAAATGAAAATTGTATAAAAAGAATATTGAACACTCTAAGTGAAAACCTTTTCTACTACAAATCTATAGATTATTTCTTTGAGCACATAGATTGTCATTATCAAAACCCCACAAAAATAGATATACAAGACAACATATTGCACGCTTACAACATAACTATAGAAAATAACTTAGAAGCTATAATTATAAAAAGCCGTCAAAGTATACTGGGTGTTTTGACAAAAGCCAAAATACTGGAAAGGCTTTTTGATACATTTTACAAGATAACCCTTTACACAAACCCTCTTACTGGTCTACCTGGTAACGTGATGATAGACAAAGAGATAGAAAATACCATAGAACAAAAATTAAATGCATACGTAGTTTACATAGATATATCAAACTTTAAACCTTTCAACGACGCTTATGGCTTTTTGGCTGGAGATATGATGATTAAAAAGTTAGCTCAAACTCTTCAGTCTTTTGCCTTTAACTACGATGCTTTTGTAGGGCATATAGGAGGAGATGATTTTGTGGTTATATTTAAAAACCTAAAAAACAAAGACGAAGTAATAAATAATTTATACAAAGAGGCTTCAGATGCTATAAAAGAACTTTACAAAGAAGAGGATGTAAAAAACGGATACTTTGTGTCAAAAGACAGAGAGGGCAATGTGAAAAAGTTTCCTATTGCTAAAATCACGTTAGCAGCGGTAAATGTCTTAAATTACAAAAGTTCTCAGGAAATAGCCAAAAGGTTGGCAGAGCTAAAAAAAGAATCAAAGAACCTGCTAAAGCCCGTGATAGAAGAATCAAGCGAAATGCTGGTAAGTCAAACGACTGTTTAAAGATTGATATATAAAGAAGAGGTGTGACATGTTTTTATCTAATGAAAAGCGCTCTTTTACAAAGGTTTTTATTGGGCTTTTATCTAAATAAGGATAAACCTTTGAAAGGGTTAATATATTTTTTACAAACTCTTCTTTTGAATTAGCTAAAAATTCTTTGTAGTAGACAATCTCTGGAAAAGATACATCGTTGTAAGCTACTACTGGAAGCCCGCAAGCTTGCGCCTCTATTACAGCGTAGCCAAAGGTGTCTGACTTTGAAGCACTCACAAATATATGAGATGATTTGTATATGCTTGTTAGAGTTTTTTTGTCTTTTATATAGTCTAATACAGTAAAGTTAGAATCTAAAACTTTGTTTATATGCTTTTTATCTGGTCCGTCTCCTACCAATAAAAGATGAAATCTTTTGTCAAGGCTTGAAAGTATTTTAAATATATCTAAAAGCTCAAGAAAGTTTTTATCTTTGGAAAACCTACCTACATATAAAAGCACCATTTTATCTTTTAACAAATTTTTTAGTTCTTCGTTTTGAGTCTGATTTTCAAAGATGTTAAAATCTATTCCATGATAAACTACTTCTACGTTGTATAAGCCGAGAAGGTTAAGATAGTCTTTTACGTAATAAGATGGTGCTATAACCAAATCCATTTCGCTGTAAGTTTTATAGATATATTTTCTTGTGATTTTAGAAAGCATGTTGTTGTCTTTGTTTAGTTTAAAAACGTTTAACAAGCTTTTCTCTAAGTTGGAATGGAAAAAACCAACTGTGCTAAAATTTAGTTTTTCCTTTAGCTTTTTAATAAAAGAAGGCAACAAAAACAAAGACCCTATTTCAACTATATCTGGTTTCTCAAGCTCTATTATGTTTGCTATTTTTTGTTGGTTTACTAAAAGCCTATATTGTTTCCATACAAACATATAAGGAGATTTGACTTGATATATCTTGCTACGGTTTATATAATTTACCTTATCTTTATTGCCTGGGACTATAACCACATGATCTATATTTTTGTCCTTTACATACTCTATTTTGTTGTTTATATATGTTTTTATGCCGCCGCTTTTATCCGAATAAAAATGTGTTATGTCTAAAAGCTTCATATGGTAGCTTCTTCGGAAAACTCTACGCTCCTTACCTTTCCAAAAGAAAATAGGTTTATCATATCCATAAGAAGGCTTCTTTCATCGAGAGCAAAAGCGTAATCTATAGCTTTTTGCCTTATCTCTTTGTAAAGTATGTTGTCATCTAAAAGCTTTTTAATGATATGTGAATACTCTATTGGGTTGTTTTGGCTTATTATAAAGCCGTTTTCTTCATGTTTTATATGCTCCCTTGCACCGCCTTTGTCTGGAACCAAGGTTATGATGCCGCTAGCCATAGCTTCTAAAACTACGTTTCCAAACGTTTCTGTAGTACTTGGAAACAAGAATATGTCTGCGCTGGCATAGGCTTTTGATAAATCCTCCCCCTCTAAAAATCCAGTAAAAATAATCCTATCTTTATAAACTTTTTCAAGCTCGTATTTATAAGGTCCATCTCCTACAATGGCAAACTTTATGTTTCTTTCTTCTTTTAAAAGCTCAAAAACCTCAACAAACACGTCCAAATCTTTTTCTTTTGCAACCCTTCCTATATAAACAATTACTCTTTCTCCTCTATAGGTGGGGTCAAAGCGTTTCCAAAACTCTTTATCTCTAAAGCTAGGATTAAATTTGTCTTTGTTTACACCTCTTTTGAATATCACCAATTTATCTTTTTTAATTCCGTAGTTTAAGAGCTTTTCATAGTAAGAAAAACTTGGTACCAACACTCTATCTGATAAACTGTAGAAGGTTTTCATGAGCATTTCGGCAGCGTATTTGAAATACGGTTCATTGGTATATCTGTAGGCATACTCTGGAAAATCTGTATGATATGCCGATACAAACGGAATACCAAGGACTTTGGCTATTATAAGGGCGTAAATTCCTATAATCCCAGGAGTAGCAGCGTATATTATATCAAAGTTTTCAGATTCTATATAATCAAGAAGTTCTAAAAGATTTGGTATGTTTATAGTTATGTTTTCATACTCTGGCAAAGCAAAAGAAATCATTGGTTTAAAGTTTTTTATATAAGGATCCTCTATCTGTCTGTTATCAGAAATAATAAATTTTACGTTAAGGCTTTCTTCTTTTGATAGATCCAAAAGCTTTTGAGTGGTTCTCGCCACTCCATTTATATCAAAAAATGTATCACTAAAGTAAGCCACTTTGCCGTCAATGTGTTCTTCGTTAAAAAATTCTTTGTAGAATTTCTTTGATATGTTTTTCTCGTCAGCCCTTTGTTTATAGACAGATAGATAAGCAATATATGGTGCTAAAAATATAACACTTCTTCCTATGTAGGCGCTTAACTTATCAAAATCAAATGATTTCATAGATTTTATCTGATTTAGCGTGTAAGGAAGCATGTTTGAGAAAAATTGAAATATGTTTTCGTGAGGATTTTCCGATATCATACCTTTAAAATTGATGACGTTTTCTATGAATGTAACCACGGAGCTTTTACCCAATATAGAATCCAAAAATGAATACTTAGAAGTATCTTTTTGCTCAAAAAGCGTATCTAAGAGATAGCCAAGGTTTCCAAGGTTATATCTTTTTTTCATGCCCTCTTTTGCTATGTTCATTACCATATGCGTTAGTCTTTTTGGATTTCCATGGTAGCCATCTACGCTAGTTTTGCCAGATTCTATGGCTTTCTTAAGATCTTCTACACTGAAGCCTTCTGCTATAGTGTACCCATATCCAAGATCAAGCCCACCATGGTCGTCAGACCCACCGGTAAAGGATATAAAATCTCTCTTTCTTTTAAAAAACCCATACTTGTTTGCCAGATCTTCTAAGTCTTTTTTAGTATAGGATTTTGCTATCTTTTTTGTAATGATTGAAGAGGTTTTTGACCTTGTGCCGTTTAGTATTTCCCAATTGTCAAAAAGAAGTAAAAACCTCTCTATATGTGTTTTGTTAAGCTTTCCATCCATATTGTAAAGCGGATGAGCCAATATATGGGTTATATTGTTAAACTGAAGATAATCTACAAGCTCGTATATATTTCCTCTTATATGCTGTATATCGTCGTGATATTTTTGGTTTATATCAATAGCTATAACGTGTACTTTACACCTATCCTCTGGAAAGTATGTGGTTATCTCTTCGGATATAAATACGTTTGGTAGATGTGCTATCTCAAGACATCCTTCGATAGTATCGTGATCTGTGATGGTAAACAGCGTCATTCCTCTGTTTAAAAGTATCTCGTAAAGTTTTTTTGGTTTTGTATAGCTCTCACCTATTTTTAGCTTTTCAGAAATGTAGCCACCTGGCCTGTTTGAAGCTTGAGAGTGAAGGTGCAAATCAACTTTTATCATAAAACCTCCCTAAAGCTATTATCTAAATTAATACATATGTGTTAATTTTTTATTAAGTTTTTTGCTTTTATTATATGATATAAACTAGATATGTGAAAATGTTCTTTTCTCATATAGTCCAATACTTTTAGAAGCTTGTGAATTTTAGAAGGTTTTTTAATATCTACTGGATGAATTGCAATTCTTATCACGTTTAAATTCTTTACGACAAAAAACATCTTGTCAAAAGATAAAATAGATATTTGCTCTATAAACCCTCTGCTACCAAACGTCAATACAGGTGAGAATATCTTCTTGCCACTTTCCAAGTTGTATATGTATCTTCTATCTGTGGTAAATAAAAATCCCTTTTCTTTTAAAAGCTGTAACAACTCTTTTTTAAAAAGCCAAGCTGGTGCTATAAAACCTTTTGGCACTATACCAAGATCTTTTAATATTTCAATCCCTTTGTCAAGCCTAGAAGAAAGGTCATTTTCCAATAAAAACTCCGCTTCTTTATAGGTAAACATTTTTCTATAATCATATTTTTTGAAATCTTTTGATAGGTGAGTGTATCCATGAAGTATCGTTTCACTATTTTTTGTAAGGGTTTGTATCTCACTTTTAATATCTAAAAGAGATTCTTTCCCGTGATAAAATGGGACAAGAAGAAAAGTTATACTATCAAAGCCATTGTTGACTAGCAGTTCTTTTAATTGAAAAATATTCTCAATGTTTGAAGGGCAAACGTCGTGTATTGATATATTTAAAAGCTTATAAGTTTTTCTAGATAACAAGATCTTATATCCTCATAAAGCATTTTTGTTAGCTCTTTTCTACTAAGATGGGATATTTTATATAAAGGTGTCAAGAAGAAAAGTTCAACTTCTACACTATCTACATTTAATAAAAAGCTTAAAAAATGTTTAAAAAGTGTCATATCACCATAGTAAAATACATAATCTCTGTTGGATATAGATATTGGTTTACCGTTTATAGTCTTATATTTTATACATATTGGTAATACTGGTTTTTGAGCTTTTAGTATAACCTCAGAAAAACTACTTTTAAAAGGTAGCACATCATCACCGTTGGAAGTAGTGCCTTCTAAAAAGATTACCACGTTAAATTCTTCGTCTAAAACAGATTTAAAAAGCTCCATATCGGAAAGTATGTTTGATTTGCTATTTCTATCTATGAATATCGCACCGCCGTATTTTGCTATGTGTCCAAACAAAAAAGTATCCCTTACTTCTTTCGTAGATACAAAAACCGCCTCTGTAAATACACTCAAAACAACAATGTCTATGTAACTAAGATGGTTTGATACTATTATATAATTTTGACAGTCTTTTATATACATGCCGTTTTGTTTTATATTTATGTTGAAGAGCTTAGCAATCAGTCTAGAGAATAAAGAAGCATTTTTTATGAAAGCTTTTCTCTTTTCTTCTTGATTTTTAACAAAAATATCTATGTATAGGGATTTTAAAATAAAAGCTATAAAAAGCGTTGAGAAAACAAGCATTTTGTAGAAAAACTTTACATATTTCATAACTTTATATTAAACTTTTATTTTTAATTTTTGGTTAATAAAAGCCCCAAACGGGGCTTATTCTTATATGTTAGGCAGCAGGTGAGGGCTTTGAAAGGGTCGTATCTTCTTGAGATATCTCTTCTAAAGACTTTCCTTTTGGTTCTGGAATTGCTATATAAGTAAGTATTAGACCAGCTAAAGAGAATACAAATGTCAAAAGCAAGGTATGGCTTAATCCTAGCGATTTTAATAAGATAGGAAAGAAGTAAGCGCCTATGAAAGCACCTATCTTAGCTACACCAGCAGATATACCATGTGCTGTAGTCCTAACGTTTACCGGAAATACCTCGGCCGGCAGTACAAAGGTGGTGGTGTTTGGACCAAACTCCGCAAAGAAGTAAGATAAACCGTATAAAGTTACAAAAAGAGGAAAGTTGTTTACTATAGGAGGAAACATTCCTATTATGAAAAACATAAGACCCATCATAAAAAATCCGAGCATTTGCAAAAATTTATGCCCTATTTTATCTATGGTGGCAGCAGCTACGAAATAACCAGGTACAGCAAAAACCACAAATATTAGAAAGCTTATAGCTGTGCTTTGTATTAAATTTGCATGTGGCGCTATATGTTTTAGTACTAAAGGCGTTGATATAGTGTTGCCGTAGTAAGCGTAGTCAAACAAAAACCACGTACCAGCGGTACCTAAAAGCTGTAACCAATATTTTGAAAGAGGTTTTTTGACTATCTGGTCTTTGGCCTCTTCTATAACTATTTCGCCAAGTGAAAACGATGCCAAATCTTTTGCCGCTATTTCTTTTTCACCTTTCACCCTTGCAAGCCATCTTGGGGATTCTGGTAACCTTCTTCTAAGATATATAACGGTGGCTGCCGGTAAAGCACCTAATCCAAGCATTATTCTCCAAGCTAAATCTTTATCTACTCCAGCGGCCAAAAGAGTGAGTGCTACCATGGGCCCAGCTATCAAACCCAGCGCCTGGGCACTGAACACCAATGTAACCATCCTACCTCTTGTTGTGGTGTTTGCATACTCACTCATTATAACCGCAGAAAGAGGATAATCTCCGCCCACCCCTAAACCCAATATAAAACGGGATAAAAGTAAAAAGCCTACGTTAAAAGAAAAAGCTGACATCAAAGCACCTAAAACCATCAAAATAGCTTCTATGCCGTAAACAGATTTTCTACCAAGTCTGTCTGCAAGATTTCCAAAGATAAAAGCACCAAAGAAAGTAGCTATAAGAGATATGGAACCTATAAGACCCACTTGTTGAGCACTTAAATGCCATTCATCCTTTATAAGCACAAGGGCAGTGCCTATTATAAATAAATCGTAGGCTGATGTAAAAAATCCCATGGCTGAAGCAAACATCGCCTTTATGTGAAAAAGGCTAAACTGTGAGGTGTTTAAAGCTTCTGCTATACTACCTTTTACGACTTTTGCCATATTAAACCTCCTAAAGCTTGATACTTTAGCATTTTAAAAGTTTATTGTTAATATTTGATTAAAAACTTGTAAAAAAATTATAAAGAAAGAATATAAAAATTATTACAATTTACCATATTTACAAATTTTTTTATTATGTCAACATGATATATAATGTTTAAAATATAAAAAGTTGTTAAAAATGCTTATTTTAGTTTTTATTTTAGTTTTAACACTGAAATTTACAATGAAATAATTTTTAAATCTGAAATTATGATGTGGTCTAAGAAAGCTACAAAAGAAAATATGAGCCACGGGGGACTTGAACCCCCGACCCACGGATTAAAAGTCCGTTGCTCTACCTGCTGAGCTAGTGGCTCTAAACAACAATATTATATCACATCTTTAAGATTTTGCAAGAACTTTGTACAAGTTGATGAGACAAAGGAAAAATCATTGTGAAAATAAACTTTTGAATTATTTTATAATTGGTTTATAAGCGATTTAATACAAAAATAGATAATTATGTGATATAATTAAAATAATTATGTTGAAGGCTTTTAAAAGAAGTTCAACGCTGTTGGGGGTTTTTTTAGCCTTTGGAGTAAGTTATGGTATGGGTGAAACAACGCCAATGCAAAGCGTACCTACCGGTATTACATGCAAGGTTATAGATAATACTGGTAAGTCACATATTTTGCAAAATTGTAACTGCGATGGCAGGACGTATATAGACGTAAAAGATGGTTCTTTAAGCTATTTTGTAGACCTAAACACGGTAAGGTCTATTGATGTTGAAGCTTTTAGAGCAAACAACGTTGAGGTGGATTTGAAAACAAATGTAAATCCAAATGGAAAGTTAGTGGAGCTTTCTAAGGATATGACATGCTACGGGCTTGGTAGCCTTGGAAATGCAAAGTTTTATATAAAAAACATAAAAAGTATTTATATTTTAAAACCATGACAGGAGAACGCTTGATGAAAAAAGTTTCTTTAGCTTTAACTATACCGATAGTTTTTGTCGGTGGATTTTTGGTGGGCGCAAAGGCAGAACAAAACAAAAAACATCAGTCTGATGCCGATTATATAAGGCTATTTATGGATGTTTTTGAAATTACAAAGCAAAATTACGTGGTAAAACCAAGCACTAAGAAAATGATTTACGGCGCTCTAAACGGTATGCTTCAATCTCTTGATCCATTCTCTGATTTTTTTACCCCATCAGAATTTAAAGAATTTACACAAGATACCGAAGGTCAATTTGGTGGTATTGGTATAGAGATAGCAAGAAAAGATGGAAGGCCTATAGTAATAGCTCCTATAGAAGGGACACCTGCTTATAAAGCTGGTATAAGGGCTGGTGATATTATCATAAAAATAAACGGCAAAGATACTTCTAATATGAGTTTATTCAAAGTAATAAAGCTTATTAAAGGAAAGCCAGGTACCACTGTAACTCTTACTATATTTAGAAAAGGCGTAGATCATCCTCTCACTTTCAAACTAACTAGAGAGATAATAAAAGTCCCAGCTGTAAAAGCTACCATGATAGACAACCATATAGGTTATATAAAGCTTGTGCAATTCCAAGAAAATGCTTATAGTGAGCTTGCGAAAGCCGTAAGAAAACTTGAGACAAAAGGTGCGAACGAGTTTATATTCGACTTAAGAAACGATCCGGGAGGCCTTTTAACGCAAGCTATAAAAGTAGCAAACGTATTTTTACCAAAGGGTAAACTAGTGGTTTATACGAAAGGTAGAGTTGTTGGAGAACATAAATACTATACTCAACAAAATCCACTTATACCTATGCAAGACAAGGTAGTGGTACTTGTAAACGGCGGTACAGCAAGCGCTGCCGAGATAGTAACTGGAGCATTAAAGGACTACAAGAGAGCCACCGTAATAGGAGAAAAGACGTTTGGTAAAGGCTCCGTTCAAAACCTTATACCTTTGGAAAACGGCGCGGGGCTTAAACTAACAATAGCTTATTGGTACACTCCAGCTGGTATATGTATAAATAAAAAAGGAATAATGCCAGACATACTGGTGAAATTTCCAGCTAAAGAACAGGAAGAGCTTATAAAGACTATAGAGGATATGAGGCTTAAAGGTGATAAACAAAAAGTAATACTTCTTCCTAACAAAGACCCTCAATTAAAAGCCGCTATAGACTATTTAGAAGGAAAGCCTGTAAAGTCTGAAGAAGAAAAGCCAAAGAAAAAAGCCTCATAATAGATGAATTTTGAAGCAGAAAAGTTATGTCTTGGTATTGAAACCTCGTGCGACGATACCGCCTTAGCTCTTTATAGCAGCGAAAAAGGCCTTATAGATAGCATACTTAGTTCTCAGGTTAATCTTCATCAAATATACAACGGTATAGTACCTGAGCTTTGTTCTAGAGAGCATACCAAGAACTTGTATGTGCTTTTTTATGAGCTTTTAAAAAGAAACAATTTAAAACCTTCTGACATAGATTTTTTATCGCTTACCGTTGCCCCTGGGCTTATTTTGTCCCTTTTGGTTGGCGCTTCCTTTGCTAGTGGTTTATCCTATGCTTTGGACATACCAATAGTACCAGTCCATCATATAGAAGCTCATATATACTCGGTATTTCTAGAGTACCTTGTAGAATACCCGTTTTTAGCCCTTGTAGTATCTGGTGGCCATACAGAAGTTTACCTCGTAAAAGATTTTGAAAACTATGAGTTAATAGGGAAAACTCTTGACGATGCGGCTGGCGAAGCTTTTGATAAGGGAGCGGTTTTGCTTGGTCTTCAGTATCCTGGTGGTCCTGCTATAGAAAAGTTTTTATCTTCATATGAAAATCTTGAAACTATAGATTTTCCAACACCTATAAAAGACGATAGAATAGCGTTTTCTTTTAGTGGTTTGAAAACTTTTTTAAGAGAAAACGTAAATATATATCCAAAAGAAGCGCTGGCGTTTTCTTATCAAGAGGCTATAGTAAACCATATAATAAGGACTTTGCAAAAGGCTATAAAAAGAACCGGTGTAAACCGTCTTGTGGTAGTCGGTGGTGTAGCTGCCAACAAACGCCTTAGAGAAAGATTAAAAACTCTTAATATAGAATGTTATATACCGTCCATAGAATATTGCACAGATAACGCATCGATGGTAAGCCTGGTGGGAGCTTTGAGATTTTCAAAAGGAAAGTATTATACCAAATCAGACTTAAATAAATTAAATCCACAGCCCTCTCTTAGTTTAGAAGATTTTATAAAAAGTTTTAACTAGTCTTTTGTTTGCTCATGATTGCTCATACAATTTTTATTTTTATGCTATAATATTAAATTGTTGCGGGGATGTGGCGAAATGGCAGACGCAGCGGACTTAAAATCCGCAGGGAGCAATCCCGTGAGGGTTCAAGTCCCTCCATCCCCATTAAACTTCTTATCTTTGTGTCTTGGTTTTAAGATATAATAAATAAAATGAGATGGAGTAAATATTTTCTATATACAACAAAAGAAGAGCCTTCCGAAACAGAAGCAGCTTCTCACAGATTTCTTACAAAAGCAGGTTTCATAAAACAAGTGGCTTCTGGTATATATGAGCTTACGCCTATAGCTTTTAGGGTGCTAAGGAAAATAGAAAATATAGTAAGAGACGAAATGGACAAAGCCGGGGCTCAAGAGCTCTTGCTTACTATTTTAAATCCTGCTGAACTTTGGAAAGAGACTGGAAGATGGGATTATTACGGCAACGAACTTTTTAAGCTAAAAGATAGAAACGAGAGAGATTACTGTCTTGGTCCTACCCATGAAGAAGAGATTACAGATTTGGTAAGAAAGACGGTGAGATCTTACAAACAGCTACCTTTAAACCTATATCAGATATATACAAAGTTTAGAGATGAAAAAAGACCTCGTTATGGGCTTATAAGAGGAAGAGAATTTATCATGAAAGATGCCTACTCTTTCGATACCGATGAGGAGAGTGCTAAAATCTCATACGATATTATGGTAAAAGCATATAAAAATATTTTTGAAAGATTACATTTAAACGTATTGATGGTAAAAGCAGATGTTGGTCAAATAGGTGGAAAAAGCTCTCATGAGTTTGTGGCTATTACAAAATATGGCGAAGCGCTTATAGCTTATTGTGAAAATTGTGGATATGCGGCCAACACCGAGATAGTTAAATTAAAAAAACCTAACATAGAAAAAGAAGCACCTTTACCTTTAGAAGAGGTGTATACACCAAATGTAAAAACCATAGAGGAACTTTCTTTATTTCTAAACGTACCTAAAAGCAAGATAATAAAATCTGTACTTTACATAAAACAGAATAAACCTGTGATGGTTTTAATAAGGGGCGATAAAAAGATAGACGAGAAGAAGTTAGAAAGATTTTTTGGTACAGATGAGTTTAAACTGGCAGAAGATGAAGAAGTTTTAAAGCTTTTAAATACCGAAAAAGGTTTTATAGGTCCTTTTGTAGAAGGAAAAGATATAGAAATAATAGTGGATAATTCTTTGTACAACGCTTCAAACATGATAGTGGCTTTCAACAAACCTCATTATCATTATAAAAATGCAAATCTTGAGTTTAACAGTTTTGTGGATGTAGCTGAAGTAGAAGAAAAAGACCCATGTCCAGAATGCGGCGGTCCTTTAAAGGTAGATCAAGGTCTTGAACTTGGACACACGTTTTTGTTAGGCACTAGGTATTCTTTGCCTATGAAGGCTTATTTTACAGATAAAGACGGTGTAGAAAAACCTATTGTAATGGGATGCTACGGTATAGGTATATCTAGGCTCATAGCAGCTATTGTAGAGCAATATCATGATGAAAAGGGGATAAAATGGCCTTTGTCGGTAGCCCCTTTCCAAGTGCTTATTACTTGTGTAAATACTTCTGATGAGCTTCAGTACAATGTTTCAGAAAATCTTTACAAAAGCCTTATTGCTAACAACGTAGAAGTACTCTTTGACGATAGGGATGTATCACCTGGTGTTAAATTTAACGATGCAGATTTGATAGGTATACCATATAGGATTGTAGTAGGTAAAAAGGTAAAAGATAATATTGTAGAGGTAGTGGATAGGCATAATTTAAAATCTACCGACGTTTCGGTGGATAAGGTGTTAGATTACCTAAAGGATATCTTGAATGTAAATGGCAGGTGATATATACGCTATAGGGCTTAACTATAAAACAGCTACCGTAGAGCTTAGAGAAAAATTAAGTTGCAACGCTTCAGAGTTAGATTCTGTTCTACACATATTAAAGGCTTCTACAAACGTCAAAGAGTTTATGCTTTTGTCTACTTGCAATAGACTTGAGTTTTATTCTTACGCTTCTAACGAAAGATTTGTTTTGGATGCTTTTAGAAGATACGCCGATATAAAAAACCAGCATTTTGACAACTCTCATTTTTTCTTAAAAGCTGGAAAAGAGGCTGTATCGCATATATTTAAAGTGGCAGCCGGCCTTGATTCTATGGTGATAGGAGAACCTCAAATAGTAGCACAGTTTAAAGAGGCATTTTTTAAGGCTAAAGCCTTAGGAACTACTGGCAAAGTTATAAATAGGTTATGCCAAAACGCTTTACATGCTTCTAAAAGGGTAAGATACGAAACCGGCATAAGCAAAAGTGCGGTATCTGTTAGCTATGCTGCGGTAGAACTTGCAAGACGTATTTTTGGTGAGCTTAAAAACCACAAGGTACTTTTGATAGGTGCTGGAGAAATGGGAGAGCTTGCAGCCATATACCTTCAGCGCTCTGGAGCTAGTATATATATATCAAATAGGACTTATGAAAGGGCGGTAGCTTTGGCAGAAAAGATAAAAGCTAATGTAATAAGATTTGATGAAATAGAACAGTTTTTATATGAGTTTGATGTAGTTTTAGTTTCTACCGGTGCTCAAGGATACGTTATTACGAAAGACGTTGTATCAAAGGCTATGAAAAAAAGGTACTATAAGCCTATCTTTTTAATAGATATATCTGTGCCAAGAAATATAGAACCATCTTGTGCCGATTTGGATAGCGTTTTTCTTTACAATATAGACGATTTAAAAGAAGTAGTGGAAAACAACTTATCTAACAGGGTTCAAGAGGCTAAAAAAGGTGAATTTATAATACTAGACGAAGCTGATAAATTTTATAAATGGCTTGAAAATCTTGAGTTAGAGCCTATAATTATAAATATGTTAGATTATACTAAAAATGGCTCAAAAGATTGTAAAAAAATAGTGTATAGAGCAATAAAACTAATTAGGGAAAACAAAGAGTATACACCTTTGGTTTTTGAGCTTTTAGGTATAAAATCTAAGGAAAAGGAGATAGAATATGGATTTGTTGAACGATAAGACGTTTCCAGTATCCATCACCGAGTTGATGGAGTTAGAGTCGGAAAGCTCTATAAAAGCCTATATTATGATAAAAGCAGATCCAAAAGAGATTCCTTCTATTATGATAGCGCTTTCTACTTTTGACGGTATAAGGACGGCAGACGTGGTGACAGGCCCTTACGACATAATTGTGTTTGCAGAGCTCAAAAATCAAGATGAGCTTGGAAGGCTTGTGATTACCAAGATTCATACGTTAGAGGGAGTGAAAGAAGCTATTACCTGTGTAGTAGTTAGAATATAACATTGAATGGAAATACATTCTTTTGATATAAAAGATATAGAAGAAGTAGCAAAACTTTACCTTAAAAGCTACAAAAATTTAGAAGAATATTCATATACTCACGAAGAGGATGTAAAAGTCTACATAAACTGGCTTTTAAGAAGAGACGTAGCCGGACTTTTCGTAGTAAAGGATAATGATAAAATTGTAGGTTTTATGGCTATAGATGGCAACTGGTATAGCAAGAAATATAACAAGGTGGTAGGGGCAATACACGAAATATTTGTAGATCCTGATTATTTTGATAAGGGCGTAGGGTCTATGTTGATGGAAAAGGCTATAGAGTATTTTAAGCAAAGAAATCTTGACCTTATAGAGCTTTGGGTAGGAGACAAAAACGAAAAAGCTATGAAGTTTTACGAAAAATTTGGTTTTAGAAAAGACGGACAGTACAACTTTTGGGTAAGGATGGTGAAAGATATTTGATAGTATTTGTAGCCCCATATTTAAAAGCTACGACGTCTGTGGCTTTGTTTCATGTATTGGCAAAAAAACAAATAGAATGTATTGTTATAACAGAACCATCTGATGTATGCGTTAGCCTTGGATATTTTGATAACGCCAATCGTTTTTTAGATTTTAACTACTGTAAAACCCACAACATACCAATCATAAGAAGATATACCGGTGGTGGAACTGTGCTTCTTCATCCAGGCCAAATTTTTTATCAATTTATTTTTTCTAAAAGCAACAAAACAATTCCTTTTAAAATGGAGAATGTTTACAAATATTTTTCAAATATCGTGATAGAAGTTTACAAGTCTTTGGGTATAAACGCTTTCTACAAACCTATAGCAGATATAGTCGTAAACGATAAAAAAATATCCGGTCAAGGGGCTGGGGATATTGAAAATATGCTTGTGTTTGTAGGAAATCTACTTATGGATTTTGATTTTGATATGATGGCAAATATTGTCTCTTATGTAAAAAACAAAGACATGTTTAAAAAAATTTTAAAAGAGCATATCACCACAATTAAACTTGAGAATATCAACGTTGCTAAAGAAGATATCGTAAATGCTTTTATAGATGTTTTAAGGACTAAGTTTTCAAATTTAGAAATTTTATATTTGCCTCAAGATATTTTGGACGTTGCTAAAATCTTAGAAACAGAGCTTACCTCTCACGATGTTATAACAGAAGATACAGGTAAAGAACATAAGGTATTTAAAATAAAAGAAAATTATTTTATAGACCCAAACACTCTTGAAAGAGTTATATTATGATGTATGATCATATTAGTAATTTAATGTTTATTTTATAGTATTAAGATTTTATATAGAAAAAATTAGATTTATAAGTATATTAGAATAAACACCTTGAAGGAGGTAATGGTATGGAAACTATGGTAGAGTTTACATTGACAGATAGAGCTATAAAGGCTATTAAGAAGCTGGCCGCTAAAAAACAACTTACAAACCCAGTTTTTAGAGTAAGCCTTATAGAGGAAGGATGTGCAGGGTATAAGTATTATACCGAATTTGATAGCGCTGTAAAAGACAGCGACATAGTAATAGATTACGGGGATTTTAAGCTTGCTATAGATAAATACTCTTACGATTATCTAAAGGGCACAGAGTTAGACTACATAGAAAATCTTATGAAAACCAACAACTTTATTTTCAACAATCCAAACATAAAGCAAAGCTGTAAATGCGGCTCTTCTTTTAATTTTAGATAATCCTTGATTTTCTAAATAAATTTTGCTATAATAAATATTCTCATGGGGTGTAGCTCAACTGGCAGAGCATCGGATTTTGGATCCGAGGGTTCCTGGTTCGAATCCAGGCACCCCAGTTTTACAAACTTTCTTTAGGAGGATGTAGCTCAGCTGGCAGAGCGAGGGATTGTGGATCCCTATGTCGCGGGTTCGACCCCCGTCATCCTCCCTTTAGGTTTTTATGAATAATACTATTGTAGCTCCAGCAACTCCTGTTTTAAAATCGGCGATTTCCATAGTGAGGTTATCTGGCTCAAACTGCATAGATATAGCTAATAAGTTTTTGCACATTGAAAATCCAAAGCCAAGGTATGCCTATCGTACATCTTTTTATATAAACGATAAAGAGCTTGACGATGTTGTAGCTATATACTACAAAGCCCCTCGATCTTATACCGGTGAGGATATGCTTGAAATTTTTTTCCACGGAAATCCTATTATTATAGAAAAAGCTATAGAAGCGTTGGTAGACTATGGATGCTCTTTTGCATCACCCGGAGAGTTTACAAAAAGAGCGTTTTTGAACGGCAAAATGACGTTGGATGAAGCTTCAAGTGTGGAGCTTTTGATAAACGCCAATACCGAAAAAGCCGTAGAAAACGCTTTAAACATGTTAAAAGGTAAATTTTCTTCTTTTATTGAAGAACTAAGAAAAGAGTTTATAAGGGTAATTGCAAATATAGAGGCTGACATAGAGTTTGGCTATGAAGATATAGAACCTCTAGATGTAAATGAAATAAAAAAAGAAATTAATAGTCTTGTTTATAAGTTAGAAGAGTTTTATAAAAAGCTAAAAGAACAATCTTACTTGTACGATGGAATAAAAATAGCTATAGTCGGTAAACCAAACGTTGGTAAGTCTTCTTTGTTTAACGCGCTTTTACAAAAAAGAAGGGCTATAGTGTCTGATATACCTGGGACTACAAGAGATTACATAGAAGATAGGCTAGAAATAAATGGTTTTCCTGTTAAACTTGTTGATACTGCCGGTATTAGGAAAACCGATGATCCAATAGAAAAAGAAGGCATAAATATAGCGATTGAACATATGAAAGAAGCCAATGTCGTGTTGTTTATAGTGGATGGTTCTAAAGAGCTCGAGGAAGAAGATTACTTTATTTATGATATTGTTAAAAACCTAAATACTTTGGTTGTTTTAAACAAAAGCGATTTGGGTATAAATAGCAAAACTCTTGATTTTTTCAAAAATAATGCTATAATTATTTCTATAAGAAACCAAGAAAATGTTGAATACTTAAAAAATAAAGTTTTACATATGCTGGATTTAGCTGAAGATGGTATTTATGTTTCAAAAAGGAATAAGTTTTTGGTAGCTAAAGCTTTAGACTCTTTAAAAGAAGCTGTTTTACAAGATAAAACGGAAGTTATAATGCTTTATATAAGGGAGGCTCTAGATTATCTTGAGGAAATTCTTGGACTTATTACAGATGAAAACGTTTTGGATGAGATATTTTCTACATTTTGCATTGGAAAATGATATTTCAATAGGCCATAAGCGGGAGCTGGATGGCCATAAACCCGCTATACAAATACCAGCGTTTAATTAGGTGGGATTGATTATGGAACAAGACATTACGACTAAGGAAACCAACAAAGAGCTATCGCTAGAAGAACTTAAAAAGATGACAATGTCCGAATTGCAAAAACTCGGTAAAGAGTTTGATTTAAAAAGGATTACTGGCATAAGAAAAGAAGAGCTTATAGAAAATATCCTTGAAGCTTACGGTAAAACAAAAGGTCTTAGGTTTGTAAGAGGAGTACTAGAAGTTTTGCAAGACGGGTATGGGTTTTTAAGAAGTTCAAACAACAACTATATGCCCAACCCAGACGATATATACGTATCTCCGTCTCAGATAAAAAAACTCTATTTAAGGACCGGCGATACCATAATAGGTTTTTCAAGACCGCCAAAGGACAACGAAAAATATTACGCTCTTATAAAGATAGAGTCTGTAAACGGATTGCCTATAGGTTCTTTGGAACTAAGGAGTAGACCATCTTTTGATAAGCTGGTACCGTACCACCCTACGGAGCGCCTTAATATAGAATATGACCCGTCAGACTATGCTACAAGGGTACTTAGTTTGGTTAGCCCTATTGGCAAAGGCCAAAGGGGACTTATTGTGGCACCGCCAAAAGCTGGTAAAACTGTCATTCTTCAACGTCTGTCAAAAGCTATCCTCACCAACCATCCAGAAGTGTACTTAATTATTTTGCTCATAGATGAAAGGCCGGAAGAAGTTACCGAAATGAGACGTATAGTGATGTCAAACGCAGATAATGCTGACCACGAACCAGAGGTTATAGCTTCTACCTTTGACGAACCACCAGAAAGACATATGCAAGTAGCTGAGCTTGTTATAGAAAAAGCCAAAAGACTTGTGGAGCTTGGAAACGACGTGGTTATATTGCTTGATTCTATGACAAGGTTTGCAAGAGCTTCCAACGCTGTGACACCACCAACGGGTAGGGTGCTTTCAGGTGGTATAGAAGCTACAGCTTTACAAAGGCCTAAGAAATTCTTTGGAGCTGCTAGAAATATAGAAGACGGCGGAAGTCTAACCATAATAGCCACAGCGCTAATAGAAACTGGTTCTCGTATGGACGATGTTATATATGAAGAGTTTAAAGGTACTGGTAATATGGAAGTGCACCTTGATAGAAGGCTAACAGAGAAACGTATATTCCCAGCTATAAACATAAGCAAATCCGGTACTAGAAAAGAAGAGTTGCTTTTGTCAGATTGGGAGTTACAGCGTATATGGGTCCTTAGAAAATTTTTCTCTTCTATGGACGATGTAGAAGCAATGGAGTTTTTACTTGATAAGCTCAAAAAGTTTAAAACGAATCAAGAATTTTTGAAAGCGATGAACGCTTAAAGGATGATAGATGAAAATTAGAGAAGATATTAGAAATGTAGCAATTATTGCTCACGTAGACCACGGTAAAACCACCTTAGTGGATGCACTTCTAAAACAAAGTGGCACCTTCAGACAAAATGAAGAGATACAAGAGCGTATTTTAGACAGCAATGCGCTTGAGAGAGAAAGAGGTATTACGATTTTAGCGAAAAACACCTCTATTAACTATAAAGGTATAAAGATAAACATAGTGGATACTCCTGGACACGCTGATTTTGGTGGTGAAGTGGAGCGCGTTCTAAATATGGTAGACGGTGTTATATTGCTTGTGGATGCTGCAGAAGGACCTCTTCCTCAAACTAGGTTTGTGTTGAGAAAAGCTCTTGAGGCAAAGCTAACACCGATAGTGGTAATAAATAAAATAGACAGGCAAGATGCAAGACCGCAAGAAGTTTTAAACGAAATATACGATCTTTTTATAGACCTTGATGCTACAGAAGATCAATTGGATTTTCCAGTTTTATACGCTATAGCTAAAAAAGGCATAGCTAAACTTTCTTTAGAAGAAGAATCATCCTCTTTAGAGCCTTTGTTTGAAGCAATTATAAATACTATTCCAGCTCCAAAATACGATGAGAACCAAGTTTTACAGCTTTTAGTGGCATCGTTAGATTACGATAATTTCTTAGGAAGATTGGCTATAGGGCGTATACAAAATGGCTCGTTGAGACAAAATCAACAAGTATCGATAGTTTCACCAGAAGAAGGCGTTGTTAAAACTGGTTTCGTAAAAGCCATATACACGATAGAAGGTCTTAAGAGAGTGGAAACAAAAGAGGTATTTGCTGGTGATATAGTGGCTGTGGCTGGTTTTGACGATATCAACATAGGCCAAACTATTTCAGACGTAGAAAATCCTGTACCATTACCTTCTATAAAAGTCGAAGAGCCTACTATATTTATGACATTTTCTGTAAACGATTCTCCTTTTGCAGGGAAATCAGGAAAGTACGTCACATCAAGACATCTAAGAGACAGGCTTTACAAAGAAACTTTGATGAATGTGGCTATAAAGGTAAAAGATACAGATTCTACAGATTCTTTTTTGGTTATGGGAAGAGGCGAGCTTCAAATGGCTATTTTAGTAGAGACCATGAGAAGAGAAGGCTACGAATTCCAAGTATCAAAACCAGATGTAGTGACTATAGAAGAAAACGGTAAAAAATTAGAACCTATAGAAAGGGTTATTTTAGACATTCCTGAAGAGTACATAGGAATAGTATCTCAAAAGCTTGGTTCTAGAAAAGGGCGCATGGTGAACATGGTAAACCATGGTTTTGGAAGGGTAAGGCTAGAGTTTATTGTGCCTTCTAGAGGTTTAATAGGGTATAGATCAGAGTTTAAGACAGATACAAGGGGAGAAGGTCTTATAAATACGGTTTTAGAAGGTTATGAGCCTTGGCAGGGTGAAATTAAAAGCCGTATAAACGGAGCAATAGTAGCAGATAGAAAAGGTGTGGCTACTCCTTATGCCTTGCTTGGACTTGAAGATAGGGGTATATTTTTTATAGAACCGGGCACAGAAGTTTATGAAGGTATGGTGATAGGAGAGCACAACAAAGATAACGATCTTTATGTAAATATAACTAAGGAAAAAAAGTTAACCAACAACAGAGCCGCTGCTGCAGAAGAGTATGTAAGACTCACCCCTCCCAAAAAAATGAACTTTGAACAAGCGATGGAGTGGATTACTCAAGATGAGCTTATAGAAGTTACACCAGATGCAATAAGAATAAGAAAGAAGAAAAAGTGATAAAAATAGCTATTACTGGAAATTTTGGTGTAGGCAAATCTTTTGTATCGTCTTTATTTAAAGACTTGGGGGTTTGTGTTTACGATGCAGATGCAATAATCCACGAGCTTTACAAAAAGAATGAAAAGTTAAAGCATGACGTTGTAAAGCTTTTAGGAGAAGGTATATTAAAAGATGGAGATATAGACAGGAAAAAAGTTGCAGATATCGTTTTTAACGATAAACAAAAGCTCTTGTCTTTAGAGAAAATAGTGCACAAAGCTCTTTACGAATATTTAGACAATTTAATAAAAAGTTTAGATTGTGATATGTTTGCATTAGAGGCTTCCCTTGTTGTAGAAAATGGCACTTATAAAGATTACGATATAGTAATAGTAGTTTATGCTGACAAGGAGATCTCAAAAAAAAGGCTTATTGAAAAAGGCTATACAGAGGAGCAGATAGAAAAAAGATTATCAAGACAAATGCCAATAGAAGAGAAAATAAAATATGCAGATTTTGTGATAGATAACTCGGATGGCAAAGAGTTTACTATGAAACAGGTAAAAAATATATACAACAAAATCAGGTATGCTAAAATATTAGGTATGAAAAAATGGAAAGAGCATTTAGATAAGCTTAAGAGGTTAGAGGAGTTTTTGAATAGCAACTTTGATCAGGTAGAAACGATAGTAGAACTTTGTATGCCTGGTAACGATTGCTGTCCTGATTGTGAAAGGCCCTTGGTTTTAGTAAAATTTTGCTTAGAAGATAACAAATGTCATGAGAGAAGAATAGAACTTTTTGATCATTATTTTGACATTCCGGACCAAGAACTTTTTGACCAAATTACTCATTATGTGGAAGATTTCATGATGGAAATAGAACAATCAGAGTACGGCGGTGGGTAACAATGATAAAGCTTGCTGTAGTTGGAGTGGGAAATTGTGCTAGCGCTCTTATACAAGGCATATTTTACTACAAGAAAAATAATTTAAAAGATGTAAGCGGGCTTATGTACGATGATATCGGGGGATACAAGCCTTACGATATACAAGTTGTTGCTGCTTGGGATATAGACAAAAGAAAAGTCGGTAAAGACGTTTCAGAAGCGATTTACGCAAAGCCAAATTGCACTGCAGTTTTTGAGCCAAACGTACCAAATTTAGGCTGCAAAGTTAGAATGGGCAAAATCTTAGATGGTTTTGCAGACCACATGTCAAGCTATCCTGAAGACCTTACTTTTGTAAAAGCCGATGAAAAAGAAGATGATATGGATACCATAGTAAGCGTGTTGAAGGAAACCAAGGCAGACGTGCTAATAAACTATGTACCTGTCGGCTCAGAACAAGCTGCTAGATTTTATGCTGAATGTGCTCTTAAAGCTGGTGTTGCTTTTATAAATGCTATGCCTACCTTTATAGTTTCTGATAACGAATGGGCTAAGCGTTTTAAAGATGCTGGTATACCGGTAGTAGGGGATGATATAAAATCTCAACTTGGGGCTACTATATTCCATAGAACAATAGCACAACTGTTTAAAGACAGAGGCGTAAAGATAGACAAAACATATCAGCTAAACGTTGGTGGTAACACAGACTTTCTAAATATGTTAGAAAGAAAAAGGCTTGATACAAAGAAAGAGTCTAAAACAAAAGCCGTCAGCTCTCTCATAGATTACGATTTAGGATATGGTAATATACATATAGGACCTTCAGACTGGGTACCTTGGCTAAAAGATAGGAAAATTGCTTATATAAGGATGGAAGGTAGGCTTTTTGGTGATGTGCCTATGCATGTAGAAGCAAGGCTTGACGTAGAAGACTCACCAAATAGTGCTGGTTCTGCTATAGACGCTATAAGATGTGCAAAACTTGCAAAAGACAGAGGTATATCAGGTCCACTTTATTCTATTAGCGCTTATACAATGAAGCATCCACCTATACAATATCCAGATTACAAGGCTAAAGAGCTCGTTAACAAGTTTATAGCTGGAGAAATAGACAGCTAATTGACGCTAGAGCTTTCAAAAAGGCTTTTAATAGAAAATGTAAATCTACCAAAAAACGCTATTTGGTTTCATACTGCAAGCGTTGGCGAGTTCAACAGCGTTAAGTTTATAATAGAGCATGTTAGTTCTAAATTTCCCGTATTTATAACCTACTTTTCTCCAAGAGCTAAAGAATTTTTTATGAAAACAGATTATCCATCTATGCCAATACCTTTGGACATACCGCTTTTGTGGAGCAAATTTATAAGAATACATAAACCACAATGTCTTATAAATGTTGAAAAAGAATTTTGGCCTTTTTTATTAAAAACCAAAATACCAAAGCTTCTTTTGAATGGAAGGATGCCTAAAAATAGATTAGAAAAATACTTATTAGAATTTTTTGATATGATAATAGCAAAAGACGAAGAAAGTTTTAGGCTTTTAAAGGAAATAAACAAAAACTCTTTTTTGTGTGGAAATTTGAAGCTAGCCTCTATGTCTATAGACTGTAAGCATAAAAAAGATAGTGTTGTAATAGGTAGTACTCATGAAAAAGAAGAAGAGATATTTATACCGCTAATAAAATGGATTTTATCCAATACAGATTATAACATTATAATAGCACCAAGACATGTATCTCGCTCACAACAGGTGTTGAAGCTTTTAGAAAAGCATAGCATAAAAGCCACTTTGAAAACAGCAAAAGAAGACAGAGTAATGATATTAGATACTATTGGAGAGTTAAAAGATTATTATAAAAGAGCTATCGTTAGTATAGTAGGAGGATCTTTTGTAGAAGGTTATGGAGGCCATAATATATTGGAGCCTGTAAGTTTTTGCTCTTACGTTTTATATGGTCCTTATATAGATAAGATAAAGGATGTGGCAAATATTTTAGAATATTTAGGTTTTGGATTTAAAACCAACGATGTTTTGACGCTTTTTAAAAAATTGTTAGAAAGCCCTTTAGATGTTAATAAATTAGACTTTTTAAAAGCTTATATAACAAAAACTAAAGAATGCTATATAGAACATGTGGAAGAGTTTATCTTTAAGGTAACTTAAATTTGAATATATTTTATATGCCAAGATCCACAAGTCTGCCACGGTTCACAAGTATGCCACGATTTACAAGTATGCCACGATTTAAAATGGTCAGGTAAAACATGCCTGGCGGCACTCTACTCTCATTTAGTTTTTACTTATCTGCCTGTTCTTTAGTCCACATACGAGGTAAAACATGCTTATCAGCACTCTACTCTCCTTCCAAAGGGCTTGGTTTATGGAGGTGAAATCCTTGGAAGAATATAAGCTCTTTTGGAAAATTTATGGACGAAGCAATGTTTGTAAGAGCTTCTAATATTTGGTTGCTATCTACAAATTCATATATAACTCTAAGATCGTTTCTTTTACAAAACATAGTGATGGTTTCTACCATAGACATATAGACATTAGAATCTAATATTTTCTTTACTATAGCACCGTCTATCTTTATAGTTTTTATGATTCCAGACTCCGAAAGCTCTCCTATAAGCTCGTAATTGGTGTATCCTGTGCCAAAATCATCTAAAGCAAGGTGAAATTTATCATGTTTTACATCACTTTCAAATAGCTCTTTGCTGGTGGTGATGGCGTATTCAGTAAGCTCTAAGTTTAGTGTTATATTGTTTTGTGATAGTTTTTTTATAAGTTCTTTTAAAAGCTCCACTACTTTTTTATCTTCAAGAGAAGATGGGTATATGTTTAGATAAAACTCGTTTGTTATAGCTTTTATCTTATCTATATTTTCTAATATTTTACTAATAACTGCTATATCAAGAAATTTCATTGCGTTTTCTCTTTGGAGAATATTTATAAATTTGTAAGCGGGTATGTAAACATCTTCTTGTTTTATCCTTGCAAGTACTTCAAAAAATCTTTTTTCCAAATTTGCGTCGTATATCCATTGAACAAAAACGTCTACATCTTTATTTTTTACTTTCTTTAAAACGATTTCTTTTAGCTCTAAGTTTGCCCTTGCTTTTTCCAAAAGCTCTAGTTTTCTATCAGCTACATTTACCACCATCAAAGGCGCTGCAGATTCTTTGAATTTTATCTTCGACTCTTCTTTAACTATATTTAACATTTCCTTTATCTCTTCAGAAGATAAATCAATAAATTTGTTTATATCAAATTTATATAAATAAAACACTGGATGGTTGCCAATTGAAATATTTGATAACCTTAAATTTTCTGCCAACAACTCTATATCTTCCATTAAGCTGTTATAAAAGTTGATAAAATCATGAGTTAAATTGTTATTTATAAACACAAAAATCCCATTTTGAACCCTGGTGAAAAATATTTGACTAAGGCTTTTAGTGTGTTTAATGACAATGTCTCTTAACATTTTTAAAACTAATTCACATTGTTGAGTACACAGTTTATCGTCAGCTCCAAAGACGCTTAGCATAAATAGAGATATTTTATCTTTATACTTTTTGTTATTTAATATTTTTGGTATAAGAGTTTCTTTATTTTGATTCCAATAGTTTGAGATAAGCTCATAATTGTATACAAGCTCGTAGAGAGCAACCAATAGATCACTTGCCGCAACAGTAGCTTTTCTATAATCTTTTGCAATATAGTAGTTTACAAAACTGTTCGTATAAGTGTGGGAATCTTTGTGTATTTCTATGGTTTTTACCCTAAGGGCTTCGTTACCAAAGCTCATAATGTCAAAACCAAGTCCATGAAGAAACTGCCCTGTTTCACATTCAGCGTGCGTTGGCGCTGCAGGCTTAATGTGTGTTTCAGAAACCTGTTCAAAAGCCTTTTCTATAGCTTTTAACCCTTTTTTTAATCTTTCTTTGAAAAATAAATCGTATTTTGAATGACTGCGTATATTTTCTGCCCTTTCTACAATTTGTACAATATAGCCTATTATGCTTTTTATATAAGCATAGGCGGTGGTTTTCTTAAGCTCTTCCTCTAGTCTAAGTATAGTCGTATATTCCAAGCCCAGCTCTTCTTGACGAAGCCTTAAAAGATTTACGTAATAATCTATGGAATCAAACATCGTATCTTTGTTTATACCAAGCTGGTAATGCCTCTTGGCTAAGTCGTAAAGTTCGTTCTCAACATCTTTCACGCGGTCTTCCTGAATAGATTTTATTATATTATAAAGCACTTCAGATTGGGCTTTAATCTGTTTTTCAATAACAAAAGGTGAGTTGAAAAACGCTGCTGCATGATAATCTTGCAAAAAGTGTGAGTAAAACTCGCTAAAGATTTCATAGGATACCTTGAAAAAATTTTCTTTTTCTACTAACATTTTACCTCGCCTCCGCATTTGGGACAATTCTTGTTTGAATTATGCATAATAACATTATAACATTAACTTATACCCTTTTGTCTTGTATATAAAACCTAAAACCAAACAGTTGTTCAAATACAAATTATAAGTTATATTTTTCTTTAAGTTCTTTTGGTATACCTACATTTTCTCTTAGTTGTCCGTTTCCAAAAATTATAAATTTCTCTATGGTAAGTTCTCTTAGGGCCATAGGTCCTCTAGCGTGAATTTTGTCTGTAGATATACCCATTTCAGCTCCTAAGCCAAACTCGTTGCCATCTGTAAACCTTGTGGAAGCGTTTACGTAAACTGCTGCCGAGTCCACTTCTTGCAAGAACCTCATAGCTTTTGTATGGTTCTCTGTAATAATGGCATCTGAATGCTTAGAACCGTATCTTTCTATAAACTGCATTGCTTCTTCCAAAGAATTCACCGTTTTAACAGCTAAGATGAGGTCTAAAAACTCTTCATAGTAATCTTGCTCAGTTGCTTTTTTTATTTTGTTTTTAAAAGCCTCAAAATCCTTATTTTGTAAAATTTGATAACTATCTTCATCGCATCGTAATTCAACATCGCTTTCTAAAAGTATTATAGCCATTTTCGGCCAAAAATCTTGTAAGAGCTCTTTATGTATAACAAGGTTTTCTATAGCGTTGCAAACTGATGGCCTTTGTACCTTTGCGTTGTATACGATATCGTAAGCTTTTTTAAAATCTGCTTCGTTGTCTACATATATACTGCAAACACCTTTGTAATGTTTTATAACAGGTATTTTGGCAGTTTCCGATACAGCCTTTATAAGACTTTCTCCTCCTCTTGGTATGGCTACATCTACTAAGCCTTCTAGCTGTAAAAGCTCTGTGACTATCTCTCTTTCCCTTTTATCTACAAAGCAAACAGCATCTTCTAAACCCTCTGCATGCTCTTTTATGGCTTGTCTAAACAAATCTGACAGTATTTTGTTTGTATGAATAGCTTCTTTGCCGCCCCTTAGAATAACGGCATTGGAAGATTTAAAGCACAAACTGGCTGCTTCTATAGTAACGTTTGGTCTTGATTCATATATTATAAAAATAACGCCAAGAGGAACTCTCATTCTACCTATTTTAAGACCGTTGTCTACCGTCCACATAGAGGTTATTTCGCCTACTGGGTCTTTTAGTTTTGCTACATCCTCCAATATTTTTATCATACCGTTTATTTGTTTTTCTTCGACTTTAAGCCTATCTATCATTGCTTTTGAAAGATTTATGGACTTTGCAAACTCTATATCTTTTTCGTTTTCTTTTTGTATTAGCTCTTTGTTTTCTTTTAAAAGCTGAGATACTCTTATAAGAATAGAATTTTTCACACCTGGGTTTAAACTTGAAAGCTTAGGCAATACACCTTTTGCTTTTGTTGCTATTTCTAAAGCATACTCTTTCATAAAAATATTATACTATTTTTCTTTTACAATATAAACTTTATCTTTTTCTCTTACTTTTTCCTTTACTTTTAGACCTATCACTACGCCTTTTTCTGCTTGATCTATGCGTTGGTTTTCTATCTCCATAGACTCTACTTTCTGTCTTACAAGACCTGTGGTTTTTCCTATTATATGTATGGTATCGCCTACTTTTAACGGATGTGCTACTACTTTTACCTCTGCTACGGAAGCCTTTGGATAAAATTTTACAACGTCTCCTACGTATATTTTTTCTTCTTTAGCTATCGATGAGTTTATGCCAAACGAAGCCTCGCCGAAGTAAAAACCGCCGTCCCATTCTCTATGGTATACTCTTTCCAGCATATCTATAAGGTCTTGGTAGCCTTTTTGTGACCATTCGTTGTTTAATATACGTTCTCTGGCTTCCTTGTAAGCTTTTGTGGTCATATAAACATAGTCTGGGTTTTTGTTTCTTCCTTCTATCTTCCAAGCATCTGCCCACATTAGCTTGTCTGCAAAGTTTATAGTAAGAAGATCCTTAGCCGACATAACGTAATCGCTACCAAGGTAATATTCTGTTCCAGAATTTTTTGATATTACCTTTATATCAAACTTGTGTCTACAAACTTGATAGCACTCTCCTCTGTTTCCGGATTTTTGAAAGACCTCATGGCTCAAAAAACATCTACCTGACACAGCCATACACGTAGATCCATGGACAAAAACTTCTACTTCTAATCCGGTATTTTGTTTTAAGCTTTTAATAGAGTTTAAATCTAACTCCTTTGCAGGTACTATCCGTTTTACGCCAAGCTCTTTATAAAATTTACCAGATATATGATTTGATACCGATGCCATTGTGGAAATATGTGTTTCTAAACCTCTTTTTATACTTCCAAGCACCACCGAAAAGTCCCATGCTATAACAGCATCAACTTCTATTTCTTTTAAAAAATCTAATATATCCTCCAAATAAGGCAGATCTTCATCAAACACTATAGAATTTAGCGTTATATATTGCCTTATACCGTGATCTTTGGTTATAAGCCTAATTTCTTTTATATCTTCTTTTGAAAAACCACCCTTTCCAGCCCTTTGATTTAGCTTTTCAAGACCCATGTATACAGCATCAGCACCGGCTTTTATTGCTGACATCAACCCCTCAAAATGACCTACTGGAGAAAGTATCTCTGGCTTTTTCATTGGAGTATTATAGCAAAAAACGGCGGGGTATTCTCCCGCCGTTATCAGAAATATTTGTTAGGTAGTCTCAAACACAAACTCTCCGTCTTTTATATCTACTTTTACAATAGAGTTTTCTTTTATCTCACCTTTTATCATTTTATTGGCTAAAGGTGTTTCTAGCAGTTTTTGTACTGTACGTTTTAAAGGTCTTGCACCAAAAGCTGGTTCATATCCTCTTCTGGCAAGTTCTTTTTTGGCTTCTAAAGTAAGCTCTACTTTTATGCCTTTATCTTTTAAGCGTTTGCTTAGATCATCTATCAATAAATCTACTATTTGTATGAGTTGTTCCATGGTAAGAGGTTTGAATACTATTATATCGTCTATTCTGTTTAGAAACTCGGGCCTAAAGAAGTGTTTTAACTCTCCCAACACCTTTTCTTTAGCTTTTTCAAACTCTTTCTTTATCTCTTCTGGATCTCCTTCTAAAGGTAAAGTTAGAAGGTATGTGCTACCTATATTAGAGGTCATAATAATAACAGTATTTCTGAAATCTACGGTTCTTCCATGAGAATCTGTCAGCCTTCCATCGTCAAGCACTTGTAAGAATAGGTCAAACACCCTTGGGTGAGCCTTTTCTATTTCGTCTAGAAGTATTACGCTGTATGGTTTTCTTCTGATTGCTTCCGTTAGCTTACCACCTTCTTCATAACCTACGTACCCAGGAGGTGCACCTATAAGCTTTGATACGGTGTGCTCTTCTTTAAACTCTGACATGTCCAATCTTATAAGCGCGTCTTCTTCTCCAAATAAAAGTTCTGCCAAAGCCTTAGAGAGCTCAGTTTTTCCTACACCCGTTGGCCCTAAGAACAAGAACGAAGCTATTGGGCGTTTTGGATCTTTCAACCCTGCTCTTGCTCTTCTTATAGCTTCTGCTACAGCTACCACAGCATCGTCTTGTCCTATAACTCTTTTGTGTAGCTCTTCTTCTAAATGCAATAGCTTTTCCATTTCTTCTTCTTTTAACTTGTTAAGAGGTATACCAGTCCAATCGGATACTACTTGAGCTATATCATCTGATGTTACACTTAAAGTTTTTGCTCTTTTAGACTCTAAAGCTTTTATCTCTTTTTCCGTGTTTACCATCTCTATCTTAAGCGCCGCTTCTTTCTCGTAATCCCCTTTCTCAGCAACTTTTATAATCTGTTGCTCTAACTCTTCAAGCTTTTTCTTGAGTTGGTTTATCTTCATATCCACCATATCGAGCCTGTTTATAATATCTTGTTTTTGTTTTTCTAGGTTAATCTTTTGAATCTTAAGCTCTGCTTCTTTCTCGTAATCCCCAGACAAGTTTGCATTTATGATTTGCTCTTCTAAAGCTCTTAGCCTTCTTTCTATTTCTTGAAGCTCTGGAGGTACGCTTACGGATGCTAGTTTTTTACGAGCACAAGCTTGATCTAAGGCATCTATTGCTTTATCTGGCAACTTTCTAAACGTTACATACCTATGTGTAAGTTTTACAGCGCTGTCTATTGCATCATCCTCTATCTTTACCTTGTGGAAGTCTTCTAGCTTTGGTCTTAAGCCGTTTAGTATCTCTATAGCTTCCTCTATAGTAGGTTCGTCCACATAAACTGGTTGAAATCTTCTTTCTAAGGCTAGGTCTTTTTCTATATATTTTCTATATTCATCAACGGTGGTGGCTCCTATCAGTCTTATTTCACCTCTGGCTAAAGCTGGTTTTAACATATTACCAGCGTCCAACGATCCTTCACCTTTTCCTGCCCCTATTACAGTGTGGATTTCATCTATAAAAAGTATTATCTCTGGTTTTTCTTTCAGTTCTTCCAAAAGCTTTTTCACCCTTTCTTCAAACTCTCCCCTATACTTAGAGCCAGCTACCAAAGAACCCATATCTACACTTACGATACTTTTATCTTGAAGTTCAGGTGGTACTTCTTTGTTTACTATTCTTTGTGCTAAACCTTCTACTATAGCTGTTTTACCAACACCTGGATCTCCCACTAAGACGGGGTTGTTTTTGCTTCGTCTTAGCAATATCTCTATAGTTTGGTTTATTTCCTTCTCTCTTCCAATGACCGGGTCTAATTTCCCGTCTCTTGCTTTTTGAGTAAGATCTACTCCATATTTCTCTAATATAGACTTCTCTTCTTCTTGGATTTCTTTTTCTGCGTCCATGCTTTTACCTCCTATGATTTGTTCTAAAAGTTTTGCTGCTATAAAATCTTTTGCTTCCAAAAGCGCTGAAACAAGGTGAGCCGGTGATACTTCCGCTACACCATCTCTTACGGCTTTTTCTTGAGCCATCTCAAATACTTTTTCAAGGTTTTTAGAATATCCAAACTCTGGAGTCTTTCCAACAAATCTCTTTGATACTTTATCCTCGTATCTATCAAAAGATATTCCTATATCTTTAAGCTGATCTTTGTAGTGACTCTCTCTTAAAGCGGTTTTTACAAGAGCATCTATTGATATTTTATTTTCTAAGAAATCTCTTACAGCGCTTTTATCAAAAACTGTAGATAAGTTTTGTTCTACCCTTGAAAGCTCCTTTTTTAAGTGTTCTTCTTCAGCGTTTAACTGTCTTAGCTCTAACTCTAACTGTCTTGCACTCCAAGGATCATATCTTCTTGCTCTTTCTAACTCGGCTTCTATACGTCTTTTTGCTTCTCTTATTTCAGATAGCTCTGTCTGTATGTTTGATATATCGGATTTTAATTGAATTATCTTGCTTCTTAAGTCTATAAGATGGTTTGCTTCAGATTCTGCCGCTTTGTTAAGCTGATTGTCTATGCTGTTTATGTGTTCTCTTAATTTTTGGTACAATTCTTTTGAGTCTATGCCCTTCTTAGATACGTATTTTGACAAAGAAGAATCCGGGTCTTTTAACAAAGCCAGCAGAAGATGGTCTGTATCTACCTTAGTATCTCCTAAAGACCTTGCAATAGAAGACGCTTGTTCTACATAGTCCTTTAATTTTTTGCTCCACATGTTTTCACTATACATGCTAACCTCCTAACGTATTATGTTATTAATATAATATTTAGTAAATTTATGTCAAGTTTTTTGATAATATCTTACTAAACTTATTTGCCACAATTACTTCCAAATATACTATTTAACTGACACCCACCTCCTAAATTAAAGCTGTTATTCTCTGAAGTATGTGAGTTGGCTGTTTGGTTTTGTAGGCTTTTTGTAGGATTTTTAAAAAACGACTCTATACTATTTGAGCCAACAAGCACTTTATAACCATAAGGTTCTCTTACGAAAAGCACCGGTACTTCATCTATACCCATAGACATTATAAGTCCTTTGTGATGAGAAGCATTTACCTTATTATATTTAACGTGCATATCATCTAAAAACTTTTCTGTATGTTCACAGTGAGGGCATCCTGGAAGGTATAAGAGAGTGTATTGATGTTTTATCTCTAAAGTAGGGTTGTTGACTAAAAAAACCGTTGCAAATACAAATAAAAAAGTGCTAAGCCCTTTCAAGAGTATATCTTTGTTTTCCTTTACTCTTATTATAAAAAGAGTAAGTATTATTAGAAACGTTACTGTACAAAATATGCAAAATGTATGAGCTACAAATATTTCAAAACCTTGTAAATAACCCTCTGACCCCAAAGCTCCTATCAATACGATGTCTAATAGCTTTTCTTTCTTTTTTTCTTTTAAAATCCCCAAGACTATGAAAAGCAAAAGCCCTATTGTTAGCATTACAAATTCTGGATATCTGTTGTAAGAAGCTGCTATAGTACATCCTGAGCTTGTACATACGCTTTTATGGAAAATCCCCATTACGAGCTCTAGAGCTACCCATAAAGCACCCAAGGTTGATATTTTTGTAAATATGCTCATATTGATAATTATAACGTTAAATAGTTGTTTTTTGCTTTATAATAATGATATGGTTAGAACAAGGTTTGCTCCAAGCCCTACTGGATATATGCATCTTGGCAACGCAAGAACCGGAATATTTAGCTATCTTTTTGCAAGGCACCACAACGGAACATTTGTGTTGAGAATTGAAGATACAGATAGGGAAAGGTCTACTAAAGAGTTTGAAGATTCTATAATAGAAGATTTGAAATGGTTAGGCATAGAATGGAATGAATTTTATAGGCAGTCAGAAAGGTTTGATATATACAAAGAATACGCTAAAAAGCTTGTAGACTCAGGCCATGCGTATTATTGCTTTTGCAAAGAAGAAGATATAGAAAAGCAAAGAGAAGAAGCTTACGCTCAAGGAAAAGCATATAGGTATCCTGGTACCTGCAGGTATCTATCAAAAGAAGATGTTGAGGATAGGTTAAAAAACGGTGAATCTTACGTTATAAGGTTCAAAGTTCCAGATGGTCACATTGTTAGCTTTGAAGATATGATAAGGGGTAATATAAGTATAAACGTTGACGATTTTGGGGATTTTGTAATAGTAAGAAGCGACGGTAGTCCAGTTTATAATTTCGTAGTGGTTATAGACGATGCCCTTATGAAGATAACGCACGTTATAAGAGGGGAAGATCATATATCAAATACACCAAAGCAGATACTGATATATGAGGCTCTTGGATTTAAACCTCCAGAATTTGCTCATTTGCCAGTGATTCTTGGTGAAGATAGGACAAAACTTTCTAAAAGGCACGGTGGAGTTTCGGTTAGATTTTACAAAGAAAATGGATACTGTCCGGAAGCTCTTTTTAACTATCTGTGTCTTTTAGGATGGTCTAGCGAAAAAATAGGCAAAGAAGTTATATCAAAACAAGAGGCTATAAAATATTTTGATATAAAAGATATAAATTTGTCTCCGGCTGTATTTAGCCACGATAAGCTCTATTGGTTAAACGGTGTTTATATAAGAGAAATCTTGCCAGAGGATAGGTTGTTGGAGGATTTGTTGCCTTTCTTAGAAAAAGCTTATGGGAAAGTTGATATAGAATATCTTAAAAAGATAGTAAAAGCCACTAGGAAAGAATACAATACATATTTAGAAGCTGTAGAAAAGCTAATGCCGTTTTTTGAAGAAAAAGAGCCAGATGAAGCTGCAAAAGAAGAGCTTTCAAAAATAGATAGAAAAGTTTTTGAGCTTTTAAAACAAGAGATAGAATCCTTAGAGGAAATTACGCCAGAAAATCTTAAAAGTGTTGTAAAAAATATTCAGAAATCAACTGGCTTAAAGCCAAAAGATGTATGGCACGCCTTAAGAATAGCTCTAACAGGCTCTTTAGAAGGTATAGCTATAGACGTGATAGCGCATATTTTACCTAAGGAAGAAGTGTTAAAAAGGTTATCCAAATACTCATGAAAATAATTTATTTTTCAATATTAAAAGAAAGGATTGGCGCCTTTGAGGAGTTTGAATTTGATGGCACCGAAGAAGAGCTTAAGACATATTTATGTAGTAAATATCCACACTTATGCAACATTATAAAATCTTCTAGGTTTGCCAAAGAAAACGAATATGTGAAAGAGTTTAAAAACTCTGATACTATCTTTGCCATCCCTCCAGTTAGCGGTGGCTAAAGTCCTCGTCCTTAGATTTTCTTCCCTTGGAGACGTAATACTTACAAGCTCTATTCTTAAGCCCCTTCACGATGCTGGTTTTGATGTATACCTTATGACTTATAAAGAGTTTGCCCCTATATTTGAAGATTCTTCTTTTGTAAACGTTTTACCTGTGGATAGATCAAATATGTTTGATGTGGCTAAAAGTCTAAAACCGGATATAGTAATAGACCTTCATAAAAACATAAAAACTTTTATGTTGAAAAATATCTTAAATGCAAAATGGTTTTCTTACGATAAAAAATCTATTCAGAGAAGACTTTGTGTTTGGTTTAAGGCTTTTAAAAACAATATATTTTATATAACAGATGAATACGCTAACGCTGTAAGACCCATTGTTGATATAAAAAACCCAAAACCTTATTTGGAAGTAAAAGCCAAAAGGTTTGAAAGATTTGTATCTTCAAAGCCTGTGATAAGTCTAGGAGTAGGGGCAAGATACGACAAGAAAAAATATAAGTATTTCAAAGAATTATCAGAACTGTTTTTAAATAGTGGTTTTGAAATTAGGCTTTTAGGAGACAAAAACGATGATACCGATGCCAAAGGTATTAGTTATATAGGAAAACTGTCTCTTATAGATACTTTGGCTTGTATAAAAAGCTCAAAACTTGTTATAGCAAACGACTCTTCCATAACTCATATGGCAAGGGCTGTCGGTGTTAAGGTGATTACGATATTTGGCGGGACACATCCGTGTTTTGGTTTTGCTCCAAAACCTGAAGAGGGTATCGTAATATCAAAAGATATGCCCTGTAAGCCTTGTGATTTACATGGAAAAGGAATTTGTAAGTACATGGACTATCCTTGTCTTGATATAGAACCTAAGCTTATATTTGACAAAGCTATGGCACTATTAGGCTAATATTTTTCATAGTAAAAGCATATATAGAGAATTACTTTTATAGTGTTATGAGATACTTTGATTTAGAAGAGGCCAATAAAGTTTTAGAATCTATAAAACCCCTTATATATGATTTTATAGAAAAAAGGGATGAGATAGTAGATGTTATAGAGCGTATATCCACCGTAGAAGATGAGCTAGAAAAGCTATATATGGAAAGCGTATTAGAAGAGAAAAAACAAGAGGTAAATGAACTCATATATGAAATATCTTCTAGCGGCGCTGTTGTTAAAGGTCTCAACCCACTTCTTCTTGACTTTTTATCTAAAAAGGGAAACCAGGACATATGGCTTTGTTGGTTAGAAGGAGAAGAAGAGATAAGCCACTGGCACGGTATTGAAGAAGGATTTATGGGTCGTAAACCAGTGGAACTTTTAGAAGAGGATAAAAAAAATAGAGATATATAATTTTTTTATAAAATTATGCAAAGCTTTTATGTCTTGTGTTATACTATCTTTATATGTTAGTAAGATATGATTAACTTTTTAGGATAGGAGGTTGCCATGGCGCTTTTAGAGCTTTTAGGGGAATATCCCTACACTACCAAATATACCAAAGTAAGGTTTGCTTTCAACGTTATATCTGCCCTTACTCTTGTTATATTTCCGGTTTTCCATCTTATAAAGATGGACTTTGCCAACGGAAACTATTATCTTTGGGGGCATTATACCACAAATTGGACAAAACCAGCTATATGGGCTTTTTCTTTGTGGATTGCTCTTTATACTGTTACATTTGTAATAAACTATTTTTATGGAAGATTTTTTTGTAGTTTTATATGCACAGAGGGGTGGCTTATAAGAGGTGTAAAAGTTTTATACGATAGACTTTATAGACATGGTAAAAAGTTGCAGTTTAATATTATCGTTTTTGTTTTAAACGCTATACTAACCCTAATATTGTTAAATTGGATAGTTGATTTGTCCGTTTTGTTTAAGCCCTACCATCCTGCGTTTTGGTGGGTATCGCTTCTTACTTATGGCCTTATTGCCCTTAATTATCTTGCTATAGGGTGGTTAAGACAAAAGTGGTGTAGATATTTTTGTCCTATAGGTCTTTATTTGGAAGTTTTCAATCAAAAAATGAGATGGCGCATTACCTATGATAAAAATACATGCACAGAATGTTTGGAATGCGTAAGAGCTTGCCCCATAGCTTTAGACCCAAGAAAATTGAAAGACGAGCTTGATACCACAAGCGGATTAAAAGCTTGCTATATGTGTGGAAAGTGTGTAGACGCTTGTATAACGGATTTTAGAAACCACGGAGAAGAAAAGCAAGCCCTACATATATCAAAAGTAGATGACGAAGGAAATGTAGAGAATTTGTTTTGATATTTTAAGGAGAGGAAAAATGAACAAAAAATACATATATTTTGGAATGGTGGTTGGCATGGTGGCCTTATCTAGTTGCGAAAGAGTTTATCAAAAGAAAGATTTTCAAGATTATTCAAACTTTGTAAAATACTCTGAGAGCGTTGTTCCTTTTTATCTTGATATGATACAAAGACCTATGTATTTTAATTTTCATCTTACAAGCCCTGAAAAACGTAAAGAGTACGAAAATTTGGCTTCTTTATACTGTAAGGCAAAAGGTGGTGATTTTGTAAAGAATGGTCCATGGCTATATTGTAATTCTTCAAAAGACGAGTACATGATACATGAGACGGATTACGGATTTGAGGTTTATGCAAAACCTACCAAGCAGATTGAAGAGATTATAAATAAAGGTATAAATTTAATGAAATCGGAAAGATATCAAAAAGCAAACGAAGTGTTAAAAAAAGCTTTTGAGTTTGCAAACGTAGTAGGTAACAAACATCTTATTGGAGAAGCAGCTTACTACATAGCTTACAACGACTTTTTATCATCTAGATACTACGATATAGATAAGGTATTTAAATATATAAGAATAGCTCAAGAAAATGGTATTGATATATCTAGTTTCATAAACGATATTAAAATATACACTCAGAAAATTCTTAATAGCGTGTTAAACAAAGCCAAATCAGGCCAAAAACAACTTGCTTTAAGAGATTTGTCTAGGGCTTTTAAAATAGCAAAGCTTTTGAACGACAACAACCTTTTATACACCACGTATTATTATTCTGGCAATTTCTACCTTGAAACTGGAGATTACGACAAGGCTATAAAATATTTACAACAAGCTATAGCTTTGGGTCAAGATAAGCCAAATACGCTTGGGCTTTTATACAACCTTTTAGGACAAGCCTACGAAAAGAAAGGTGATTTACCAAATGCGGAAAAATACTACGTAGAGTCTTCCAAGATAGCTCTTAAAAACGGCGATACAGAAGGAGCTGCTATACCGCTAAGGCATCTTGGTGATATATATTATCAAAAGGGTAACTACCAAAAAGCTTACCAGTATCACTTGCAAGCCCTTATGATAAGAGGTTATAAAACCCGAAAGGGTGGTGCCAGATATGGGCTTGATTTGGACCTATACAACGTAGGCAACGATTTGTATAAAATGAATCAATGCAAAAATGCAGTTGTATATCTTGATGAAGCTGTACCTTATTTAGAAAAATTTGGTATATACGATACGATGGCAAAAGCCCTTTACGAGGATATATCTTGTTATCAAAAGCTTGGAAACAGTGAAAAAGCCAAAGAGCTTTTCAAACAGTACAAGAATGTTTTAACCCAACAGAACATGCTGTCCAAGTTTAAGAGCCTTGGATTTTAAGTTTTTATAATTTTTATATAATTAAGTGATATAATACGTTAAGAGGACTTTTATGATTTTTAGAATTATAGTTATAGGTGTTGTTGGTTTCGTTTTGCTTCTTATGTTTACTATATTTATGTACAGTATTTTTTCTAGCAAAAAAGGGAAAAAGAGTAGAGAATAATGGGACATCACATGTACGTGCCGTTTGTCTTTAGGATATGGGACGTCATTTTCATGACCATTGTTATGATAATGATGATAATATCTTTTGGTCTTGTGCTTTATCTTTATGTTATGAAAGGAGATAAGAAAAATGGAAGAAGCAATAAGAGTGATGAATGAAGTGATGGCAAAAGCAGTTACGCCGGCAGATAGAGAATGGTTTGCTTTTTTGGCTTTTGGAGTGCTGGCTATCATGGTAGTATCTTTTGTGCTACCAATATGGAGAGGTGGCAACAAAAAAGGAGAAACTTAATATGGGTGGAATGTGGAAATACATGGATTTTTTAGCTATCACCGCCCTTGTGGTAGTAGCTACGATGTCTTACATTATAGCTTATGTAGTTGATATTACAGAACAAGAAAGAGGAGAAACACCACTTAAAGAACAAGACGAAGACTAATACCTAATGCGCACTAGTTTTAGGATTTTAATATTGGATAAGAATAAAATAAAAGTATCTGAAAAACTTGATATAGATAATAAAAACCTTACAAGAGCTATAAAGTATATACATAAATCTCAATACATAGAAGCTTCCAAATGGTTATTTTTAGCTAATGATTCAAAAGAGAAATATTTACTTTTATCGCTTATAAGCTTTGCTCTAAAGCAAGAAGATCAAGCTTTGAACTATTTTGAAAACGCAAAGGATTTTACATATCTTTACAAAGAACATTTTGATGTATATATACAAAAACCAGGGGAACCTGTAGAATACGCTGAGGATTTCATGAGGTCTCTTTTCTTAGCTTCATAGCCTCTTCTTTTGCTATTTTATCACATAAATTGTTTGTGTCATGATCATCTCCTTTGTGTTTTTGATGCCCTCTTAACCATATTACTTCTATGTTTTGATTTTTTAAAAGCTCATGAAGCTCTTTCCATAAATCTTCATTTTTTACATCTTTAAAATTTTTTTCAACCCAATTTTCTAACCATAACCTTATGCCATTTGCTACATATTGGCTATCTGTATATACGGTTATTTTTTTATCTGTTTTACTTAAAGCTTTTAAAGCTTCTATTACGGCTTTTAGCTCCATTCGGTTGTTGGTGGTGTTTGCCTCGGCACCCTTTATTATTTTTTCTTTTACTACTTTACCATTTTTTACGGCTTTTAATATGGCGCAATAACCACCTGGTCCTGGGTTTCCCAAGCAACTTCCGTCTGTATATACCTTTATCTCCATTACTTTAAACCTAAAAGCTTATGCATTTGTGGTATTATTCTAGCGTTGAATTGTCCTGCTAGCTTTATAGCTTTATCAAGAAACTTCACACTTCCATTTTCCCATAGAGGCTGGAGTACCAATAAACCTTTTTCTATAAAAGGTCTAATATACTCTCTTTTTAAAACACTTTCATTCAAATGTTCATCTACAACTATCTTCAGCTCTATGTTTTTATCAAAAACTAAAAACTTTGAATCTATGGTATAGTTTGATATGTATTTTGGCGACAAAGTAACATAAGTTTTTTCATAGGTTTTAAGCAGTGTTTCTACATCGTCTTTCAAAATTGTGGCGTTTGTTTCTATTTGTATTGTTTTGTCTAGGTTTTTAAAATAAGAAAAAATATTTATAAAATCTTCGTTTAAAAGAGGCTCACCGCCAGTTAGTACTATTAAAGGTGGATTGTGCAGGCTGATTAGAGCTTCTATCTCTTCTAAGGCTTTTTCGTATGATTTTGCGGTTTTATCAAAATCTAAAGCGCTTTTTTCATCACACCAAACACATCTTAAATTGCACCCTTGAAATCTCACAAACAAAGCAGGTGTGCCTATCAAAAATCCTTCTCCTTGTATAGAATAGAAAACCTCGTTTATCATAAGAGACCACGCTGTTTTCTTTTTACTATATAAGCTATTATTTCAGCCACAGCTTTGTAAAACTCTGGCGGTATTTCTTCTTCTATATCTACCGCTTTGTAAAGTGCCCTTGCTAATTCTGGTTTTCTTACTACTGGAACATCGTTTAGCTCTGCTATTTCTATTATTTTTTTAGCCATATAATCTTGACCTTTTGCTACTACGACAGGTGCTCTATCTTGTTTTGGTATATATCTTAAAGCCACTGCAAAGTGTGTTGGGTTTGTGATTACTACGCTTGCTTTTGGAACTTCTTGCATCATTCTAGATCTTGATAGCTCCATCATTCTCCTTCTTATCTTTGCTTTTACTTCAATATTTCCTTCAAACTGTTTAAACTCGTCTTTTACTTCTTGCTTTGACATTTTTATACGCTTTTCATAATCAAATTTTTTGTAAGCAAAATCTAGCCCTGCAAGCATTAGACCTATTATTCCTATTGATATTAAAAGCTTAAAAATTAACTTTGCGATTTCGCTAAGTCCTTGAGATGGTGACATGTAAGAAGAAAGTACAATAGTATGAAAACTGAAATATACTATAAAGAACGACGCCGTTAGAAGAAGCATAACTTTCAAAGAATTTTTAACCAGTTCAAAAAGTGCGTTGAGGCTAAAGAGATTTTTAAGACCCTCTACAGGATTTAGCTTAGAAAAATTAGGTTCTAAAGGCTTAAGCGTAAATATAAAACCAAACTGTAAAACGTATCCAAATACAACTATCAAAACAGCCAATATAAAAAGAGGTGTAATGCTTGATAACAACTTTTCAAAAGATAAACCTAAAAACTTCGTAGCATCAGAAGGTGTAAAAGAAGGATCATCTACTCGTAAACTACCATCTAAAATTAAATCCGAAAATAGTATAAAGATTTTATAACCTATAAAAAACAACGCTCCGGTAGAAACTAACATCAAGAGAGCAGATACAACCTCTTGACTTTTCGCTACGTTACCTTCTGATTTTAGCTTTCCTCTTCGATACGGTGTGGCTTTTTCTGTTTTATTTTCCGAGGCCATGATAACCCCTTGTAAACTCCAGCATAAATTTAAAATAATGTTCAAATATTTGGTGCATAAGTATTCCCAATAAAGGGAAAATGAGCAACAAAAATATCATACCTATAAGTGTTTGAATTGGCATACCAACCATGAAAACGTTTATCTGAGGTATAAGCCTGTTGATAGCCGCAAGAATTATATTCATCACAAGCCCTATAGCTATGATAGGAAGCGCCAATTGAAAAGCGGTATAAAAGCTTTTATAAAAAATATTTAGTATAAACTCAGGCCTCATGTTGTATATATCGAAGGCTCCAAGCGGTATGCTTTTAAGGCTTTCCGACAAAATAAAATAAACATATTCAAAACCGGACGATGCCGCGAAAAGCCCCATAAAAAAATAGCTAAAGTATGTACCCAAAATTGTAGAATTTCCCATAAGCGGATTTAAGATAGTGGCGTTTGACAATCCAAGAGAACTAGACACGAATTCTCCAAAAACAAAGAAAATATCTACTAAAAATCTAAGTATCAAGCTTATAACAAAGCCTAAGCTAAATTCTTTCAAAGCCATTAGCACCAATATTATAAAGCTATCCGTATATACTGGTTTTACGGGATTGTAATAATAAAGCGATACACTAAAAGCTATCACAAAAAATATTTTAAAGCCGTTTGGCAAATCTCCAAAAATTGGTGCTAAAAATACTATAGAAGATATCCTAAGCGTTATGAGTAAAAATGTTATGAGGTATGGTATAGATATACTTAGTGTCATATTATCTTATATAGTTTGGTATATTGATGATGAGTTCTTTTGTATAATCTATCATGTGTTTCATCATCCAACTACCGAGCAAGAATATCACGAAAAACGCTGCAAGTATCTTGGGAATGTAGCTTAGCGTCATTTCTTGGATTTGGGTGGCAGATTGAAGTATACTGATTAAAAGTCCTACTATAAATGTAGTTAAAAGTATAGGAGCAGACAAAAGCACTGTCATCTTTATCATATTTTCGGTTATAGTAAGCACTTGATCCTGGCTCAATGGTAACTCCTCACCAACGATAATATAACTAATTCCCAACCGTTTACAAGTACGAAAAGCATAATCTTAAAAGGTAAGGATATGACGGTTGGTGGTATCATGATGATGCCCATTGCTAGCAATATGGCAGATACTACCATATCTATTATTAGGAATGGTAGGTAAAGTAAAAATATAATTTGAAAGGCTATTGACAACTCGCTAACCATAAAGGCTGGAATTACTACACTTAGAGGTAAGTCGTTTATATTTTTTATGTTATCTTTGTTTGGTATATTTGAAGCTAGCAAAAATGTTCTTTCGGTGCTTACTTTCGTGTTTCTTACCATAAATTCTTTAAGCGGTTCTATTGTGTTTTGTATAAATTGTTTATCCGTAATCTTGTGTTGAAGATATGGCTGTAAAGCATTTTGATTTATTTGATTTATTACAGGATACATGACATAGAATGTAAGAAAAAGCGCTAAAGACGTTATCACCTGGTTTGGAGGGACATTTGGAAGGCCAATAGCTTGTCTTAACACCGACAAAACAGTAACTATTCTGATAAAAGATGTCGTCATTATTATTATGGATGGCGCTAAGCTTAGCACTGTTAATATCAGGATAAGCCTTATAGCTTCAGTGAAGTTGCCGTTGTTAAATTTTACTTGTATTCCAGGTATGACATTGATAGGATTTTCGTTCTGAGCCATCGCTAAATGTATAGATATTAAAAGCAATAGACCTATGCTAATTAACGTCTTCGGCCTCATAATCCATCTCATATATAAGTTTAGCATAATCTTTTGATATAAACACTAAGATTAGTTTGTTTTTAGCTTTTAGTATTATAAATTTAGAATGTTTATCAAGAGGTATTATTTTGTATATGCTAACTATATCGTTAGGGTTGTACGTTGTTTGAATTATCTTTTTCCAATCAAAAGCTGTATATAAAAATGCTATAAGTGATAAGACCATGCCAAGAGCACTTAAGGTTTTTAGAAATAAGATTATTTCCACAAATCTACATAGACTGTACTATAAATTGGGTAAAGTAGATGTTTTGTACTCCACCGGTAACCAATATTGCATTTATTCTTTTTATGAGTTCCAATCTTAACTCTTCTTTTCCTTCAGGAGTTCTTATCTCATCGTAAGTTTTTGAGCTAAGCAAATTTATAACGGCATCTTTTATGATTGGTAATCGTTTTACAACTTCTTGTTGAACCTTTGCGTTTGATAGTTCCAATGTGATAGATACTTTTGCATAAGTATTAGCATTTTTATCGGCCAAGTTCACTAGAAAAGAACCCAAATCATACATCACACCAAGCTTTTGTGGTGCTACAACCATCTGTTTTGTTGATTCCTTTTTTTTATGCATTAGGAAAAAGTAAGCACCGGCTCCTCCTCCTATTAAAAGAAGGACAACCGGTATCAATATAAATATAAGCTTCTTTTTACCACCTGATTTACCAACTTCTTCTTTTACTTGTTCCTCTGCCATACTATACTATTTTAACCTGTAACCATGTTCAGTGTCGTCTGTAATACGTTGTCAGAAGATGTCACAACTTTTGCATTTGCTTGGTAAGATCTTTCAGCAGTTACAAGTTGTATATAAGCTTGCGCTATATCTACGTTTGATTGTTCTAGCATGCCTGATTGGATAATATCAGCGCTTCCTGGCAATAGGATTGTTGGTGTGTATATGGATGTATATAGGTTAGAGCCTTTTTCTATTAGCTCGTTAGGGTCTTGAAATTGAGCAAGGGCAACTCTATAAAGAGGCGTTGATTGGCCGTTGGAATAAACCCCAACAACCGTACCGTCGCTTGATAGTACGTACACGTTTACAAGGTTTCCAAGGCTATAACCATCTTGAGAAGCGGTAATAGTAAAATCAGATGCATCCTGAGTTATATATGAGTTATCTATTATCCCCGCGCTTGTGCTTGTTGTGGGTTTAGCTCCTATTAGTTGTCCGAAAGCTAATCCTCCTGTTGATTGAGAGCTGGCCGAGTTTAAGTTACCTACTATGTTTCCATCTCCTAGCACAAGGGGATTTTGAGTACCTATAAAATATTCGTAGCTTGAGGATGTAGGATAAGTATATACGCCTATTGTTGAACTTGTTGTAATGTTGCCGGTGTTTGGATCAAAGTTTAACACAGCTGTAGCTGCATATATTGTGCTGCTTCCAGTATATATAGGTACTCCTATGCCGCTAGATAGATTGTAAGGTACGAAACCGTTGGCAGCTCCGGAGCCTATTGTGTCCCATTCTTGCGTACCGCCAGCTGGTTTTGTTGGATTCACTACGTAGCTTATGGTAGTAGAAGATGTAGTAACATCTACTACCCAATCTGTTACCATAGAGCCAGATGAATTTGTGCCAGATATCATATAGTATGGGGATACGGTAGCAGATATAATACTTGAGCTTGCCGTGTTTGGTGGATTTGTGATGTTATACCACGTCAAAGATCCACCACTTATGGTTGTGCTTTGCCAAGTACCAGCTACATTTCTATACAAGACTTTACCAGAAGTATCGCTATAATATGCTGCTTTTTCATTTTCTGCGTATATATAGTTCCATGTATTTGGCCCCGTTTTCTGAAAGTATGTGTCGCCTTCTATAGTATTTCCCAAACTATCAAAGGTTGTCAATGTGTTTTGATAGTTAAAAGTAGCGGTATTTAGAGGGTTAAAAGCTTGTGTTATGCTAGGAGCTGTAGAGTTTAAGTTTGTGGGTTGTTGATAGGTTATTAAGTCTGTGGTTTTTGGTGGTTGCTGAGGTATTATATATATAGGTTGTAAAGAAGTGCCTACTACAGACCCAGATTGGTTAACTTTATATCCTAAAAGCTTTAAACCATCAGGATTTACCATATAACCTTGTTGACTTATGGTAAACTGTCCGTTCCTTGTATAAAAAACATTTCCAGCATTGGCTGGATCTTGTAAAATAAATAGTCCATTACCTTGTATAGCCAAATCGGTATTGTTGCCAGTTTGCTCAAAGTTGCCGAGTTGCCAATTTAGTTGCGTAGAATCAACTATAACACCAGCACCATATATTGTAGATTTTAACGTATCAGTGAGTGTATTGATACCTACGTTTACATTGGCTACAACGTTTTCAAATATTGGATTTACAGCTTTATAGCCTATTGTATCAGCATTTGCCATGTTGTTTGACACTATACTTAGATAGTTGTTAAAAGCATCAAGACCAGAAACCGCGTTGTAAAAGCTTGGTAACATAAAACACCTCCTTAGATTGTGCTTGAGTTAGGTATTGCACCAGCGTATATTATACTTGAGGCTGGTTCTGATAAACCTGACTGAAGAGTAAGTTCCAAATTCGTACCACTTAGATTAACAGATTGAACTATATCGGCTAAGCCAAGTTTTACATTTTGATTTGGAATACCGTTTGATAATATTTGCACTCCATATTGGCCGGGTTGCAATCCAGACAGACTTAAAGGGTTTAAACCGGCTGTTAAGCTCATTGTGATTGTTTTTACAGGTGTGTTACCGTTCATTATTTCAACAGTTACGCTGGACATGCTTGTGGGAGCATCAAGGTAGTAATGTACATTTTTTGTGGTATCTATTCCATTTGTGCCAAATACAAATTCTTTGCCTATCATGTTTATTGAATTGAGTGTAGTCATCTGTGACAAAAGTGCCTCTAGTGCCTGGGTTTGCTGCTGGGCTATGCTGTAATAACCTATTTGCTGAAGCTGTACTGTAGCGTTTATCATAGACGTTACATCGTTACCGCTTGAAGATGTTGGGTCTTGATACTCTAGCTCAGTGGTGTAAATTTCCATGTAAGCGCTTGCACTAAGATTCATGAGACTTTGCTGAGTACCTGGCGGTACAACATTTACTTTTGGAAGCCAAGATGGTGACGAGATACTCTGCCCAGTGGTTAATCCACCTACCAAGTTTGAGCTATTTACCGTACTCATTATGTACCTCCTAACTTATTTTGCTTACAAGCTCTTTTAACTCTTGTAAGCTATTATTATAATTTATGCCAGTTTTTGGATTTTGCATGAAAAAATTATCTATATCGGATTTATGCTCTAAAACTTTATCTATAGTAGGGTTGGATCCTTTCCTATAAAGTCCTACTTTTATGATATCTTCCATCGAATAATATTCAGATAAAATTTGTTTAAACTTAAGCACGTGGTTCCAGTGCTCATCTGAGACTATATTTGGCATTATACGGCTTATGCTTTTAAGTGGGTCTATAGCTGGATAGATGCCAGAATCCGCTATTTTTCGGGATAAAAGTATGTGCCCATCCAAAAAACTCATAGCGCTATCTGCTACAGGGTCTAATGAAGTATCGTCACCTTCTACCAGTACGCTAAATATTCCAGTAATACCATAGTCTCCAACAAGCCCACATCCCTCTATTATTTTAGACATCGTTAGAAATACAGATGGTGTATATCCTTTTAATGTCGGCGGTTCTCCTACCGATAGTCCTATTTCTCTTTGAGCCATGGCAAGTCTTGTCAGAGAATCCATAACAAGTAAAACATTGTAACCTTTGTTGGCAAAGAATCTAGCATGCACTAAAGCGCTTATAGCTCCTTTCACTTTCATTATAGGCGTTTGGTCTGATGTGGATACAATAACTACCGATTTTTCAAAAGCCTCTCCTAATATATCCTCTACATACTCTCTAACTTCTCTTCCACGCTCCCCTATAAGCGCTAACACTACTACGTCAGAAGAACTGTGCTTCATTATCATTCCAAGCGTTGTAGTTTTTCCAACACCTGCCCCAGCAAATACACCAATTCTCTGTCCTACGCCAATGGTTGTTAACGCGTTTATTGTCCTTACGCCAGAATCAAATATTTTTGATATTTTTTTTCTTTCCATAGGAGAATAGTTTTCTAAACTTAAAGGTAATTTTTTTAACGATTTTACGCTTTTAGTATTGGCACTATGTATTATGTTTCCAAAAGGATCTAACACTTTACCTAAAAATTCTTCTGATACATATGTAGATACTGGTTCTTCGCTATATAACACCTTAGTGCCCGGTTTTACACTAACATTGTCGTCAAAACACATTATAATTGCATTTTTTTTGTCAAAGCCTATAATCTCGCCTCTGAAACCACCGTCTATCTTTACTTCGTCTCCGACACCAGAACTATAGTTGGAAGCTTCTATGTAAACCCCGCTTACCTTAGTTATTTTACCGTATATTTTGTATGGCCTTTTCAACAACATCTTTTAATAAGTCCTTGTTGAATCTTTCCAAAATAAAATCCTCTGTTTCTATCTGAAATTCGCCGTTTTCTAGGTTTTCCTCTATAAATTCGATTTCTACGTTATCTAGATTTTTTATATATTTTTGAAAAGTTTCTATAAATGTTTTGTTGGCTTTTACTATGATGAAATGTTTAAATATACTGCTATCCTCCAAAATTTTTTTTATTATAGAGTCTAAATCTATACTACATTTTGCGTATAGGCTACTTAGTATAGTTGATATCAACGTGCTTATCTCTTCTATGGTTAGTTGTTCCCTTTGAACAATAGTATTTTTGATAGTCTCTAAACTTTGTAAAACGGCGTTTTTATAGTCTTTTTCCTTAGATTCGTTTTCCTTCAGTTGTTCTATGGTAGCTTTCAATTGTTCCTTTTCGGCTATCAAAGCATTTTTCTCTCTTTCAATGTTTTCTAGTTCTTTTTTTATAGAATCGATTTCTTCTTCTGCCTGTTTTTGCTTTTCCAAAAGATGCTTAATCTCTTGATCTTTTAACATTATTTGTTGTTCTAATTGCTCTATAGTTTTTCTGTATTGTAGTATTTTAGTTTGTGTTTCATTTTTTATAAGCTCTAAAACTTTGTGAAAAGATGTTTCTGGTGTTTTGTTTGATGGAGATCCTTTGTTTTGAATTTCAACCGTAATATTTTGTATTGCCTCAAAGTGATCACTCATAGGAAGCACCGCCAGTCAAATCTATTTTGCCTTCATCTGCCAACTTCTTGATAACGGCTATAATCTCTTTTTGAGCTTTTTCTACCTCGGAAGCTCTTACCGGACCCATGGCTTCCATATCTTCTTTCATTATAGTAGCCGCTTTATGAGACATGTTTGAGAAGAATTTTTCTTTTATTGCATCAGAAGCTCCTTTTAAGGCAACCATAAGTGTATTTTTGTCTACGGCTTTTAATATCTCCACTATGTCTCTGTTACCTAATTTTTCTATATCTTCGAATACAAACATCTTGTCTTTTATGCGTTCTGCTAAATACTTATCCTCTTGCTCTATTTTGTTTAAAATCTTATCGGTGATTTTTTTATCAAGCAAGTTTAGAACTTCTGCAGCTAATATAAGCCCGTTTGTTTTTTGAGAGAATCCACTTAAACCTATCCCCCTTATCTCTTCTGCCAAGTTTTCTATAAGCTCTCCTAAAAACTCTGGAGATATGTTTTCCAATGTTGCAAGCCTTTTTGTTACCTCCACAGCTATATTCTCTGGTAAATACTGTAATACATCGGCCGCTCTCATCGGACTTAATTGAGATAACACGACGGCTATAGTTTGAGGATGCTCTTTTGCCAATAAAGAAGCTAAAACTTTAATATCTACTTTTTCTAATTCTTGAAAACTCTTTATAATGGTAGAACTACTTACAAATTCGTATATCTTGGCAAATTTTTCTGGCGGTAAAACTTTTCTTGCAAACTCCAAGAGTTGCTCGGTATCTGGTGATACTATTGTTGTTTCTTGATAATCTTGTAAAAATTCTTTAGCTATCTCCTCTACATCCTGAAGAGTAATGCCTTGAAGAGTATTCATATTTAAAAATATATCTTGGAGCTCCGATTCGTCCAATTCTTTCATTATTTCTACAGATACCTCTGGAGGTAAAGCCATCATAAGTACCGCAGCTTTTTGAGCTTTTGTCAATTTATCTATCGGCATAATTATTATAATAAATCATTTTTATTTATATAGCAACATATTAATCTGATTTAAAAAACAACCAAGCATTATCACCACCTTTGGGGAATTTTATGAGATGATACTTACCTTTTAATTTGTTGCCATTTAGTACAAAATCGTATTTTTTATCTGTTCGTTCTAAAAGCTCAAAGGTACCTTTATCCCAAATTTTTACTACACCAGCCCCATATTGACCCTCTGGTATTGTACCTTCAAAGTTTGCATATTCCAACGGATGGTCTTCGGTTTGTATTGCCAACCTTTTTATATTTTTTTGAGTAGGTGGTTCTTTTGGTATAGCCCAGGATTTTAATACACCATCTAAAGCTAACCTAAAATCCCAATGTAGATGAGAAGCATGATGCTCTTGTACTACAAATATAGATTCGTGGCTTTCTGCTATACTCCATTGAGGTTCTGGTGTTTTTGAAAAATCCCTCTTTTTAGAGTAATCGCTCATGATATTATATCAAGCATTTTTTTGACCGCTTTCCCCAAACCAAACAATACCGCATTTGATATTATAGAGTGTCCTATGTTAAGCTCTTCAATAAACTCTTTTAAATCCAAAAAAAGGTGTATATTTTGATAAGTGATGCCGTGCCCTGCGTAAACATTCAGCCCTAAATCTCTTGCTAAGATTGCAGCTTTTCTCAACCTATCTTTCTCTTCTTCTAAAAGCCTAAAATCTCTCTTATGAAAACTTTCTGCAAATCTTCCAGTGTGTAGTTCTATCGCATTTGCGCCTGCAAATTTTGATGCTTCTACTTGCTCAAGGTCTGGGTCTATAAAAAAAGATACCTCTATCTGATTTTCTTTAAAATCCTTTATATAGCTTTTCAAATAATCTATGTTTGACAATATGTCTAATCCGCCTTCGGTGGTTACCTCTTGTCTTTTTTCTGGTACAAGCGTAACTCTTTGAGGCTTTATTTCTAATGCAATAGCTTTTATCTCTTCTGTAGGAGCCATTTCAAGGTTTAGCGGAATTTCCACCAAAGTCCTTACCAACCTTACGTCTTCATCTTTGATGTGTCTTCTGTCTTCTCTTAGATGCATTGTGATCTGGTGAGCACCAGCTCTTTTCGCTATAAAAGCGGCTTCTAATACAGACGGTTCAAAAGTTTTTCTCGCTTCTCTAATAGTGGCTACATGATCTATGTTTACACCTAGTCTCATAATTATTCCCACTCTATTGTGGCAGGCGGTTTTGAAGATATGTCGTAAATCACTCTGTTGATACCTTTTACTTCTTGTATTATTCTCCTCATCACATGTTCTAAAAATTCATAAGGAAGCTTTGATGGTTCTGCGGTCATTCCGTCTTGGCTGTCTACCGCTCTTAAAGCTAAAACCTTTTCGTATGTTCTGTTGTCTCCCATTACGCCTACAGATTTTATTGGTAAAAGCACAGCAAAAGCTTGCCATGTCTTGTCGTATAAATCCCACTTTTTCAACTCTTCTATAAAAATAGCGTCTGCTTCTCTTAGAATGTTTAAATCTTCTTCTTTTACATCTCCTATTATTCTTATTGCAAGCCCTGGCCCAGGAAACGGATGTCTGTATACCATATCTTTTGGAAGACCAAGCTCTAAACCTAATGCTCTTACTTCATCTTTGAAAAGCTCTCTCAACGGTTCCAAAAGTTTTAGATTCATTTTCTCTGGAAGCCCTCCAACGTTGTGGTGAGACTTTATTTTGGCTGACCCATGAATACCAGCGCTTTCGACAAGATCTGGATAAAGCGTACCCTGAAGCAAAAACTCTGCGTTGTATTTTTTGGCTTCTTCTTCAAAAATCTCTATAAAAGTGTTTCCTATGATTTTTCTTTTCTGTTCTGGATCTTCAACGTTTTTAAGCTTTTCTAAAAATAAATTGCTTCTATCAAGCGCTACTATGTTAAGACCAAGTTTTGTAAGATTTGATATTACTTCCTTTGACTCGTTTTTTCTAAGAAGCCCATGATCTACAAAAATACACGTTAGTTTATCACCTATAGCTTTGTGGGTTAAAACAGCAGCTACGGCAGAATCTACACCACCAGAAATAGCGCATATCACCTTTTTATTCCCAACTATCCCTCTTATCTCTTCTATTTTATTCTCTTTGAAGCTTCTCATATCCCAGTTTTGGTGGCATTTTGCTATATCAAACAAGAAATTTGACAACATCTCTCTACCGTATTCGGTATGGTAAACCTCCAAATGAAACTGTACACCGTATATTGAAAGATGCTTGTGTTTTATAACAGCATTTTCTGAGTTATCCGAAAAGCCTATAGACTCAAAATCCTTTGGTAATGTGTATACCTTGTCCGCATGGCTCATCCAAACTACGGTATGCTGTGGTATATTTTTAAAAAAAATGTTAGGTTTAAAATCTAAGTATGCTTTACCGTATTCGTGTTTATCTGATTTTTCTACTATCCCGCCAAACTCATAGGCTATTAGCTGATGCCCGTAACATATTCCCAATATGGGTATTCCAAGCTCATAAACTCTTTTGTCAAGCTTTGGTGAATTTTCCTCGTATACCGAGTATGGGCCTCCAGAAAATATCAATGCGCATGGCTTTTTCGTAATTATCTCCTCAATGTCTATATCTGGTGAAACTATCTCGCTATAAACTCCTAGCTCTCTTACTTTCCTAGCTATAAGCTGCACATATTGAGACCCAAAACTGACTATCAGTACGTGACCTTCCAAATTTCTACCCTTACAATATGAGCTTATATCATCAGTCTTTCTAGTTCTCTTTTCTTAAGTATTTCTATATAGCCTCTTTCCGTATGTATTATACCTTCTTTTTTCCATTTGCTCATAATACGTATGGCTGTTTCTACGGTAGTGCCTGTCATTTCTGCTATATCTTGACGAGTTATAGGTATTTCTATTGATATTTTGCCGCCTTCTTTTTCTTCACCTACAGACTTTGCTAGTTCTAGTAGCACTCTTGCTATGCGCTCTTCCACCCTACCAGAAGCTATGGATTTTAATATATCGTAAGCGTATAAAAGATTGTGAGTAGCATCACAAGTTACTTTTACAGCAAAAGCTGGATACTTGATAGCTAAATTTATAAAGTCTTGGTTTGAAAGGTATAAAACAGATGATTCTGTCATAGATTGAGCTGTGTATGTAGTTTTTATTTTTGACTTTATATTTGACCCACCCCACTCAATCCATCCAAAGGTATCTTTTGGAAACACGAGCCTTACTATAATTGTACGGCCATCCTGGGTTTCTTTTATGAGCTTGACGATGCCATCCATCAATATAAAAAGCCCAGGTTCAGATTCCTCTTCGAAGAATATATATTCATTTTTTCTATATTCTCTCATATTTAGAAGACTTGCTACTTCCTTTATTTCGTCGTTAGACATATTCTCAAATATGCTAACGCTTTTCAGAAACTTTATCTTTTGATCTATGGTGCTCTTAGGTTTTTCCATTGTTTCCATACATGCCTCCAAAAATAATATAAATTAGTGATATAACCATATGATTATACCATCATATATTAAATTTATGCAAAGAAAATATTTTTTCAAGATATTCTTTTATGGTAACATCTCCTTCTCGTGGTTCATCGAGTATACTGGTATATATTTGCGGCTCCATAATCTCGTCAAAATCTTCGTAATCTACAGACTCTAAAAGCGACTTTGCTTCTTTTGTGACTTTTATAGATTTAACATCAATGCCTTCTAAATAAAGCCATATTAAAGACCATGCTCTGGCAAGGCTTATTGGATTGTATCCACCACCTCCAAGCAAAATAAATTTCTTTGTATATCTTTTTATTACATCTATTGCTTTTATATAAATGTTGTTTGATAAATTAAATTTTGATAGATAATCTTCTTTTACAGCATCAACACCCATTTGTATCACAAAAACTTCTGGTGTAAACTTTTTTATGGCTATTTCAATTGCTTTTTCTAAAGCATATAAGAAATCGCTATCGTTAATCTCCTTTGGAAGAGGTATATTCATGTTAAAGCCAAAGCCTTCACCTTCTCCTAATTCATCTCTATATCCAACACGGAAAGGAAATGCATACTCTGGAGATTGATGCAAGCTTATTAAAAACACATCGGCGCTGTTATAAAAAGCTTCTTGAACACCGTCTGGATGATGAGCATCTAGATCTATATACATTATCTTCTTAAAACCATGTTTTTGTAGATGCAATATGCTTATAACTGGATCGTTTAAAAAACAAAAACCGTTTGCTCGTGATCTCATAGCGTGATGCATTCCACCTGCTGGATTAAACACCACAAATTCATTCTCTGTTTTATAGTTTTTAATATAAGATTCTACGGCTTGGACACTAGAGCCAGTTGCCAACAAAGATCCTTTCCACATTCCCATTGATACAGGATTCTCTATAGTTCCTATGGCATATTTTTCTCTTATATAATTGGTTGCTTTCATCGTTTTATCTGCTTCTATAAGAGCGTCTATATAATCTTTTGTATGAAAAATAAGCAACTCTTCTATGGACGCATTTCTTCCTTCTAAATAATCAACGTCAAAACCAAGCGCCGTAATGTAATTTATCATAAGGGAAACTCTAGGCACCCTAAGAGGATGATTTTTGGGGTATCTTAATTCTTTATACTTTTCACTAGCTATTAAAATATTCACACTTTAAAAAGCCTAAAAACAAAATGATTTATTTACCTAGCCACTGGTCTAACTGTTTTTCACTGCTTGGAGCTCCTGGGTGCATTTTACCATCCATGCCTATAATAGTTGGTGTACCTTGGACTCCAAGCTTCATAGCTTCTTGCATAGAGTTTTTGATAAAAGTATCTCCTTCTGGACATTGAGATAGCGGTGCTTTTGCGTTGTAAGCAGCGTGTAGGCTGTTCCATCCTTTTTTGTTGCACCAAAGCCCTACAGCGGATTGGAAAGCCCCTGGATGTATTGGCAGTGGGAAAAGTATAACTCTTACTTCTACATCATTTTTATCTGCCCATTTTTGTATAAGAGGTTCCGCCTCATGACAAAATGGACATTTAGGATCAGTGATTAGATATATGTATTTGTCTGCTGGTGGTGGATTTGTGCCGAAGTAAGATTTTCCTTTGTAATAACTAAAAGCTACATACTGATTTAGTCCTGATTCTTCATTTTTGCTTACTTTTAAGAACTGGCTTGTAGTTTCTTCTGTAAGATTTTGCTTTGTAATAGCGTTTAGAAGCTGACCAGCTATAAAGTAGTTTCCTTTTGGATCAGTATATATTACATTTGGTGGCCCGCCGTTTATTTTTATAACCACTTCACAAAGGCCTTTTATTTGTTTTAAAGGTTTTTCTGCTACTACTTGGACTTTTGCCCCTGGTGGTGTGAAGTGTCCCACATTTGTAACTATAGTGTTGTTAGATGGACATTTTGTAGTTTGAAGTTTGCTACAAGCATTTGAACCAATACCAAAAATAGCTAACGCAAACACTAAACTTGGCTTAAAAAATTTAGTTTTTTTAAATTTAATGTTCATAATTACCTCCATACAATATTGTATTAGTATAACATGAAATTTATGTGATTATCTAAAAAAGAAAAAGTATTTTATGAAGCTGTTTTTGCTGGTTCTAATAGGTGTTCAGATATTTTTATATGTTTTATGGCTTCTTTTACAAATTCAACATTTAATTTATGTCCACCCATATAAGAGTATATATTTGCTGAAAATCTCACACCGGTTAAATATAAATCTCCTATTAAGTCTAAAACTTTATGACTTACAGGTTCATGAGAATGTCTTAGTCCACCTTGGTTTAATACGCCTGTATCCGTAAGAACTATGTTGTTTTCTAAAGAGCCACCTTTTCCAAGTCCTAACTTTCTAAGTTTTTCTATATCTTCTATATGACAAAACGTTCTAGCGCTTATAAGCTTTCTGTCTATGTGTGGTTTTTCTAATGGAGAGTTGTAATTATAGGCTTGATGCTTTAGAAAATTTCCAAAAAATCCCTCAAACGTAATAGACAAACTTTTTTGTGGTTTTGCCATTATATATTTGTTACCCTCCGAAACTCTTACAATATTTGAAAGATGGCCAAAATATTTAGGAGCGTCTTGAGCCACTTTGTATTTTTCCAAAAGCTTGAAAAACTCACAAGCACTACCGTCCATAATAGGGGACTCTTCAGAATTTACAAACTCCACTATTACATTGTCTATATCTGCTAAATATAGAGCTGCCATTATGTGCTCTATAGTTCTAAAAGTTACTATACCGTTTCCTATAGATGTTGAATTTGAAGTATCTACTACATTTTCCACATGAGCTTTTACTTTATAAGCGTTTCTAATAAATATTATACCTGCGTTTTCTTCTGCTGGATGAAACTTTACCTTTGATATTGCGCCTGAGTGTATGCCAACACCCTCTATTGCAAAAGAATCAGATATTGTATTTTGTAAAAAACATTCGTTTCTCATACAAAATTATTTATGCAAATTATGTGCCAATAGATGATATGTATTTTGCTACAGATTCTACGCTTGGTTTTTGTGGTACGTAAGTCACGTTAAATCCTTCATTTTTTATAGCATTTGCCGTAGTGTTTCCTATGGCAAATATATCTTTTTCGTTTAAAATGGATTTGTAATTTTGCAAATTTCTTAAAAAACCTAAAAAAGCTGAAGGACTGGCAAAAAATATTCCATTTACAGTATTAACAACCTCTAATACCTTGCCTACTTCGTAAATCTTGTAATTAGTTTTGTAGGCTTCTAATATGAAAATGTCTTTGTTTTTTAACATATTTTTTATATCTTCTGGAAGCTCAAAGTCTGTCCTTATCCAAAGGGTTTTGCCGCTTACTATAGGTATTATCTCTTTTATTGAATCTCTAACAATTAATTTTTTCGTGTTGTAAAATTCTAAAAAAGACTCTTTAGTTTTTTCTCCTACAATATATATATTCATGTTTGCATTTTTGCAAATATATAAATTTTTAAAAAATATTTCTACAGCTTTTCTGCTGCTAAAGATTATGCTATCAAAGTTAAAGCCTTTTAACTCAAACTCTTTCGGTATCGTTTCTATCATAGGTAAGCTAATAGTATTTATATTGTAAGAAGAGAATATTTTTTTAGATTCTAGGTTTTTCTCTTCTTCTCTTGTGAGAAGTAGGTTATACATTGTAGATATCTTTTGATAGTTTGGAAAGAATACCGTTTATAAAAGAAGGTGTTTTTTTGTTACCGTAGTTGTTTGCAATTTCTACATAATCTATTATAGCTTGTATGTTTTTTTTAGGTTTTATGTAAAGAAACTCTGTGAAAGCAGTTCTTAAAATAGCCTTTTCTATGCTGCCCAAATCATCAAGGATCCAATTTTCAAGATAAGAGGCTATTTCCTTATCTATATTTTCTATATTTTCTTCAAACTTTTTTGTTATAAGTAGTGCATACTTTTGACTATCTTTTTTAAGAGGTGGTTCGCTCATGTTTATAATTTCTTGAGCTATGGTAGATATTTCTCCACCGCTTATATCCCAAGCGTAAAGGCTTCTAAACGCCACTTCTCTTGCTCTTGCTCTTATTTCTTTCATTATAAGCTCCAATAAAGAAAACCGTTTTTTAAGAAAATATCTTTGTTGTATAAGCTTTTTATATCTATCAAAATTTTTGGGCTTTTAGTAATATTTTCGTAAAATCTTATATCGTATTCTCCAAAAGCGGTATGTTTTACTGCTACTATTATAGCGTCGTAAGGTGCCTTTTCATAAGGGTCTTGTAAAAGTTCTATACCATATTCTTTAAACACTTCATCCTTGTATACGTACGGGTCGTATATATATGTATTTATACCAAACTCTTTAAGTTCGTTGTATATATCTACTACTTTTGAGTTTCTTATGTCTGGAATGTTTTCTTTAAAAGATAGCCCAAATATGATTATATTCGAAGATTCTATTTGTTTTTTTGCTTTTATTAAAAGCTTTAAAACGTTTTGTACTACAAAGTTTGGCATATTGTCGTTTACTCTTCTACCAGAAAGAATTACCTCTGGGTGATGGCCTAACTCTTGAGCTTTAAATGTGAGATAGTAAGGGTCTACACTAATGCAGTGCCCTCCTACCAAGCCTGGTTCAAATTTGAGAAAATTCCATTTGGTGGCAGCTGCTTCCAATACATCTTTTGTATCTATACCTATTTTATGGAAAATCATGGACAGTTCGTTCATAAGCGCAATGTTTATATCTCGTTGGGTATTTTCTATTACTTTAGCGGCTTCTGCAACTTTTATAGATTTTGCTTTAAATATTCCAGCTTTTACAACCTTAGAGTATATTTCAGATATTGTATTAAGACTATATTCGGTATCTCCAGAAACCACTTTCACTATATTTTCAAACCTATGTATTTTATCACCAGGATTTATGCGTTCTGGTGAATAGCCCACAAAAAAATCTTTTTTCCATTTAAGCCCTGATTCTTTTTCTAAGATAGGCACACATTCTTCTTCTGTTAAGCCAGGATATACCGTAGATTCATACACTACTATGCTATCTTTTTGTAAATTTCTCCCAACTATAGTAGATGCGCTAAATATAGGTTTTAGGTCTGGTACCTTGTGTTTATCTATCGGTGTTGGTACCGTGATGATAATAAATTTACATTTTTTTATATGCTCTTCGTTGGCTGTAAAAAGTATATTGCTATTTAGAAGTTCTTCAGAAGTAGTTTCCTTTGTTCTGTCTATACCTAATTTTAGTTCGTTTATCCTTATTTGGTTTATATCAAAACCTATTACGTTAAAATGTTTTGCAAACGCTACAGCCAATGGAAGCCCTACATATCCAAGCCCTACTACGCATATTGACTCTTGTTTGTTTAAAAAATCCTCTACGTTTATCATGCTTTTTTGATTATTGCAAAATGTTTTTTACCTACTTGTACTCTTAGCTCATTTTCAACAACTATTTCTTTGTTTGGATCTGTTATCTTCTCTCCGTTTATTCTTAGTCCTCCTCCAGATATTATTCTTCTTGCTTCGTTGTTTGAAGGTGCAAAACCTATCTTTACTATGAGTTCGTAAGCTTTTAAAGAATCTTTATCAGAAAAGCTAAATACTGGTGCATCTTTTGGAAACTCTTTTTGAGAAAAAGTAGATTCAAAAAATTCTTTTGCTTCTTTTGCCTTTTCCTCTGAATGAAATCTTGATACAATTATGTATGCAAGCTGTTTTTTTGCTTCCATGGGATGCATAGATTTTATCTTCTCTATCTCATCCGGAGTCTTATCGGTGAGCAATGTGTAATAGTCGTACATAAGTTCATCAGATATACTCATAATCTTTCCAAACATATCCTTAGGATCATCTTTTAACGCTATGTAGTTGCCATAACTTTTTGACATCTTCTTTACACCATCTATTCCTACTAAAAGTGGCATCGTAATGCATACTTGCTTTTCCAAGCCGTAATCTTTTTGAAGCTCTCTTCCTACAAGCAAGTTAAACTTTTGATCAGATCCTCCTATCTCTATGTCTGCTTTTAGCACTACAGAATCGTATCCTTGAAAAAGTGGATATAAAAACTCATGAATGTGTATGGGAGAGCCTTCTTTATAGCGCTTTTGAAAATCATCTCTTTCTAGCATTCTTGCTACTGTATATTTTGAAGCAAGGTTGACTATATCTTTTGTTGTCATAGTAGATAGCCACTCGCTGTTGTAAGCGATTTTTGTTTTATCTTTATCTAAAATCTTAAAAACTTGCTCTTGGTAGGTTTTTGCATTTTCCAACACTTCTTCTTTAGATAGAGGAGGCCTTGTTTCATTTCTACCGGTTGGATCTCCTATCATCGCTGTAAAATCACCTATTAAAAATATTATTTCATGCCCTAAATTTTGAAAGTCTCTTAATTTTTGAAGCAAAACCGTGTGTCCTAAATGTAAATCTTTTGCTGTAGGGTCAAAACCTGCTTTTACTACAAGCGGCTTCCCTTTTTTTAACTTTTCTACAAGCTCTTCTTTCTCTATGATTTCTACGGTCCCTTTTTGTATAATATTAAGCTGCCTTTGTATATCCATGGTTATATATTATACCTGTTTTTAGCTTTTAATATGCTATAATATGTTATTAGCCCTGGTAGCTCAATTGGATAGAGCATGGGACTACGGATCCCAAGGTTGCGGGTTCGACTCCTGCCCAGGGCGCTTTAGAAGAATGATCCAAGCACAAAAGATATCTTTTCTCTTGCGGTATCTCCTGGAACTGGCTTTGTTTTAAAAGCAAGATCAAGTCTCACCGGTGCAAAAGCTGTTATAAATCTTATACCTACACCATAGCTTCCAAGCCATTTGCTAGGTTTTAGACCAGACCAAGAATCCGCACCTCTACCCGTATCGTAAAAGGCATCTACGTAAAAAATATTTTTATATAGAGGATAATCTGCTTCAAAGTTTAACACAATTTCCCTTGTAGCACCTATTGGTTCATCCGCTGAGTCAAGAGGACCAGCGTAACCGTAGCTATAACCTCTTATAGTATAGTCACCACCTACAAAAAATTCATCATCCAAAGGTACAACCGAATTGGAATATGCTTGAGCCCAACCAACAGTCTCTCTTGCCGAGAATATTGTACCAGTATAGAATATATGGTCTTTTATAAAGTTTGCGTTTGAAAGCACCAATTTTTGAAATTTTTCAGTGCCACCAAGCACCGGTAAAGCAATTGTGTATGTTAAGGATTGGATAGAGCCCTTTGAAGGAAACAAATAGTAGTTTGTGGTATTATGTGAAACAGAAAAGATCAACTTTCTCGCTTGCCAAGTGCCTGCTTGTGATTGGATTACCGGTGGAGTTGAAGATGATATATCGGAATACGTTACTTTTTGTATGCTTGAGCCTAAGCTTGCATACCAATATTCACCAAATTCTTTCGTAAAGGTTAAGTCAAAGCCAACTCTTTGAACGGTATAGTCTATATAATAAATTTTTGTATCGTATAGTGATCCAGTTACATCTATCGGTTTGTTAAACAACCATTTGTGTGTATAGCTTATTGAGTCGTTTTCGTAGTTTGCACCGTATGATAAAGATATGCCAGCTATATCGCCAGTACCTAGGAAATTACCTTTCCTAATGGCTGCAAATCCTGCAAGACCAGTTACCTGATTGTAGCCAAGACCAACTGAGAACTGGCCTGTATATCTTTCTTGAATTTTTGTATATATATCGTCAAAGTTATCTGGTTTTGGCACTGGTACTATTTGTACGTTGTCATAGTAGCCTAAGTTCATTATACGGTCTTTTGATCTACTTAGTTCGTGTCTTGTAATAAGGTCGTATTCTTGCACCCTCATTTCTCTTCTTATAACATAGTCTCTTGTTTCGTAATTTCCTCGTATATGGATTTTACCAGCATATACTGGACCACCTTCGTAAACATGAAAAACTAAGTTTACAGTTTTATTTTTAAAATCTGGTTCCTTTTTTACGCTGGTGTATTCGTTGATGAAACCTATCTTACCGTATTTATCAAATATTCTTTTTTCTATAAGCTTTATTATAGATTTTTTATAATATCTCTTGCTATCCCTATGTTGTATTATTTTATCTAAAAGCTCATCTTCAGAATACATTTTATTTCCTTTGAAAACTATTTTGCCTATTTTATACCTTGGCCCCTCGTTTATTTTGATGGTTATATTTACCCTATCTCCATGTTTTTTTATAATTGGTTTATTTATTTGGACTTCAAAAAAACCTTCATTTTCATAAAATTTTTTTAATCTTTTTATATCATCCATGAGTATATGTTTGTTAAAAGGGGGATGCCATCTAAAAGCCAAGAGGCTAAAAGGCTGCGTTTTCATGTGATCTAATAGTCTACCATCGCTAAAAGTCTTGTTACCTATAAAGTGAATGTCACCCACGTAAGTAGGTTTTGTTTCCTTTATATAAAACACCAGTCTTGATGCTCCTTTAACAGGTATTATCTTATAGGTTACACCCACATGAGAGTATCCAGCTTCTTCATAGGCTTTTTTGATACGGTTTATAAGCAAATGAATTTCTTCTTCACTTAGGACTTTCCCTAGCTGGAATTGTTTTATAATTTCTATCTTCTCATTTATACTGGAAGACGGCGTTAAACCTCTAGTAGCTTGATTTAATCCAAATTTTCCTACCTCTGTTTCTATGCCAAGTTTTTTGGCAAGGTCTTTAGAGCTTAGTCTTTTGTTGCCTTTAAATTCTATACGATATATAATTGGCAAATCTTGTACAACGTATATAAGTTTTACATGATCGTCCTTTTTTATTTCTTTTACTGCTATATTTTTGAAATATCCAGTTTCATATAACCTTTTTATGTCCTCGTCCAACATAGTTTGCGAAAATTGCATACCTGGGTGCAGCTTCATAAATCCTTTAATAAGACCTGATTGTATATACTTGTTTCCAACAACATCTATTTTAGATATGGTTTGGGAAAAGCCAAGCGATACTAACAGCAATATAAATAAAAATACTTTCTTCATTAGTATTTTCTCTCCTCCGGTTTATAAATACTTGTATCTACATCTTTGTAGCTTAAGCTAAGCTCACCATTTTTATATTGTACCAGCGAATGTTTTAAAAACTTCTCATCGTCTCTTTCCTTGTAATCCTCTCTCCAATGCCCACCTCTTGATTCTTTTCTGTTTAAAGCGCATAAAGCTACCGCCCTAGATAATTCAAGCATGTTTCTTAACTCTAAAAGCTCAATAAGATTTGTATTAAATATTCTCGATTTGTCTGAGACTGGTATATAATTCCACATATCACACAGTTTTGTGAGTTCTTCGTATGCTTCCTTTAAAGAGCTTTCTGTTCTAAATATACCCATATTAAACCACGTTATTTCCCCCATCTTATTTCTTACTTCGTACAATTTAACATTTCCTTCTCTTTGCATCAAAGAGTTTATATAAGCTTCAGATTTTATTACAGGATTTTTATTTGAAAAGTCAAAATTTTTTGCATATTCACGTGCATATTCACCAGCATATTTGCCAAACACCACAAGCTCAGTAAGAGAATTACCTCCTAACCTGTTCGCGCCGTGCACTGATACGCAAGCACACTCTCCTATAGCTAAAAGCCCCTTTACGCTGGTTTCAGAGCTTTTAAAATCAACAACATCTATACCACCCATACAATAATGGGCTGTCGGTCTTATGGGTATTGGAGCTTTTACTGGGTCTATGCCTTCAAAATCAATAGCTAGTTGTCTTACTTGAGGTAATCGTTCATTTATTTTTTCTTCTCCCAAATGTCTTAAGTCCAAATATACATATGCAGATGTTCCTTCTCCTACACCAAGGCCATTTTTTATTTCAAGCTCTATTGACCTTGATACTATATCTCTTGGAGCTAACTCCATTTTATTTGGAGAATATTTCTCCATAAACCTTTCACCCTTAACATTTAAAAGGTATCCCCCTTCTCCTCTTGAAGCTTCTGAAAGCAGTATACCAGTTTTTGCAAGACCCGTTGGATGAAACTGAATAAACTCTATATCTTTTAAAGCTATGCCTTTTCTAAGCGCTATAGCTTGTAGATCTCCGGTATTGCCGGATGCGTTTGTACTTCTATGCCAATATATTCTTGCAAAGCCACCACCTGCTAGTATTAAAACCTTCGTTTTTATATATAATATGCTTGAATCTTTTATGTTTAAAAGCTCAATACCCTCTATTTTATCATTTTCTATATCTATATCAAGCAAAAAATACTCGTTAAAAAAATCTATATTTTCTTTTGACATTGCTTGTTCAAACAGCGTATGTAAAAGTACGTGGCCTGTTCTATCCGCGGAATAAACGGTTCTTGGAAAAGAAGCTCCTCCAAAAGGCCTTTGAGCTATTTTGCCATCGTTCGTCCTTGAAAACGGGACACCCATCCTATCTAACTCGTATATTACGTCTGGAGCATTCTTACACATAAATAAGACAGCTTGCTGGTCTGCCAAAAAATCGGCACCTTTTATTGTATCAAAAGCATGTTTTTCTGGAGAATCGTTTGGATCAGCTACTCCTATGCTGGCGTTCATACCACCTTGAGCGGCACTGGTATGAGACCTCGTTGGGAAAACTTTAGAAACAACCGCTATTTTTATATTTTTATCTTTAGAAGCTTCTATGGCAGCCATTAATCCAGCGCCGCCACCGCCTATTACAACGATATCGTACTTTAACATATAAATATTATATATGAAAAACCAAAAATTTACTGAGATTGGTTATTGGAATTTTGAGTATTTGGGATGATACCCCATTTTCTTTCTATTTGCTCCCATTTGTTGTTTGGATTTTCATATTGTGCAAGCGTGGTAAGTTCACTTCCTCTTATATTCAATATGGTTATTTCAACCCTTCTGTTCATAGCTTTATTTTGCGGTGTTGTGTTTGGCACCAATGGATGGTACTTCCCATACCCAGCTATCTTTATCTTTGATGGATCAAAACCTTTAGATATGAAGTACTTAGCAACGGAAGCCGCTCTATCGGTAGATAGTTCCCAGTTTGAAGGAAATATAGGTGTATGTATGGGAGTGTTGTCTGTAAAGCCGTCTATTTCTATAGGGTTTGGCAAGCTCGAAATTATTTTGTATATAGAATCAAGCAAAGAATAATACTTAGGGTCTATATCAGCGCTTCCACTCTTAAACAGTACAGTATCTTGAAGTATTAGCTTGATACCCTGAGGCACAAGCTTAACTTTGAACTTACCTTCTAAACCTTGTTTTTTTAACATTTGCTCTATTCTTTTCAACTGCATATTTATATATTGACCCTTTTGTGTTAGTTGAACCTTTGGAAGTGCTGGTTGTGGTAATATTTGTGATGGTAAAGTTTGTTCAAATGGAAGTATTCTCATGCCCATAGCTTTTGCAAAAGCCTCTGCATATATTGGTATAGCTTTAGACCCTCTCATTATTGCATATAAAGAAATGAAAAGAGCTAAAAGAAGTGTTAAAAAATCAGCGTATGGTATAGCCCATCTTTCAGAAGCTTCTTCCGGACATTTCTGTTTTTTAGCCATATTTATCACGCATAAGCATTAAGCTTTTCTTCTATAAGCCTTGGGTTTTCACCTTTTGCTATAAGCCTGATACCCTCTATTGTCATATAACCAGCCATAACTATCATTTCAAGTTTTGTCTTTGATTTTCTGCTCCATGGTCCAAAAATAAGATAAGAGCTAGTGATACCATAAACGGTAGCCACAAAGGCTGTTGATATACCCTCTGCTAATTTATTTGGGTCATTAAGCTCTGTTAAAGCGTGCATCAACCCAAAAACAGCACCGGTTAGGCCCATAGTAGGTGAAGTTTCTGAACAAGTTTTCCAATACTCTACTCCTATCTTTAACTCTTCTTCTTCTTTTGTAAGCTCTGCTTCTAATATAGAAACTATTGACTCTTCATCCATGCCAAGTACCATGAGCTCAACACCTCGTTTTATAAGAGGATCTTTTATTTCGTCTATACTAGACTCAAGACTCAATATCCCCTCTTTACGAGCCTTGGTAGCTATTTCCAATATCTCTTCCTTCGTTTTTTCTGGGTTTACTATGCTTCCGCTAAAGACCATCTTTAGAGCTTTTATTATATAACCTATCTTGCCAGCTGGCACGGAACCAAGCACTCCCAAAAGGGTAGATGGTATTACTATTAAAAAAGCAGGGGGCTGTATTAAAATTGCGAGATGAGCCCCATCTAAAAAAGCTCCTAGCAAAAGTGTACCAAAAGCCAAAAAACCTATAATAGAGAATATGTCCATACACTACACCTGAATATCGGATAATTTATCCAATATTTTAAATATATCATATTTTTTTATTCTAAAAGCTGCTTTGTTGCATATTATCTTTGCATATGAATCAAATATTTTTTCCATCACTATGAGACCATTTTCTTTTAATGTCTTACCAGTCTGAGTTATATCAACTATATAATCGCTTAGTCCTATTATGGGGGCTATTTCCACTGAACCGTTTAATTTTATAATGTTTATAGAAACGTCTTTACCTTCAAAGAAACTCCTAGCTATATTTACATACTTTGTAGCTACTTTTGTAAAATGAAGTATTTTATAATCTTCAATTTTTTCTGGTTTCCCAGCCACTACCATACTACATTTACCTATGTTTTCCAAATCTAAAATTTCATATACTTCTTTTGGTTCTTCTTTCAACACATCTAACCCTACCACTCCTATATCTGCCGCTCCTTGCTCTACATATGTCGCTACATCTGACGGTTTTACTATTAAAAATCTAAAACAACTTATATCAATTATTAGCTTTCTACTTTCTTCAATCTTAAAAGGTATTATATCGCTCTTAACAAACAAATCTGAAACTTCTTCTAGCAGCCTTCCTTTTGGTATTGCTATTTTAAGCATCAAATTCTGGTTTTAATCTTATAAGCACTTCACCTGGATTTATAACTTCCCCTATTTCTACCAAAATTTCTTCTACTTGCCCATCTATTGTACTTTTTATCTCATTTTCCATCTTCATGGCTTCTACTATTAAAAGCGTATCACCCTCTTTTACCTTATCACCTATACTTACCTTTATATCAACAACTTTACCTGAGATGTTTGAAGATATATCGCCTATGTCCTGAGCTTTTGGCCTTTTTGGTTTTACAGATGTCCCTTCTGGTATATCAACGCTGCTAGATTTTTGTTGAGAAACTGTTATTTCTTTAATTGGTTCAACAGTTACCTCTTCTAATTGATCGTTTATTCTTATGAAGAATAGCTTTCTATCTTTTGACATACCTTCTCTACCAACTATTTTTATGTTAAACTGTTCACCATGAACAGCCACGTTAAATTCTACAGGCACATTTTCATTGCAATCGCTGTATGTATATTCTATTTCTTTTTGCACCAAGCCTTTTTCAAATTTTTCTCGCCATTCAAAAAACTCCTTAGCTACTACTGGTAATATAGCATAAGAAAGTACGTCTTCTTCATTTCTTGCGCCTGCGCCGTAGGCTTCTTTTCTTATTTCATCTAATTCGTTTTGGAGAAGGTCGGCTGGTCTTATATCAAAATAGATTTTATCTTTTTCGTCTTTTAATATCAATTCCATAATTTCTGGTTTTATAGGGGCTGGTGGTTTTCCATACAAGCCTTTAACATAATCTTTTATTTCTTTCGTGACAACTTTGTATCTTTCTTTATTTACTACATTTAGAAAAGCTTGAGACCCCACCATTTGGCTTGTGGGTGTCACAAGAGGAGGGTATCCTAAGTCTTCCCTAACTCTAGCCACCTCTTTCAACACCTCTTCCAATTTATCTTCTAAATTTTGTTCTCTAAGCTGGCTTATAAAGTTGCTAATCATACCACCAGGCACTTGGTGTGTTAATACAGATACGTCTGGATAAGGAGGCAGTGTATCGTATTTTTTATACTTTCTTCTAACCTCTCTAAAGATGTTACCAGCTTCTTCGTATAGTGCTTGGTCTACATCTATTTGATAACCAAATTCCTTAAAAACATATATCATAGTTTCTCCAGATGGATGAGAAGTCTGGGATGACAAGCTATAAAAAGCTGTATCAAACATAGTGGCTCCAGCCTCTAAGGCTTTAAGCTGAGCCATATTTGCAAGTTCTGCAGTGGTTTGCGTATGTACATGGACTGGAAGTTTAAATTCTTGTTTTAGGGCTTTTACCAAATCAAAGGCCATTTTTGGAGTTAGTATACCAGCTTGGTCTTTTATAGAAATTATATCTATACCCATATTTACTAAGTCTTTTGCTATTTTTACGTAGTATTCAACGGTATGGACTGGACTTGTTGTATAAGAGAGCACTCCTTTTACTGTGGCATTTAAGCTTTTGGCGGTTTCTATAGCTTTCCTCATATTTCTAACATCGTTTAAAGCATCAAAAATCCTAAAAACTTCTATTCCGTTGTCGTAAGATTTTTTGACAAAAGCTTCCACAACGTCGTCTGGATAATTCCTATACCCGACAATATTTTGACCTCTTAACAGCATTTCAAGTTTAGTATTTTTTGCGATGTTTTTAAATTGTTTTAAACGTTCCCATGGATCTTCTTTTAGGTATCTAAGACATACATCAAATGTAGCGCCGCCCCAAACTTCCAAAGACCAAAATCCGCATTTATCCAAAATTTCTAACGTAGGAAGCATATCCTCTGTTCGTACTCTCGTGGCTAAAAGGCTCTGGATACCGTCTCTTAGGCTAACGTCGGTAAAATATAATTTCTCCATATCACTATTATACACTAAAATGGTAAAATAATTTTTTATGGTTGAAAAGCTAAAGACTTATTGGGAAAATCTTTTGGATTTTATTACATTACACCACGAAGTGCCCATTCATATGTTGCTATTATCATTTCTAACAGGGTTGTTAGGTGGTATAGGTGCTATTGTTTTTAGATCTATGATAGCATTTTTTCATAATCTTTTCTTCTATCAAAAAATAGATATTTTTTATAATGCTGATAAGCATAGTTTACCAAGTCCTCTTGGTTGGTTTGTGATGTTTGTACCACCTTTGGCTGGTATGGTAGTAGTTTACATAGTTCAAAACTACGCTATAGAAGCAAAAGGTTTTGGGACACCAGAGGTTTTACATGCTATTTACTATAGAAAAGGTAAGTTAAGACCCAGAATAATAGGGGCGAGAATATTGGCCTCTTCGATATCTATTGGTGCTGGTGGATCTGTTGGTAGAGAAGGTCCGATAGTACAAATAGGTGGTGTAATAGGCTCCACGCTAGGACAAATATTTAAATTAGAATACTGGCAAATATACACACTTATAGCTTCTGGTGCTGGCGGTGGTATAGGGGCTGCTTTCAACACCCCTTTGGCAGGTGTGGTTTATGCTTTGGAGGTAATATCACCAGAGGCTAGTGTAAGAACCATAATACCAGCTATAATATCTGCTGGAGTTGCAAGCTACGTTGGTAGACTTTGGTGGGGCAACAAACCCTCTTTTATAGTAGAAAATACTAAATTTATAATACCTTCTCTACAGGCTCTACCTCTTGAGGCTATAGCATTTTATATACTTTTAGGTATCTTGGTTGGTATAGGAGGGGCTATGTACGTATATTGGATATATTATTCTGAGACGGTTTTTGTAAAAATCTCTAAAAACCCTTACATAAGGCATTTTGTCGGTATGACTATAGTTGGTTTTTGTGCTGTTATGTTTATGCATTTTACTGGACATTACTACGTACAGGGCATAGGCTATGCTACCGTTCAAGATGTGCTAAACCAAGCCATTAAAAATGCTTGGTTTTTAATATTTTTATTTTTCATGAAACTTCTCTTGACCGGAGTTTCTCTTGGCTCTGGTGGCTCTGGTGGCGTGTTTTCTCCTGGTATTTTTATGGGCGCTACGTTAGGTGGAGGTATTGGGCTTTTAGCTAAACAAATAGATCCGCACCTTCCGATTAATATGGTATCGTCTGGTGTAGTTGGTATTGCAGCGATGCTAAGTTCTACGGTAAGCGCTCCTATTACTGCTGTAGTTATGAGTTTTGAAATGACAAGAGATTATAGAGTCATAGTTCCATCTATGATAGCTTCTGGCGTTGCTTTTGGTGTAAGGCGCATGATTATACATTATAGTATAGATACATTTAAACTTGAAAAACAAGGTTTTCATATACCGGAAACATACGTAAGAGTTTTAAATTATCCAAAGGATCCTAATTAATGGGCGATACAGGGCTCGAACCTGTGACCTCCACCGTGTGAGGATGGCGCTCTCCCAACTGAGCTAATCGCCCTTAATTAAAAGTATTTTAATAATCCTTGTACTATCTTGTTAGTATCTATCTCATAAGAACCGTTAGCAATTTTGGCTTTTATCTCTTCAATCTTCTTTGCCATATCTTTTATATTTTCGCTAGAATTTGAATTTATGTTTTTAGCCACAGATGATAATTCTACTTTGTAAGCTTGTTCGCTGTTTTCTTGAGCTGTAGTTTCTTCGTTTACAATGCCACCGCTTTGTTTTTGCACTTTATCTTTCTTTGCAATAGAAGTATCTAGCCCAGAGTTTCTAGTGACATCTCCTTCTATCCTACTCATATAACACCTCTATATAAATATCGGAATATATTTAAGATATTTTAACATGAATTGTTTGCAAGGCTTTTATGAATATAAAATAATGCTCTGGCTCCCAAAAGCAAGGATGCCATCAACCAGTCTATCCATATCAAGAAAGCTATTATCAACCAAAGCGATGCGTAAACTATACTCTTAATAAGTAAGTGTGATATGTATACTGTTATTACGTATTTTAAAAGCAACAAAGCTAAGGATTCTAAAATGGATACCGCAAGTACATAAATTTTACGAATATTCTTGATTGGTATAAAAATACTGTATACAGAATAAAAGAACACTGTAAAAAACAGTAAATAGCTAAGATTTTTAGTAAATTCCAAAGGTAGGTTAAGGTGTTTGAACACCAAGCTTATATAAAACAAATAAACAGAGCCACCGGTAAATACTACAACAAAAAACATCAAGTATAAGAAATACATAAACTCTATACGTTTTGCCTCTTTTTTATCCCACATCAAAGCTATGGCATAATCTAAATCTTTTATAAATCCAGTAGAAAAATATAAAGATACTAAAGCTCCTATAATACCTGCCTTTAACCTCTTTTGTTCTAGATAAGATATATCTTTTATTATTTTATTGGTAAAATCTGGAAATACAGCACTAAGATGATATATATAGTTATCTATTTTATTTTCTAAAAACATATGTAGAAAAAACCCAGCTCCAAGTATAAGTGGTACTATTGCCATAATAAAGCTAAAAGATAAAGCACCGGCATGATAAAGTATTTTTAATCTAAAAAAGTCCAATACAAAATTTATTAAGCTTTTCACATACTTAAAATGCCGCTGTGAGTAGAACTATGATACCAGCTACAATAACTCCAAGTACTACTATTGTAGTAACAAGGTCGAAAGCACCCATTCCTTTTTCCATATTAAGCTCCTTTAGTCCTTTTTAGGACCACCTCTTTAAATTCCTTAAGTGTTGGATTTATATGTATTGTCTCGTTTAATTTTCCTTCCAACACTTCCATAGTCTTATAGCCGTTACCAGTAATATATGCTACCACAATCTCATCTGGTTTGAATTGCCCTCGTTGAGCTAGTTTTTTCAATACAGCTATAGTGGTGCCGCCTGCTGTTTCTGTAAATATCCCTTCTGTTTGAGCTAAAAGCTTCATACCTTCTATTATTTCGTTGTCGTCTGCTGTTTCCCAAACACCACCAGTTTTTCTCACTACATCAAGAGCATAAATACCATCCGCTGGATTTCCTATAGCTATTGATTTCGCTATTGTATTTGGTTTTACTGGTTTTACAAAATCAAGTCCTTCTTTAAAAGCCTGGGCTATCGGTGAACATCCTAGGGCTTGAGCCCCATATACCCTAGTGTTATATTTATCTATCAGGCCTACTTTGTAAAATTCCTCTATTCCCTTGTATATCTTTGTTATAAGTGAACCACTGGCGGCTGGAGCTACTATGGCGTCTGGGGCAATCCAGCCAAGTTGCTCTATTGTTTCAAAAGCAAGTGTTTTCGAGCCTTCAGCATAGTAAGGTCTAATGTTTATATTTACAAAAGCCCATCCTAAATCATTGGCAATCTCTGAACATAATCTATTAACATCGTCGTAGTTTCCATTTACCGCTACTACCGTAGGATTGAAAACAAGACTACCGATAATCTTTTGAGATTCAAGATTTGCTGGTATAAAAACGTAGCAATTCAGGTCTGACTGTGCGCAGTGAGCCGCCACAGAATTAGCCAAATTGCCAGTAGATGCACAAGCCCCAGTATCAAAACCAAATTCTTTTGCTTTGGATAAAGCTACCGATACAACTCTATCCTTAAAAGACAGAGTCGGGTGATTCACCGAATCATCTTTTATATATAAATTGTTAAGACCAAGTATTTTTCCAAGTTTATCAGCTTTTTTGAGAGGCGTAAAGCCAGCGGTTATACCTACTGTAGGATTCTCTACAGGCAGCAAATCTATGTATCTCCATAAGCTTTTTGGGCCTTTTGATATGCTTTCTTTGCTTATCGTGCTTTTAATATAATCATAATCATAATTTACTTCCAAAGGACCAAAACAAAATTCACAAACGTGTATTGGTTCTATGGGATACTCACGCTTGCATTCTCTACACTTTAGTCCTTTGAGTTTTGCCATTTCCTAAAAACCTCCAAAAATGTGATAAATAATTATTATAACTCTTTCATACAGCACTTGGCATATTTTCTTGTTTAGATGCTTTTATGGTTTGAAATAAGCTTCTTCCAGTTTTTTTTCTTGCTATCTCCATAAGGCCAAGGGCCGTATATCCATAAACTGTGGTTTGAACGTTGTCTTTTGAAAAGCCACTTTTTAAAACATCGAGCACCTCTTTTCTATGTTCTTGATCTTTCATAAAGATAAAATCTATCATTACAATACCACCAATATTTCTAAGCTTTAGCTGTTTTGGTATTTCCCTTGCAGCTTCTAGGTTTGTAAAAAAAGAGCTTGATTCTATACAATCACAAGTATTTTTACCGCTATTTACATCTATTGTAGTCATAGCCTCAGTTTCTTCTATTACTAAAAAACCGCCGCTTTCTAGCCATACATACTTGCTTAAAAGCCTGTTGATGTGCTTTTCTACTTCGTATAAGTTTTCTAACTTCTGGTTATCAATAATCATTTCAACGTTTATATTTAAATCGTTTGCCAATATGAAACTCACTATGTTGTTATAAATTTCTATATCAGATACTATGATTTTCTCTATACCACCAACATAATCTTTTATCATCGATATATAGTATGGCTCTTTAGGCTTTAATTGCATAATAACTTTGTGAGATATATCTCTTATAAGTTTTGCTTGTTTTCTATAAAATTCTAACTCTTCTTCTATTTTTGATATATCTACATTTTTAGCTTGAGTCCTGATAATCACGGATTCCTTTTCTCTTAAAAGCCTATGAATTTTATCAATGTAATCGCTTTTAAAGTTTTCGTCAAAAAGATGAGAGGTTTTTACAGATTTATCAGCTTCGTAGTATATTATGTACTTTCCTTTAAAAGAGAGTTTGGTGGTTAATTTAGCTCCTTTAAATTTGGACGGCTCTTTTTTTACTTGAACAACAACATAATCTCCTATCTTATATTCTTTATCAGCTTCTTTGAAAGGCAGATACCCATCTTTTTTTAAACCTATATCAACAAAATATCCTTCTACCCCGTTTGCGATAGATTTTATCTTACCTAAAAAAATAGATGAGCTATATTCAGGGTCATTTATGTTGTCTACTTTAATATCTAAAAGTTCATTACTTTTAAAAAGCATTGAAAATATTAAATCATTCTTTTTATATACTACCAATTTCATCTTTTATATTATCTAACATTTTTAATATTTTAGCCGCCCTATCAAAAGATTCATCTTCTAAGCCATCCAAAAATTGTCCTAACATATCCATAAGTTTATTGCCGTCTTTTCTCGTATAGGAAGTCCCATTTTCTAAGATGATTTCTTCATCTGCAAAGTTCATAAAGATGCTTCCTTTGCTAGTGTGAACGGTCCAACTCCTATCTACAAAATGATGATTCCAAGCTACTTGTAACTGGAACGGTATTTCGTTGTTTGCTTTTCCTGTTAGCTCCCAGACATGCCCAACTCTAACGTTTTCTATCGTAACATCTCCAAACAAATACAATAGATTGTATAAATCGTGCCAAGCTAAATCCCATATAGGATTTATGTAGCCTCTTCCTTTGTTTAGTCTTTTGATCTCTATGTATTTTGGCTTTATGTGTTTTGGAAATTCTTTTATGCAAAGTGAGAATCTTTCAATTTCTGATATCCATATTTTATTCTTGAATTCTGATAAACTTATAAACTCCTCATAAGATGTCGCTGGTGGTTTTTCTATTAGTGTATCGGCTCCAATGTTTAACAACATTCTTGCTATATTTACGTGCTGAGTAGGATCTGTTGCTATTATAGCCTTAGAGATGGATGAATTTAAATTTCCTATATCGCATACATAGGGAAATCCTTTATCTAATATTTTATTAACATCTCTATCACAAAGCACTATATCATTGGTTAACTGCTTTAGTACGTTTAGGTATTTATTGCCCATATTACCGATGCCTATCAATACAATATGGTTTTGTACGCTCATAGCTCACCTAACTTGTAAGATTTAACTAAAAGTCTTTGTTGTTCTATTATGTAGCTTCTTATGTCCTCTTCTTGCTCTTTTGTTACATTCTCAAATTTTATACCATAACAAAAATGGTCTACGGCATCAAATTTATTTCTTATGGTACCAAATATTATCAAATCCTTATCGTATATACGGAACTTTACAAATACCTTCTGAAGATCAGGCAAAGACACACTGGTACAAAATCTTGTCCCCCCTATACTCAAATCCTTTATCACTCCTTCTATAAAATTGTCTTCTTCTGGTTCTGGTAAAATTTGTTCTTTTTCATAAGCTTCAAGCTCCTCAGTCGTAGGAATATATATATATGCTTTTAAGCTCAACTCAATTCTTACGGCATCCCTAATAGGCGTCCTTAGAACCTTGTCTGAATGCTCTATTTTGTATAAAATCTTACCAGAATCCTCAAATATTCCAACAACTTTTGAAGTAAAGAATGTTTGAACGTAGTCTTGAGTGATAAAACTAAACGTTATAACGTCTCCTATTTTGATAGGGCTTTTGTTTATATTGTAAAGTGCTAGATAAATATATTTTTCGTCTTTATCCCATACAACAGCGTCGTATTGTCTTTCATTAAACAAAATCTTTCCGCTTTGATATAGCTCTATATCTTTTGTAGTAGATATAGGTAAAAACCACGGTACATGATCAAAACCAAGTTTATGTCTTAATTGGTTTATAATATCAGCAAAAGATGTATCGTTTTTCAGAATTTTTGATGCTACCATTTCAAAAACTTTTTTATTGTTAAAAATTAAAGATATGTTCCATCTATAATCTGTAGAATATTTCCACAACAATTCAGCTTCCAGCTCTGTTAGCCCATATTCTTTGGCTTTTTTGAAAAAATCTTCTTTTATTTTATTTCTTTTTTTAATTTCTACTATCAAATATGGTATTAAAAAAAATAAAAATACAACGGTTAAAAGCATCCATAAAACTATTATTATATTTGTGGTATTAGAACTACTGTACCATATATTTACCGCCTGCTGTAAAGTATTCATTAAATATTTATTCGGAGTTTTGTAGATATCTTTCAGCAGCCATGGCAGCTATACAACCCTCTCCAGCAGCGACAACGACTTGACCTGTTTGGCCACTTCTACAATCCCCAGCAGCAAATATACCAGGTATGGAAGTTTCCATGTTGTCGTTGACCTTTATATATCCGTATTCATCCATTTCTACCAAATCTTTTACTATATCTGTGGCTGGTATCATACCTATAAATATAAAAACACCATCTACGGCTAAAGTAGATTGTTCTCCGGTCTTTGTATCTTCAAGTAGCAAAGAGCTAACAAAATCGCTACCTTGTATAGCTTTTACAACCTTATTTGGTACGAATTCAACTTTTGGATTTGCAAAAAGTCTATCTTGAAGAAGAGGCTTGGCTCTTAATTTATCTCTTCTATGTATAAGATAAACTTTTGAAGCAAACCTGGTGAGAAAATTTGCTTCTTGAACAGCTGAATCGCCACCGCCAACAACAGCTATTGGCACATCCTCAAAAAGAGCACCATCGCAAGTAGCACAATAAGATACCCCTCTATTTAAAAATTCTTTCTCGCCTGGTACATCAAGGGTTCTCATCCGGGCGCCAGTAGTAATTATAACGGTTTTAGCTTTTAACTCTGATCCATTATCAAGTTTAAGGATTTTAATATTATCGTTGTTGTTTTCCACAGATACCACACCTTGTCTATGGATTTTAAGCCCAAACCTTTCAGCTTGAGCTTTGAATTTGCTAGTAAGTTCTTTGCCGCTTATGCCTTCTGGAAACCCAGGATAGTTTTCTACCAAATCGGTTATAGCTATTTGGCCACCAAGCGTTGATTTTTCTAGAAGTATTACATCCATCTTCGCTCTAGCACAATAAAGCCCGGCCGTAAGACCGGCCGGACCTCCACCAACTATTATACAATCGTAAATTTTATGAGTGTTTATCATAAATTGTTTTTAATCATCTTTCTTAGGCTATCTTCTGGTTGTACGCCCACTCTTGTATCTACCACTTCACCATTTTTAAACATCATTATGGTGGGAATAGCTCTTATGCCGTATCTCATAGATACACCTGGGTTATCGTCTGTGTTTAGCTTACCTACCTTTATTTGGCCAGCAAATTCACCGGCTAGTTTCTCAACTACTGGAGCTATTATTCTGCAGGGTCCACACCAAGGTGCCCAAAAATCAACTAAAACTGGAACCGAGGAGTTTATAACCTCGCTTTCCCAGTTAGCGTCTGTAAGTTCAACAACATTATTTGCCATCTTGAACCTCCTTAAACAATAAATTATAAACCTCTGTAGCTCTTTTGTCCTTGATAAAATAACATATTATAGATCCTTCTCTTTTCCATCCTACAATACCTTTTGAGCGAAGTATGGCAAGGTGCTGAGATATATTTGGTTGTGGTATGCCTAGTACATCTCCAAGATTTTTCACACATTGCTTATGCTCTATCAAAAGTTCCACAATCCTCAACCTTACCGGATGCCCTAAGGCTTTTAAAAATTCGGCTACGTCTATCAAGGTTTCTTCTTTTTCTACTTCTATGCTCATAATGAAAATATTATAAACTAATTTTTTTATATTATGCGTTTTTTTAAAAGCTTTTAAAATAAAGGGCACAAGGCCCTTAATCGAGAATGGACAAAGCGCGGTTTAGAAACTATATTGAACATTTATATAAAATGTACGACCAGGCTGTGGTAGTTTTACACCTTTGTTAAAAGGGTTTGAGTAATAGTCGTTATAGCTATAATACTCTTGATTTAACAGGTTGTCTATCCCTAAAGTTATACTTGTTCCATTTTCAAGATTTAGCCCACCGTAAGCGTTTATTATGCCGTATCCTGGTATTTTTTGTTCTTTCAAGTCTGTATTTACTTTGTTTTGCGTACTGTCTAAGATTGTTTCTATAGTCCCAAAGTACTTTTTGTTGGTATATCTTAGTGATAAAATTTCTCTTAAAGGTGGTATGTCTGGTAAATTTGGACTTGTAATGTGTCTGGAAGCGTTTGTAATTTGGTAGCCCCTTACATACGATGTTTTAGAGTCTAAGCTTATAGTTTTTGTTAGTTTATAAGAAATATCTACATTAAAGCCATTCATAAAAGCATTTGTATTCCAATATTCGTTTATAATATTTGTACCTTGGTTAAATTGGGTAATTGTTATATAGTCTTCTATATACCTGTAATAGGTATCAAGATTTAAGAAAAACTTATCATACTTTGATGAAAAGCCTATATCAACTTCGTTGTTTTTGGCAGGTTTTAAGCTTGGATTCCCTACCCAATATTTACCCATGTTTATCAAATATATATACCTTTCTTCTGGGTCTGGTACTCTTACGACATGCCCAAAACCTACATAAAATGTGTTATTTTTGTTTAATGGTTTTTCTAATTTTATATAACCGCTTAAGTATGTGTCTATTTTATTGGATGGGTTTACGCCGTAAAGGGATTTATAGTTGTATCTTGTCATATAACTCAAATCTTTGACTATCAAAGATCCGTCTGGAGAAGATTTTGTGTTGTCTATTCTCAAGCCAAGCGATAGTTTTAAGTTTTTAAAAACCAAGAAATTCTTTTTAACAAAAGCGCCTAAGTTTGTTATAAATACATCTGGTACTATGTAAGGTGGTGTCATACGGCTAGGAGTTTGATTTAGCACATACCAATCTCTCCTATAAAAATCTATACCAAAAGTAGTATCTAAAATATCGGTGGAGATAGAAGAGCCGTAAGTGTTTGAGCGAGCGTAAGTAGCCATATACATAGAACTGGCTCTAAATTGATTTGTCATAAGATGGTAAACGTCTGTGTAGTAAGTTTTAAATCTGATATTTTTTACGTCCTTTGAAATATCGTCTTTATCTATGTGAAAATTAACGATGTTTGTTTTATCGAATATGGCGTCCATGGATAAAAATGGATAAAGTACGTTGTTGGCAATTTGTTTTATATATTCTAAACCTATATCTGTGTCATAAGAAGGTGTAAAGCCAAATTTGGCCATATAAGAGTTAATGTTAAAGTCGTTGTTTGGGGTTGATTTATATTCATTTTGTATATATTTGGTGATTTTAACACCATGAGCGTCCTTATAGGGTTTTGAGGTTTTAAAAGAATAACCAGCTACAAAGTAAAATTTACCGTTGTTATATGAAGCTTCTACGTTTGGATTTACAAATCCGTAAGAGTTGGCATTAAAAGATAGATTAGAATGAAAGCCAAGTTTTGGATATATGGTTTTGACGTCTATCAATCCACCCATAGACCCTTGGTGTGTAACATCGTAAGGGCCATATACAATCTTAACACCTTGTATAAAGTTAAGCGGTATGTGAAAAGCTGGTACATCCATCCTAGATGGGCAAGCCCCGTATATTCTTGCTCCATCTATTAGAAGATTTATATTGTCTCTGTTTAAACCATTTAAGACTATATCGTTTGCAATAACACCTTTGGAATAGTTGAATATACCTACCTCTTTATTTAATGCCTGGGCTAAGTCTAAACTGTTGTTTCTGCTTAGATGTTTCTTGCTTTTAAAAGCTTCAAAACTTTTTGGTAAACTAAATATTTTTAACGGTTTTAATATTAAGATACTTGATAAATCGTTTGCTAGCCCCACTGACGACAATACGCAAAGGCTGAGAAGCATTTTCCTTACCATTTCCTATCCTCCTTTAGTTTAACTTATTATAAATTTTAACATAAATTATATGTTAATTCAAGATAATTTTTTTCAAATTAACTTTACGATTACTTTAGGTTTTAGGTTTTAAAAGAAGAGCTACCTTGATATGTCAAACTTTATATTGTTATATATTAATAGTCTTGTATATATCATGTATCTTGTCAGTTATGGATGGTTTGCTAATCTTTGACTTTGTTGCTATTGGAACTTGCTTTTTATGCCGTTGAAACTTATTTCTAAATATCCATTTTTTTGATTAGGATTTACTGGAAATTTTAAGTGATGTTTAATCGGTATAGAAAAGTTAATCTTAAGACCAGGATATTCTGTTATGAATAACGATTTTGTAGCTATTAGCTTTGCTTTTTTATTGTTTATCTCTAATAAATCTACTTCTTCATCTTTTTTGACAATATTTCTTTTAAAAAGCTCACCTGAAAATTGTTTAATTATATATTTAGCATCTTTTAACGCATCCATAAGAGGTTCTTTACCACTCACTCCAAGCAGAGCCCCAAGCATGTGTATATTGTGTTTTACCGCATAAAATATAAAATTACCTAAAGTCCTAGAAGAAGTTCCAGTTTTTATACCTTCTATCCCATCTTTACCTAAATCATAATTTACATTGTAAACAATACCTTCCTTTGGTATATAAGTTTGAGGCATGGCTACAATATGTTTGAATACCTTTATTTCCATAACCTTTTTAGCCAATGTAAATTGGTTTAGCGCTGTGCTTATATTTTGAGCTTTTGCTCCTGCTGGACCTACATAATGCGTATTTTTCAAGCCCAAAAACACTGCGGTTTTGTTCATCTTGCGCACAAAATTTTTTACATTACCGCTATCCCATCTTGCCAATATATAAGCAAAATTGTTTGCAGAAGGAATTAGCATACCTTCTACAAGCTTTCTTTCACTTAAGCTTTCATTGTTTGCTACTTTTGCTATAGATTGTCCCTCTTTTTTAAACTTTTCATATTCCTCCACATCCTTTTGTGTAATGTTTATTCTTGGACCTTCTGCCCCTTCTTTTAGCGGATGATCTTTTAAAACAATATAAGCGGTCATCATTTTTGTTAAACTAGCCAAAGGCCATTCTTTGTTAGCTTCATGCTCTATTAATATTCCGTCGTTTAGCGTTCCTATCGCATAAATTTTATCGTTCTTTGGAATTTCCAATATTAATTTGCCGGGAACATTTATATTTTTGATGGTCAACAAGACTTTAAGTTTATTGTTTGGTTTTAAAAGCCAAAAACCAATTAACGATATTACTATCAACAATAAAGCTAAAAAAATCAATCTCTTTTTAGTTTTGTTTAGTTCTATATTATTTAACTTTTTCATAACGGTGACTCTATATTCTTATGAGTAATATAATTGTAGTGGTTTCCAAAAAAGTAATACACTATAGCATCGTACATTGCTTTTGCAAATTTCCATTGATATTGTGGATTTATTAGTTTCTTCACATCTTCTTTGTTTGTTAAAAAACCTGTTTCTACCAATACAGATGGTATACCAGGCGTCCTCAAAACCACAAAGTTTCTTCTATGTATGTTGTGCAACGTTACGTGTCTGTGCAGCTCTTTGTTTAGAAAAAATGCTAAGTCTTTTGCAAATATGTAGCTTTGATTTTTAGTTATATTTAGGGCCATTTTTGCTAATATCCTTCTTGCGGATATGCTTTGCATATACAATGCGTCTCCAAATACCACTTTATCAAAACTTACATTTTTAACAAGTTCATTATATTTTCTGTTGATGCCAGCAGAAGATAAATAATATATGTTTGTTCCGTGTGGCCATTCTATATGATTTGGAGCTATGTTGCAGTGTATGCTTATAAACAAATCTGCTCTATTTTTTATAGCTATCATAGCCCTTTCTTGAAGTGGTACAAACACATCCTTATCTCTTGTCATAATCACCTTAAATCTAGGATCATGTTTTAAAAAATAGTCAAGCCTTTTACCTATAGCTAAAACTACATTTTTCTCTTCTACGCCATAAAGCCCTATTCCCCCTGGATCTTTTCCGCCGTGCCCTGGATCTATAACTACCACTTTTCTTCCTTTTATGCGGTTGTATAAAAATGTAGGTATATAAGATATATTTACTTGATTTTTGATATAAGATTTTGATTTTGGTTTATATACATCCATAACCAATCTTTCAGGGTGATACAATTTGAAATAATATACCTTAGAAGGAGTAAAGGGTAATTTGTAAAATATTTTTAATTTTGAGATTTTAATTATAAGAGTATTGCCTATATTTTTTACGCTAAACCTATGCACATTTCTTACATCAAAGACGTATCTTATTTTGTTTGGATAATAACCTTTTCTTACATCTAAAATTGAAGCTTTTGCTATGCTTATTGTAGATATTAGAAATATCAAAAATAATGCTTTCCTCATTTTATAGATTTTAATATAAGAGTATAAATTTAAGATAAAGGCTGTATGTAATAAATATGATTTTATAGAGTAATAAGTTCGGTACACTATATACATACCTGTAAAAGTTTAATATTTTGCCACAATATTGGCTTATTGTTTCTATGTTAAGTTTTGTCTGTAATATTTTTTATTACCTTCTTACAAAAATTTTTAAACAGCATTTAGCAAAGCGAGTTTATATAAAATATTTTAAAAGCGACTAATATATAAGAGAAATATATTAAAATACCGTCCTCAAAGCTAACGTATAGTCCCAAAAAGATTTTAAAGA